>Ga0315273_10003469_pt1 | contig 19017 bp, 23 predicted proteins | sample YL17G02_0_MG_FD_205753 | JGI IMG/M metagenome (GOLD analysis project Ga0315273, IMG submission 205753) | Sediment microbial communities from Yellowstone Lake, YNP, Wyoming, USA - YL17G02_0 | ecosystem: Environmental > Aquatic > Freshwater > Lake > Sediment | place: USA: Wyoming | collected...
GCGATGCTCGTGAGCGAACTCACCTTCGGCGTCGGCAGTAGCTCGACGCGAGCGACCTCGTTCTCGAATCCTTCACCGCGCTCGCGGCCGGTGTACTTCGTCCACACGAGGAACACGCGGCGCGAGCGCAGACCGAACCGCGTGCTGAACTGCCGAAGCGAGTCGATACGCGGCGCGAGGCGCTGCGTCAGCGAGTTCTTCGCTTCAGCGTTCGTCAGTGGGCGCGGCTTCGGCATGATTCATCCACCGGCCTTCTTCGCTGCCCACGCGCCGATCCCACTACCTGACTTCCTACCACCACCCGCTGCCGCTTCTTTGTGGCGAGCTTGTTCGCTTCGGTGCATCCGTACCGCCGAACTCGACCCCGCGTGCCTGGCTGCTACGTCGTGCGCGGCGGCTGCCGCGGTATGCGACTCCGGTGTGTTCGCCTTGTCTGCTGCCTTGCTCGATTGGCGAGCCGTCTCGGCATGTACGCGGGCCTGTTGATTCACTTCGCGTCCCGTCTGCGGACGAGACGGAGGAGGGCCGATCGCGCCGCCTCCGCTTGCATGCCAACGCGCCCATCGCTCTGTTGCAGTTTCTTCACTCGCCATGATTCATCCACCGGCCTTCTTGCCGTGCTCCAGCGCCTTCTCGTAATGGGCGGCGGCCGTCGCATGGTCGCCGATGTTCGCATGCCGAAGGGCCGCGCCTGCGTGCTGCTGAGAAGCCGCGCGATGCGTGTCTCGATCATTGGCGTGTTGACTCATCGTCCTCGCGCGGTCGGATGCCGAGTCCGCGCCTGCTTTCAACGCGGCATGTGTCGGCTCCTTACCCTTCTTTTCTTTGAGTTTTCCCCCGGCCTTCTTCTCGGCCCACGCGAAGACGCCAGCACGCGGAGCACCTTGCGAGCCAGCACCACCGCCACCCTGGCCCGCATGCCAAGCGGTCCATCGCTCTGCTGCCGTTTCTTCACCCGGCATGGTTCACTTCCCGGCCTTCTTCGCCGCCCACGATCCGATCTTCCCACCACCCGACTTCTCAATCGCCTCGCTCACCTTCGCGACACCGGCCGACGTGTTCTTCGGGTACGGGTTCGCTCTGCGTCCCTGTCCAGCCGCCGCCGCTTTTTTGTGACGAGCTTGTTCGCTGCGGTGCATCTGTACGCCGCGAAGCGGCATCCCCGCGTGCCTGGCCGCTACGTCGTGCGCTGCCGCCGCTGCCGTATGCGCCTCCGGTGTATTCGCCTTGTCCGCCACCTTGCTCGCGTTGTGAGCCTCGTGCGCCGCCTTCATCTTGAGATGTTCGTCGCGATCACGCCCGGCCCTTGCAGCGCGGTGATCATTACCAGCCGCCGCATACGCCTTGCTCGCCGCATCGAACTTCTCAGCCGCAACGCCGTGTGCCTGCGCTGCTGGTTGATGCTCACCTGTGGATGCCGCAGTCGCGGAGATCGCACTCGCCTTTTCGCGGTGCTTGCGCGCATCCCAGTCCTTGTTCTCTGCCGACTTGTTTGCTTCGCCACCCTGCCCTGCGTGCCAAGCGGCCCATCGCTCTGCTGCTGTTTCTTCGCTCGCCATGATGCCTCAGTGGTTCACGGTGACGTTGATGCCGGGTCCGTCGAACCGCTTATCAAACGGGTTCGGGTAGCACCCGAGGAGGTTGCAGAGCGCGCGACGCCAGAACTGGTACTCGACGCGAAGCTCCTTCATCTCGGTCCCGCGAATCTTGATCTCGCCGACCTCGTTCACGGCGAGCAGTTCGCGGTCTGAGTTCATCTGCTCCTCAATGCAGTCGAGGATCGTCAACTGCCGACGCACTTCGGGCTCGGCCGCGACAAGCACGAGGTTCATCGCGCTCTCAATGATGAACTGCGTTTCGATTGCTGCGGGTGAGCCGAGCACGAACGTCGCGGACGCGGCGACGTTCAAGTAGCCGAGGTGGTGTCGGATCTTGACCTTCTCTTGATCGGTGAAGCCGGTCATCTCAGGTCATCTCCGCTTCGCAATTCAGCCGGTGTCCACACCGGATGCTCAAGTCGAACTGCGCCAGGAACAGAATCAGCGCGAGGCCCGCAACCGGCGAGCGCCCGCGCCTATCCGCGTCGTCGTGCGCGCTGACGATTAGATCGTCGCCCACCGTGAACAGGTAGACGCTCGCCACATCGTCATGCGGGTACGGCATCGTCTTCACACTGGATCGAGAACGATCCCTTGCGTCAAGAGCATCGGCACGTCGTACATGCGCTCGTCCACGATCTTGCCGGGCTTGAGCACGGTGCGAACGCCGCGACAGAGGATCGGTCCACCGACGCGCACGCGGTACACCTTCACCGGCTGATGCGTCGGCTGCATGGTCGGCACCGATGGAGCGGTCGGCTGGACCGCCGCGACGGCGGGCCCGTGATGCACGAACTCGGGGACGAGCGGCGGGCCGTCGGGCCGTTGCTCGCCGTCCGCGCTCGGCATCGGGCCGCTGTACTGCTCGATCACATTCGGGTCGTCGGTCTTCAGTTTTCTTGCCATGTGGTTCCTCTGCTCTTGAGCCTACAGCATCACGACCGGACGCACCATGCGACGACGCCGTGCGTGCCTTCCTCCGTGTGAGGGTTGGCTCGCACGGCGTCGGCCGCAACCGGGTCGCGGTTCAGCCGATGACGAGCCAGCGAACGGTGCTCACGTCCGCGCCGTTCGTGCTGTTGATCGTGAAGCTACCAGGCGCTCCCACGACGGGAGACGCGATGGACAGCCCGCCCGAGTTTGCGCCGTCCTGAAGCCCGTTCGGGATCGGAACGATGACACTCGTGGCCGTGATGTTCGCAGCGACCACCTTGGTCCCTGCGACGAGCGTCGTCGTGCCGGTCTGAACGCTCGCCTTGGGAACGGCAGCCGCTCCCGTGGTCTGCTGATTCTGATCGAGCGCGCCGTCCATGATCTCGGCCATCGTGGTGGGGTCGCCACCGCGAAGCCGGATGCTGGCCGCCTGCGCCGCCGCTGCGACGAGGGCGGGCGTCGAGTCGAACACCTGACCGCCGACGCTCAGGAGCGCCGCGATAGCCACGGCGTCCGTCACGGAATCAAGCTGCTCGCCCGCGTAGTGCGATTGAGTGCCGACCTGGACGTTGTTGATGAGGAACTGCGTTGCCATGTTTTGAACCTTCCGCGCAGCGGGCGAGCGGTGCCGAAGCACCGCCCGTCCGTCACGCTACGGATCAGCCGAGCGCGTGCTCGATGATGATGGCGCGCTTGTACCGCTGCGGGCCGGTGGTCGCGGTCACGTCGCTCGGGATCGGGAAGCCCGTGGTGATGCTCCAGGTGCTCGCCACGATGTCCTGCAAGCGGTCGATGGGCGCACGCAGCGTGAGCCGGATGCGCTCGGTGAGCACGGACAGACCCGAGTTCACCACGTCGAACTCGCCGATCTTGCCGGTGATGCCCGCTTCGCTGACGTAGTTCGTCTCGCTCAGGTACTTCTCGTAGAGAGCGCCCTTGCCGGTCACGAGGATGCGACCGATTCGGATACCCGCGTTGTTGACCGTCTCCGCGCCGATGTCCTCGGAGTAGAGCGCGTTCGTACCCGTGCTCGTGGTGTCGCCCGAGTTCAGGCTGTCCGGGGACTCCGTGTTCATGAAGAACATGATCCCGCTGATCGCTCCGATGAAGCCCTCGTGGTAGATCGAGTGCTCGGGCAGCGCGGTGTTGAGGCGCTGGAACGCGGGGTCCGTGAAGACCTGCGCGTTGGAGTCGGGCGAGATGTGCGCGTGGAAGTATCCGTCCTCGTGCGGCTGGACGTTCTGCCGACGCAGCTTGTTCACCGCGTTGATGGCGTCCTGAAGGACGAACGTGTCGGCCGCGCCGATGGCGTCCACCGAGTCGCCGCCGCCTGAACGGATCACGTCGGGCTTCGCGTTCGAGAGAACGGGAGTCCGCGCCGGGATCGGATTCACGAGCGCCGAGCCGAGCAGGACCACGCCGGGTCCGTTCGGGTCGTTGATGTTGTCGGGCGTGAACGAGACGACCGTGTTCGCGGGCTCGCCCACGACGTTGATGCGGATCGGCAGCGGAGTCGCCGCGCTCACCGGAGCAGGTCGCACGGTGCTGCCGGGGATCACGACATCCGTGAACCCGTTGAGCGCCGCGATGTGCAGCGTGACCGCACCGGCCAGAGCCGGGTCGATGGTCGCCGTCTGCCCCGAGAGGTACGCCGTGAACAGCGCGTTGCGGGGAATCCGGTTGAGCGACTGACCAGCCTGGAGGCCAAGCTGATGGATGTTGCGGAGGAACTGATTGGCGTTCGCCACCGCGCTCGTCGGCATGTGCGTGTCGATGGTTCCCGCGTAGCGGTCGAGTCGCGCTTCCCACTGCTCGTAGGAGACGGTCTGCGGCGTCGGGTCCGTACCAGCGGCGAGCGGCTTCACGATGGGGCGAAGCAGGCCGGGCCGCGACATGAACAGGTTGGTGCCGGTGTTCGCGGCCCACTCCTCGACCAGCGCCTCGGCGCGGTACTGGAGAGCAGGATAGAGGCCGTCGTGGAAGGCGCGCTCCAGCAGACCTTCCTGAACGAGTTGAAGAATCGCGGGCGGGATGCCGAGCACGAGGTTGGTAGCCATGAGAAAAGAACTCCTTGGGGATGCTTGGTTGCGTTGCCGTTGGTCAACGAAGATCGCCGCGAGAGTTCACGTCGATGGTCGCCCGACGGGGGGCGGAGGCGGCGTGCCTCGTCACGAGATGTTGTTGAGGGTGAACTGCCGAATCGTCTCCGTCAATAGCTGATGCCGCGACGACGCTTCTCGGCGTCCCACTCACCCTTGGTCATGGTGTTCGGCATGCCTGGTTTCGCCGTCTTCGTCGTGAGCGCGTTCGTCGCGGTCGGCGACGGCTTCTGCACCGGCCGAGGGCCAGTCGTGAGCGGGCGCTGCAAGGGAGCCTTCGGCGGTTCTGGCGCGGGCGGTGACGCGGCCGATACCTGCACGCGAGCGAACGCGGGCTTGCTCTTGGCGTAGGTCGAGAACCACTTGTCCACGTCCTTGTCGGTCATCTTCGCGGCGTCGCGCGGGCTGACCTTCGTGAGCACCTGCCTCGCGTAGAGGAAGGCCACGTCGTCAACGTAGTCGTCGCCGACATGCTTCGCCGCGATCTTCCTGATGATCGCGTCCTGCTTGTCGAAGGCGCGTTGTGCATCGACGCTCCGCGCCTTGTCGCGCCACTTCGTCGTTTCCTCCTGCGCGCGTGCCAGGTCTGCGTTCAGCCGCTCGACCTCGCTCATCTTCGCGCGCTCGCGCTCGTCGCGCTCCGTCCGCATCGCGGTGAGTTCGTCCTTGATCTTGCGGATCTCGGCCGGGTCATCGGTGCCGAACGCCTCGACGAGCTTCTTCCGCTCGGCGCGCTTCGCCTGCTCGATGCGCTCGTTGAACTTCTCCTTGGAGAGAAGGATCTCATCGCTCGACCGACGAGGCGCGGGCGGCTCTGCTGGCGTCGCCTCGGGCGATGCGCTCACGGGCGCGGCCGGGACAACGGGCGCGCTCGGTGTTTCGGGGACGGTGATCTCGGGGAGATCGCTGCTCAGGTCGTTGGGGTCCATGCGGTGTTGCTTCCTCTTTGCAGACGCGGACGGCTCTCACCATCCCAGAAGTGACTCGGCGTGCGCGGCTTGGTTCAAGCTCACCGCACACGCCGACGTTGATCACATGATCGTGGAATCGGCGTCCAGCAGAGCCGGGACGTTGATGGCCGAAACCACCGTCAGCGTCACGGTCGCCGCCGTCACGGCGTCCGCGACTGCGAACGTCACGGTGCCCTTGGCGAGATTCAGCCGCGCCTGACCAGCGGCGGGAGCGCCCGCGCCGGGGACGAGGATGATCTTCTTGCCGAGCGTGGTGCCCGCCGTCGCGTTCGCGTCCGCGAGCAGGATCACTCCGCGACCAGTGAGCGATGCGGGGAGCGTCAGCACGTTCGCGGCGACGCTACCGGCGAAGATGAACTCGTCGCCCTTCTCAGGGATGAACTCCACGTCCACCTGCGAGTAGGTGCTGGTGGCGAGCAGAACGATGTCGCCGTTGGGCGCGACGGCGATCTGTCCGTCGGCGGGAGTCGCGCCGAACGCCTGCACGGCGAGTTCGCCCAAGGTGCCGCCGCCCGCGCGAGCGTAGGCGCGCTGGATGCTGCTCGCCTTCGCATCGCTCGGCAGAGCGAACGACCTGAGTGTGGCGAGCACGTTCGTCGCGGCCAGCGGCGTCCCCATCCGAATCTGCGTCGAGATGGCGCTTCGGAGGATCTGCCCGAAGCCGAGGATACGCATGCCATCGGCGAGGGTGTTCGGGTTGGCGGCGTCGAGAACTTTCTTGAGTGACTGCGACATGTGAGAGTGCTCCTGGCGGCGGGTTACTGATTGCCGCAGACGAAGTATTCGATCCGAGACGTGCCCTTGAGTTCCAGCTTCTTGAGGAAGTTGATGTCTGCGAACTCCATCACGACGAGTCCCTGGAAGCCAGGGTCCGTCACGATGATGTTGCCGCCGCTGCCGTCGTCCTGCGTTCGTCGCATGGAGATCGGTGCGTCGGACTTGAGATAGAGGAAGTTCGCCTTGGTAACGGCGGCTCCGCTCGTGCCGTTCGGCTCGGACATCTGCACGAACGCGCTCGGACTGTTGAGCATCATCGCGAGGATGCCGCTCGCAACCTGATAGCCCTTGCCGTTGCAACCGCCGCCGACGGTGGAAAGCGGCGTGCTCGCCACCATTCCAGGGAACGTGCTGTCGCATGCCGACGGCGGGCCAGCCGTCAACGTGCCATCGATCTTGAGCACTCCCATGTCGCGACTCTCAGAGCTTGAACGGCTTGTGGACTGCGTTGCCCGCGACGGTGCCGAGCGGGTTGCCTGCGTCCTGCGAAGGCGTCACGACCTCGGCAGCGGTCATCGGACCAGCGGCCTTGTCTTGCGGGTTCACGGGAGCCGCGCCGCTCTGCTGCGGACGGCTCGCTCCGTAGCTCGCGGGCTGTCCGCCACCGGATGCCGATCCGTTGCCGCGTGGGTTCGTGAGGAAGTCGTTGCCTGATCCTGAAGCCATGTCGGTCTTTCCTTTACCGTCACCGAAAGGCGACGTGCTTCCGTTCCCTGGAGTGCTTGGCATCTTCGATCCTTCTACGCGCCGTTCACCCTTGCGTCAAACGCATCGGTGAGATGTGAGCGTCGTTGATCGGTCCCGCGTCGGGCCACGGGATCGGAGTCTCACCGTCGGGCACGCGCCGCTCGTTGACGATCACCTGCATCGCCACGCCGCGCACTCTCGCTTCGTCCATGATCTTCGCAGGCGTTTCAACCGGCGTCGGCTGGCTCGGACCACGCGGCATCTTGCCGATGTTCTGCGCCGTCGGATTGGGACCAGTGAGCCGGAACGGACCCGCCATGTCAGAAGTCTCGCAGGTCGCCGGGGACCTGTCCAGCCCGAGCCGGAACCGCCCTATTGATGGGCATGTGGCTTCTATTCGATGGCGGGTTCGTGAGCATCGTCGCTCACCGAGAAAACAAGGCGCTCCTGTGCGTCCGCGGCCGGGTTCGCGGGGACGTGGAGGCGTTCTGCAAACGGTCGGTGATTGCCGATCCGAAGGGCGTCATCGAGACGCTGGATGCGGACTACCGCTTCCGGGTGGTGCTCGACCGAGGAATCGTGACGGCGGCGGTGGCCGAGATCGTGGCGTCGATGGACTACGACAACTTCAAGACGCGGGTCGCCAAGTCGCAAGGCATCGCGCGAGCGAACGTCTACCACGACGTGTGGGCCGACCTGTTGACGCTAGACGCCCGACACGAGAAGCGGTGAGATAGATCATGGCACGCGATACCAGCTTCGACATCGACCCGAAGAATCCGACCATCGCGCTGGAGTACGAAGGGAAGATGTACTCGCTCGACAAGTACGACGCGCTGATGGATGCAGGCGCGACGGTTCAGACGATCTTCTACGTTCTCAAGGACAGGACGCGGGTGAGCCCCGGAAAGATCGGCGGGTCGCCTTCTGATCTGAAGTTCGACGACGAGAGCGACATCGTTCTGTTCTAGTCGGCGATCTCATCAAGCGTCACGAGTACCAATCGATCTCGGCGATCGTTCGTGATCTTCTCTGCGTTCCTGATGCGGTACTTCGTCCCGGCACGCACAACGAACTCACCTTCACCCTTTCCGGTCTTGGAGTGAGTTTCAACGGCCATGCGAGACGCCGCCGTTTTCGGAGTCACGTTTATGTGGAAGACAATCGCATAGCCTTCCTCCCGTTCTCCGTTCGCCTTGAGCAGCGGCTTTCCAAGGTGATTGACGGCGCCGCCGCTTCGCGCGAACGATAGCGCGACGCGCGGGTTCCAACTCGTTGAGGTGATCGCCTCCGTGTGGAACTCGCCCTTGTTGAGAAGCGAATGGAGCGCGTCACGCGATAGCTGCCCGATGCCCCGATACAGACTCGTGACTTTCGACTCGTGCTCGTTGTTCGTGAGCGCCGTCTTCTCACCAGCGGCGGTCGCCTTATCAACGCGATCAAACGTAGATTCGATCTTCGCATGCGCTGACTTCGCGCTCTTGTAGGTGTATCCCGACCGACCGCCGCCGAAGCCGCCACCGTGCGACGGATACTTCGTCTCCCATTCCGTCTGCGTGAGTCGCACGGCATCACGGATCGGCCCGTAGTGGTTCCCCGTGTAGTTCAACAACTTGCCGAACGCGACTGCCTCGGCGGCCTTCAGCGACTCCATCTTGTCGTGAGCCGATCGTTGAAACGCGCGCTGCTCCTCGTAGGTCGCGATACCGGTCGGCCGCTCAAGCGAACTCTCAAGATGACCCGTCTTCAGGGTATCGACGTTGTAGAACGTCCTCGGTGCGGCAGGTGGTTCGACGGGGGGCGGCGGTGGAAGCCCTTTCTTCCGAGCACGATAATCACGCGAGGCTTTCGCCTTCGCTGCCTTCAGCGCGAGTGCTTTCGCCTCGGCGCTCGCGTTCGCCGGAAGCGGGGAAGCGATGACGGCAGCCTGTGCTGCTTTCGTTACAGCGACTTCTTCGGCCTTCGCAAGTTGAGCATGGTCGTCGAGGTTCGCACCCTTCATCTTCGACTGCTTCTCAAGCAGGAACTTGGTGCGCGCCTCCAGCATTGATGCGACCTTCGCGGCCGATGCCGGGTCAAGCGTCGGCGCGTGCTTGTCGAGGTACGCTTTCCACGAACCGTACTTCTGATGGAGCGCCTTGATTGTGTTCACCTGCTCGTAGAGCCCGGTGATCTGTTCCGCGCTCGTGACGCCAGCCTTCTTCGCGACGCCCGAGTAATATTCGTTCTTCGACGGGGCGAAGAAGTTTTCCCATTCGGTGACTTCGTTCAAGAGGTGAGGAGGTTTCAACCCGCCTTGTGCGCGGTAGAGCAGCGACCCGCCCGAGTCGATGCGAACCGGCGTTCCACCGTGCGTGACCATCACGTTGTCGAGCCCAGTGCCGACGGCATCCCAGTTCGCCACGAGCACGTCGGCTGCGAAGCCGTCGAGCATCTTCGTCGCGACGTGCTCATCGAGCGCGTGACTCAACTTCTTGCCGTCGATGATCGTGCTCGAATAGGCGAGCTTGTCGTCCGGTAGCTTGAACAGTTCGCTTGATGACGCCGCGATGTTCAAGTCCTTGTAGATTCGGTTCGTCAGGTCTTCGAGAATCGCTTGCTCGGGATTCGCGTAGAACTTGACGTAACGCTTCACGCCATCGGCACCCGTGAACATGCCGCCCGGATTGCTTCCCTTCTTCTCACCGACTTGGTTGCTCCACTTCTTCGTCGTCGGGTCGAACGTACCGAGAATGTTCTCATGCTGGTGCTCGGGCAATAGCGTCGGCTGGTTCATCAGCGCGAGAGTCGCTTCACTCATCCCCGGCTGATCCGGTTCAGCCTCAAGCGGATGTTCTTCCTCCAGCGCATCCAATTCTTCATCGGTCATGTGCTGTGGTTTTTGAGCGTGTGGCGTTGGCATTGCGACGGGCTCGGGCACATGCACGGGCTCAGGCATGGGCACGGGCTCGGGCACGCTCTCAGAAAGCGGCTTCGGCGGTGCGGCCTTGCCGAACAGATCGATGTCCACCGTCGTCATCGTCGGGCGCGACGGCGGCGACCCCTTGTTCCCTTGCGCGGTCCATCGCGCTTGCACCTCGCCGTCGTCGCGCCACTTCAGCGATGCGGGGATCGGCCACGAGATGCGATGCGGGACGACAACCTCGCGATCATTCGGTCGGTTCGGCGGGTGCTGGTAGTAGCCACCCGCCCACTCGAACGCCTGCATCGGCTTTCGGATCTGGCCGTGTACTTGGTACGAGTCCCACCCGGTGCGGTCGTCGAACGTCGCCGACAGGATCTTCACCATGTCGCCGAGCGCGTCGTTCGCGGCGCGCGTCGCTTCCCATCCGGCGCGGTTGTATGCGCCCATCGTTTCGGTCCGCACGATGCGCTCGGCCCAGTGCGCGGGCGCTGCTTTCAGAAACGGTGATGCCGCCGTGAGGTCGTTGCGAACTTCGGCCCACGGCTGTCCCTGGATCATTCCGAGCTTGAGACGATCCTCGAAGTGGTCGAGCACGGTCATCCCGTAACGCGCGAGGATGCCCTGCTTCGCCTTCGTCGCAGGCACTCCCGGCGTTCCCGTCGTCAGGTGTCGGAGCATGCTCGCGCGTGCTCCCTGATGTGACCTGTCGAACATCATCGCCTCGTTCAGAGGAAGGCGCGCATTGATGCCGCGGTACTTCTTCTCCGAGTCCTGCATGAACTGGATCGTGCCGTCGGTCGCCAGGTCCGCGACGCCCGCTGCCTGGTTGACGAGCGTGGACTGCATGCCGCTCGTGAGCCCCTTCAGCGTGTGTTCAATCTGCTGAAGCGTCAGCTTGAGTTGCGTCGCGGTGAAGCTGTCCGCGCCGGGGCCGGTGAGCCCAACGGTCGCGGTGAGCCGGTGGTTCAGTTCAAGCTGCGCCTGCTCAAGCGTCTTCTTCAAGCTGGCAGGGCCGACGACTTGCGCGAGCTTCGTCGCCTCGGCGCGGTTGCGCGTGAGGATCGAAACGGGATCGGGAGCGGCCACGCGCTACCCGCCGAACGGAGACGGCTTCGGCGTCGCCGGTTCCGCATCGGGCTCCGTGCCGGTCTTCTTCTCGCCTTCGTCCTTGCCGACGACTTCGCCCTGCGCTTCGCCCTTCGCGGCGCGCAACGCTGAGAACTCGGAGACGGTGAGCGAGCCATCGGGATCTGGCCTGCCGTCGCGCGTGAGAAGCGGGCCGAGGCCGACGCTGCCGCGCGCTTCGTTGACCGTCGTGATCGACGCGAGATCGCTCGCCGTGAGTTCGAGCTTCCCTTGTTTCTCGACCGGCTCCTCGAACAACGGCGTGCCCGGTGTCTCGTCGGGCGCCGTCTCAGCAGGTGCCGTCTCGTCGGGAGTTGCACCGGGCGGGAGTTCGTCTTGCGAGTCCACCTTGCCACCGGCATCACCACCGAGCATTGCGGCGCGGCCTTCACCCGTGTCGAGTTCCTGTTCGTCGATGCGCGCCTGCTCCTTGAACGGGTCGAGGTTGAAGATCGCGGAGAGTTCTTCCACGCCGGTCTTCTTCGACATGATGCCTTGAACGACGGCGGCGCCGATGGTCGTAGCCTGCGCTTGCTGATCCGTCGGCGTCGGGTTGAAGAACGCGGGCCAGTCCAGGTCGATGTCCGTGCTCTCACCGGGTTCGCGCTCGACGCTCGTGCTCACCGGCTTCCCGTCTACGATGTCCGTCTGCACGCGCGGCGGGAGCTTGATCGCGAGTTGAACTTCCGTCTCCTCGCCCGTCTCCTCATCGACCTCGGTGTGCGTGGTGTTCGTGCGCGTCTGCGCGACGCGAAGCATCTGCGTCAGGAGGCGGGTGATCGCATCGCCGTACTGCTCGCGCAGGATCTCGCACTTCGCCAGCATCGGCTCATAACGCACCTTCAGCGCGAGGCTCGACGTGCCGCTGCCCGCGACCGCATCGGGGTCGGGGATCACGCACTGAGTCGCCTCCAGCACGGCGTCGCGCATCTTCTCGACCAGTTGAAGGCCGACGTTGATGCTCGTGCCCTGGAGTTCCATGTAGTGCGCGTCGCCCGTCTCGCCGACCATGAGCGAGTTGTCGCTGCCCTTCTTCAACCCCGTGCGGCTCACGAGGTCGGGGTCCATCTTCATGATCAGCGTCGGGTCGAGGTTGAGCGTCGCGCCGCGCACGACGACGCTCTTGAGCATGTCCAGCGAGTCAAACGACTCATAGCTCTCGGCGTAGTCGGATTGTCCGTCGATGGACGTGCCATCGTCTTCGGGTAGGTTCTGAATCCAGATCAGGTGGCACTCGCCGTCGTTGTGCTCAACGGCGTTCTTTACCGTCCAGTGAGGATCTTGGTCGGCCTTGTACTCGCACGGCGCGAACTCGATGTCGGCGTCCTGCGTCCAGTCGCGGCGATACCAGTACATCTTCTGGATGAAGGCGCGCTTGGTCGGGTCGTACTCATCCACCGGATAGATGTAGACCTCGCTGACGTGCTTCGGGATCAGCAGCGCGCGATCCTCCCACTCGTGAACGTGGAGGTGCTTGCCGTTGTGCGCGAGCACCTTCGGAACGCCCTCGTAGTAGCACCACGACAGACCGGCCGTGCCGACGCTGCCGCCCATGTTCCGCAAGCGGATCATCAGCGTGCGGAGCTTCGCCTGCTTCGCAAGCTCACGCACGAAGTCCTCGCTCCGGTGATCACCGTGAACGCGGATCTTCGGCCAGCGACCGTGACCGAACAGGAGCGACGTGAACGAGTTGACGATCACGCGCGCCAGTCGGTAAGGCGCACTCGGGCGACGCAGCTTGAGCGGGACGTAGTAGCTCGCGGCTTCGGCGCTCAAGAGCGGCTGACTAGTCGGAGGGCCGGGCGCGATCACCCGACCGTCGAAGTCGTACATCTTGAAGTCGTGGTTGGTGCATCGGAAGTACGACTCGCGCCGCCCGAGCATCTGCACACGCGCGCTGTTGATGAAGCTCCGCGCCTTGAAGTCGTCGAACGTCGTATTGTCCAGACCGAAGCTGGAGCCGACGCGCACGCTACCGTCGGCCTGCGCTTGCGTGCGCGGACCCGTGCCTCCCATCGCGTAGCGCATGCCGTTCGGGCCGAGGCCGGGAGTACCGCCGCCGACGGGTCCGCCAGTGGAGATGGGTTGCATCAGAAGCTCCTACGGGATCGAGCGTACCGCTCGGCGAGGCTGCCGACTAGAGGCGGCTCGGGTTGCGGCTTCGGCCGCGACGGCGCTTCGTCCGCGATCATCGCTCGCGCTGCATCGTTCATGGGGTCTTGCGCCACGGCCACGCCGTCGTCGGGCTCATCGAGTTCGGCCGGTTCCTTGCGCGGCTCGCTCACGCGCACGAGCGCGCGAAGCGCCAACGCGCTCTCTGTGAGCACGTCCGCGAGCGCGCCGAGTAGGAACCGGAGCATCGGTTAGACGCCGATGCTGGTGAGCACTGGCGCGAGCGCGAACGTGTAGATGCCGACCGGATCACCGCCAGCGGGGATGACGCGGACATAGGCTTCCAGAGAACCGCTCGGCGTCTCGGCGTGGTGTTGCGGGAGGCCGATGCAGTCGAAGAACTGCACGAACCCCGGCTTGAGCGTGAGCGGCCCTGCGTTCAGCTTGTACCACTTCAACGTCACGTCCTCCCAGATGAACACGTCGGCCGTCAGGTTCGGTGCGACGCCAGCGCCCGTGTAGGCGTAGGTCACGGCGAGGCGGCTGATCGCCCATCCGTTCATGTTGCTGAACGCCGAGTTGAGCACGTTGTCGTTGTGTTGATCGGTGAGCAGCGTGGGAACAACGTCGGAGCCGAGTAGCGGGTCGGTGGAAGCACCGCCGACCTGCCGCATGAAGATGTCGTGGAAGCGCATGATCGTTCTCCTTGAGTCAGTGAGATTGTGAAACCGCGAGCCAGGCGACGCGACAGTTCTGCGCGGTCCCGTAGAGGCTGAACCCGATGAACCCTTCGATGCTCGACGCGAAGCGGCCGGTGCCGCCGATCATCCAGCCGCCCGTCTCGAACTGCCGCGAGAGCGACGCGAGTTCAACGGGCGGCGTCTCGCTCGACATGCGCGCCGTGACGACGCCACGCTGAGTCGTGTCCACGTTGAGGCGTAGGTTGCCGCGTGGTTGCGCGACCAACGGATCGAACGCGCTCGCCGACGGGACGAGCTTCGCAATCCAGTGGATCAGCGGACGGTCGGGCACGACGTACAGCGTGACCGGACATCCGTGCTTCGGCATCGCCGCATCGAAGCCCCATCCCCGTCCGTACTTCCGAACCGAGTATCCGGCGCTCGCGTTGATGGTCAGCAGGTCGTTGTCGATCAAGAGAACGCCGCCGCGACGCGCGGCCAGCATCTCGCTCTTGTTCCCGTCAACGATCTCGCCTTCGAGATATTCGCACTTCTCATCCCAGATCACGACTCGGTTCATTGGTCAGCATCCTCTCAGTGCAGACTTGCACACGCATGGAACAGCATGGACAGCACGATGATCGAAGCGATCATCGGCGGGAGTAGGTCGTCAAGCGCCTCGACGATTGCAGCAAGGTCTTCCTTCATCAACGGCTCATAATGCTTTGGCCGAGGCCGCGCGTCGAGTTCGACTGAGCGCCGCCGCGCATCGCGCTCCCGTACCCTAGCGCGCGAGCCTGCTCACGCGCGAGCCACGATGCGATGAGCACGTCGTCAACGTGTTTACCGGGCTCGTAGTCGAGGCACGACTTCACCCATTCCTGCACGGGCTTCGCGCACCGCCCGGTCGCATCGCACGGGATGATCCAGTTCCCGTTCTGAAGCTCGACGAACAAGCCCTCGATCCCGAAGTCGAGATGCGCCTTGTTCTGCGCCGTCGTCGTGTGCGCCTTCACCGGCACGTTCGCGTTCGCAGCGCGAACGAACTGGAGGATGTACGCCTGCGCCGCGTTCGACTCGACCCTGATGATGCTGTTGAACGTGCGGTGCTTTGCGATCACCTTCGCCACGATGGTCGGCGCGTCCCACTGGCCCACGTCGATGTCGAGGATGCGGCGCTTACCGCTCGGCAGAATCTCGAACGTGAAGAACGCGGTGCTGTCGTGCGCCGTGGTCTTGCCGACCGCGAGATCAACTCCCGTCACGGTCGGGTTGCCACCCTTGTACTCAGAGACGAGCGTGGTCCCGCGACCGGCTGCTTTGCAGTGCTCGATCCAATCGATCTTGCACCGTGCGCTCATCTCGTCGCGGCACTGAGACATGAATAGCTGCTGGAAGCGGTGCGGCAAGTGCGACGCGCGGAGAGCATCGATCTCGCTCTGCGGGAAGCGCGCAGGCCAGAGCGGCGTCTCACGCTTCGGGTCGGGCTCGTGCGAGGCGAGGCGATACCACTCGCCCGCCTTCTCGGGCCACGGCACGATCTCATCGCTGTCCCAGCCGTCACAGTTCGACAGGTGGATGCCGCCTTCGAGATCCATCGTCAGCGTCGGCCAGCCTCCTGCTTCGAGTCGGTACGTCAGATCGTCCTTGTCCCAAGGCGTGTTCGTGACGACGAGCCGCGAATCGGAACCGCGCACGCGGGAGAGCACGGTCGAGTCGAAGAACTCGGCAACCTTGTCGCGAGCCGCCCGCGTGCTCGTGTTCTCCTGGTTGAGCACGTCGTCCACGATGATCCAGTCGAGGCGCGAGCCGGGGATCACGGCGCTGTCCAGGCCGACGGCCATCAACGAGGCGTCGCGGATACCAGCGGGTCGATCCACGGTGAGACTGATCTGCGTCCACGAGTCGCCGACGCGATGCGAGCGACGGAGCGCCGGGAACGCGATCTTGATCTCGGGTCGTTGCTCGATGTAGTCGCGCACCATGCCGAGCGGCTTCGACGCTTGCGCTTGCGTCGCGCTCAAGATGGCGCCGCGCACCGTGCGGTCACGCCCGAGCAGGAACATCGTGAGCGCCGCCATGCAGTACGTCTTCGATGAACCGGCTGGCATGCGGACGACGCAGCGCGGGTGAGCCCACACGAACTCCAGCAGAAGGCGCTGATGCGGCACCACGCGGATCGGCGTCTGCGTTCGCTCCTCGCGCATCACGAACCCGAAGAACGTCGCCGGGTTCTTGCGTGCCTCTGCGCCACGCGCGAGCAGGCGCGTCACCGCTGTCTGCTGCTCGACGGGTGAGAGGCTGGCGAAGCTCGACATCACCACTCCACGATGATGAGCCCGATTGAACCTGCCGCCGCCGTGCCGCCGTTCGCGCCGAGGCCGCCCGTTGTCGAGCCTCCACCGCCGCCTCCACCGCCACCGCCTCCGCATCCGCCAGCGCCGTTCACGCCTTGCGGGCACGTCACTGGCGTCGTTCCGTTACCGCCTGCTCCCGCTGCGTTGCCCGCGCCGCCGTTGCCGCCCGCCGTACCCGTAGGAGTGACCACGCTGGTTGCTGGGTGTCCTGCGTCCCCGAACGCGCCCGCGCCGCTTCCGTTCCCGCCGCCGCCTCCACCATGCGTCGCGCCGCCTGCCGCGCCGCCGATGCCGTTCGCGCCGCCGCCCGTGATGTTCACTCCGAACAGGAGCATCCGTGCGAGGCTCGGTGATCCGACCGGCGTGACACCGGCCACACCGGGAGCACCGCCCGCGCCTGCTCCGTGGTTCGAGTTCCCCGCCGTGGAGAGCGCACCATAGCCGGTGCCGACGGCTGGATTCCCTCCCGCTTGCGCGGCACCGCCGCCGCCGATGGTCCCGTTCCCTGCGCTCGTGCTCGCGGCACCGGAGCCGGTCTGCTGGACGGACCCGAACGTGAGCGAGTCGAAGCTGGACACGCCGCCCGCGCCGCCTCCACCACCGACGCCGCCCGGTGCCGTGCCGCCTACTCCACCGAGCCCGCCCGCGCCGACGACAACGGGAACCGCGACGCCAGGCGTGACGGCGCAATCATACGGGCCCTTGAGTTCAGCGGACGGTCCTCCCGCGCCCGCGCGTCCTGCACCGCCGCCGCCTCCGGTCGCACCGCCGAAGCCGTCACCGCCCGCGCCACCTCCACCGCCGCCGCTCGCGCCGGGGCGACCGTAGACGCGGACGCGCGTGACACCGGGAGGAGGCGTGAACGAGAACGCGCCCGCCGCGCTGAAGTATTGCCGCCCGGTGTTGTTGAACACCGCGAGCATGATGCCGTTCGCAATCTCATCACCCGCGCCGCGCGCATAGGCCGCCGTCGCTTGAGCGGCTGCCGTTTCGAGCGCGACATCCGGCAACGGCGAGAGGATGCCGCCTAGCTGCCTGAGCCCGTCGATCACACGAGCATCGCCCTGGAGATCATCCAAGAACGAACCAGCACCGCGACCGCCGATTGCGTTGATGAGTACGAACTTCGACATAGTGGTTTTCAGAACGAGGTGACGACGTTGACCTGCAAGAACCCGACGGTCGGGAAGCTCAACTTGTCACCGCTCAGGAACGTCGCCTCGAACTCGGCGAGGTACGCGCCAACGGTGTCCGTGTCCGCAGGAACCCACTCATACTGAACGTCTCCGGTGAGCGCGTTGTTGATCACGGCGGGCGCGCTCACCTTGAGCGGACCACCGTCACTCGGCTGCATCTTGAACACGACGGTCGCGCCCGTGAGGTCAACCGGCAACGGGTCGTCGCTCTCAACCTGCGTCTTGAGCAACGCCTGGAAGAACGGGAGCGTGTCGTCTTGCTTGATCAGGAACATGGTTCTTCCTTAGCACGAGATGACGATGGTTCGGATCTGCGGCGCGTCCACGACCGCGATGGATGGCGTGTTGAGAGCGAGCGCGACCTGCACCGGGACCGTTGCTTGCGCCAGGACGTTCACGGGGAAGGCGAGCGCGAACTTCTCAATCGGGTCCACCAAGCTGACGACGAACTTGAACTCGGCGAGGCCACGACAGAACGGCGGTGGGTTCGCGCCAGAGAGCCCGAGCGCAGCGACCGCGAACGGTGAGAGCGCAGCGTTGACCGAACCCGTGGTTGTCGTCTGTGCGGTGACGAGCGCGTCGAACGGCGTGAACGCCGCGCTCGCGGAACCCGTGACCACGGACTCGCCGAGCACCGTCACGTCGAACGGTGAGAGCGCCGACGAGGCCGCGCCCGTGTTCGACAGAGCGCCCGCTGCCGCGACCGCGAACGGTGCGAGCGCGGCGTTGACCGAACCCGAGTTCTGAGTCTGCGCCGTGGCCGTCGCCGCGAACGGAGAGAGGGCGGCGTTGACCGAGCCCGTGATCACTTCATCGCCGAGGGCAGCGACGGCGAACGGTGAGAGCGCCGCCGAAGCGGTCGCGCCGATCTGGACACTGGCAGCCGCGCTCACGTCGAACGGTGAAAGCGCCGCGCTCGCCGTCGCGCAGACGTTGTTCGTGAGCCTCGTGAGAACGATGTCGTTCGTCCCGTAGGGCGGAACCCACGAGTAGAGAACGACGTTCAGCGCGAGAGCAACGACGGCGCTCTGCGCGTACAGGCGCACGTCGTTCGGGCCGTCGAGCGTCGTGCTTCGCAGGACGAGGCTTGATGCTGCGTCGTCCGCGCACGCCATAGTTCAGACTCCGACGAGCGTGTTCGCCGTTGTTCCCGCCACGTCAGGCGAGCCCGCCTTGTACGCGACGAGGTAGTGCGTCCCGGTGAACTGCGTACAGAACTCGAAGTACCCTGCCGAGTCGCAGGTCATCTGATTCACGAACGCATCGGTCGCCGTGATGAAGCCCTGCACGATGCAGCTTCCGAGCACCGCTCCGGTCGAGTCTCGGCATGTCCCGATGATCTTCTTCGCTTGCGTGCCGCCGCTCGCGTCCCACCCGAGGTCGAGCCCCCAGCGAGGGAAGCTCCGCGCGTCCAGTCCGACCAGACACCCGTTCTCATCGCTGCCTTGGAACGCGCTGCTCGGCCAGAGCGCGGCATCACGCCACGGCTCCATCGGGATCGGGTTGTACCCGTTCCACTGGTACTCGTGCGGCCACGACTGCTCGGAGACGGGCATCGCGAGCGTGCCGATGCCCGG
>Ga0315273_10003471_pt1 | contig 19015 bp, 20 predicted proteins | sample YL17G02_0_MG_FD_205753 | JGI IMG/M metagenome (GOLD analysis project Ga0315273, IMG submission 205753) | Sediment microbial communities from Yellowstone Lake, YNP, Wyoming, USA - YL17G02_0 | ecosystem: Environmental > Aquatic > Freshwater > Lake > Sediment | place: USA: Wyoming | collected...
CTCGCCTCTCTTTTTGGCCCGAATGATATATCTGATCTTCCTATCTGTTAGCTTTACAACTTTATTCTTCTTTCCCATGCCCCATTGATGGGTATATAAAGTCAAAGGTTTCGGGACTACACATATCATCTTTTGCATGCAAAGCTTTATCAGATAAAAGAGACGGCACTCTGTTGGTGTAGGAAATGGATGCGATTACTATCATTGAGTGGCTTCAGGCCCTGCTGATACTGGCAATCTTCCTGGGCATAATGGCGACGAGCTTCAAGGTCTGGCGCTGGAACTACGCAACACCGCCCAGATAGATCCTGAGGCACGACAATATCTATCAGCTATTTTTATTTCCAACTCCAAAAAAAATTGTTATTCTAATATGAGATTTTCCAATCACGTCCAGATCGAAGGAGGAGCGCTGCCTACCGGTGTTCCAACCACCGGCCTTGCTGCCGACACTATGCCGGTTATTGCTTGAACTGAGGTCTGAGTGAACACATAGCCAGGAAATTCGGCATTGACGAGATAGACTCCCGTTGCCACATCGATGGCATAATACCCGGCAGGGCCAGTCGTTGTGGAGAATTTCCCGCCCTCATTATTGGATACAATTACCTTAACTCCGGGCATGCCCTGACCGATCTGATCCAGAACCCGCCCGGCCAGGCTAAAGGATGTGGGATAGCTTCCCGAGTCCACCATGATGGATAGATTATTGCTGGCCAGACTCGCCGAGACGAAGCGATATATGTGCAGACCAAGATAATCGGCATAAGTCCCTTTTATCCGGTACCAGCCCGGTGTGACGTAGCCCTGGTTTAAGATTTGGCGATTATAATCATAGAGCAGGAAGCTGCCCTTCCCGTTTACTCGCGCCCAGAGCACATACTGCTCCCCTAAAGATACTCTGCCCTGCGTTAAGAGGTCTTTACCCATTTGCAGGTAAAGCTGATTGGCCAGCTTCTCGCCGCCTGCAACAACCAGCCCCTCACTTGCTGGATCAGCAGGCTCAAGCAGCAAGGATAAAGCGCTCATGCCTGTCCCGAAGGGATCCCATTCTGGTCTTCCCAACTGAGCAGCAGCCAGCGGACCGTAGGGGTCCCACTCCGGTCTGCTGGGACCATAAGGGCTGAGGTAGTCCGGTATCAGGGTAGCGACCTGATCGCTACTCGCTACAGGAGATCCCATCCAGTCATATCCGCTCTGATCGTAAGCTTTCGAGCCGCCCATGCCCTGTGAGGCGGACGGATCTGCCAAAAGCAAGGCAAATATCAGCCCAGCAATAATAAATATAATCTTCACCATACTGAAATTCCCCTTGATTCCATAAGCCGCCAAACACTTAAATGTTATGGATTGCTGTCGCTATCGTAATCACATTTATAAATGAAAAGTGCATCCATGCAGCGTAAGATATGGTGGTGTGAGGTTACATAATAAGAAGTGCACTTTGCAAACATAAGATAAGCAATTAAGAGCAATTCAACAAAACAAAAAATATAAATAAGGTAAATATGAGTGTATAGCTTATAACAGTCATGTATTGGAGGAGATCTATGGATCATGTCAGGGTCGGTGGAGTCTGTCTGCTTCTCATAATAATAGCTGCGGCTCTGCCAATTAATGCATTGGCGCAAATCCCTCAGGCTGCGACCAGCTCAGTTTCTGATAACGATAATGCAGCGAAGGGGGCGGCCCCAATCATAAGCCCGAGTTTGCTTTCTACGAGCACACAGGGAGAGCCGATATCGGCAGAAAAGCTGGCCAAGCGCAACACAGGACTTAAGCCGCTGGCAACATCGAAAAGCAAAGCACCTTCGAATGCTGCGCAGCCGACGAATATGGCCGAGCCTCGCCAGGCAGCTCAAGAAGGACCTGTCCCAACAGCGGCAGCAACAACGCCTGCCGCCGATGCCACAGTGACGCCGGACAAGATCCCCCAGGATACCGAAAAGACACAGGCAAGCCCCGAGTCTCCTTTGACTCCTGCGGCGAACGAGACGGTTATTCCTCCTGAGAATTTAACTCTTGGAACGGTAGTTACTGGAAATGCCTCCCAGAACGAATCTGCAAGCGAAACAAAAAAAAGCGAATCAACTTCCAGTGATATCAAGATTGGAACGGACAGGATTTGGAGAGAGGATATCAGTCCGCTTGAATATGCCTGGACGCCTCAGACATTTTCAGGATTCTTCTATGACTTGAAGAATGATGTGGGCACGGAAAAGCTTACTGTCAGGCTTCAAAAATCTGGTAGGTCTATTGACTCGGGTGACCTGACATATAGCACAGATGCCCAGGATACTGATTTTGAATTCAGCGACTGGGGAAGCTATCAGGTTATAGGCTTTATGGCCGATAAGTACTTTGCAGGCTACACGGCCAACGATGTCTTCGACAAGGATAGAAGTCTGATAAATGACGGCCAGCTCAGAAGAGTGCTCATGGACAGTGGCGATGAGAATACTATTACAACAGGATCGGTTATGCCCCTGGAAGAGGGCTACGAGCTACGCATCAAGCAGATAGACCTTAACGGAAATAAAGTATACCTGGCCCTGGCCAAGAATGGAGAAGAGATTGACAGCAAGGTCATCTCACCGGAAAATCCCAAGAGCGCTACGTACCAATACAAGATCGATATTGCGGGAGAAGATGCTCCAATCGTCCTGGCGCATATTTCCAATGTTTTTGCCAGCGCCGAGTCTGCACTTGTTACCGTGGACGGCCTCTTCCAAATATCCGACACATTTGCTACTGTTGATGATGGTGATAAGTACAATAAGATGAAGGTAACTTCAGTTTCAGACAAGGGTGTAGAGATGGATAATGAGGATTCCCTCACTCTTAGAAAAGGAAGCACTACCAAGATCTTCGGAAATGTTGGATTCCTGGTTGCAGATGCCGTAGAGCTGCGTTTTGCACCAGTGGTAGAGAGAACTGGAAGCTACGATGTGAGAGGCACAGTGATAGATCCCTCCGAAACCAAAGAGTTTACCTGGACACCTTACAACTTCGAAGGTTTTTATTACGACATCGACGATGATGTTGGGACGGAGAGCTTGCAGGCAAGGATAAGCGGCAGCTCGAAGATTGAGGAAAAGGATTTGATTTACAAGACCAGTCCCCAGCCGGTCAAGTTCAAGTTCGAGAACTGGGGCAAGTATGATGTCATAGGCTTTATGGCCGACAAGTACTTCGCAGGCTATAACAATGAGACAAAGTTTACGGACGAAGCCAGTGCCATTAACGAGGGTCAGCTCAGACGGGTCGTGCGTGACCGCGACGACAGCCAGACTATAGCCAGCGGATCGGTTCTATCTCTAGAAGAAGGCTACGAGATACGCATCAAGCAGGTGGACCTCAATGGCAATAAGGTCTATTTGGCTTTAGCCCAGGATGGAAAAGAGGTAGACAGCAAGGTAGTAACTCCTTCCTCCGATCCGACGGACAGGGCATCCAACTATATGTACAAGGTGGATATGGGCTCTCTCAAAGATGTTCCGATGATTATAGCTCATATTCAGAGCGTCTTTAGAAGCACTGAGTCCGACCTGGCAACTGTTGACGCCGTTTTCCAGGTCTCTGAGAATCCCGAGTCTGTAGAAGAGGGTGAAATTCACGGCAAGATGAAGGTGGAGACTTTAGGAACTGACGGCATCACCATGCGAAACGATGGCACTATCAGCCTGGGGCGTGGGCGAGTTATAGACATCATGGAGAACTTAAGGATCGAGGTTGCCGATAGCGCCAAGAGGTTGCTTGCACCCATTGCTACCAAGACCGGAGAAGGAAAAGAGATGACCTTGATCATTCCGGACGGCCTGGTGAATCGGCCGGTATCCATCAGTGTCAAGTCTGGCACTTCCAGTCTGAGCGGGGTTCAGATCCTGATAAATGGAAGCGCCATTGGAACTACGGACGTCTCGGGATCGCTCAGCTACACACCCGTGAGCTTGGGCACTGTTCAGGTAGTTGCCAAGAAGACGGGTTATAACGACGGCAAGGCCAATCTGATGGTAAGGACGGCGGCCGAGGCTGCCAGACTGTCTGCCTTCGAGCAGGCCAATGCCTCGTTGACCAACCAGCTAACCATCAATGCGCCGATAGAGGTTGTCAAGGGAGAAAACTTCCTGATAACCGTGGTGCAAGGCATCAACCAGACGCCTGTGGATGCGCCGGCCATATTCCTGGATGAAGAAAGAATCGGCAGCACTGCCGCAAAGGGTACGATGACCTATTCCACCAATGTCACCGGCGAGCATACCTTGAAGGCAGAAAAGGAGGGCTTCAATTCCGCCACCAGGAAGATCAAAGTGGTCTCCTCCCTGAAGGTCGTCGATCTGAAAGTGCCGGATAAGGCCAACGCAGGCAGCGTGATGTTGATATCCGCCGTTGTGCAAAATGCCGGCAGCAAGGAAGACTCCCGCCTGCTGGAGCTGAAGGCCAACGACACGGTTGTGGACTCCAAGAATGCGACTGTCACTGCAGGCGAGAACTCAACAGTCAACTTCAGCTACAAGCCCAAGGATCCGGGATTGACCAGGTTCACCCTTGATGAGCAGAGCAAGACTGTAAATGTGGAGAAGGCGCAGAGCAACAACTGGCTCATTGCCCTGGTCCTGGTGCTGCTCATAGCCATCGGGGCCGGGTATTATCTCTACACGACAGGAGAGCTGGACAATCTGCAAAGGCAGGTCAAGAAAATGATGCAAGGGCGATGATCTGGATCGCCCTTAATATTTTTTAATAAATTTATATTTTATTCTATGCCTTTGCTATTAGGATATGATCTTAAGGGCTTATCCGCAGGGAATTATTGATATACCCTGACGTTTTCTCTCATGGCACTGTGTAGCATAGGCAGAGCAAATAAAAAATTCACCAGGGTATTCAAATGAATTACTGGCAACCGAAAATGGAGCTCATGGAGAGAAAGGAGCTGGAAGAGCTGCAACTGCGGCGTCTCAAGAGCGTTGTGGAGAAGGTTTACAGGAGCGTTCCCTTTTACGAGAACAAATTCAAGCAGGCGGGCGTCACTCCGCAGGACATCCTGAGCCTAAAGGACCTGGCAAAGCTGCCCACTACGAAAAAGCAGGACCTTCGGGACAACTATCCCTTCGGCCTTTTTGCCGTTCCACAAGATGAGGTGGTGCGGGTGCATGCCTCTTCCGGCACCACCGGCAAGCCCACCGTTGTCGGCTACACCAAGGGTGACATCGAGACCTGGTCGGACCTCATGGCCCGGGACTTCGTTATGGTCGGGGTCAAGAAGGGCGATATCTTCCAGAATGCTGTGAGCTACGGCTTTTTCACAGGCGGCCTGGGAGTGCACTACGGAATTGAGCGCATGGGGGCCATGGCTGTGCCCTCCGGCGTGGGCAATACGGAGCGACAGCTCGAGATCATGATTGACTTCGGGGTTACGGTGCTGCACTGCACTCCCTCTTATGCGCTTTACCTGGCGGAGACGGCTAAGGCGAAGGGCTTGGTGGACAAGCTGAAACTAAGTATCGGCTGCTTTGGGGCCGAGCCCTGGTCGGACGAATCGAGAAAGGAGCTTGAGGAGACGCTGCACATCAAAGCCTACGACTCCTACGGCCTCTCCGAGATGATGGGTCCGGGCGTGGCCTTCGAGTGCCAGGAGCAAAATGGCCTGCACATCTGGGAGGACCACTTCATGATCGAGATTCTGGATGAAAATGAGCAGCCCTGCGCGCCGGGGGAGCCGGGCGAGCTGGTCATAACCTCGCTTACCAAAGAAGCCATGCCCCTCATAAGGTACCACACGGGCGACGTAACCTACATCATGGAAGAGAAATGCAGCTGTGGGCGCACCAGCAGAAAGCTGCACAGGTTCCTGGGCCGGGCCGACGACATGCTCATTGTGCGCGGCATCAACGTCTTCCCCAGCCAAATCGAGGATGTGCTGGTCAGCATCCCTGAGATTGGCAACTACTTCCAGGTGGTCGTGGACAGAAAAAAGCACGGCCTGGATGAGATCAGCATCCAGGTGGAGCTGAAGGACGAGGCCTTCACCGGCGAACTCTCCGACCTGGCAAGGATCCAGAAGAAGACAGAAGAGAAGATCAAGTCCGTGCTCAATGTGAGAAGCAAGATCGAGTTGGTGGAGAAAGGGTCCATCCCCAGAACGGCCGGAAAGTCAAAGAAGGTCGTGGATCTGCGGGACGTCTACGCCAAGAACGAAAAAGCGAAGAAAAAGAGCTGAAAGAGCCGAAGGCTGCAGTATGCTTGCTGCAGCCTTTTATCTTGTCACCTGGCTTATGAGATTCTGCCCGATGACTGCGCTCTCGTCGACTGCAGATAGTAGCTCGTCGTGAATGGAGCTTTGCGAATAGTAGAGCGTCACCAGCACGCCGGCCTCCTTTGCCGCCTCTATAGCAGGCAAGAAATCACTGTCACCAGTGACTATGACCGCCTTTCCGATCATCCTGCCGCAACTCAGCCTCACAAGATCCGCAGCTAATGCGATGTCCACCCTCTTTTGTATAAACTCACCGCCCACACAGCCCAGGCGCCCCAGCTTCACCTCAAATCTGGGAAGCTTTCGTAGTGTGTAGACGAACTTGTCCATGGAGGCAAACCTGCGACGCTCGTCCTCCGTAGGAGGGCAGCTCTGGTAAGGCATGCAATTATAATAGTAAGTTCTCAGCCGCTCATAATTGCCGCAGAGAATATCCGAAAATCCGGCCAGGTCGATTTTGGGTTTGCCAAAATCAACATCTAGAATTTTAGTTAAGTAAGCACCATCGATAAATACCGCTGCACGGTTAGCCAAAACCTTTTTCCCACCTTAATTTATAATTACTGCCGTCCGCTCCGAACGGCAGTGGTCATTATCCCTACATCCTCTCTCATTCTGTGGTATATCTAATTTGTGTTCAGTTCAAACTCCGCTTCTTTAATAAGCATTATTCTACGATCGTCTATAAAAATATATGGTACTCCTTCGCGAGAGATCCGCCTTTTTCTTTTATTGACCCGATGCTTCCTGGCTTTTCGCTATCTCCACGAGCTTTATCTCGAAGGTTAAAATCTGCTCGGAGAGCGGATGGTTGGCATCGAGAGTGATTGTGCTCCCAACAATCTCGGTAATCTGAACGGGAACCATTACGCCATTGGAGGCGCTAACTTCAAGAGTCATGCCCTCTGCAGGAACGATTTCCTCTGGAAGATCCTTTCTATCAATTTTGAAAACTCGATCATCTCTATACCGGCCATAGGCTTTCTCAGGAGGAATGTGCACAGTCTTAGATTCGCCGGGACTCATTCCTACCACAGCCTCTTCAAATCCCAGGATGAGACAACTGCAGCCCAATTCGAACTGCAGGGGATCGGAGCCTTCTGAGGTGTCAAAGAGAACGCCTGTATCCAGCTTGCCGCTGTAATGCACCAATACAATGTCACCAATCTTCGCTTGCGCCATTTTATTATCCGCCTCGAAATCTTTTCAGAAAATGCCCATTTGATAAGTGCAGCTTCAACTATTTAGAAGGCACTATTTGAATAAGGCTTAGAGAAGGTCTAATATCCTAGTAGCGACAACATTCCAGAGAAAGATAAGATAGAATAACAAGGTGAAATTAAGATATGAGAAGATGGAAGTCTGATCGAGGACTTGAAGCTAGAATGCTCCTGACCATGTTCCTGCTGGGCGTGCTCTACCTTGGTTTTTTAGCCGTTTTGCTAACCATGCACGTCAGTCAGATGGTGATAATACTGTTCATGGGCGGGTTCATGTTCCTGCAGTATTTCTTTTCCGATAAGATGATCCTGCGATCCATGGGCGCAAAGATAGTCACCGAGAGCGAAGAGCCAAAGCTTCATCAGATCGTGTCCAGGCTCTGTGCCAATGCCGATCTGCCAATGCCCAAAATTGCCGTAGTAAAGGCCAGCATGCCCAATGCCTTTGCTACTGGCAGAAATCAAAAGAATGCCGTAGTGGCTGTGACGACGGGCATCATGGAGCGACTTGACAACAACGAGCTGGAGGCAGTGCTGGCTCATGAGCTAACTCACGTCAAGAACAGGGATATGATGGTCATGACCATCGCCACATTCCTATCATCCATGGCCCAGATATTAGTGCAGTGGCTACCATTCTTTGGCGGAGGAAGTCGCGATCGCGATTCCGGCAGCAACTTCATAGTGCTGTTCTTGGTCTCCCTGGTGGTCTGGATAGTGAGCTTCATTCTCATTCGCACCCTCTCTCGGTACCGGGAGTTCGCAGCTGACCGCGGCTCAGCAATCATGACCGGGCAGCCGTCTCATCTCGTCTCTGCTCTGAAGAAGATCAGCGGCTTTAGGGTGCCTACAGTTGACCTGAGAAAGGTGGAGGGGCCGGTCAGCGCGCTCTTCATCACGCCTGCCATCTCAGGCTCTTCCTTCATGAGGCTGTTCTCCACCCACCCCACCCTGGAGGCCAGGATTGATGCTCTGCAGAAGATAGAGATGGAACTGGAGGCCTGAGATGGGGTTCTTGGACTCCATCCTGGGAAAGACACAGCTTCCCGAGGCCAAGACGGACAAGCTCTTTGCTATCTCCACAGCCGCCGTCACATTAGACGCAAGCCTCGGCTACAAGGCGGACGGCGCGGCCGGGATTTGCATCAAGCCAATGGAGTCATCCCGCTACGAAGCGGCCCGCGCCGAGATCGAGGAGCTTCTAAAAATAAGCATCAAGGAGACTGGCACAGAGTACAAAATCCAGAAGGACGAATACAATTACGTCTGGGTGGTTTTAGCGGACAAGGACTTCGAAGATCTGGTGACCAACATTCAGATGGTCAGCCAGATCCTGATGGAGCAGGGCTTTGGAACGCAGCTTCTGGCTGCCGTCTACCGCTTCCGGGGCGAGGCCGTCATCTACTGGATATATAACTTCAAACTAGGATCTTACTATCCTTTTGTGCCGATGAGCGAGCGGCAGCGTGACACTACCCGAGAGTTTCGGCTGAAAGCTCTGATGGAGAAGGAGATGCCAATCGAAAAGGACGAGAGCAAGTGGTACCCTATGTGGGGGATGCCCATATAGCGATGCACGTCCTCTCCGGAAAAGATGGACGAGCAAAAAGCCGCGAAATGCATTGCCATCCTGGAGAAGGAATACGCAGTTCCTCAACCGGATGAGATCGATCCTGTGGATCTGCTGGTCATGACCATCCTATCTCAGAACACCAGCGATACCAATAGCCTGCGGGCCTTTGCCCTCTTGAAGAAAGCTTTTTGCGATTACGAGAAGCTCCTCGCCGCTCCTGATGAAGCAGTGGCCGACAGGATTCGCCCGGGGGGCCTGGCGGAGATAAAAACCCAGCGGATAAAGGAGGCTCTTGTAAAAATCAAGCAGGATGCAGGGGCGATCTCCCTCTCCTTTCTGGCCGATATGGGAAGGGAAGAGGCCATGCAATACCTGCTATCCCTGCCCGGCGTGGGGCCCAAGACAGCATCCGTGGTGCTCCTGTTCGCCTTCGGTAAGCCTTTCCTGCCTGTGGACACGCACGTCTATCGCGTCTCGCGACGGCTGGGGCTGGTGGCCGAGGATGTCAGGCCTGAGAAGGCGCAGCAGATTTTAGAGCGGATAGTTCCTGTTGAGAAGTATCTCTCCCTGCATCTGAACCTGATAAAGCACGGCAGGCTAATCTGCCGGGCGCGGGGGCCCAAACACGAAGATTGCGCCCTACGAAATTGTTGCAGCTATTACTTGCAGGGCCAAAAGCCTTAAATGATAGTAAAAACTACCCCAAATCCGCGCTCCTGTAGTGTAGCTCGGCCAATCATGAAGGACTCTCACTCCTTCGACTCGGGTTCAAATCCCGACGGGAGCATGTTTTTTCAGGTCGTGGATTCCTGGCAGAGATGAGGTAATGGAGGCACCTAATTTTTTAAGTAGTATGAGTTACATTTACAATTAGTTGACGAAAAGGAGAATTGGATCTGAGGGTTGAAAATATGAAAAGAAATCGACTGCATCTTATAATATTAATATCAATTTTTTTGTTATTTTGTTCCACAGTTCAAGGGATAGCAGGAAACAGCCTGCGGATAGAGGGGACGGATGGCTGGACAAAGCATCTCGAAGTTCCCCAGGGATCAACCGCTTTTCTGGTGGTGCTAGCTACAAAAGAAGGCGATGGCACGCTTTATGATCGATATCCAGATGGAAATACGCATAACTTCAGCTATTACTTCCTGGGTTACGATCGTCTGCCTTTCTATGCAAATACACCCGGTCGACACGTATTGTCCTATGTCATAGATGGCAAGGAGAGCAACCCGGTGGTAATAGATGTAGAAGGCACTAATGCAGCAAACGATTACCTTTCACCTTCTGCTCTGCCTCAAACGAACACTCACGCACTATCCACCCGCTTCATACCCAGTGCAACGCCTATTTCTCTCTCCGGGGGGATATCGAGCGATCCCGTGATGCTTCAGTACAATCCTGTCGGATCTCATATTATGAATTACCAGAATGGGATTATCATTCCTAAATATGCATCTCAATATCATTTTGGTAGGGATTTCTCGTTAGGGATGATAGATAGCAACTATCCGGGCACACCATTTCTGACCCAGTTTCTTGCAGATCCATAAAAATTTTAGAGTTGGCGCAATTTGGCCCGTTCCTTTTTATTAACTTTCATGAGGGGCTCATCCTCTGCTCTTCATCACCCCACCCCCTTGCAGCTTCCTCGCAAGAGGCAGACGATTCCTGCTGCCAGAAGCACTGCGATGATCCCCGTCAGAAATATGCCGTCGAAAACGCCGGCCCCGCCGATGGAGAGGACCAGGGGGCGGGCCCGGTGCAGCTCCAGCGGCGAGAGGGCGGGCAGTATTCCAGGGGTGAGCAGGCTGAGCAGGTCGGCTCCAATCAGCGTTCCCAAGGTGCCGCTGATGTAGGCCAGGGGCGGAGCGTGGCGAAAGCCACCTGCCAGGAGCACGCCCATAAACGCTGCCAAAAGGGGCGAGAGCCAGACAGGCAGGACAATGCCCTCTCCTGGAATTGCCTGGGCCGCCCAATAGGTGATGACCGCTACAACGGCCATACCCAGCAGGGCTTTTTTGGGGCTAACCTGGCCGCGCAAGAGAAGATGGGCCGAGATGAGCAGGGGAATGATGCATCCACCCAGGTTGACGGCCAGGTAGAGCGGATGAAAGGCGGGGGAAACGTCTTTAGAAGTCAGGCTCATCAGATTGACATACCAGTCAGGATAAGATGATATGGGGGCGCTGATGAGCGGAAAGTCCACCAGGCTTCCCAAAATTGAGCCGAAGACGGCCAGGGTGGCGTGCCAGTGGGAAAAGCCCACCATCTCAAAGGCGGTCTCGGAGAGGCGGAGAAAGAGGTAGATGAAGATGAGGGGCGCGACCAAGAGAAGCAGCATGATGATGATGGTCAAAGGCAGGAAGAGAAGTTCGAACAAGCTTTAGCACCCGCAAATAAGTTATCTGTGATAGTTAATAGAGCTTTGCAAGGTGTTTTAAGATGACCATTCTTACCGGCAGCGAGGCCCAAAACTTCGTGGAATCCATGATCGACCCCGAGACTCAGACGCAGATGTGCGGCATGGAGCTGACAGTGCAGAAGATCGAACGCTTCACATCCGCCGGGAAGGTTGCCTTCGATAACATTGAGAGAGAGCTGCCCCTGACCGAGCCTATGGATTTCGATCACTCTGGCTGGATTGATCTGCCTGCGGGCGCCTACCTGGTGACCTTCAACGAGATCGTGAACGTCCCCAAGGAGGTAGCTGCTCTGGCAAGGGCCCGCTCTACGCTTCTGCGCTGCGGGGCCAGCCTGGAGACGGCACTCTGGGACCCAGGCTACCGGGGGCGCAGCCAGAGTTTGCTGGTGGTCTACAACTCTCAGGGATTACGGCTGAAGAAGAACGCCCGACTGATGCAACTGATATTCCTGCGGCTGGGAAAAGAGGCGGAGAAGGTGTATTCGGGAAAATATCAGGGTGAGAATATCTGAAATAAATAAAATTGGGGAAAGGCCCCAGACTTAGATGACGGCCAGAGTCTTGATGGTTTGAGTGGTATTATTCCTATCAAATAGCGATACGATTACGGCATAAGTGGGTCCATCCAGGTTCCATACAGCCATATCGTAACTACCGCCAATCATCTGAATGCGCTCATCCTTGGTGCTTAGGGTATGAACGGTCACGTTGTTTCCCCGGCAGTCTACAGCCGTCCAGTTTCCCATCTCCGTATCGCCTTTGGCTTCCACCGCAGAGATGCCACCTATCAGGAAAAGCTCGGAAAGTGCGCCTGGGCTCAGCCTGCTCAGGATATCATCATAAACGCTTATGACGGATATAAATGCAGCTCCGGGTGCGGCGGTGTTGTTGATCAGGAAATCCTGGCTGACCATCCCATCTTCACTGGCATTGAATTCGCCTCTATTAATCTCGAAGCTTGGGCCCAGATCCACCGAAAGGGTCCTTTCTGTGACGGTGACAAACTTCGATTCCAGGGCGGTGCAGGGCAAGGCCAGCAAGGCCAAGAGAAGCATGGCCGGTACAAGTGCTACGTAAGGCTTCATATTGTCAACTCCAATTGACAGAAATTGGCGAGCAATGTATATGGATCTTATGACGATCTATTTGATATTCTATTGATAAATAAATTATAACTCCAGGCCTCAAATCGCCTGGATCTCCTCCTTCGTGGCGATCTTGATGTTCTTTTCGCTCAGCACCTTCCTGGCCTTAACGATGTCGTCCACCCGCAGGATGAGCATAGCACGTTGTGCCTTGGCTGTGACGAAGGCGTAGGCGTAGTCCACATTCACGTTGTTCTGTCCCAGAGTGTTCACGATCTCGTAAAGGCCGCCGGGAGTGTCCTTCATCTCCACGGCTAAAACATCGGTCATGGAGACGGTGAAGGCATTTTCCTTGAGAACTTTATACCCCTTCTCCGGTTCATCCAGAACCATGCGAATGACACCAAAGTCGCCCGCCTCGGCGATGGTGAGAGCCCGGATATTCACACCTGCATCTGATAGCGTCTTGGCAACCTTGGCCGTTCTTCCAGGCCGGTTCTCTACAAAGAGGGAAATTTGTTTGATCTCCGACATTTCGAAAGCCTCCTACACCTTTCTGTTATCTGTTACTCTCTTGGCCTTGCCCATGGAGCGGGGGATGGTGCCCGGCTCAACCAGATCCACTTCTGCAGCTATGTTCAGCACGCCTTTTAATTCTTTTGAGATATTCCTGCGCAGCTTCATCAGGTCCCCGATCTTATCAGAGAATCCTGTCTGCGTCAGCTCGACGCGCACCGTCATCATATCCAGCGGCCCTTTGCGGTCCACCAGAATCTCCCAGTGGTCGCCAACCTCCGGGATGTTCATCAAGACCGACTCCACTTGGCTCGGGAAGACATTGATGCCGCGAATGATGAGCATGTCGTCCGTTCTGCCTAGAATCCTCATGATTCTGGGGTGGGTGCGCCCGCACTCGCAGGGCTCGCTGTTCATGATGGACAGATCGCCGATACGGTAGCGGATGAGGGGCAGGGCGAACTTGTGCAAGGTGGTGAAGACCAGTTCACCAGTCTCGCCATCCTGCACGGGCTCGCCCGTCTTGGGTTCGAGGACCTCAATCAGGAACATGTCTGCCCAGACGTGAATACCCTTCTTGACATGGCACTCCGTGAACAGTGGGCCGGAAATCTCGCTGGTGCCATAGATGTCGTAGGCGTTGATGCCGGTGGCGTCCTCTATCCTTTTCCTGGTTTCCAGGGACCAGGGTTCGGCCCCGAAGATGCCTGCCTTGAGCTTTGTGTCCTTCTTGATGGAGATGCCCATCTTCTCCGCCACCTCCATGATGTGCATGAAGTAAGAGGGCGTGCAGGCTATAGCAGTCGTACCCAGGTCCTGCATCAGCTCGATCTGCCGCTCCGTGTTGCCCGTGCCTACAGGCAGCACTGCCGCTCCGATGCGCTCTGCACCGTAGTGCAGGCCCAGACCGCCCGTGAAAAGGCCATAGCCATAGCCCACCTGCACCACATCGTCCCGGTCCAGACCAATAGAGGTGAGGGCTCGGGCCAGCGACTCCGACCAGGTCTCGATGTCGCCCTTGGTGTAGCCGACAACGGTGGGCTTTCCGGTAGTGCCACTGGAGACGTGATAGCGCACCAATTGGCTCTTGGGAGCGCTGAACATGCCTGTTGGGTAGTTGTCCCGCAGGTCCGCCTTCCTTGTGAAGGGCAGCTTGGCGACGTCCGCTAGAGTCCGAATGTCGCCCGGCTCCACGCCTGCCTCCTTGAATCTCCGCCGGTAGAAGGCAGAATGATCGTAAACGTATCGCAATGTAGACTTGAGCCGATCCTCTTGAAGAGCATGCAGGTCCTCGAGGGGCATGCGCTCAATATGCGGATCCCAGTAACCGGACATTGATGATCAACCTGATTCAATAAATACCCGGATGGATAAAAAGCAATCGATTCCTTCCCCTCATTTTTCTTTGTAAAGCCCCCACTCGCCAAGAGTTCAACGAAGCCGCCGGTCTTGCGGGAAAGGTTAATAGCTTTAAAGCAAACAAGGCTTGCTGATGGACTCGTAGGGTAGTGGACATCCTAGCGGGCTTCGGTGGCTATAGTCGAAGATACCCGCTGACCTGGGTTCGAGTCCCAGCGAGTCCGTTAGAACCTTCTTTTTCGGAAAAATTTGTATCGTTCTGCAATATCTATGACCTCGAATCGAGACCTGTTCCTGCTTGAAAAGAATAATAAGCTAAAAGCGATATGGAATTGCGATGATAAAAGGTGATAGCTAAAATGGATATTTCTTCCAAAGCCTGCCCCTTCGTGGCCAGAAAATGTCTGCAGGAGAACTGCCTGGCCTGGAGGCAAAAAGCCTGCCGCCTCATTCCTGATAGAAACCATCCCAGCGCATTTGAGCAAGAACTGACGAACGTCGCCCCGTTGATGTACAGATCTCTGCTTGATGTGGTTCGCATCATGGAGGAGACAGCACAGGACTGCCGCACGTGCGGGCCGGAGCTGTTCAGCTTTGCTCAGCAGCTTCGGGCAGGGCTCTTGGACGAGCTGATCTCTACTGAGCTGGCCGAGGTTGGGATCAAAGCGGATAAATAGGACTTATCATGGCAACGACTCATTTCCTGAACAACTGTCCAAGATGCGGCTACGTAGCCGAGGCCTGGACCGAGGATGGTGTATCTGTAAAAGTTCACTGCAAGATGTGCAGCTATGAGGGATGGCTTCCTCATCCCGACCTGAAGAATGGAGCCTGGCGAGTAGGATAGCGAAATTGTCAAGTTATGAGAACCAGTCACGCCCTATTCTCAGCCGTTAGCTCTGCGCACTTTTCGCTCATTTCTATCCAGGTATTCCTTTATGGCCTCAACCACGACATCCGAGCGTTGCACATAGAGGGAGCCCCTGCTTTTAACGACAAAGCTCATCAGCCGGTCGCTTAATTCGGGACTCAGCTCCACCTCGATTTTAGGCATAATTTCTCATGAGCCAATGTAGTATTAATACTTAGTTTTCGAGATTTCAGGGTTTGAGCCTTCTTATTTCCAGGTAGCGCACCTCATCGCCGGCATAGGCGAAGATCATAAGCTTACGTACCGAATGTGCCAGGCGCACGGCGCGGGAGAGCACGGGGGGCAGGAAGACGTGGTCTTCGGGTACGGTGTGCACCAGGTACTCGGAGTGAGGCACCTTGCCAGGACCCTTCACCTGCTTGTAGACCCGGAAATGCGTGCCGAACTTGAATCCCGTCTTCACCACCAGGCACTTGTCGCGCATATCTTTATAAACGCTGAATTTCAGATCGAAGTCGCTCTCGATCTGCCGCGCCCGAGTTGCAAAGCTCTCCAGGTTCATGGCCTCGCCAGAGCGATCGACCAGGGAAATCACCCCTTTATCCAGGAGATAGGCCGACTCGACCAGGGAGAGCTGAAGGCGCTCGCCAACGGGCTTGCCGTAAAATCCATGCTCATGCAACCGGCTGGATGCCGCAGCATCCCAGAGCACCACGCGATCCTCAAGAAGGGTTGCCATGCCGCCCTTTTCCTCTTGCCCCATCAGTCCGGACATGGCCTTCTCCCTGGCTTCATAAAAGGTGATGTCGCTCTCCTCATCGACGATCGCCAGCATCAGCTTCTTTCTCATCTGGCCCGCGACCCTTGCAGGCTGCACGATCTCTTGTAGGGGAAGGGGCATCCTCTCCGAGATGACAAGAACATAAAACTCGGCCGGGCTCTTTCCCGGGTGCCCGCCCCGGGGATAGACGCGAAAATCGGGACGACCGGGCTGTACATAGTAGCCGCGCTCTCGCAGGTCTTTGTAGACCACATAGCGAAACTCAAAGCCCTTTTCCAGAGAAGATGCTGCCTGAAAAAAAGCAGGAAAGTCCAGCTCTTTTTCATCGGAAAGTACCTTGATCCGGGATCGGTCCAGGAGATAGGCGCCCTCCACTAAAGAGAGCTCCAGGCCCTTGCCCTTGGGCCGGCCGAAGTAGCCCTGCTCATAAAGATCAGGAAGGGCCTGCTGGCCCAGACTGATCTTATCGCCCATAAGCCGGCCTATTATCTCCGCTGACATGGAAATGCAGAGCGATTTTCCTTTCAGCAGGCTAGCTTGTCGGGCCAGATGCCATGCATGACGCCCAGGGATTTGTCCACCAGGCTGTGCACATCGGCAGCCGGATAGCCTGCCGAGAGCAGATAGGACTCAACGTGATTGGGCACGGCGATGGACATCTGCTCCACCATGGAGACCGTCTGCAGGATGGTATTATCTCTTAGCTGGAAGGGAATGATGGCGTCGGAGACGATCAGTTCGAAGATCTCCGGGCTGATGGGCCGCTCGACTGCGGATAGGAAGGCCTCCAGAATCTCACTGGTCCAATCATGCTTCTTGCCTTCATCCTGATAGGGCATGACCACGACCTCGCGAGTCTTGGCTAACTGCTCAACCAACTGCGCCGGTGTGACACTTCCCTTGAAGACCAGGTTCAGGAAGTTGGTGTGGGGCACAGTTGTGGGCACCTTGCTGGCGCGCACAGCGAACTTGACCTCTTCGAAGACAGTTCCTGCGTCCGTGCCCTGGTGTCCGGCGCCCTTGCCGAACTGGATGGCGCTGGGCGAGGCCCTAACCACTGTGTGCGGATCGCCATGCCGACGATCGATGTTGCCCAAAACAGCCGTCAGGCCCAGGGGCCTCGCCGCCAGGGCGAGACGGGAAAGGCCAGTAGTGTTGCAGCTTGTGCACTGCACCAGTCTGGGTTTGGCCTTTTGGAACACCTCGTAGTTCTCGAGACCAAAGAAGAACTCGCGGGCAAAGTCGGCCTTCAGCTCATCCGATATCTTGACCTTCCCGCTCTCTGCCAGCCCTTTGATAAGCTCGGGCCGATCTGCTCCGCCCATGAGTGAGACAAAGCAGCCATGGGAGAGACCTGCCTCAACGTAGGGAAGCTCCTCATCGCCAGGAGCGCCCACCATCACGAAATTTGATGCCGCAAAGAAGTCGTCATAGCCGCCCTCGATCTTGACACCGGCCTTCTCCCACTTCTCTTTATTGGCAATCTCGCTGAGATATGCCTTTACGCCGAACAGCCGATTGAACTTGGATACAATTGACAGGGCCCGGCCATGGGGCTTTCTGAGCAGGATATTCAGGTCGCCCTCGATGCCGGCGGCCTTTTTGACCTGCGCCAGAGCCAAAAGAGTTCGCTTATTCTCTGTTCCATCAAAACCTACAAAACCAGCATTGGACTTCAAGCATCTTCACTTCCTGAATGGGAGTCTAAGTGACTATATTTTAATCTTTCCGGAATTGTGTTCTACTCCTTTTGCCTCTTTCATAGAGGTCAAAGATCCTATTGGCAATATACCCGGCACTCTCTTCCGGGTTCATACTAGTAGTATCAACTTCGATCTCGGGAGAGAGCGGCCCTTCGTAGGCTACATTGACACCCGGCACGGCGGCCTCCTCACCAGCCGCTTTCTTATAGATCTCCTTGGGTGAGAATTTGGCCATTCTCTCCCCTTCTCTTTCCATGCAGACGAGCAGAGGCGCTCGGATAAAGACCTCGGCGAAATTGGGTATCAAGCGGCGGGCAAAATCGCGATAACGACGTCTATTGGCGGTTGCATCTATAATGACGTTTATTCCCTCGTCTGCCAAGAGCTTGCCCATGTAGGCCAGGGAGGCATAAACGATATCTCTTTCTTCTTCCGTATATTTGGGCTTTGGAGTTATCGCTCTTCTGATCTCATCCAGCTGCAGGACCCGGGCGCGAATTCCCTTTTCCGATAGAATCGTCAACACCTTATCAGCGATGGTGGTCTTCCCGCAGCCTGGAAGGCCCGTGAACCACATGACCCATGCCATAATTAATAGAAATGGTGTCCTGAATAAAAAACCATTCCTTATGCACTTATTCCAAGGTGAGCGGATCCAGATGCCCAAGCCCGCCAATGCCCCCACCTGGATGCCAGCTAATATCTGGAAGCCTAAAGTCAAGAAGCTGGGCGTTGAGAAGTTGGAAGAGCTGTAATATAATATTTTGACCCAAAAAAGTGAAAAAAAGCTGAAGGAGATTCAGCCGAAAAGAGCGCCCAGGCCCTCTACGCCGCTCTCCTCTGCTGCTTCCTTATCCTCTTCTGTCTCTTCCACCTTGGCCTCGCCCTTGGCGGCATGAGCTGGGGCGACTGGGGCTATCGCTGCGGCTGCTATGGGCACTGCTGCTGCCTGGGAGAGGACTGTAGCGATGTCCACGCCTTCCAAAGCGGCCACCAGGGCCTTGATTCTGATCTCGTCAGCAGCGGCACCGGATGCCTCGACGACCTTTTTAATTCCATCCTCGTTAACGTCTTTGCCTGCGCTGTGAAGCAGTAATGCAGCGTATACATATTCCATTTGAATCGACCTCTAATTTACCTGTAATCTAATTTATCCGAAAAGAGCACCTAGTCCCGCAGCGGTGTCTCCTTCATCCTTTTTCTCTTCTTTCTCTTCCTGG
>Ga0315273_10003472_pt1 | contig 19015 bp, 14 predicted proteins | sample YL17G02_0_MG_FD_205753 | JGI IMG/M metagenome (GOLD analysis project Ga0315273, IMG submission 205753) | Sediment microbial communities from Yellowstone Lake, YNP, Wyoming, USA - YL17G02_0 | ecosystem: Environmental > Aquatic > Freshwater > Lake > Sediment | place: USA: Wyoming | collected...
CGGAGCTCCGAGGCCACGGCGCCGCGGACCGCGAACACCCGCACCTGATGGGCGCCGCCGGGCTCGGGCAGGAGCGCGCGCGGCAGCTCGAAGGCGAAGCCGTGCGCTCCGAGCGCGCCCTGGCCGAGGATGCGATGCGGCCGGAGGTTGCCCGCCCGGCCGACGTAGACGGCCCGGCCGTCCGCGAAGACGATCACCGAGTCGATCTCGCGCCGGGTCGCACCGCGGAAGACGGCCGCGGTCGGCGTCGTCGAGCTCTGCACCGTGCCCGGCAGCGCCGCCGGCTCGATGCGGACGCTCGTGCCTTCGCTCGACTCGATCAGCTCGCGGCCGCCCTGCTCGGCCAGCGTGAGGCTGGCGTCGCTGCCGCGGAGCTCCTCGAGCAGGAGCCGCCCCCCACTGCGGCGGACGGAATAGACGTCGACGGTGTTACGGCCCGAGCGCAGGGCCGGCTCGGGTACGAACGCCGCGAACCTCGTGTCGCCGTACTGCGTGTACGTGCTCGTCACCGCCGCGATCCTGCCGTCGACCGCGATCGCGAGGTCGAGCGGGGCGGGGTGCCGGCCGGTGAGCTTCCCTTCGAGATACGACGGGAGGAGCTCCGCGGCGGGGTCGACGGCGGCGAGGAGCTCGCGTCCGTCGAGCTCGACGCCGGTCGTGGCGCTCGGGCTGACCGGGAGCTCCGCGACGCGCCGCCCGATCAGCTCGCGGTTGGGGCCGACGCGGTAGACGGCGGCGAACGAGCCCGTGCCGAACGTGGCCACCTGCTTTGCGAGCGCCTGCGAGCGCCGGGCGCGGAGCGCCGAGAGGGGGGCCGAGACCGGGCTTCCGTCCTGTCTGAGCACCGTCACGGTCCCGTCGGCGGCCAGCCGGCGCCCGACGAGCGGGCTCCCGTCGACCCGCCAGGGAAGAGAGATGCCGAGAACGCGGGCGATCGTCGGCACCACGTCGACCGTGCGCGCGTAGGAGTCGACGACGCGGCCCTGCTTCTGGCCGGGAAGCTTCACGAAGAGCGGCACGAAGGCGATGTCCTCGAGGTTCGAGGCCGTCGGGAAGCGCCGCTGGTCGCGGGGCCGGAAGCTCACGCCGTGGTCGGCGGTCACGATCACGAGCGCCCGGTCGTAGACGCCCGTCGCGCGCAGCCGGCGGAGCACGAGGCCGAGGGCGCGGTCGGTGTAGCCGAGCTGGAGCAGGTACCGCTGGTGGCTCTGGAGCGCGGGCCAATCCTCCAGCCAGAGCCCGTTCTTGTTTCCGCGCAGGACGCGCGCGTCGACGGTGTAGCGCCTCCCGGAGGGGAGATAGACATAGGGCACGTGCGGGAGCAGCGAGTGCAGGAAGTAGAGCGTGGGGATCCGGTCCGCCGAGACGAGCTGCGTGAACGGGCACACGCCCCTCCCGCAGGCCTGGATCGCTCCCGAGCTGCTTCGCCGCACCGGCTCCGCGCTCTGCTTCTTGCCCCCGAAGTTCCCCCAGCTCTCGCTGATCGAGGGGAGGTGGGCCGCGTACGGCTCCGGCACGAGCAGGTGGAGATAGACGATGCCGACGTCCGAGACGAGCGAGCCGGTGGTGTCCTGGACCGCCCGTGCCTGAGCGGGGGGCTTGTCGCGGCAGAGCGAGCGCGGGCACAGACGGGTGAGGGTCTCGATCACCCGCAGCCGGTAGCTCCCGCCGAGGAGGGTGAAGACGCTGTTCGGGTACTCGGAGTAGACGGGCAGGCGGTGCGGCGTCGGAATCCGTCCGGTGAGGATCGCGGGCACGGCGCCTTCGCTGAGCCAGTACACCGACGTCGCGCTGCGAAACCACGTCGAGTCGCCTGCGAGCGCCGCGAAGTTCGGATAGCGACCGGCGTCGATCCCTTCGCGGCGGTTCATCAGCGAGACGGTGCTGAACTCGTCGAAGACGATCAGGACGACCGGGGTCTTGGCCGTGACGGTGGCCGCCTGCACGTCCGGTGTGTGGATGAACACGAGCTTCGACGCGGGCGAGTCGAAGAGGAAGAGCGCGAGGAAGACGAACGGCACGGGCACGAGGACGGTGAGGAACGAGCGGAAGAGCTGCGCCCGCCGGTAGAGGAGGGCCCCCGCCGCGCCGACGCCCGCAGCCGTGGCGAGCGCGGCGGCGCCGGAGAGGGTCCCCGTCTTCGTCAGCGCGTGCAGCGCGACGATCGCGATCAGCCCGCCGACGAAGACGAGGTGGAGACCGTCGGCGAGGGCGCGGCTGACGAGGCCCGCTGCGAGCTCGAGCCCGAGGAGCACCGCCGGCAGCACGAAGGTCACCGCGACGGCGAAGAGGACGATCTCGCGGCTCGTCGACTCCCGCACGGCGAAGAACTCGGAGTTGCGGCCGAGGACGTCCAGCAGCGGCTGGGCGAGCGCGAAGGCCGAGAGCACCGTGAGCTGGGCGCCATTCGTCAGCGCCCGGCGCAGCCGGCTCTCAGGTTTTGGGGCGGGCATGGTAGAGGACGCGCGTCCCCGACGAGAGTACCTCGGTCCGGACGACGTCGAATCGCTCGTGCAGGCAGCGCTCGAACCACTCGCGCCGGTAATCGGGATGGTCGCCCGGCCGTTTGCGGGCAAGCAGCCGGCGCACCATCGGGTCCTCGGGCGCCGGGAACTCGATCACGAGCGCGGCCGAGAGGCCGCGCAGCCAGTCGAGGAACTCCGCGACGGGGACGTTGCCGCCGATCGAGACGTGGTGGAGGAGCGCCAGGCAGAGCACCAGGTCCGGGCTGCCGCGGTCGGGCAGGGACCGCCGCTCGAGCCCCTTCCAGCCGAGCCCCGGCGAGGGATCGACGAGGTTCATGGTCAGCGGCAGGATCGTCGTCGCGCCCTCTTCCCGCAGGCTCCGGTAGAGGCGGTCGACGACGACCGGGTCGGCGTCGACGGCGACCACGACCTCGGCGGTCTGGGCGGCGATCCGGGCGTGGCGACCGTCGTTGCAGCCGAGGTCCCAGACACGCCGCGGCTGCTCCGCGCCGATCGCCTGCGCCACGAACTGCGCCTTTCGCTCCGCGTCGGGCTCGCTGTAGCTCGTCGTCGGCTCGTACGCCGACCAGGCCGAGTGCGAGGGCTGCCACCGCAGGCGCGAGACGAGCCGCTCGAGCCGTCTCACGTTCGCGAGGATCAGCTCCTTGCCGAAGCCCGCATCCTTGAGCTCGCGCTTGACGTCGGTGTCCTTCTCCTCGTACCGGCGCTCGAGGCTGCTGTGGAGCGCGACGTGGGTGAAGGCGCCGCGCCGGAAGAGGTCACGGGTCGACAGCACGCTCCGGCACTCCTGCGGCGAGATCCCGTCGATCCGCCCGCGCAGCCACGGCTGGAAGGGGATGTCCTTCCAGGCCTGGAGGAGCAGCGGGTAGAGGAAGAGCATGCAGAACTGGCGGTAGCCGGCCCAGGGCTCGCCCGGGCGGAGCTGCTCGAACGACCCGACGTCGACGAAGACCGGCTCCACCCCGCGGAACTGGACGTTGTACGGCGACGAGTCCTTGAGGATCATGCCGGCGCCGAGCGCCCGCCGCACCAGCTCGAGCTGCAGCAGCGCGGCGTCGCGGAGCATGCCGAACGTCCACTCGTAGGGGTAGGAGACGACCGGGATCACGTCGTGCTCGAGGACGGCGGCGACGCCGCGGTAGAGGCCGTCACGCGGAGCGGGGAGGTCGTCCGCCTCCCGGGTGCCGACGAGCTTGCCCTCGCTCACGAGCTCGGCGAAGAGCGGCGACGAGGAGAGCGCCCGCCAGTCGGCGAGCCCCTGCTCGCTCAGGAGCCGGAGGATGCGTCCGTCGGTGGTGAAGACCCGGCTGTCCGGGTCGCGAAAGGAGCCCGGCTCCAAACCCTGCGGCGGCGCCTCCCGCTCCTGCACCGGGCCCCGCGAGGCGGTCAGCTCGGCGAGCCTTCGTCCTCGGGCTTGCGAATGTGGAGGAACCTGAGCAGGCGTCCCCAGTACACCTTGGCGATCACGGCGGCGGCGGCAAGGCCGCCCGCGAGCGCCTGGAGAAGCAGGCTCCCGGTGCTGGCGTCGATGTAGGCGAGGGTCGGATCGGTCATGAACGGGGCTCCCGACGGCTAGATGTCACAGCGAGGTTACCGTCGGGTGTCGATGCTGGCAAGCTCCGGTCAAACCACTGGCTGGCATCCGTCGGGCCGAGGTGAGAAGATCCGCGGCGGCGTGCGTCCCGGGCGGCGGGACGCGCGCCGCTACGTCCGGTCCCAGCCCGCGGGCAGGCGCGGCGGCGGCCAGCCGGGGTCGGGGCGCCAGTCCTCCCAGCCTGTTGGCCAGGGCGGGTCGGCGAGCACGCGCTCGGCCTCGGCCCAGACCGCGTCGGCGTCGAGCAGCCCCAGCGCGGCCGCCTGCTCCAGCTCGTCCTCGTCCTTCCAGCGGCGGCGGCCGTCCGGCTCGACGATCAGGTCGAGCTTCCAGTCGGCGTAGTCGAACCCGGCGGCGCTCCGGCGCATCGGCTCTTCGAAGTTGACGTACCAGCACTCGAGCGCGCCGTCGGTGAAGAAGAGCCAGAGCGAGTGCGCGACTCCCGGCCGGACCAGCGTGAGCGCCTCCCGGCGGACTGCGTTCTCGACGAGCCGCCACTCGGGCTGCGGAATGCGCAGCACGGCGCCGTCCGGGCCCACCGGCAGCCGCGACTCCGAGCCGCTCGGCATCCAGAGCACGGTGAGGTCGTCGCGCTCCTCGACGATCCGGCAGGCGTGCGCGCGCCAGATCCGTCCGAACCAGATGTCCCGCATGACGGTCTCAGACCCGGTCCCAGTCATCAGGGAGGGAGGGTATCGCCCAGGCCGGATCGGGACGGAACTCCTCCCACCCGGTCGGAAAGGGCCACGCGTCGAGCACGCGCTCGCCCTCGGCGCGGATCTCCGCCGCTTCGCCCGGCGACCAGATCCCGAGCTCGACCCCGTTCGGACTTCGTGGGGTCAGGCACTGGGACGTGGCCCGGGGCAGCGTGTCCCGCCGGGAAGCCGCTGCATCTGAGCGAGATCCAAGTACCGGCCTCGCCGTCACGGAGGTGGCGCCTTCGTCCGGATCGGACATGTCCCGGGGACAGGCACGAGGACAGGTCCCGACCGGCGTTGTGAGAATAGGGCCTGTCTTACGAGCAATCTGTACCTTGTTCGTTCGGAAATGGCGCAGGCAGACGTCCTTACGGCGCGCAGTGAGGCCGACGCGGCCCGCGGCGCGCCCCACGTGTCGGTGGTCGTCACCGTCTTCAACGAGGCGGCGACGCTCGAGGAGCTCTACCGCCGCACGACGGCGGCGCTCGCGGGCGAGGACTACGAGCTGATCTTCGTCGACGACGGCTCGACCGACGGCGGCTTCGCCGTGCTCGAGCGGCTGCACGAGGCCGATCCGCGTGTCCGGGCAGTCCGCTTCAAGCGCAACGCGGGCCAGCACCCGGCGATGCACGCGGGGCTCGCGCGCGCCCGCGGCGAGATCGTGGTGACGATGGACGGCGACCTCCAGAACGAGCCCGAGGACATCCCGCGCCTCGTCGCGGCCGTCGAGGCGGGCAGCGACGTCGCGAGCGGCCGTCGCGCCGCCCGCCACGACTCGTGGGGGCGCACGCTGCCCTCCCGCATGATCAACGGGATGCTGCGCCGCTTCACGAGGGTCGACATCTCCGACTTCGGCTGCGCCTTCAACGCCTACCGGCGCGACGTCGTCGTGCCGATGCTCGGCGCGATCGGCCGCCAGAAGTTCACGAAGGCGCTGATCCTCTCGGGCGGCGCGAGCGTGGTCGAGGTGGACGTCGCCCACGCGCCGCGCGCGGACGCCTCCCGCTACTCGCCGTTCCGCCTCGTGCGGCTCGCGCTGCACGTCGTCGCCGGGTTCTGGCCCCAGCCGATCCAGTGGGTCGGGATCACGCTCGGGCTCGTCTGCACGGTGCTCGCGACCGGGCTCGGGATCTACGGCGTTCTCTTCTGGATCGGCGAGTCGAACTTCCCGGGGCCGCTCTTCGGCGGCGTCGCGCTGCTCTTCGTGCTCGGGATCCAGGGCTTCATCCTCGCCCTCGTCGGCGAGTATCTGGGCAGAATCCAGCGCGAGGTCGAGGGCCGGCCGATGTACACGATCGAGAGGGAGCTGTGAGCAAGCGCGTTCTGGTCACCGGCGGGGCCGGGTTCATCTCGTCCAACTTCGTCCGCCACCTGCTGGCGCACACCGAGTACGAGGTGGTCACCCTCGACGCGCTCACCTATGCCGGCAACCTCGAGAACCTCGCCGACGTGCTGTCGCACCCGCGGCTCTCGTTCGTCGAGGGCGACATCCGCGACGCCGCGCTCGTGCGCGAGGTGGTCGAGCACGTCGACGTGATCGTCAACGCGGCCGCCGAGTCGCACGTCGAGAAGTCGATCGAGGAGGGCGCGTCGGAGTTCGTGACCACGAACGTCGAGGGGACGCAGATCCTGCTCGACGCGGTCCGCGCCAGCCCCGTGGAGCGCTTCATCCTCATCTCCTCGAGCGAGGTGTACGGCACCGCCGAGTCGGACCCGATGGACGAGGAGCACCCGCTCAACCCGCGCAGCCCCTACGCGGCGACGAAGGCGGGCGGCGACCGGCTCGCCTACAGCTACCACGTCACCTACGGGCTGCCGGTCGTGATCGTGCGCCCGTTCAACAACTACGGGCCGCGCCAGCATCCCGAGAAGGTGATCCCGCGCTTCATCACCCAGGCGCTCGCCGACCAGCCGCTCACGATCCACGGCGACGGGCACGCGAGCCGCGACTGGCTCTACGTCGACGACGACGCCGAGGCGATCGAGGCGATCATCGCCGCGCCGCTCGAGCCGCTCGTCGGCGAGGTGCTGAACGTCGCCACCGGGGTGGACATCTCGGTGCGCGCGATCGCCGACGCCGTGCTCGAGCTGCTCGGCAAGCCGGCCGAGCTGCGCACGAACGTGCCGGAGCGGCTCGGCCAGGTCGACCGCCACATCGGCTCGACGGAGAAGCTGGAACGGCTCACCGGCTGGCGCGCGCGCACGTCCTTCGAGGAGGGCCTGGAGCGCACCGTCGCGTGGTATCGCGACAATGAGGCGTGGTGGCGGGGGATCCTCCAGCGCGCGAGCGCCCCAAGCGCCTCCTCGTCCTAGGGGCGGGGCCGGCGCAGCTCGGCCTGCTCGAGGCCGCGCGGGAGCGCGGGATCGAGGTGATCGCGCTCGATCGCGATCCCGCGGCGCCGGGCTTCCGGCTCGCGGACAAGCGGGCGCTCGTCTCGGTCGAGGACGAGCCGGCGGTCGAGCGGCTCGCGCTCGCCGAGCAGGTGGACGGCGTGATCGCGCCGGGGATCGACTGGCCGGTCGGGATCGCCGCGCGCGTGGCCCGGCGGCTCGGGGTCGCGCATCCGATCTCGCCCGAGACGGCCGTGCTCGCCACCTCGAAGATGCGCCAGCGCGAGCGCTTCGCCGAGGCCGGCGTGCCCCAGCCGCGCTCGCGCGTCTGCCGCGACCTCGCCGAGGCGACGGCAGCCGTCGCGGAGCTCGGCTACCCCTGCGTGCTGAAGGCGCCCGACCGGCAGGGCCAGAAGGGGCTCGCGCTCGTGCGGGCGCCGGAGGAGCTCCCGGCCGCGGTCGAGCTCGCGCTCGCCGCCGCCCGCACCCCGGTCTGCCTCGTCGAGGAGGCGGTGCCGGGACGGGAGGTGACCGTGGTCGCGTTCTCGTCGGCCGGCCGCTTCGTGCCGCTCGTCGTGACCGACCGCGTCCTCGCCGACCCGCCCGCGTTCGGGGTCGCGCTCGCCCACGTGTGGCGGAGCGAGCACGAGGTCGAGGGGGCGGTCGCGGCTGCGCGCTCGGCCGCAGAGGCGCTCGGGGTCGAGGACGGGCCGACCTACACGCAGGTGCTGCTCTCGCCCGACGGGCCGCGGGTCGGCGAGCTGGCCGCCCGGCTCGGCGGCGGCCACGACGCCGAGCTCTGCCACGCCGCGGTCGGGGTCGACCTGAACGGGCTCGCGCTCGCCGCCGCGCTCGGCGAGCAGCCGGGCGCGTTCGAGCCGCTGCCGCGGGTGGGCGGCGCCGTGACCCGTTTCCTGGTCGCGCCCGAGGGCCGGCTCGAGGACGTGGAGGGGCTCGACGAGGCGCGGGCGCTCGAGGGGATCGTCGCGGTGCGCTCCTACCGCGAGCCCGGCTTCGTGTTCGGGCCGCTGCGGCGCGGCGGCGACCGCGCGGGCGCCGTGCTCGCCGTCGGCGCGAGCCGCGAGGAGGCGCTCGAGCGGGCGGGTCGCGCGGCCGAGCGCATACGCTTCGTGACCGCCGATGCAGAAGCTCTCGTCTAGGTGGCTCGACTGGCCACGTGCGCCGGCCTCCGGCGGCTGCAAAGCGGCGCGATGCAGCGTCCTCAGTCGCCCCCGGGCAGACCAGCCCGGGGGCTCCCTGCGTCCTTGCCTCGCTTGCTTTTCACCCGCCGGAGACTCGGCCACGTGACCAGCCGAACCACTAAGAGAATCATCGGCTTCCAGCCTCCCGCGGTCGGCGAGGAGGAGGTCGCCGCGGTCGCCGAGACGCTGCGCTCGGGGTGGCTCACGACCGGCCCGCGCGCCGCCGAGCTCGAGCGGCGCATGGCCGACTATCTCGAGGCGCGCCACGTGCTCGCCGTCTCGTCCGGCACCGCGGCGATGCACCTCTCGCTGCTCGCGCTCGGCGTCGGCGCGGGCGACGAGGTGATCACGAGCCCGATCACCTGGCCCGCGACCGCGAACGTGATCGTCCACACGGGCGCGACGCCGGTCTTCGCAGACGTGCGGCCCGGCGACCTGAACCTCGACCCCGACCTGGTGCGCGCGCTCGTCACTTCCCGGACGAAGGCGATCCTCCCCGTCGACCTCGCCGGGCAGCCCGCCGACCTCGACCCGCTGCTCGAGCTCGGCCTGCCCGTGCTCGAGGACGCTGCGCACGCCGCCGAGAGCCGCTACCGCGGCCGGAAGGTCGGCGCGATCGCCGACGCGACCGCCTTCTCGCTCTACGCGACGAAGAACATCGCCGCCGGCGAGGGCGGGCTGATCGCGACGAACCGCGACGACGTGGCCGAGGCGGTCGAGGAGCTGCGGCTGATGCGGCGCGGCGGCGGCGCGAGCTACGACGTCACCGTCCCCGGCTACAAGGCGAACCTCTCCGACCTGCTCGCCGCGATCGCGCTCTGCCAGCTCGACAAGGTCGAGGAGCACGCCGCGATCCGGGCGCGGCAGTTCGCGCTCTACGACGAGGGCCTGGCCGGGCTCGAGGGGATCGCGCCGCTCGAGCGCGACCCGCGCGACACGCATGCGCTGCACCTGTACATCGTCCGCATCGACCCCGAGCTGGCCGGGGCGGACCGGAACGCCTACCAGGCGGCGCTTCAGGGCGAGGGCGTCTCGACCTCGATCCACTTCCTCCCGGTGCACCGGCTCACCTGGTACCGCGAGCGGTTCCCGGAGCAGCCGCGGCTGCCCGTCGCGGAGCGGGCCGGCGCCGAGGTGCTCTCGCTGCCGCTCTCGCCCGCGCACGCAGACGACGACATCGCCTACGTGGTCGCGACGCTGCGGCGGCTGCACGCGTCCTTCGCCGCATGAGCACGACTCCGCACCGCAGGTTCACGCGCCGCCGGCTGCTCCGGATCTTCGGCTCGCTGACCGTGACCGGGCTCGCGGTCGCCTACCTGGTCTGGAAGATCGACCTCGGGCAGACCGCGCACATCCTCGCGAACGCCAAGCTCGGCTACTTCTTCGCCTCGCTCGCGATCATGATCCTCTCGGTCTGGCCGATGGCGTGGCGCTGGCAGCGCCTGCTCGCCGCGCGCGGCGTGCACGAGAAGCTCGGCTGGCTCACGCGGGCCTACTTCGTCGGCTACATGGTCGGCCAGGTGCTGCCGACCTCGGTCGGCGGCGACGCGTCACGCATCTTCGAGACCTCGCGGCGCAACCCGGGCCGGGGCGGGCTGGCGGCGGGCACGGTGCTGCTCGAGCGGGCGCTCGGCGGCGCGGCGACCCTGGTGCTCGCCGCGATCGGCTTCGTGCTCGCGATCGGGCAGTACGACCTCGGCGCCTACCTCTGGATCGAGGGGCTCTTCGTCGTGCTCACGGTCGTGCTCGCGTTCGCGATGTTCTCGCGCACGGTGCGCCGCCCGCTCGCATGGACGGTGCCGTACCTGCGCAGGCTCCGCCTCGAGAAGCCGCTGCGCTCGGTCTACGAGGCGATCCACAGCTACCGCGACCACGCCTGGCTGCTCGTCGGCGTGTTCGTGCTCACGATCGGCGTCCAGGCCTTCCGCGTGCTCGCGATCTGGCTCGCGGGGAAGGCCGTCGGCGTCGACCTCCCGCCGCGCCCCTACTACGTGATGGGGCCGATGCTCTTCCTCGTGATCCTGATCCCGTTCACGATCAACGGGCTCGCCGTGCGCGAGTCGTTCTTCGTCAGCTTCCTCGGCGGGCTCGGCGTGAGCGCCGACGCAGCCTTCGCAACCGGCTTCCTCTTCTTCCTCGTCACGCTGCTCCTCTCGCTGCCCGGCGCGGCGATCATGGCCTGGGAGAGCGTGCGCGGGGTCGCGCGCCCGAGCCTCCCGCATGGCTGAAGTAGCGGTCGTCGTCGTCACGTACAACGCGATGCCGTGGCTGACGCGCTGCCTCGAGAGCGTCGCCGGTGTCGAGTGCGTCGTCGTCGACCACGGCTCGACCGACGGCTCGGTCGAGGCGGCCCGGGCGGCAGGCGTGACGGTGGTCGAGCAGGAGAACCGCGGCCTTGCCGCCGGCTGGAACCGCGGCCTGCGCGAGACAGAGGGCCGCTACGTCCTGATCCTCAACGCCGACGCCTGGCTGCTCGACGGCGCGCTCGAGCGGCTCGTCGCCTTCGCCGACGCTCGTCCGCGCGCCGCGGTCGTCGGGCCCCGGCTGAGGAATCCCGACGGGACGCTCCAGCGCTCGGTGCGCGGCTTTCCGACGCTGTGGCGGCTCGCCACCGAGTACCTCTTCCTGCGCAAGCTGGCGCCGCACTCGACGGCCCTGAACGCGTTCTATGCCGGCGGCTTCGACCACGAGAGCGTCCGCGAGGCGGAGTTCGTGATGGGGGCGGTGATGCTCGTCCGGCGCGAGGCGATCGCCGAGGTGGGCCCGCTCGACGAGTCGTTCTTCCTCTTCAGCGAGGAGGTGGACTGGTGCTACCGCTTCGCGCAGGCCGGCTGGGAGGTCGTCTTCACGCCCGAGGCGGAGGCCGTCCACGTCGGCGGCGCCTCGCACGGCGGGCGCCTGTTCGACCAGCAGCTGCTCGGGCACCTGCGCTTCCTCGCCAAGCACCGCGGCCTCGCCTACGCCGAGCGGGCACGGAAGCTGCTCGTCGTCTCGCTGCGGCTGCGCGGGCTCCTCTTCCGGGGCGAGCGCGGGCGGATGTACCGGGACGGCGCCCGCTTTCTCGCCTCCGGCAGCGCCGAGGCCCTTCTGCGGTGAGGGGGCGGCTCGGCACCGTCGTCGGGGCGCTCGTGCTCCTCGCCCTCGCCCGTCTCCTGCCCGCGTACGGGCTCGGCATCTACCTCCGGCTCGCGGCGGCGACGGGCGTGCTGCTGCTGCCGGGCCGGCTGCTCGCGGGCGGGGGCGCCTCGGCGACGCTCGGCTGGAGCCTGGGGGCGCTCGCTGCGGCGCTCGCCGTCGTCTTCGTCGTGCACGGCTCGCTCACGCTCGTGCTCGTCCTGCTCGGGGCGCTCACGCTCGCCCTCGCCCTCTGGAGCCCGCGCCCGGCCGAGGTGCCGGGGAGGACCTCGGGGCTCGTCCTCCTCGCCGGGGTCCTGTTCGGAGTCGCGCTCTGGCACGTGACCGGGCCGGTGCAGGGCGACGCGCTCTTCCATCTCGCGCGGGTCCGGAAGCTGGCGGAGCTCCCCAATCTCTCGCTGCGCAGCGTGGACGAGTTCCGCGACGGCGGCCTCCACGCCGGCTACGCCTTCCCGCTCTGGCACGGCGCGCTCGCGCTCGTCTCCCGGCTCGCCGGCGTCGATCCGTCGGCGGTCGTGCGCTACGAGGCGAGCGTGCTCTGCCCCGTCGTCTTCCTGGTGGGCTACGAGGCTGGGCGCGCCCTGTTCAGGGACCGCGCGCTCGCGGTGACGGCGCTCGCCGGCGAGCTCGCGATGCTCACGGTCGCGCAGGGGCAGGGCGGCGCGCTCCGCGCGGTCGCGCTGCCCGCGACCGCGGCGCTCTCCCTGCTCGTGCCGGCGGCGCTCGCGCTCGTGTTCTCGCCGCCCTCGCGCTTCGGCTACGCGACGCTCGCCGTTCTGTCGCTCGACCTCGCGCTGATCCACCCGACCTACGCGCTCTTCCTGCTCGTGCCCCTGACGGGCTACCTCGCCGCGCGCGCGCTCCTCGGCGGGCGGGCCGACGTGCGCGCGATCGTGGGCTCGCTCGCCGCGGTGGGCGCACCGACCGCCGCGGTGCTCGTCTGGCTGCTGCCCGTCGTACGCGAGACGGCATCCCACGATCCGAAGGAAGCGGTGCTGCGCGGCGCCCGCCACGGCCTCGCGCGCTACGCCGACCAGCTCGACGTCCGCTCGCTGACCCGCTACTCCCTTCGGCCCGAGGTGGTCGGCCGCCGCGGCGCCGTCGCGGTCGCGGCGCTCGCGCTCGTGCCGCTCGCCGCGCTCGCCTGGCGGCGGCGCTGGGCCGCCTTCGTGCTCGGCGGCACGCTCGCGGTGCTCGCCCTCCTGCTGACGCCGTTTCTCTTCCCCACCTTCGCGGAGGCCGTCTCGCTCTCGCAGGCCCGCCGCCTCGCCGGCTTCGTCCCGCTCCCGTTCGCCTTCGCCGGCGGCCTGTTCGTGCTCGCCTCGCTGCTGCGCGCGTGGGTGCTGCCGCTCGCGCTCGGCACCGGGATCTGGCTCCAGCTCGCCTGGCCGGGCGACTTCGGCTACACGCTCCACCACGGCGGCCCGGCGCTCGCGACCTGGATCGCGGCCGTGGGCGGCCTCGTCGCGCTGGTCGCGGCCGCGATCGTGCGCCCCCGCGACCTGCGCGACGGCTCGACGCGGCTCGCGGCGCTCGCGGCGGGGCTGTTCCTGCTCCCGGTCGCGCTGCACGGGTTCGGGCACTGGAGCCGGCCGACGCCCCAGAGCTCGCTCGAGTTGACACCCGGGCTCGTCCACGCCCTGCGCGCGCAGGTGCCGCGCCGGGCGGTGGTCTTCTCCGATCTCGAGACCAGCTACCGCATCGCCGCCTTCGCCCCGGTCTACGTCGCCGCCGCGCCGCCGGCGCACGTCGCCGACACCCGGGCCAACCGTCCCTTCGCTCGCGCCGCCGACGTGAAGGCCTTCTTCGCGCACCCCTCGCTCGCGATCCCGCGCCGCTACGGCGCCGGGTGGCTCGTCGTCGACCGGAAGCACTTCACGGTGCGCCTGCCGCTCACTCCTGTGTACCAGGACGCGCGCTTCTCGCTCTACAAGCTCTGACCGGCGCTCAAGCGCCGCCGCCGCAAGGCCGATATCCGGAAGGTGGCAGCCGTCGAGCTCGACAGCCGTCCTACGCTTCCCGGCCTCGCCGCGGTTCCGGGCGCCCGCACGCCGAAGGTGGTCGTGGTCACGAGCTCGTACCCACGACACGAGCAGGACTTCGCAGGCCGCTTCGTCGCCGACGCGGTCGGCGAGCTGCGGCGCCGGGGGATCGAGGTCGTCGTCCTCCACCCGAGCGGCCTCGGCGCGGGCGGCGGTGGGCTCATGCACACGATCAGGCGGCGCCCCTGGCTCGTCCCCGGCCTCTTCTTCTCGCTCGTGCGCGCCCTTCGGCGCGCCTCCCGCGACGCCGACGTCGTCCACGCGCACTGGCTCGCCGGCGCGGCGGTCGCCCGCCTCGCGGGGAAGCCGTTCGTCGTCACCCTGCACGGCACCGGCTCGGCCGGGCGCTTCGCCGACCTCGAGCTCGCGGCCCGCCACCCGTGGCTCGTCCGCTTCCTGCTCCGTCCCGCCCGCTCGGTGATCTGTGTCTCCGACCGGCTCGCCGAGGCCGTCCGCGCGTGCGGGATCGAGGCGCGCGTGATCCCGAACGGGGTCCAGATCCCCGCGTCGATCGGTGAGGAGGACGGGGAGCCCTACGTCCTCTACGCCGGCCGCCTCGCCGCCGAGAAGGGGATCCGCGAGCTCGCCGAGGCAACCCGGGGGATGCGGCTCGTCGCCGCCGGGGACGGCCCGTTGCGGGAGCTGCTGCCGGGCGCGCTCGGCTTCGTGCCCCACGACGAGCTCGAGCGGCTCTACGAGCGCGCCGCCGTCGTCGTCTGCTCCTCCTACCGTGAGGGGCTGCCGCTCTGCGTGATCGAGGCGATGGCCTACGGCCGCCCGGTGGTCGCGACCGCCGTCGGCGGGATCCCGCAGCTCGTCGAGGACGGCCGCACCGGCTTCCTCGTCCCGCCCGGAGACGCCGAGGCCCTGCGAGAAGCGCTCGAGCGCGTGCTCGCCGACCCCGCCCTGCGCCGCCGGCTCGGCAGCGCCGGCCGGGAGCGGATCTCGAAGCTGTGCTCGTGGGATGTCGTCACCGACGCGACGCTCGAGGCCTACGGCCTCGCCGCGCCCCGCGGCGAGCCCTCGCGCCCGCGGACGCGCCGGCTCGTGCCGCCCCGCCCGGCGCGCCGCACCGTCGCGCGGTAGAGCCGTGCGCAAGCTCGTCCTCGTCGTGCCGCTCGTCGCAGTCGCTGCCTTCCTCGGCTACCGCCACCAGCAGGGGCAGCGCCTCGAGCACCGCCTCGGCGCCGTCGCGTCGGAGGTCGCGCGCCGCCCGGTGAAGGTGCACTGCCAGGGCGAGACGGGCGCCCTGCTCGACGTCGGCCCCGAGCTCGGCACGGTGCAGTTCGACGCCGACGGGCATCCGGCCGACCGCACCGACCTCAAGCAGGCGGCCTGCGGCTGGCTCGCCAAGCTTCCCCTCGGCAGCGTCGCGCACGCGGCGACCGCGGTCGAGGTGCTCGCGCACGAGTCGTACCACCTCGCCGGCTACAGGGACGAGGCGACGGCGGAGTGCTACGCGCTGCAGACGATCCCCTTCGTCGCCGAACGGCTCGGCGCGACCCCGCGGCAGGTCCGCACCTGGGCCGCCTACTCGTTCGCGCGCTACCCGTCGCTGCCCGAGGAGTACGTCTCGTCCGCGTGCGTCCCCGGCGGCACGCTCGACCTCCGCTCCCCGTCGAGCATCTGGCCCTCGCACGCCCAGACGACGAGCCCGTCCGACCAGTAGGGCACGAGCGCGTTCAGCTGCGCGAGCACGACGCGCGTCGCGTTCGAGACGTGCCCGACGGCGCGTTGCGAGGGGCTGCCCCCGACCTTGCGCCGGGTCGGGTTGTGGTAGTAGGCGATCCGCTCGACCTCCCAGCCTGCGCGCTCGAGCAGGGTGCGGAGCGTGCGCGGGCTCTGCCAGGAGGTGTGGTCCGGGTGGACGAGCTCCGAGCCCGAGAAGGGCGCGAGGAAGTTGAGTAGCCGGTAGGCGTTCGGGGTCGTCAGCACGAGCTCGGGCGCCGCCCCGTGCATCGCGCGCAGGAACGGGCCGGGCGCGTCGAGGTGCTCGATGATCTCGCCGGCGATCACGACGTCGGCCGGCGGCAGGCCGAGCGCGCGCACCGCCTCGGGCGACTGCGCGTCGACGACGTAGGCCTCGTAGCCGTCCGCGCGCGCCGCCGCCACGCCCTCCTCGGACGAGTCCAGCCCGACGAGGGAGGAGGCGACCGCGGCGAGGCGCGCGTGCAGCCACACCTCCTGGGCGATCTTCGAGGCCATCAGCTCGTCGACGAAGCCGACGTGGACGACGCGGCGCCCGCGCGCGGCCTCGAGCAGCGCCTCGTGCCGCTCGACGGGGCGCCCGCGGGGCAGCCGGTGCCGCCAGCGGATCCGCTCCTCGCGCTCGGTGCCGATCGAGCTCATCGATTGTCGATTCTGAACGGGAGGACGGAGGTCGCCCGCCTTCCGCGGGTGGGGCCGATCCGCATCAGCCTCTGTCGCGGACGGTACACGGTGCCGATAGTGAGGAGGGATCCCCCACGTCGCGCTGCGCGAGCACCCTTGCCCTCCATCGATACCAGCCCACCGCTTGTAACGCGGCCCGCTCGGGTCGCTCCGGCGCAGCGGCCACGCGCCGAGGCGCCGTCGCGCTCACCTCGACGTCCGGACATCCAGGGGCTTCGGGCGGTGGCCGTGCTCCTCGTCGTCCTCTATCACGCAGGCGTTCCGCTGAGCGGCGGCTTCATCGGCGTCGACGTCTTCTTCGCCATCTCGGGGTTCGTGATCACGAGCATGCTCCTCTCGGAGCTCACGAGCTCGAACCGGATCAACCTGCCCCGGTTCTACCTGCGACGGATCAAGCGCCTGCTCCCGGCCCTCGCGGTGATGCTCACCGTCGTTGCGGCGCTGGGCACGCTCGCGAGCCCGCTCGGCGCCCAGCGGATCGGAGCGCTGACCGGCATGTGGGCCTCGGTCTTCGGCGCCAACTTCTACCTCTACACGCTCCACACCGGCTACTTCGACGTCAGCACGAGCCTCGATCCGCTGCTGCACACCTGGACGCTCGCCGTCGAGGAGCAGTTCTACCTCGTGTTTCCCGCGGTGCTGCTCGTGGGCTGGTTCCTCGGTTCCAAGCTCCGGCGCTCCCGCGGCATCGCGATCCTCCTCATCGCCCAGCTCTCGCTCGGATCCTTCGTCCTCGCCTCCAAGTACTCGTCCGGCCTGAGGCTGGGAGGCGTCGCCGCGCCGGAGCGGCTGGGGTTCTACGGCTCGCCGTCTCGCGCCTGGGAGTTCGGCGTCGGCTGTCTCCTGGCGCTGGTGATCCCGGTGCTCCCGCGGCTACCCCTGCTGGCAGGCTCCGCGCTCGGCACGGTCGGCGTCGTGCTGCTGGCGTTCGGCGCCGTCGCGATCCACGGAGGGGCGAGCTTCTCAGCCGGTGCGGCGCTCCTGCCGGTGGGCGGCACCTGCGCCTTGCTCCTGGCAGGAACGGCCTCGCACAACACCGTCTCGCGTCTCCTCGCCGTTCGTCCCGCGGTCTGGATCGGCGACCTCTCGTACAGCTGGTATCTGTGGCACTGGCCGTTGATCGTGTTCGCTCTGGCGCTCTGGCCGGGAGTTGGCTGGGCCGCGCCGGCCGCCGCAGCCCTCGCGCTGCTGGTCGCCCACGCCTCGTATCGCTACGTCGAGAATCCCGTCCGCTACCGCCTGCAGATCAAGGGCCGCTCGGCGGTCGTGCTGGTCGGGCTGTGCATCGTGATCCCGGTCGCCGCAGCCGCCGGGCTGCTCGCGGCGCACCGCGCGCTCTTCACGTCGAGCGCGATGGCTGCGTGGAGGCAGGCCGAGTTGCTGCACGAGGACGCCGTCCGGGGTTGCGACAACCCGAATCCGCTGGGAGCCCGAGCTCGTACAACGGCGGTCACGCCGTGCATCTGGCGCATCCCTGCCGCGAAGGGCGAGGTCGTGCTGATCGGCGATTCGAACGCAGGGCAGTTCACGGAGCCCTTCGTCCGCGCCGCCGAGCAGGCGGGCTTCGATGCGACGGTGGCGACGCTCTCGAGCTGCCCGTTCGTCGATCTCCGCGTCGAGGGCACCGGGGACGTCGCGTCCAAGTGCCGTCCCTTCGAGACCGGCTCGCTCGCGGCACTCCTCCGGCTTCGCCCGAGCCTCGTGGTCATGGCGGCACGATCCGACCTCTACGTCGAGGGGCGGTCGATCGGCCTGGCACTCCCGGGAGCAACCACGACCGCATGGGACGCGAAGGGCAAGGCTGCGCTCTGGAGCAAGGGGACGAGATCTGTCGTCGCCGCACTCAACCGGGCGGGCGTCCCGGTCATTCTCGTGCATCCGATTCCTTCCCTGCCCGTGGAACCGCAGGCCTGCGCCGCGGTGCTGATCCTCACGGGCTCCTGTACGGGATCGGCCTCACGCCGCGCGGTCGACCGGAGCCTGGAGCGGGTCGTCGCCGCCGAGCGGAGCGCGCTCTCGGGGCTCCCGGCGGCGTACGCGCTCGACTTCGAGGACGACCTGTGCTCCGCCGTCACGTGCTCGAGCATGCGGGGAAGCCGCATCATGTACCGCGACAGCGGCCATCTCAGCATCCTCGGCGCGCTGACGCTCGAACGGCGCTTCTACGAGGCGATCCGGGCCCGCGCGCGGTCCTGACGCTGTGCCGACCGGCGTCGCAGACGACGGCTGCCACGTACGATCGCGCGGAGTGAAGGTGCTGCTCGTCTCGCTCTACTTCCCGCCCGCGGGCGGCGGCGGCGTGCAGCGCCCGCTCAAGTTCGCGACGCACCTGCCCGCGCTCGGGATCGAGACGCACGTGCTCGCCCCCGACGACCCGAAGTGGATCCACACCGACGCCGAGCTGCCCGTGCCGACGCAGGCCTGGGTGCACCGCGCCCGCTACGTCGGCCCGAAGGGCCGCCTCCCGGCGGAGGAGCTGCACGGCGCGGTCGGGGTCGACCTCGCCGTGCGGCGCGCCAAGCTGCTCGGGCGGCGGCTGCTCGTCCCCGACGAGAACGTGAGCTGGAACCTGACCGCGATCCCCGCCGCGATCAAGCTCGTGCGCAGCGAGGGGATCGACGTCGTGATCACGACCTCGCCGCCGGCGTCGGTGCACCTGATCGGGGCGGCGGCGAAGCGGACGACCGGGGTGCGGTGGGTCGCCGACCTGCGCGACTCGCTCGTCGCGCATCCCCACCGGCGGGCGGAGAGCTTCGCGGTGCGGACGAAGGAGCAGGCCGACCGGGCCATGGCCCGGCTCGTGGCGCGCTCGGCCGATGCGATCGTCTGCGTCTCCGACGCGATCGCCGAGGAGGCGCGTGAGCTCTCGCCGCGCGGCCGGGTGGTCACGATCGCGAACGGCTCCGACTTCGACGACTTCGCCGGGCTCGAGTACCACCGCGGGGAGCGGTTCCGGATCACGCACACCGGCAGCTTCTTCGGCAAGCGCGACCCGCGCCCGTTCCTGCAGGCGCTCGCCGGCCCGGGGCTCGAGGACGTCGTCGCGCGCTTCGTCGGCGACTTCCGCTCGGCCGACCGCGAGTGGGCGGAGGGGCTCGGGCTCGGCGACCGGCTCGAGCTGATCCCGTACGTGCCC
>Ga0315273_10003474_pt1 | contig 19011 bp, 15 predicted proteins | sample YL17G02_0_MG_FD_205753 | JGI IMG/M metagenome (GOLD analysis project Ga0315273, IMG submission 205753) | Sediment microbial communities from Yellowstone Lake, YNP, Wyoming, USA - YL17G02_0 | ecosystem: Environmental > Aquatic > Freshwater > Lake > Sediment | place: USA: Wyoming | collected...
GGCCTTCGGGCCGCATACGTGCAGCGTGTTCATAGGTCCGCGCTTCGCTTCTTGAAGCACGCGGAGATCGTAGGGGCGCCCGAACTCCTCCACCAGCCCCTTGTCGATTCGTGTCGCGTTCCCCCAATCGGTCGTCGCGAAGAAGATCCCCGCGCATCCGCGCTGCATCGACTCGCGAACGAAAGCGGCGAAGGTCTCGGCGATGGCGCGCAGCGCGCCATGCACGCGCTCTCCGTGGTGGCGGAGGTGCTCGACGAACATCGCGTCGTCGTTCACGAGATCCGCCGCGATCGAGAGTGGATTGAAGACGGTCATGAGCCAATCGATCTCACCCTGGACCTCGGCCGCGATCCGCTCCTCCGCATCGAGCAGCTCGCCCAGCGTGCCTTTGGTCGGGTTGATGGGGCGGATCGAGTCCCAGTCGCGCGGCCCCTTGATGATCCCCTGCACCACCTTGGGCTTGTCCAAAGGCCCCGTCCCCGGTCGCTCCGTCCGCACGCCCCAGTCCTCGACGTGGTAGCTCCCGCGCGGATTGATCTTCATCAGGTCCCAGTCGTACGTCTTCTGGAACGCCAGCATGGACTGGGCAAGCGCCTCCGCCGAGCCCTCGCGATCGTAGAAATGCCGCCAGAAGGTCATCGGCGGCCGGTCCACTTGGCCGCCCTGCAGGGTCGTTCGAATCCGCTCTCGTCTGGTCATGGGAGGTCCGGGGTTATCGGCGACTCTAGTCGCCTTGCAAGTCCTTGCGGCAAAAGGCTAGGGTGGAAAGGGTACACGGAAGCGGCCCCTCCCACAAGCTCCGCGCCTCGCGGGGAAAGGGCCCGCGGGCGGGCCCCGGCGCGGCCCCCTATCCTAGGCCAGCCCCTCGGGCGGGGTAAGAGGCTGAGGGATCCGCGGCGCTCGCGCGCACACGCGTCCGTAGAACTCCTCGTAGCGTGGAATGATCCGCTCCACGTCGTAGTGTTCGATCGCGATCCGGCGCGACGCCTCGGACATCGCCGAAAGTCGCGCCGGGTCCGAGAGGACCTCGATCGCGCGGCGCGCCATTCCCTCCGCGTCGCCGACCGGCATGAGGTATCCGGTCTCCCCCGATCGCACGAGTTCCGGCAACCCCTCCGCTGTGGAGCCGATGACCGGGACGGCGACCGACATCGCTTCGAGCGCCGCCAGGCCGAAGCTCTCGTTCTTGCTGGGCAGCACGAAGAGATCCGCGACGCAGAGTACGTCCTCGACCGCGTCGAGCTGGCCCAGCCAGCGGATCCACTTGCCCACGCCCAGCGCCTCGGCCAGATCGCGTGCGGGCATCCGGTCGGGTCCGTCCCCCACCATCAGTAGCCGGCACGGAATCTCACGCCGCACCGACGCAAAGATTCGCACCACGTCCTCGACCCGCTTGCTCGGGCGGAAGTTCGAGATGTGGAGCAGGATCCGCTCGTCCTTCCGGGCGAAGTGGTTCCGGTTGCAGGCGCCCCCCTGTCGCGGGGCGAACCGGGCGGTGTCCACGAAATTGGGGATCACCTCGATCTGGCGCTTGAGATCGAAGACCTCCAGCGTCTTCTCCTTCAGGTAGCCGGAGACCGCGGTGACGCCGTCGCTCTGCTCGATGCCGAATCGGGTCAAGGATCGGAACGAAGGATCGGCGCCGACGAGTGTGATGTCCGTGCCGTGGAGCGTCGTCACGATCTTGAACTTTTCGGAGTGGGACACCATGCGCGCGAGGTACGCGCAGACGGCGTGGGGCACGGCGTAGTGCGCGTGCAGGACGTCCAGCTCCACCTCGTCGGCGACCTCCGCCAGCTTCGCCGCGAGCGCGAGGGTGTAGGGCGGATATTGAAAGAGCGGATACGAGAGCATCTGCACTTCGTGGAAGACGACATTTTCCTGGAACTGCTTCAGGCGAAACGGGAGCGCGTAGGAGATGAAGTGGACCTCGTGCCCGCGCTTGGCCAGCTCCATCCCGAGTTCGGTCGCGACGACGCCGGATCCGCCGTGGGTCGGGTAGCAGGTGATTCCGATTTTCACGCGTTCATCCTCCCAGCGAAATCAGCGCGTGGGCGCCGGGTTCCTTGACATCGCGGACCAGCCGCTCGGTCAGCGCGGGGCCGTACCGGGCGGCGAAGCCGACCATCGAGACGCACCGCTCCTGAAGTCCGCCGCGAGGGAAGAGGTGCCCCTTCGCCCGGCGGATCTGCTGCACCGATTCCTCCTGCCGCCGCTTCCACACCTGCATGAGCTTCCGCTCGAGGTTCTCCCCCTCGTGGAGCATCCTCCCCGCCGCGGTCTGTGTCGCGGACTGAAGCGAGGGATCGAAGGCCGTCACCGCCGCCGTGAGCCGCGCCATACTCTCCGACCATCCCGCTCGCTCGCGCGCGAAGAGAGCCGGGAAATCATCGGGCAGAAGCTTCTTCAGTGTCGTGCCGATCGCAACTTCCACGTCCCCGGCGAGGTCCTCCCAGCGAAGCCCGAAACGGTCGAACACTCTCGCGATCTTGGCTTCCACGAGGGTCGCGCCGGCGCGCGGCACTACGGCCGGCGGCGACATGTCGAAGAGAGGATAGAGCGCGTTCACCTGCGCCCAGTACGCGACCTCCGCCGGCCCACCGACGTATGCCGCTGTCGGAAAGAGGGTATCCTGCATGAGGGGGCGCAGAAGCGCACCGGGGCTTACGTCCTCGGGCCTATCGCGGACCATCCGGAGAAGTTCGGTCGCCGCGATCGTCCGTCCGCTCTCGGCGAGCCGAAACTCGCCATCGCCCGACACGCGCATCGCCTCGCGCCGCTCACCGTGCCAAAAGAGATTCAACTCCTCGCCGGTGCGCCCGATCTGGGCGTGGTAGCCCTTCACCTCGAGCGCCACGCCCACGTCGCGCGCCGCGCGCGCGGAGCGGCCGCAGAGCTCGATCTCGCGTTCGAAGATCGGCAGCGCCAAGCGCTTCGCCTCCACGTCGGCAGGATCGAACACCAGGGCCCCGAGTGCCGCGACCCATGCGCCCGTGTAGCGCGCGAAGGCGTCGGCCCAGCCGCGGCCCGGCGCGTACGCGTCGCGAAGCCGCGCGAGCACGTCGACGCGGAACTCGGACGGGGACAGGAGTTCCTCCACCCTCCGCAGCAGATCCAGGATCGGCTCGCCCAGAGCGACGCGGGCAATCGAAGCACCCGCGGGAGCCGCCTCCAGCGGATACTCCAGCGTCTGCGGTTCGGCCGCGGTGTCGTTCATGTGGGCACGGCGGACCTCCTCGAAATCGTGGTCGTCGGAGGCGATCCAGAAGATCGGGACCACCGGCCGGCCACAGACGCGCTCCGCTTCGCCGGCGAGCGCGATCGCGGTCAGCGCCTTGTAGATCGTGTAGAGGGGTCCGCCGAAGAGTCCGGGCTGCTGCCCCGCCACGATCACAAGCGCGTCGGCGCGCGCGAAGCGGTCCAGAGACGCGCGGGATGCCTCGTCCAGTCCCCAGCGCTCCGCCTGCCGACGCAGGATCGTCGCCATCGCGGCGCGGCGCGCCGCGGGATAGTCTCTCGCGGCCGCGCGGGCGCAAAACTCCCCCACGTCACGGAAATCGGCCGGATAAAACGTACGCACCCGATCAGGTGCGTGGAGGAAGTCCCGGTAGAGGGCCGTGGGATAGATCAACCTGTCGAGGTCAGATGACGTTGGTCTCCTCCACGAGCGCTCCCGCCGCGAAGCGGCCGAAGCTCAAGCCATCCACGTTGATCGTCTTCGCCGCACCGTCCGCGATGATCTCAGCGATCACCACGCCGACGGCGGGGCTGTGCATGAAACCATGTCCGCTGAAACCAGTGGCCAGAAACAGCCCACTCAATCCCTCCACGCGGCCCAGGATCGCGTGATGATCGGGAGTCGTGTCGTAAAGACCGGCCCAGCCGTTCAGGATGTTCGCCTGTTCCAGGATGGGCACGCGGCCCAGCGCCGCGTCCACCAACTTCTCGAGGTAACCGTCGTCCACCACCATGCTCATGGTCGGCGGGTCCGACTTGTCCACCATGCCGAGCATGAGCCCGCCCGTCTCCTTGCGGAAGTAAAGTCCCGTTCCGGAATCGATGGTGAGCGGGATGTCATCGGGAATCTGAGCAAACTTCTCCGTCATGTAGAGATGCCGTCGGTACGACGTGATGGGCACCTCGACGCCCAGCGGTCTCAGGAGCGCCGGCGTGTCGGGACCCGCGGCGACCACGACGATGTCCGATTCGAAACGGCCCAGCGAGGTGTCGAGTCCTCTCACCCGGCCGCCATCGGCGATGATTCCGCTGACCGCGGCCCTCTCGTGGAAGACGGCGCCGCGCTGCTTCGCGGCGTTCGCGAAGGCAATGGTTACCTCGTAGGGCCCCGCGATTCCGTCCTTCGCCGAGTAGGTCGCGCCCAACACGTCGTCGGTGCGCAGGAACGGCCACCGGGAAGCGACCTCTTCGCGACCGATCAACGAGACTTCCACTCCGTAGCGGCGCTGGAATTCGATGCGGCTCTTGAAATGCTGCAGGTGTGCGGGCGTCGTCGCCAGGAAGAGATAGCCGCACTGATGGAACTCGGCGTCCATCCCCAGGATCTCCTGGAAGCGCTCGAAGAAAGCGATCGAGTGCAGTGAGAGACGGATGTTCACTTCGCTGGTGAACTGGGCGCGGATGCCGCCGGCGGAACGGCCGGTGTTCCCGCTCCCCAGGAGGTCGCGTTCGAACACGATGGGCGTGAGGCCGCGGAGCGTCAGATGGTACGCGATGCTGGCGCCGATGACCCCGCCGCCGATGATGACCGCGTCCGCGCGGCTCGCCGCCATCGCTGGGTCAGGCCTTCTCGAACGCGGGCTCGCCCACGAATGGGTTCGTCCGGATCTCGTGCCCGATGATCGTTTCCGGGCCGTGGCCCGGAAACACGCGGGTGTCGATCGGAAGCGTGAAGAGGCGGCCGCGAACCGACTGCACGAGGGTCGGCCAGTCGCCGCCCGGCAGGTCGGTCCGGCCGACCGAGCCGCGAAACAGGACGTCCCCGACGATCAATCCCTCCGGGGTCACGAACGTGACGCTTCCCGGCGAATGCCCCGGGGTGAGGATGGCGCGGGCTTCGATTCCCGGAATGCCGACCTCCTCCTCTTCCCCGATCCAGTTCGTGACGGGAACGCTTCCGGGCCAAGCGAAGCCCCACGCCCCGGCCTGCTCCTCGCCGCGATCGTAGAACTCACGATCGTTCGGATGGAGATACACCGGCGCCTTGGTCTCATCGTGGAAGGGTTTCACCATGGCGATGTGATCGAAGTGCGCATGGGTCAGGAGAATGCGTTTCACGGAGAGCCCGCGGCGCAGGATCTCCGCCAGGACGGATTCGCTCTCGAGCGAGGGGTCGACGACGATCGCGTCGTGCGAGTTCTCGGCGGTAAGCAGGTAGAGGTTGTTCTCGAGCGGGCCGACCTGAAACCGCTCGATGCGCACGATCAGGCCTTGGAGGCGGTGATCGCCGTGACGCCGAACATCGGCAAGCCGACCATGTCGACCCCGGTGAATCCAGCGTCGCGGAGCAGCCCATAGAGCTCCGACCGGGTGAGCGCTCCGGAAAAGCCCGATCCATAGCTTGCCAGAACGTTTAGCCGGTAGAGCGCTGCCTCCTTCGGTTCGGCCTTCGAGTCCTCGAGCAGGAACTCGGTCACGATGAGCATGCCCTTCGGGCGCAGCGATTGCTTGGCCGCGCCGATGATCCTCGGCAGATCCGCATGGCCGCGCTGCGAGAGAAGGTGCGAGAGGAGAACGAGGTCGAATTCTCCGCCGGGCTGTCCTTCGTCCGGCTCGCCGGCCAGGAAGCGCACACGCTCTTCGAGCTTCATCCCGCGGATGAACTCCTCTGCCAGCTCGCGGAACATCGGTCGGTCCAGAAGGACCGTATTGAACTGCGGATACCGCCGTGCCAGGCAGAGAGCGCCCGCGCCGGAGTGACCGCCGACGTCCAGGATCCGCGAGTAGGTGCTGAACTCGATGTCCAGGATCTCCGCGACGCGGGACATCGATGCGTACGCACCGGTGTGGAACGCGCGGGCGAGGGCCAGTTCGATCGGAGCCATCGCCTCGGGCGTCAGCGCGGGCTTTCCGGACCGCACGACGTCGCCCAGCGACTGCCACATGACGATGAGGTGGTTTCGGATGAAGCGCATGAGCTCCACGTAGGAGCCGGGGGAGCCCTCGATCAGATAAGCGTTGGCGACCTCGTCGTTCCGGTACTTCTCGCCGGAGCGGAGGACGAAGCCCAGCGCGCAGTTGGCGTCCAGGAGCGCCTCGACCGCAACCGGGTCGGCTCCCATCTCCTGCGCGACTTCGGCGGCGGTCTTGGCACCCCCGAAGAGGATCGTGAAAAGTTTGAGGTCGACGGCCGTCAGGAGCGCCTGGCTGGCCCAGAAGCCCGTGGCTGCCTGCAGGATAGGCACGGGACTGAATCGCCCACCCGACACCGATTGCAGCGGCCCCGCCGCACGACCTGCCTGGTTCATGGTTCGCTCCTCATCCGGCCCATATTAGGGGAGTCCGCAGGCCCGTTCAAGCGCAAGCCCGTGACTTTGGATGCCGCTATTCACAGAAGGTCGCGCTCGGATTCCGTCCCATGGATGCGGGCCCGGAGCAGGTGCGCGTCGATTTCCTCCAGCGCCCGCCGCAGAAGATCCCCTTTCTCGCGAAATGGGACGAACGCGGACTTGAATCCGTTGATCAGCACCTGCCTCACATCGAAGGGGCTCAATCGAAAGGCCTTCACGGCGCGTTCCCACTCGTCCGTCATCGTCGTCGAGGAAACAAGCCGGTTATCGGTGTTGAGCGTCACGCGCACGCCAAGCTTCAGGTACCGGCGGAACGGATGCGCCGCGAGCGTCGGCACCGCGCGCGTCTGGACGTTCGAGGTGAGGCACATCTCGAGCGGAATCCGGTGATCGTTCACGTAGTCCAGCGTGCCGCGATCCTCGCCGAGCCTTGTGCCGTGCCCGATCCGATGCGCACCGCAGTAGTGGAGCGCCTGCCGGATGCTCCCCGGGCCGAACGCCTCCCCCGCGTGCACCGTCACGTTCACGTTGTTCCGGAGCACGCGGTCGAAGGCTTCGCGGTGGGCCTTCGCCGGGTAGTCCTTCTCCGCCCCCGCGAGATCGAACCCCACGACGCCGCGTCCCGCGTACGCAACCGCGAGATCGGCGAGCGTCAGCGACAGCTTGGGGCTCAGGTGGCGGATCCCGCAAACGATGATCCCGGTCTGGATCCCGTAGCGCCGCTCTGCCTCCGAGAGGCCCCGCACCACAGCGTCCACGATCTCGGACAGCCCGAGCCCACGCTTCGTATGGAGCGCCGGACAGTAGCGCACCTCCATGTAGCGGACGTTCTCGCGGTGCGAGTCCTCCGCCAATTCGAACGCCGCGCGCTCGAGCGCGGCGGCCTCCTGCAGCACCGAGAGCGTGAGGTCGAACGCTTTGAGATAGGTCGGGAGGCTGACGCCCGATGTCAGGCGAGAGAGAAAGCGCTTGAGACCGGCCTGATCGCGGACGGAGAGCTTGACGCGCTGCTCTTTGGCGAGTTCGAAGATCGTCGAGGGCCGGACCGAACCGTCGAGATGGACGTGGAGATCTGTCTTCGGGAGCGCAAGCAGAAGGGACCGGCGCCGCCGGGCGTCACCCCACGGCGACGTTTGCCGTCGCGGCTGCGATCGGCGCACCAAGATCTCCCAGGCCCGTGTACGAAAGTCCCGCGAACGCAGGGACCGCCTGCGCGAGCCGAAGGAAGATCCGCTCGGGGTCCGGATCCGTCGCGGAAAGAACTCCCAGCGCCCGTCCCAGGTCCTGGAGGATGCGCCAATCCTCGCGCGTGTCGCCCCGGTGGGCGAGGATCTTCCGCACCCGCTGGACGCGTCCCTTCGAGTTCGTGAAGGTGCCGTCCTTCTCGGCGAAGCTCACCCCGGGCAGCAGCCAATGGGCACGCTCGGAGACCGGCGAAGGGAGCAGATCCATCACGATCAAAAGCTCGGCCTGCTTCAACGCCCGTTCCACCACCGCGGGATCGCCGAATCTCTCCAGTGGTCCCCCGCGCAGGAAGACCAGCGCGCGGACGCGCCCGTCCGCGGCGGCCTGGATCGTTTCCCGAACGCCCATGCCTTGCGGGCCGGGCGCGACGCCGCAGAGGCGCGCGCCGCGCGAGTTCGGATTTCTGTCGCCTTCAATCGTGAACTGTTTGTACACGACTTCCGGCTGGGACCACGCCGGGAAGTCGATGTTGACGGCGCCGAGACCGTCCCGGAAGACGGCTCGCGTCAGCCAGCACTCCTCGTTGGTCAGCTCCGCGGAGCCGATCACGCCCAATGCTCCAGCGCCGTGGCGCTGGACGACATTCCGAAGCGCCTGCGCGATCTCGGGCAACGCCTGATTCCACGCGACCGTGGTCGCGGTCGCGCCCTGACGACGCGTCGGGTGGGTGATCCGTTCGGGGTCGTGGACGAAGTGGAATCCACCGCGTCCGCGATCGCAGATCCAGTACTGGTTCACGTCCATGTTCGTGCGGGCGGTAATTCGCAGGATCGCCTCGCGTCGCGGGTGGTAGCCGACGACGACGTTGCATCCCTTCGAGCAGTGGGGGCAGATGGAAGCCGTGTTCCTGAGCTCCCACGGCCGCGCCTGGAACCGGAAATCCTTGCTGGTGAGTGCGCCGACGGGGCAGATGTCGGCGATGTTCCCGGCCAGCTCGTTCTCGATCTTGCGGCCGTCCACGGTGCCGATGTACGTCTCTTCCCCGCGCCCGAGCACCGCGATCTCGTCTAGCCCGGCGACCTCCGTGCAGAGATTCACGCAGCGGAGGCAGAGGATGCATCGGTTCTTGTTGAGGATCAGCTTGCCGCCCACGTCCTCCTCGGGCCACGTGGATTTCTGGAACTTGAACCGGCTGTGCGCCGGGCCCATCGCGATCGTGTAGTCCTGCAGCGTGCACTCTCCGCCCTTGTCGCACATCGGACAGTCCAGCGGATGGTGGATGAGCAGGAACTCCATCACCGCGCGTCGCGCCTCGGCCACCTTGGCCGACTTGGTGATGATGTGCATTCCTTCCTCGACGGGCGTGGCGCATCCCGCCACCAGCTTTGGCCGGCCCTCCAGTTCGCAGAGGCAAATCCGGCAGACTCCCACCACGGGAAGGCCCGCGTGGTAGCAGAAATGCGGAACCGAAACGCCCGCCATCTTCGCGGCCTCGATGAGGTTGGCGCCCTTTTCGACCTGGATCTCGCGCCCGTCGACCTTGATCTTCACCTGCGCCATGCGCGTCCCCTAGTGGAGCGAGCCGCCGCCAAGCGGGCAGCGCTTCTCGTGGATATGCTGGAGGAACTCGTCCCTGAATTTCGTGGCGAAGCCGCGCGCGGGCCACGCGGCCGCATCGCCCAACGCGCAGATCGTGTTGCCCTCGATCTGATCCGTCACCGAGAGAAGGGTGTCCAGATCGCGCTCCTCCCCCTGGCCCGTCTCGATCTTCCAGAGGAGCCTCTGCAGCCAACCGCAACCTTCACGGCACGGCGTGCACTGTCCGCACGATTCGTGGGCGAAGAATCGCGCCGTGATCCACGCGGCGCGCACCATGCATGTCGTGTCGTCCATGACGATCGGCGTGCCGGTGCCGAAGAGCGAGCCCGCCCGCGCCAGCGAATCGAAGTCCATCGCCACGTCGATCTCGTCGCCACGCAGCACCGGGCAGCTGGCCCCGCCGGGGATGACACCCTTCACGCGGCGCCCGCCGGGCACGCCGCCGCCTTGTTCCTCGATCAGCCGGCGAAGGTTGGCCCCCATCGGCAGCTCGTAGATACCGGGACGGTTGACATGGCCGCTCAAGCCGTAGAGCTTGGGCCCCGTGTTCCGCTCCGTGCCGATTCCCGCGAACCACTCCCAACCATTCTTCACGATGTGCGACACGCACGCGATGGTCTCGACGTTGTTCACGACCGTCGGGCAGCCGAAGAGTCCCACGACCGCGGGAAACGGCGGCTTCAGACGAGGCTGACCGCGCTTTCCTTCGATCGATTCGATGAGACCGGTTTCCTCGCCGCAGATGTAGGCCCCGGCGCCGAGATAGACGATCGCGTCGCAGGAGAACCCCGAGCCCAGGATGTTCTTCCCGAAGAACCCCGCATGGCGCGCTTCCTCGATCGCGTCCTCGAGCCTCCTGGCCTCGAAGGCGAACTCGCCGCGGATGTAGATGTAGATCTTCGCCGCCCCGATCGCGTAGGCCGCGATCAGCGAGCCCTCGAGGAGCTGGTGCGGATCCTTCTGGCAGATGATGCGGTCCTTGAAAGCCCCCGGCTCGCTCTCGTCAGCGTTGACGCAGAGGTACTTCGGCTTGTCCGTGGACTTGGGGACGAAGCCCCATTTGGTGCCGGCCGGGAACCCCGCGCCTCCGCGGCCCCGGAGACCCGAGCGCTTCACCGTGTCGATGATCTCGTCCGGAGTCTTCTTCAGCGCCATGGCGAGCGCTTCGTAGCCGCCGTGCTTCTTGTAGACGGCGAGGGTGTGCGAATCGGGAAGATGGACTGTCTTGAGCAGCGTGGTTCCGTTGACGGTCATGGTCTAGCGATCCACCTCTCCGAGAACGACGTCGATGCTGCCGATGCACGCGACGGCATCGGAAACCATGCGTCCGATGCACATCGTTTCCAGCGCCTGGAGATTGATGAACGACGGTGGGCGGACGCGCACCCGGTAGGGCTTGGGCGAGCCGTCGCTCACGACGTAGAAACCGAGTTCCCCCTTCGGAGACTCGATCGGGAAGTAGGCGTCGCCGGCGGGAACCTTGAATCCCTCCGACATGATCTTGAAGTGGAAGATCAGCTCCTCCATGTTGAGTTTCACGTCCGAGCGGTCCGCCGGGAAGACGTAGGGGTTATTGCAGCGCACCGAACCGGGCTTCAACCGGTCGAGCCCCTGGCGTATGAGCAGGAGCGACTGCTTCATCTCCTCGATGCGGCAGAGGTAGCGGTCGTAGACGTCGCCGTTCCTGCCCAGCGGCACCTCGAAGTCATAGGTCTCGTACCCGCAGTAAGGCTGCGTCTTGCGCACGTCGTAGTTCACACCGCTGCCGCGAAGGGTGGGCCCCGTCAGCGCAAATTCGATCGCCTGCTCGCGGGTGATCGTACCCACACCGATCGTGCGCTTCATCCAGATCCGGTTCTTCGAGAGCAGATTCTGGTATTCGGCGAGCGCCCGCGGGAACTCCTCCACGAACTGGCGCACGTAAGGCACGAACGTGTCGGGCACATCTCGAAAGAAGCCCCCGACGCGGAAGTAACTGGGCGTGAGCCGCGAGCCAGCGATCATTTCATTCACGTCGAGCAGCTTTTCCCGCTCCCGGAAGCAGTAGAGGAGCATGCTCATCGCGCCCAGATCGATGGAGTGGGTGCCCAGCCAGACGAGGTGCGAGGAGATGCGCGTCAGTTCGAGCAATACGACGCGCAGAACCTGCGCGCGCTCCGGAATATCCAGAGCCATCAATTTCTCGACCGCCCCCACGTAACCCATGTTGTTGCCGAGAGGGGAGAGGTAATCCATGCGGTCGGTGACCGTGATCGACTTGGTGTAGGTCTTCGACTCCATGATCTTCTCCATGCCGGTGTGGAGATATCCCACTACCGGCTTGAGAGAGACCACGGTCTCGCCGTCCAACTCGATCACCAGGCGGAGCACCCCGTGGGTCGAGGGATGCTGGGGCCCCATGTTGATCGTGATGGTCTTGAATTCGGGCGCTGTGGCGGTGGTCATAGGGCTTAGACCGTCGTGGCGCCCGAGGCGGGCGCGCCCGGTTCGGCGGCCGGAGGGGGCTCGGGCTTCAGGCGCTGCCGGTCGATCTTCTCCTGGAGTTTCATGATTCCGTAGATCAGGGCCTCGGGACGCGGCGGGCAGCCCGGGACGTAGACGTCGACCGGGACCACGGTGTCAACGCCCTGCACGATCGCGTAGTCGTCGAACACGCCGCCGCATGAAGCGCATGCGCCCATGGAGATGACCCACTTGGGCTCGGGCATCTGATCGTAGATTCGCTTCAGCACGGGCGCCATCTTCTTGCTGACGCGCCCGGCCACGATCATGAGGTCGGCTTGCCGGGGAGAGGCGCGGAACACCTCGGCGCCGAAGCGCGCGAGGTCGTAACGCGAGGCGGCGGTGGCCATCATTTCGATCGCGCAGCACGCGAGTCCGAAGCTCGCGGGCCAGATGGAAGACCGGCGCGCCCAATTGACCATCTTCTCGACGGACGTCGTGAGAATACCGTCCGGTACGAGTTCTTCGAGTCCCACGCGACTCTGCCTTTCGATGCCGGCCTCGAGAACCGGCCAAGTTCTTGTCCTATCACGCGAAAGCGAATCGGAAACAGCCTAGCAGCCGTTCTCCGAATCGTCAATCACAACCCCAGACCCTCGAGCAGCGTTTCCGTTACGTAGAAGAGCAGCACTCCCCCGAACACCCAGAGCGCCATCTTGATCCCCTTCGTCTCGTTCACCGCGGGAATGAGGTCCGAAGCGGCGACGTAGAGCGCCGCGCCCGCGGAGAAGGGAAGAGCGTAGCGCACGAGACCGGACCAGAGCGAGATCGTGAGCACTCCGGTGAGCGTGGCGAGACCGAGCCACGCGGCGCTCAGCACAGCCTTGCCCGGCGAGCGCCCAGCGGCGACCATGATCGAAGCGATGGTGAACCCTTCGGGCACCTTGTGCAGGAAGATCGCGATCGCGACCAGGATTCCGAGTTCAGGCGTGATCAGGAATCCGGACCCGATCGAGACTCCGTCGAAGAAGGCGTGGAGAGTGAGCCCCACGAGCGCCGTGGTTCCGACGACCGGTTCCACCCAGTGTTCGTGGTGCGTCTCTTCCCCGAAGTGGAAATGGCCGACGAGAACGTGTTCCGCGAAGTGGACGAGCAGGTAACCCAGAAGAACGAGCGTTCCGATGGCGAGGAACGGTCCGCCTGCCTCGGCGGAGAGCCGATAGCTGGTCGGAATCATTCGCAGGATGACGGCGGCCAGCATGAAACCCGCGCCGGCGGCGACGAAGTGGCTCTGGCGGACGCGATCCCATCCACGCCGGCCCACCGCCAAGAGCCCGCCGGCGACATTGGCAAGACCCGCGACGATCCCGCAGCACGCGGCGAGAACCCAACCTTCAGGCACGAGGACTCACCTTCTGTTCGTCGGGCTTACCGCCCGCGCACGATGCCCGGCGTGTGCGTCGTGCCGATCGGAACGAGGAGCTGTTCCTTGGAGTAGATGAATGCGTCGCGCGAGTAGTCGGAGAGTTCGTAATTGTGGCCGAGGAAGATGGCGTCCTCGGGGCACGCCTCCTCGCAGTAGCCGCAGAAGATGCAGCGAAGCATGTCGATGTCGTAGCGCTTCGCGTAGCGCTCACCGGAGGAGAACCGCAGCGTGGGCGTGTTCTCGGCGGCTTCCATGTAAATCGCGTCGGCGGGACAGACCGCGGCGCAAAGCCCACAGCAGACGCACCGCTCGAGACCGTTCTCATACCGATGAAGCTCGTGGAGCCCACGGAATCGCGGGTACATCTCCATCTTCACTTCCGGGTACTTGAGCGTCACCGGCTTCTTAAAAAGGTGCGACAGGGTGATCGAAAGGCCCTTCATGAGCTCTGAGACCATGCGTCGCTCCCTTGGCGCAGAGAAATTGGAGATCGGGTCGGTGCGTCGAGCCACAGTGCCCGCAGCGGATGTGTCCAATCGATTGCACAACAGCGGGTTAGATGCCCGCCGGACGCTGTCGGGGCATTATAGGGGTGCCGGCGACGGGGGTCAAGCGGTGGAACCGTACTCCTCCGGCCGGATATCGAGCCGCTTCATCTTGTACAGAAGAGTGGTCCGCTTCATGCCGCCGAGACTGCGTGCCGCCTCGGACTGGTTGCCGCCGTGGGCGCGCAAGGCGGTGAGGATTTCTACGCGCTCGTTCTCCGATTGGGCGGGCGACGCCACGCGCGCGCGCCCGGCGCGGGCGCCTTGGCGCCGGGTCATCCCCGGGCGGATGAGATCCGCGCCGATCGACTCACCATCCCGCGCGAGCGCAACCGCGCGATCGATAATGCTCTTCAGCTCGCGCACGTTTCCCGGCCAGGTGTGGGCGCGAAGGGCCGCCCACGCCTCGTCGGTCAACGTGACCCGCCTGCGGATCTGCCCGCACGCGCGTTCCAGAAGATACCGGCCGATCAGCTCCACGTCTTGAACGCGATCGCGCAGCGGCGGCACTTCCAGTCGAATGCCGTTCAGGCGGTAGTAGACATCGTCGCGGAAGAGCCCGCGGCGGACGAGCGCCGCGAGGTCCCGGGTGGAGGCCGCGATGACGCGCACGTCGACGTGCCTCGCACCCGTGGAGCCGACGCGGCGAAGCTCGCCCATTTCGATGACGCGGAGAAGCTTCGCCTGCGCCGCGGTCAGGAGCTCGCTCACCTCGTCGAGGTAGATGACGCCATGATCCGCGGATTCGAAAAGTCCCGCCCTGGAGACGCCTTCTCCCGAAGCCGTCGCGCGCTCCCGCCCGAATAGGTCCGCGTCCAGATGGTCGTCCGGAAGCGCCGCGCAGCGGCCGACGATGAAGGGCCTCCCACCGCGGTCGCCCAACTCGTGCGCCGCGCGCGCCAGGAGTTCCTTGCCCGTCCCGGTCTCGCCGAGGATGAGGATGGGCAACCGGCTCCCGGCCGCCCGTTCCAGGACGCGGATCAACTCGACGATCCGCGAATCCTGGGTGAGGATGCCGAACCGGAAGCAATCGGGATCGGCCCCCTCCGGCATCGCGTGGCCGGCTGGGCGCTTGGGCGCCGATGACAGCGACGCCGGCTGCATCTCGACGCCCAGAACCTTTTCGATTCGCTCCACCCAGCGCTCCAGGTTCATCGTCATCGCGAGACTGCGCGCCTCCCAGAGATAGTCGCGCGCCGCGCGCCGTTCCTCCGGATCGCCGCCCGTCAACAGCGCCTCGCCGCTCCAAACGAGAAGCCGTGTCAACTCGTACATCGCTTCCAGCTTTCGAAGCGTCTGGATGCCTTCGCGCGCGACGCGAAGCGCCTTCTCACGGCGGCTGAGAATCTGGTGCGCCATCGCCATGACGCGACAGGTCGCCGCCTCTTCGAATCGGTCGTTGATGCGGCGCGCGATCCTGAGTCCGCGCTCGCAGGTGATCAGGGCGCGGTTGGGTTCGCCGATCCGGACGTGAATCTCGGCGATACGGCGACAGAGCTCGGGAATCAAGTCTCCTTCGGGAGCGAGCCGCTCCGCGAGAAGGAGCGCCTGGTCGTAGCGCTCGATCGCGGCCTGATTGTCGTACTGATCAAGTCCGATGTCGCCCAGGTACTCGAGCGCGATGACGTGCTCGCGCTCGAAGCCGTGCTCTTCCGCCTCGGAGAGCGCGCCGATGACTTGGCTCTCGGCGCCGCGGAGATCGCCGCGGATTCTGAGCATCTGGCCGAGGCACAGGCGGGTCTGGACCCTGCCGCGCGAGTGGCCGTGCTCTCCGAAGAGAACGCGCGCCCGCGCCCGCTCGAGATCGGATTGATCGAAACGGCCGAGCTTGGCGAGCGCGATGCTCAGGTTTAGAGAGAAGTTGGCTTCTTCGTGATAGAGTCCGGCGCCGTTCGCCTGAAGCTGGCCGCGCGCGAACTCGCCCACCGCGCGCTGGATCTCCCCGGCCCCCAGGAAACAAAGCCCCAGGAGGTTGCGGCTGCGAAGCATCCCCCCCAGATCTTCGAAGTCCCAGCGGCTGATGTGATAGGCGGCACGGAAGTGCTCCTCGGCGCGGGACGGCCGCCCGATTCGCCAGACCGCGCGTCCGGCAGAAATGTGGTATTCGAGAATGGTCCTCTTGTCGTCTGGCCGGACGGTGTAGAGCGTTTCGAGGTTCCTCTCGGCCAGATCGGCCACTTCCCTCCAGTGGCCAAGGCCAAGGAGCGCGCGGCAGCGCGCCAGCGTGATCGGGTGCTCCAGTTCGGGGGTAATGGCTCCGCTGGCCTGGGCCTCGGCGATGACATCGAGCGCCGCGGCGTAGCGCGAGTGCGCAATCAGGCCTTCGAGACGAGTCGCGATGTCCGACGGATCGATCTCTTTCGAACGGTCGTCGATCATGATCTCTCGGGGGAGCGGACCTCTACCTAGAGTCCGCTCCCGATACGGTTATGGGGTCCGCCTCTCAGCGAAGACCGAGACGGAGCGAAATTCTCAGGATCGTCATCCAGCGCGCGAGTTCCTTCATGCTCCCGTGACGTTGGAGCGAGATACCGCCCTTCGTGAACGAACTCTCACCACCGATCGACGGCGAGCGCAGACTGGTCGGCTTGGGCGTGGGGCTTGGCCGATCGTCCCCCGTCGGATCCCCCGTCCCAGAGGTATCCTCCAGGATGGTGGTGGGATCGTACGGTCTGGCGATGACGCGACTCGGTGAGAACACCATTCCAGCGGTCCAGAGCGCCGCCAGGCCGATGAAAATGGCGAGACGGTTCAGCCGCCAGCGAGATTTCACCATCAGCGGAGCCCCCGCGTGTCCGGCGCGTGCGAATCCTTGCTGGGGAGGGGTTTCCCCGGCACCGTGGTATCGATCCATAGAGGGCACTCCCGAGCGGCGGGTGCTTTCACGTCGCACTCCAGTGGAACAGGGTTTGTTGCAGGGGACTTGCGTGGGGGGGGAAATCCTGGGACGGCTCGCCAAATCCTCTGGCAGTCCTCCCCAAAGCGAAACTGAGCGGAGCCATGCATACCCTTCCTTTGGGTAGACACACCGGCTACCTAGGCAGGAACCCTAGCACATCGACGAGCCAAAATCAATCGAAAAAAGGCGTTACGGGATATCTTCTCGCCCGCGACGGTCCCCGGGCAATCGGGAGGCCCGCCGACGTGATATAATTGGTAGGTCGATTCCCTAGCATCCTTGCGCGCGCCCGAGACCAATGGGAATGAGCGATACCCACCGCATTCGCACGGCATTCTTGTCCTCGCTTTCGCTCCATGAGGCGATTCCCGACGACCGCAAGCGGCTGATCGAACTCTCGCTGAGCGAACTCGATCCGGCGCGCCGGGACGAGATCACCTCGGAGATCGCCGAACGGCTGATCGACTCCGGGATCCTCGAACGGGTCGACCGTTTCCATCGCGAGGGCTCCGCCTTTGTCCGCTACCGCGTCCGCGCATCGGACGAGACCTTTCTTCTCCCCGCTTCCGAGGCGCCGCACCAGGACCGTCTCGTGCGCGCGGCGCGGCCCCATTGGCACGCGCAAAGCCGGCTCCTCTACCGTGGGCTGTCGCAGCTCATCGCCGTGGAGCGGAAGCTCTTCTCGCGCGACGAGCGAAACGCGGAGTATCTGCAGACCGATCCGGCCGACATCCTTCGCACGATACTCGTCTCGTCGATGCAGATTCTGGAATGCGATGAAACGCGGCTCTATTCGCTGGCACGGGTAGGCGACACGTCGCGCTACGTGCAGCCCGTGAGCGAAGGCGAGCTCTGGAATCGCGCGCTCGCGGAGGCCTGGGTCGGGAAACGGGCGCTTCCAGTCTACGTTTCGGACCTCGCGGAGTCGGGGCATGTGCACGTGATGGTCGACGCGGAGGCCATGGATGCGACGATGCACCTGGCCGTCGCACCCTACGAGCCTCGCCCGGTGTCCGGCGGACACCGTTCGTTCGCGATGGCGCGGGTCGGCGATCCGGGCACGCCGTTTCTCTTCGTGCTGGAAGCCTGGAGTCGTACGCCTCACTTCTTCAGCGACGAGCGCTTGGGAATCCTGAATGTCGTGGCCGAGCACGCGACCGACCTCCTGGTCACTTTGAAGAAGCTCGGGATGCTGGTCATGATCGACGAGTTGACCGGGGTCTACAATCGGCCGTACTTCGGCCGCCAGTTGGACCAGGAGATCGCCCGCGCCTACCGCGAGGGGCGGCCCATGTCCCTCGCCATCGCCGATCTCGACGATTTCAAGCAGTTGAACGACACGTACGGCTACGAGGCCGGAAACGCCGTCCTGCGCGAGCTGTCGCGGACGCTCGCCGCGAGCCTTCGCCCCTTCGACACAGTCGCGCGATGGGGCGGCGAGGAATTCGCGCTCATCCTGAGCCCCCAGACCACGGCGGCCGAAGCTCGCGAGATCTGCGAGCGTCTGCGCCTCAAGGTCCAGAACCTGGCGGTCATGGTGCCCACGATGGACGGACGCGAGGCGCCCGTTCGCGTCACGTTGAGCATGGGTGGCGCCATGTTCCCCGCGGACGTGACGCTGAACCTGGACAAGACTCGCGGGTTGGACGCGGCGGGACGCGAAAAGCTCGCGCACGAACTCTGGAACCGCGCGAACATGAACCTTCGAACGGCGAAATCGCAGGGCAAAAACCAGGTCTGCTACGGAGACGAGCGCTAGGCGCCGGGGAGCGCTAGGCGCCGACGAGCGCGCGGGCGAAATCGGCGCCGTCGAACGGAATCAGATCCTCCATCGCTTCTCCGACTCCGACCCAGCGGATCGGAAGCTTTATCGTGTCGGCGATGGCCAGCACGACCCCCCCCCTCGCGCTTCCGTCCAGCTTGGTGAGCACGATTCCCGTGATTCCCAGCGCGTTGTGGAACTCGCGCGCCTGGTTCAAGCCGTTCTGCCCCGTCGTCGCGTCGAGCACGAGCAGCACCTCGTGGGGCGCCCCGGGAATGCGCTGTGCGATCACGCGGCGGATCTTCTTCACCTCTTCCATCAAGTTGACCTTCACGTGCAGGCGGCCCGCCGTATCCACGAAGACCCGGTCGATCTCGCGACTCGTCGCCCGAGCCATTCCGTCGTAGGCGACGGCGGCGGGATCGGCGCCCGGCTTCTGCTTGATGATCTCGACTCCCGCCCGCTCCGCCCAGATCTCGAGTTGATCGGCGGCGGCGGCGCGGAACGTGTCGCACGCGACAAGGAGGACGCTCCGGCCTTCCTGCCTCGCGCGATTTGCGAGCTTGGCGATGCTGGTGGTCTTGCCGGATCCGTTCACCCCGACGACGAGCGTCACGTGGGGGCCG
>Ga0315273_10003475_pt1 | contig 19009 bp, 13 predicted proteins | sample YL17G02_0_MG_FD_205753 | JGI IMG/M metagenome (GOLD analysis project Ga0315273, IMG submission 205753) | Sediment microbial communities from Yellowstone Lake, YNP, Wyoming, USA - YL17G02_0 | ecosystem: Environmental > Aquatic > Freshwater > Lake > Sediment | place: USA: Wyoming | collected...
TCCACCCGACAGCGACCCCAGTGGGATTTATCTCTTTAACGGAAATGGGGACGAGTTAACGAAGCTAACCGACAAGACCGTGCTGGGGATCTCGGCTACCATGCATTCCTTCTCTCACCCCTCACTCGAGATCTCACCGGATGGAAGCCTGCTGTATATCGGGGGTGGGTTATACACCCTGACTGCGGGAGCCAGGCCGGAAATCATCCCGATCTTGGAATCACAGCCCGGTTATGGGGTGCATCCCAGGCATTTAGAGGGAAACATAGTCCAGTTTGATGGGAATAACTCCGTGCTTGGTGATTGCCCGCGTCATCAATATGGTGATTACCAGGGAACCTGCAAATACAATCTTCAGGAAGTGATTGAAACTATTTACCCGGGGCCAGCGAGTCGAGGTGCATTTGATTCGTCGTTTGGAAATAAGGTAGCGATCGAAGCAGATGGCAACGGCCTGGACCTGTACGACGGAGCCAATCTTGTGTGGCACAAAGACGGAGAGGAGGTATCGGGAGAGGCGGGGATCGCACACTGTAGTGAAGGAATTTGTCCTGCAGCAATCGCGGATGTATCCATTTCGCCTGGCGGTACGGTCGTGATGGTGAAGTTAGACACGAAGAGCGGCGTTTTACGAGTCTTCAACCAGCAAGGGCAGGATATTACCCCGCCATTGGTAAATAACCTTGGCATAGTCCATGTTTCTGCCAACGCCAAAGGATTGTTTTACCTGGTACACAACCAATCGAACCTGATGGAGTATTACCAGATGGGTTCGATGCCGTAGGGGTTCCTGGGGGTTGGGGACACTATGATTATTTCAAACCATGCAAGCCAGATATGTGGGTGGTGCGGTAAGGTTGCCGCACCACCCACATAGCCATTCTTGATTTTGGAAAGTGAGTGTTAAAAACCTGCGACAAGTTGATTTGACAACCTGAATGGGTTGTGATATATTCGAGTCAATAATTTAATAGCCCCTTGCGGCACTTCTATCCAGAGAGGTGGAGGGACCGGCCCTTTGAAACCTCGGCAACCTGGATCGAGAGGCATAAGCCTCTGAGATCCAAGGTGCCAACTCCGGCAGACCCAGTAGATAAATACGCGGGTTGTAGGTTCTGGAAGATAGGAGGGCAGCCGATGCTCGATTGCCCCCTGATATTCACCGAGGGGCATTTTCTTTAATAAAAGGAGAAAAAAGTATGACAACCACTTTCATGAAATCGGCCCGGTATCTGTTCACCTCCGAATCGGTGACCGAGGGCCACCCGGACAAGCTGTGTGACCAGGTCAGTGATGGTGTGCTGGATGCCTGCTTTGAGCAGGATCCAATGTCGCGCGTGGCTTGTGAAACTGCCACCAAGACCGGGTACGTGATGCTCCTGGGCGAGATCACCACGCAAGCCTTTGTGAACTTTGACGAACTGGTGCGTAAGATCGTCACCGGCATCGGTTATGACGACAGCAGCAAGGGTTTCGACGGCAACACCTGCGGTGTCTTGTCCGCCATCTGTGCCCAGTCCGGTGATATTGCCATGGGCGTGGATAAATCGCTTGAAGCCAAGACCGGTGATATGACCAACGCCCAGATTGAAGCCATCGGTGCCGGCGACCAGGGTATGATGTTCGGTTTTGCCTGTGACGAGACCCCGGTCTTGATGCCCGCTCCCATCTACTATGCCCACAAACTGGCTCATCGCCTGAGCGTGGTGCGCAAGAACGGTACCCTTCCCTGGCTGCGCCCGGATGGTAAATCTCAGGTAACAATCGAATATCATTTCGGCAAGCCGGTGCGTTTTGATACCGCCCTGATCAGCGCACAGCACAGTCCGGATATCAAGCTGGAGCAAATCCGCGAGGCCATCATTGAGCATGTCATTAAACCAACCCTGCCCAAGGAAATGGTTGATGACAAAATGAAGATCTATGTCAACCCCACTGGTCGCTTTGTAATTGGCGGACCCATGGGTGATGCCGGGGTGACTGGCCGCAAAATCATTGTGGATACTTACGGTGGTATGGGCCGGCATGGCGGTGGGGCGTTCAGTGGCAAAGATCCCACAAAAGTAGACCGGTCGGCAGCCTATGCCGCCCGCTGGGTTGCCAAGAACATTGTGGCAGCCGGCCTGGCCAAACGCTGTGAACTCCAGGTGGCTTACGCCATTGGGGTGGCTCATCCCTTGAGTGTCAACGTGGAAACCTTCGGCACCGGCCTGATTGACGATGACAAAATTGCGGATTTGGTTACCAAGCACTTTGACCTGCGCCCAGGAGCCATCATCCACACCCTCGACCTGCGCCGGCCGATCTTCCGGCAGGTGGCCTCTTACGGCCACTTTGGGCGTGACGACCTGGACCTCACCTGGGAGCGCACCGACAAGGCTGACCTTCTGCGTCAGGAGGCAGGGATCAAGTAAAAGTAGTTTTCAAAAAAGAAAGGTGGGTGCTGCCGCCTTTCTTTTTTGAATGGGTTTTGTGGTCAAAAACCTGTCTGGTAATCCTGATGCGTTTGCCCTGGTGCCTACCAACGCCATGGATGTCCTCACAAGTCTGATGTTATAATTATCGCTGGGAACAAATAACCATGAAACCCAAAATACAATATATCATTTTTGGAATTGCCGCTCTCGTCCTGGCTATCATGGGCGTGGTCATTTTGGTAATTGCCATTGGGGGCGCTCGCAGCGCGCAATCTGGATTCAACGTGGAAACTGCTGTGGCCCAGGAATTGCCACGCCGTCTGGAGACCATTGTTGCCCAACAATTGACTGATGCCGTTGGAGGAGGGGCAGCCTCAAACACAATCCCCGCCCAACCCTCCGGGCAAAATCCGCCGCAATCCAGTGTTACACCGACAAAAGAGGATGCAGATCCATCCAGCTTTGTGTGGAACGTTGAATACCCCGATCCTGAAACCGGCGTTGGCCGCCAGCCATCCCTGGCCATCGACCAAAACAACCGGCCCCATATTGCCCACTTTTACCAGGACGGCGCCAAACTGCTCTATACTCACCTGGGGGACAATGGGTGGGAAACCATCGTGGTTGATCAGTCCAACGGCAATGGTCTCCACCCATCATTGAAGCTTGATAGCACAGATAAACCCCAGATCACCCACACGGTCATGGACACGCGTGTGATGATGTATTTACGCTGGACTGGAACCATCTGGCAGCAAGCCGCCTGGTTGACCAATATTAAAGTGGGCGATACTTCGCTTGCCCTGGATAACACCGACCTGCCGCATATAGCTGTCTATGATTCAGAAAAAAGTACCCTGCTCTATGCGGCTTTTAACCAGGGAATTCTCACCGCAACCCCGATTGCCAGTATCGGCCCGGAGGGAGTCTATTTCCCCCTAGCCTTAAAAATCACCGGCGAACCGTGCGTTGCGTATTTTGACGTCACAGCCGGTTTGAAATTTGCTGAATTAAAGAATGGGAATTGGGAGACCACCGTTGTTGACCCCGGGCAGAGTGTCGGCCTATATCCTGCGTTGACCATCGACCCCTGGAACAATCCCCATATCAGTTATTTTGACCAGACCCAAGGGGTGCTGAAACATGCCGTATTCAAGGATGGCACCTGGAAAACGGAAGTAGTGGATTCTGGCAATGTAGGCAAATCTTCATCCATTGTTGTAGATACTAAAACCCGCATTCATATCAGTTATTACGACGAGACCAATCGAAGTTTAAAATACGCAGTCTTTGCCAACAATAAGTGGCAGGTGAGTGTGGTGGACATCAATAAAGTTGGATCGGATACGTCCATTGCACTGGATAAGAATGGATTTCCCCACATTGCTTATTACTCCAAAGCAGAACAAACTCTAAAATATGTTTCTGCAAGCAAGGCGCCCTGAGTTTCAACTGCTCTAAAATCATTAAAAACGGGACGATTAATGGGGCTGAGCAGTTACAATAATGTAAAATACATTGAGGGGAACGTCAGTACGGCGTTTCACCTCAGGAGTGAAATATGCCCTTTCAAGAGCCCGGTCTATTCGAAGTACAGTTTACGTTGTTTTTAGGGAAAACCCTGATCAGCTCACAATACAAACAATATGTCGATGAGTTGGATTTGCGCGGGGATGAAGTCATGCTGGATTATGGCTCAGGCTCAGGGGTGTGCTCGCGTTTCCTGGCGCAACGCCTGCTCGAGGGCGGGGGACATCTCACCTGTATGGATGTCTCCTGCGTGTGGATAGAAGTCATCAAGAAGACATTAAAGAATTTTCCCAACGTGGATTATCGCTGTGGTGAAACCATGCATCTCGATATCAATGATGACTCATTTGATGCATTATTTATTCATTTCGTACTCCATGATATAGAACACGCCGAAAGACCAGAAATTGTGAAACACCTGCTCGCCACATTAAAAAGAGGCGGCAAGCTCTTCCTGCGCGAGCCAACCGACCGCGGTATTCCCGTGGAGGAAATTCGCCACCTGATGGCGCTGAATCAATTGGAAGAAATTTCCCATACAATCTCGCACACCTGGTTTACTGGCCCGTTATACCAGGGTGTGTACGTAAAAAAATAATTGTGGGTTGAAATGACCCTATAAATGTTGCGCAAACTGCTGCAAAACTTCGGGACACCCTTCCTATTGCTTCTGCTCTGCATCCTGGGTTATGGTTTGCTCATGCCCTGGCTCGGGTTTTATTATGATGACTGGCCTTTTGCCTGGATCACCCACCGCCTGGGACCGGCTGAATTCTTTCCGGCGTTCAGCATGTTCCGGCCTTTCCTTGCCCCCATTTTTTTCATAACAACTTCGGTATTCGCAGAAAATCCCTTTGCCTGGCAGGTGTTTGGCCTGGCGGTGCGCCTGGTTGCATCCCTGGCCGTGTGGTGGTCACTCTGTCAGATCTGGCCGAAACATACCCGCCAGGCAGGCTGGGTGGCCATGTTCTTTGCCATTTTTCCGGGTTTTTCACAACAATGGATCTCGCTGACCCATACCAACCAGGAGTTGATTCCCCTCGTTTTCTATCTCCTGTCGCTGGGGTGGATGGCACGCGCCGCCCGCTCAGGGCATGCCTGGCAGCCGGTTGTGGCTGCCCTTGCGTTCACAGTTCTGGGCGTCTTCCCGACCGAATATTTCCTCAGCCTGGAGCTGCTGCGGCCCGTGATTCTTTGGATTGTGCTCTCTGACGAGCATCTCACCCCGCGCAAACGTCTTTCACAGACGCTGCTGCGCTGGCTTCCATACCTGGCAATTCTCATTGCCAACATGGCCTGGTTGGTGTTCTATCACCGTTCACCTGCCTACTCCTCCTACCCGGTGACCTCCCTGCACACTCTCTCCAACAATCCGACCGCCTTCATCATCCAGGGGATCGAGGACATCATCCAGACCATCGCTACTGCCGGCTTTTCTTCCTGGACACAGACCCTTTTGCTCTTCACGCAGCCGCTGAACGCGGCTGCATCCTGGCTGGCGCTGGGGGTGACCGGGCTTAGTTTTGGGGTACTGCTGATCTATTTGTTAAAAATCGAGCTGCCGCAAAATTCAGACCCCATCACCAACCCCGGGGAGGCAGACCAGTGGGCAAAATCGGCTGTCCTGCTGGGCTTATTCGGCATTCTGCTGGGACGCCTGCCATCCTGGTCGGTTGGACTTCCCCTGAAACTGGAGTTCCCTTACGACCGTTTCATGCAATCGATGCTGCTCGGCGCCAGCCTGTTTTTTGTTGGCCTGTTGGAATTTCTGGTCAAAGCAAAAAAAAGGAAGATCGCCCTTTTTAGCCTGTTCCTTTCGCTGGCGGTGGGCTACCATTTCACCACAGCCAACACCTACCGGCGTGATTGGGAAAACCAGCGCCTGTTTTTCTGGCAGTTAACCTGGCGGATGCCTGGATTAAAACCCGGCACCCTGCTCCTCACCCATGAGCTTCCCTTTCAGTATGTGACCGATAATTCTCTCTCTGCCCCATTAAACTGGACTTTTGACCCGCAGAATACCAGCCGGGGCATGCGCTATATGCTGGTATACACCAAAGCGCGCCTGGGTACTGACCTGCTGCCGCGCCTGGCTGCGAATATCCCCATCCATTACCCCTACCGCACCTTTACATTTGATGGATCCACTTCGCAGGCGGTGGTTATCTTTTACCCGGTGCCGGGGTGCCTGCGGGTGATGGATCCGGTTTATTCCAATCAGGCAGTTTTCCCCGATCTCACCTATATGCTGACCGATGCCATCTCCCTTTCAGACCCCGGTTTAATCACTCCCGAAGCAGACCAGCCAGCTACACCACCCGCTGCGCTTTTTGGTCCTGAACCACCCCATGATTGGTGTTATTATTTTGAAAAAGCAGAACTCGCCCGCCAGTCGAGTTACTGGGAAGAGGTTGCCAGAATCGGGCGCGCGGCGCGCGACCTGGGTTTGCAGGCGCGGCTGCCCCTGGAAAACCTGGTGTTTATTGAAGGGTCCCTGCGCACCGGCGATTGGGATACTGCCCGGCAACTGACACTGCAAACGTGGCAGGCTGGCGAGAAGGCTCAGGCTGGCCTGTGCGCCACCTGGAAACGGTTTTCTGAAGACCAGGACATTGCCCCGGAACTGCGAGCAAATTTCCCCGGCATGCTCCGCCAGATCAATTGCAACCCTTGAATGAAAGGAAAATCCTATGGGAAGGAAATATCACTACCTGATATGGATCGCCCTGCTTGTCTTACCCGCCTGTAACCGTCCTGCGGAAGCTATCCCGACAAACATTTCTCTACCCGTTCCCACCCAGGCATTCCCAACTTCACCAGCGGCAACCGCTGTTTCACAGGCTGGTCCGGGTGTGCAGATCACCAGCCCCCAGAACGGAGCACAGCTCCCCGAAAATACTCCCCTGGATGTCCAGTATACCGCCAGTGGCGGTCCGTTCATGGAAGCAAGCCTGGTTGTGGATGACACTCTCACGGCAGTCGAGACCATCAATTCACAGGAACCGGTCATTTCCGGAACGCTGACCTGGACTGCACCAGCAGCAGGCAGCCACCTGATCCAGATTAAGGTGCTCACTCCGGTGAAGGATGTGCTCACCGGGCAAATCCAGGTCACGGTTGGCGGTGGCGGGCCGGTCTCTCCCACCGTGCCAGCCCCTGGCGGCACGAACCAGTCCACTGGCGGTATGCAGATTAGCTTCCTCAACCTGGCAGATGGTGCTACGGTTGCCGCCACCCTCGACAACGCAGGCAAGCCCCAGGTGACGGTTTCTATTGAGGTGACCGGGGTTGCGCCGGTTGATATTGGCCTGACGGCAAACGATACTACAGCCGGGGTGCAGGAAAACCCATCTGGCATGGTGCCCTTCCGCGCCGATATCCTCTGGTCGCCGGTGGGGGGCGCCGGCACCTACACACTCACTGCCGGCGCGATCAATGCGGACAAATCAGCCTCTGCCAACGCCAGCATTACCGTGACAGTCACCGGTGTATCCGTTATTCAATTGACCCCCACCCCTGCTCCCATGGACCCTGCTGTCGCCAGGCAAAGGATCATCCAACTCTTCCCGCAGGAATTCGGACTTAATCTGCCGTCCCCGCCCGTGGCCCGTAAATTTCGACAGGGAGTTCCGAATGATCCCTGGGTGAGTGTTATTTTTCTGCAGGACAAAATGTACCAGATCAGCCTGCGGCAGGACGGAACCTACGACCGGTTCTCATTCCCTCTCAACAAACCCACACCCGGATATTCCTCCATGTGCCGTTCATCCGGCATCTTGAAGATCCTGGTTGTGTTCCTGGACTTTGGCAACCTGGGTGTCAGCCAGCAGGAGGCATTGGATGCCCTCAAGCAATCAACCCTCGACCTGAATAATCGCTTTGCCAGCTACTCTCAAACTTATGGGGTGGCCCAACCCATCCTGCAGCTTCAGACCACCGGCTATGTCATCCCGCCGCCCACGGAAATGCCAGCCCACCTGCTCACCCCTGCCATCATCCAGGCTAAAACGGGAATCGACCCGCGCCAGTTTGACCTGACCGTCCAGGTGGATCTGGATGCCAATAATACCTACCGCAAAATCATTGCCAGCCAGGGCTTTGATACATTTGGATTTGCCGGGCCAGGATGTGGCGATACCCCGAATACGACCTCCATCTGGACCACCATCGAATCCAAAGATCAGCTCTACGGCGAAGACAGCCGCCTGACCACTACCGCCCTGAGCCACGAAGTGCTGCACACCATGGGCTATCCCGCCTCTCACGATTGGCCCTGCACGGATGGAACCACCATCGATCAGGGCGATCAGTGTGACTATCGCAACTGGCCTGTGTTGGAGTTGGGTTGGATGGACACCGATGGCGATGGCGTGGTGGAAATCTTCGATACCGGGTCTCCCTACGGCATGATAAAATAATTCATTTATTTCGTGTGGTTCGTGTGTTTCGTGGTTTACCCCTTTCATTAGGCAATTAAAGAAATTCGGGAAGGATTATAAACACCATGAGCAATCGCTTTTTCAAGCCTGCCATTTTCCTGATGCTTCTTGTTGTGCTCCTCTCGGCGTGCAATTTGCCGTCAGGCGCAAAACCTACTTCACCGGCGCCCGTTGCCAACACACCTCTCGTAGAACAGCTTACCCAGCCAGCCGGCGTTCCTATATGCACGCCGCCCCCCTGTGCCGCCAATGAAACCCCGCTATGCCTTTCTGGCAACTGCCCGGGCGGCTGCGGCGCCATTTGTGTCACCCCCAATGCGCAGCCTCAGCCTGTCTGCACGCCGCCGGTATGTGAATCCACTGATTACCTGACCTGCCCGAGTGGGAACTGCCCGGGGGGCTGCGGTGTGGTCTGTTCGCCGCCAGGCACCAATCCCACCCCGGCGCAGCCTCAACCCTGCTGTACCGCCCCGGCCTGCGGCCCTGGAGAGGTTTATGCCTGTCCCAGCGGGAACTGTCCATGCGGGTGCGGCACAGTTTGCCAGGCGCCCTCCACGTTTGACGGATTCATGGCTTATAGTTCCAGCTTATATGTATTCCAGGATTACAATTTTTCCGGGGCAGCCGGAAGTATTCGCTATGCTCCTCATGTTCCGGCTTCCATGGGTCCCGGGCAGTTCCAGGTGGTAAGGCAAACCACGTATTATTATTCAAACTCAGACCAGCTCGTTCACGTGATTGACCTCTCCGGTGACCGCGTGGTCAGCTTTATCCCTGCCGGAGAAGGCACACGTTTTGCCATCTCTCGGGATGGGCGCCAGATCGCCTGGAACCACGTGGAATACAGCACCACGATAAACAGCACATTGTATCTTGCCAATATCGACGGGACCAACGCTCGCGAGGTCATCTCACTGCCCAATGGCGGCAGTGACGGCTTTCATGTAATGGAGCCGGTAGGCTGGACCTCTGACGGCAAACTGCTCTACCAGCAGGCTGCAACCGGGCTGGGTGGCTACATCCTCTTCTGGGGTATGAGCAGCCTGTATCTGTATGACCCGGCTGCAAACAGCTTTCGCTCCCTGGTCGATGTCACCGAAGGCCGCACGCTGGGTGTGGCTGGCATCTATCCGGACCAATCCCGCGCCATACTTGGTGGAGGTGAAATCATCGTGCGTAACCTCGCAGATGGTTCAACTACGGGCATCCCGGTGCTCCCAGACCAGGGGCAGTCAGGCAGCATTCGCTTTTCCCCATCCGGCACGTGGATGGCGTACGCCATTGCCCGGGGTGAGATGGAACGTGAGCGTGGCCAGGTGGTGATCATCCCGGCCAACCTGGGCGCTGCCCCGGTTGCCATTACCGCGGTGGATAACGCCTGGTACAACGTCGAAGATTGGATCGATGAAAACCGCTTATTGGTCAGTCGTTTTGATGCCAGCAGCGCCCCCAGCATCTGGATTGTAAACCGGGATGGCAGCGGTCTGGTCAGATTAACGGATGGTTACTATGCCGGCCTGGTCAATACTGCACCCGGCCCTTGATTTTTGGTAATTATTCAACCCATGATATAACCACGAAGGCCGATTCACCGGGCGCACCTGCCAAACGAAATACACGAAAAGTGATAAAATATGGAACCAAGGCAGCAAATGATTTATGGGTTTTTGGTCAGGCCAATCTGCGGGGCAGCAGGTTCTTTAACCGGTTGGCCTGCACCTTGCCTCTCCCCAGGAAACGCCCCTGTTCATCCTGTACAATGACCATGCTCCCGGAAGGGCGCTGTGTCCCCGGGCTGCCCTGGATATCCTCACCGCGCAGCCAGCCAGCAACGCGCTCGTCCGGCAGGGTGTATCGACCGCCGGTGAAGTCGCGGTAAAAACGGGACACCCATTCATGCGAGGGCACAAACCCCTGTGGAGTACCCTCACCAGCCAGCAGCCCGAGGGACTGGAAGGGGAATCCTTCAAAATGCTGGAAATAGAGAGTTGGCAGCGCGTACACCATACCGCTTTCCCGTTTCCATAAATCCAGACCCAGTTCTCCCAGCACCTTCCACAGGTCAAAGGCGTAAACGCCGAACAAATAGTCAGAGAGGGCTGCCATCTCCGGTGATGATAGCTGGACCAGCCCGCGATTTTGCATGGGGCGCAGGGGTGGTTCCAGCGGAGCCCTGTCCATGGCAGCGGTTTTTCGCAGCAGCGCAGCAAAGAATCCCGAAGTATGGTAAATATGCGGCCACAGGCGGGCAGCCTGCGTGACCCGGGGGTCAAACGCGTGTGTCCCGACCGAGGCCAGGGCAGGTGCCGCCAGTGGCAGGTGCTTACCCAGGTTTTCCACCTCAAACTTGCCGGGGAAAGCCTTCAGCAACGCGTCGATCACGGCTTCATCTTCCTCCGGCGCCAGGGTGCAGGTGGAATATACCACCTGCCCGCCGATCTTGACCGCCTGTAATGCGCTGGCCAGCAGCCTGGCCTGGCGTTTGGCCAGGTTTTGCTGCTCTTTGGCTGAAATGGCGCGCATGGGGTGGGCTTCGGTACTGCGCAGGTTTTGCATGCTGCACGGCGCATCCAGCAGCACCCGGTCGAAGGTATCCGGGAACCAGTTGCCAAATTTCTCCCCCGGGTATCGCGTGACCGCGGTGCTGGTTGCCCCCCAGGTCTGTAAAACAAGGCGCAGGGCCATAATGCGGTCAGGGCTGCTGTCATTGGCGATTACCAGGCCGTGATCGGCGGTGCGGCTGACCAGGTGCGTGGTCTTCCCTCCCGGGGAGGCTGCCATATCCAGGATCAGCGGGGTTGCCAACCCTTCCAGGTCAAACAGCTCCGCCGGGAGCATCGAGGCTGCATCCTGGATGTAAACCTGTCCAAGGAGGTGTTCCAGGGTGTGGCTGGGGCTTACCTGGGCGGCTGCCAGCCACCAGCCGCTGGAACAATAGGGGATGGGCTTCAGTTCCCACCCGTAACGCTGTGCCCAATCCGCCAATTGTTCTGGTCTTGCTTTGAGCGGGTTGATGCGGATTGCGGGTAACAGGGGACGCGCCATCTCGGCTTCCAACTGGGCGTTCTCTTCATCGCTGAGCAGCAACTTCAGGCGAGCGAGCGCTTCCGCCTGGGGAGAACTCTGCCCGTTTTGAGTGGTTTTACCTCTTTTTTTCATCTCAGGCCTTCTCGATCAATTTTCTCTCGCTGCTGTTCACCCGTTGTTCTTAGCGTCCTTTTTAATACAAAAGACCAGCTCATTCTCTATCATTATCTCATTAACTTCCCAGTCCATACCCTGCAAAGTGCCATACACCAGCCCGCGCTGCTGCTCCACCAGGTTGTGCCGTCCGCTCAGGCTGGTGACCGGCAGCGAAACCAGCAGCCAGTGAACGTTTAAAGCCCTCCAGAATGGCAGCAGGCAGCCTTTGCGCCGTTGTTCAAAGCGGTGGGCTTCTTTGAAGAAAATAGCCACATCGGCTTCAACGGGTGGCGGTTCCACCAGGATATCGCATACCTCGGCCAACGGCTGTAATCCCTGCAAGGAGAAGAAATGGTTGATCAAAGCCACGCGCGGGCTGTGGATGTCGTACGCCCGGTAGCATACGGATGGCGGCAGTCCCATCCACGGGAAAGCCAGCGGATTCAAGCCGCAGGCCAGGTCAAGCAGCACCCGGGGTTTGCCGGTGAGCGCAAACAGTTCCGTATAAAAACGTTCCAAAAATGGGAGCCGCTCACGAGTGGAGGCATGCGCCCCAAGGATGGACTGGCAACGGTTGCGAACCTCAGATGGTTGGCCGCTGGCAAAAGCCTGTTCCAGATCAATGGCGGCCTGGTCGTAATCGGGGTCACCCAGGTAGGGCGCCATCACGTGATGGAGTTTCTGGCGTGCGGATTGCAGGGCATCTTTCGGGTCCCGGTGACGGGTAAGCTCCTGTTCCACCAGGTCGCGCAGCGTGCTCTCGGCGATCTGCATGCCGCGATATTTGCGCGCCCTCTGCACCTCCCGGATAAACTCGCCCACAATCTCGTTTTTGGCGTCCATTTTCCTTCTGATCGATAGCTCCTTGATATAATTGTACTCAGGATTGACTTTCATGGAAACCATTCGAACCATTGCCACCCTGCTGCCGCTGGCGCTGACCTCCGGGATCAACCTGTATGCCACCCTGCTGGTAGCCGGTTTAAGCATCCGTTTCGGGTGGGTGGAGGGAGCGCCTGCCAGCCTGGAGGCACTTGCCGCCTGGCCGGTGATTATCCTGGCCGGGGTGTTTTATTTGATTGAGTTCCTTGCTGATAAGATCCAGTTTGTGGACAACCTCTGGGACCTGGTGCACACCTTCATCCGCCCATTCGGCGCCGCGCTGATCGGTATGGCGGTGATCGGCAAAGCAGACCCGGTATTAATGGTCATCGCTGCCCTGGTTTCGGGGGGCATCGCCCTGGCTTCACATGGCGGCAAGGCTGGCACGCGGGTTGCCATGAATGTGCTCAGCCCGGCTGAAAATGTCTCCAACGTCTCGCTCAGCCTGGGCGAAGATATCCTGGCCGGCGGCCTGACTTTCCTCGCGCTGAAATATCCCTACCTTGCCAGCGGAATCGGCATTGTGCTCGTGGTTTTAATGGTTATTTTTATTCCCCAGCTTCTCGGTTGGGCATGGTTCACCCTGACCGCGCTGCTGGCTTCCATCCGGGGGTTTGGACGAAAGGTGCTGAAACTGGAACCCAGGTCCGATGTTTTACCCCTGGCACACGCCGAGCTGCTGCAGCACCAGCAACCTGAAATCGTCATCCAGTGCAAAGCGCAGGGCATACCCCATGCCAACGGGCGCAGTGGATATCTATCCATCCTGGACGACCGCCTTTCATTTACTTATAGCACGTGGTTCGGCAGCCGGATGTGGCAATTAAGCCTGAAGCAGGTGGTTGCCGTCTACATGGTGCGCCGGGTATTAATGGACGTGGTGCAAATCCATTTTACGGATGAGCGGGGTAAAGAAACCCGGCTGCAATTTGTTTTCAAGAAAGATCGCTCGACGCTGGCTGAAAAGGTAGCGAACCGCCTGGGGGCGAAAACAGCCCAATAAAATTACCCCTTATCCACCAGAAAAACCAGCTCACCCCCGATCTCAAAGCGTTCCACTTTCCAGGGTTTCCCCGCAATGATCCTGCCAAAACGCTCGCCGTAATTTTGCAGCATGCCTTTGGCGTGCCCACCCAGGCTGTGCACCGGGAAGGAAACCAGGATGTGCTCGGCATGGATGGATTCCATGAGCGTGCGGCCAATTTCAGGTTCCTGCTGTTCAAGGCAGGGAATGGTATTCAACAGCAAGGCCAACTGCACAGAGTCAGGGGGAATGGTACGCACCAGGTCACAAACCTGTACCCTGCCTTTTACCCCTGCGCTGTTGAAAAAGAACTGGATGAATTCCACCATGTCCGCATAAATATCGCAGGCAGTGTATGTAGCTCCCTCCGCCAGCGGCATCCAGGGAATGGCCAGCGGGTTTAACCCACAGGCCAGGTCCAGAACGGATTGAATGGGAGCAATGCGCCCAATGGGTTCCGTATAAAAACGGTCCAGTGCCGTGAGGCGGTCGCGGGTGGATATATGCAGCACCATCCACTTGCGGCACAGTTCCTTCAGGGCTTCTTTTTCAGGAGATGAGCCCAGGCTGGCCAGCTCAGCCTCCCAGCGCTTGTATGGCGGGATGGTTTCAAGGTAAGCTCCGCCCACCTGGTGCAGTTTGCTGCGGGTGGCTTTCACTGCATCCTTGAAGCTGCGCCGTTTAGCCAGTTCCCCTTCTCCCACCCTGCGCACCAGGTCAGCGCTGATGGTGCGGTAACGCGCCCCGGCGCGCACCTCGGCTACCAGCCTGTCGAGTGGATTGTCATCCATTATGTCCCCTCCTTTCGCAAAGCCTCAGTCAGGAGTGTCATAAAACGCAGGTTGTGCAGGGTTGCCAGGCGTAAATACAGGCTGTCGTTCAACTTAAAAAGATGGTGCAGGTACCCCAGTGAATAGCGGCGGCACACCGGGCAGTCGCAGCCTGGCGAGACCGGGCGGTCAGCCTTGATGTGGACTTCGTCGTTAATATATAAGTATTTCAGCCACCGACCGTCGGGGGAGTGCAGGGCATCTTCGACAGATTTTTTGTATGCATACAGCCGCCCGTGGCGCGCATCGCGGGTGGGCATGGCGCTGTCAAATATTTCGTAACCCAGGCGGAAACAGGTCACCACATTTTGGGGGTGGCCCACCCCCAGGGCATGCATCGGCAGTTCCCGCGGCACCAGCTCGCGCGTGTGCCCCAGGATATCCTCCAGCAGGTTTCCCCCGGCATCCAGAGGCCACCCGCCAAAACCGAACCCGTCAAAACCGGTCTCCAATAAGGTCTCGGCACAGCGCTTGCGTAAATCCCGTATGCCTCCGCCCTGCACCACGGCGAACAATTTGGGCTGCTGGTCGGGGCGAAGTCGTTTTTCAGCCATCAGGCGTAGAAATTCCGTTTTGCAACGCCTTGCCCAGGCCAGTGTGCGTTGAACCGAGCGCTCCTGCTCGTCAAACGGTGCGTCAACATGGGTGCAGTCATCCAGGCAGATCACCACATCTGACCCGTATGCCACCTGGATCTGGATACATTTTTCCGGGGTGAGCTGCAACTTGCGCGAACTGCCTTCCGGCAGAAAGGTCAACCCACGCTCGCTGAGACTACCCATCTTCGGGTTCTGCCGGATGAGAGAATAAGCCTGGAAACCCCCCGAATCGGTGATGATTGGCCCGTTCCAGCCACTCATCCGGTGCAGCCCACCCAGCGCAGCCACGGTGGTTGAACCTGGCCGCTGCATCAGGTGAAAGGTGTTCATCACCACAGCCTGAACCTGGCAGGCCAGCAGGTCTTCGCTATCCACGGCGCGCACCACCCCAAAGGTGGCATCTGGCATAAATACCGGGAAGTTTAATGTACCATGCGGCAGTTGGAGTTGGTCGGGGGCCACGTGATTACCGCCTACGGATGCTGAGCAGAACTATTTTCATCTACGGAGTAACTCCCCAGATGCGAACCGTGCCATCCCATGCGGTGGAAACCAGGTATTTTTCATCAGGTGAGAAGGCCAGGGATATCACGAAGTTTGTATGCCCTTCCAGGTTTGTGATCTGGGTCTGGTGTTCAACGTCCCAGAGCCGGAGCATATAGTCATCCCCGCCCACGGCAAGGATCTGCCCGTGGGTTGAAAAACGGAGCGTATCCACACTCGAACCAGATGCTTCCAACATGCCTGCCTCGCTGCCTCCCGGCATATTCCAGAGGCGCACAGTAGCATCCCACGAACCCGATGCCAGTAAGGTTCCATCCGGAGAGAATGCCAGGCTGGTGATATTATCGGTATGCCCATTAAGCTTAGTCATGATTTGACCGTCAGATAACCGCCAGAGGATGATTGTTTTATCACTGGATGCAGATGCCAGGTATGTGCTGTCGGGGGCAAATGCCACGCTGTATACCCAGTCACCGTGACCTTGTAAAGTATAAACCAGGCTGCCGGTCGACGCCAGCCAGACCATTACGTTGTTGTTATCCATCCCGGCCGCAATATACTTTCCATCCGGTGAGTATGCCACACATTCCACATCATCCGGGGTGCCCAGTTGCTGGAGCATGCTGGAACTTTGCAGATCCCAGATGCGTACAGACTGATCCCAGGATGCGGAGACTAATTTACTGCCATCTGGTGAAATAGCCACCCCGGTTACTTCGTTGGTATGACCAGTAAATGAAGTTAAAAGGTCGCCGTTGGTGATGTCCAGCAGACGGGTTGACCCATCAGATAGGGCAAGTGCAACCGTTCTACCGGAAGGATCGATCGCCAGATTGTTAAAGTATGGTGAAAATGAATCGTCCATGGCGAACAGCCCGGTTGCCGGAAAATCCCATGCCAGCAGCCTGCCGTCAAAACTGCCCGAAACCAGCCGGGTGCCGTCTGTGGATATCGCCAGGCCGGTTACCAGATCGGTATGTTTGTCGAGGGTTGACAGGTTTTCTCCACTGTTGACATTCCAGATTTTGATGGTTTCGTCATAAGCTCCCGATATCAGGAAACCGCCATCCGGGGAAAAGACCAGCACCCGCAGGGTTGCGGTATGCCCTTCCAGTTTGCGCACCAGGCTGCCGCCCGGCACGCTGATCAGTTTGATGGTTTTATCTCTGGAACCGTAAGCCACCAGCTTTCCATCAGGGGAGAAAGCCAGCCCGCGCACAACATCGGTATCTGTAATGGTTTTTTCCAGGCTGCCTGTGCCCAGGTTCCAAAGTTTGACCGTCTTGTCACTCGAGGCAGACGCCAGTGTTTGCCCGTCGGGTGAGTAAGCCAGGTTGTTAATAGACCTTGAATGCCCGCTAAGAGTCCTGACCAGTTGACCATCCGGAACCCCCCAGATTTTGATTTCATTATCCGTTGACCCTGAGGCTACATTGAGGCCATCGGGTGAATAAGCCACGCTGTAAACAGAACCTGTGTGTCCTTCCCATGACCACATCAGGAACGAATCCTCCACCCGCCACAGGGTAACTTTGTTATCCCACTGGCCGGCAGCCAGGATCATGCTGTATGGAGAAAACGCCAGGCTGGACACATATCCACTGGTTTTTATAAACTTCAATTCTTTCATGGACGCTGCGTCGTAGATATATATACCCAGCGATGTTCCCACCGCCAGCCAGTTCCCATCAGGGGACAGCGCCACGCCGGTGAGCATACCCCTTCCCCAGCGTGCCAGTAACTTGAGCCGGTTGGCAGTGCTGAGGGTGATGGTATCTGGGGGATTATATACCGGGGTGCCCTGCAGCGCGGGTTCTGCCGGTGCGAGGGGGGCAGTGGATGTCAGGGTGGGTTGGGGGGTGTTGCTGGCGACCGGTGTGGGTGATTGGACAGGCTTTGTCGTTTCCCCCTGGATTGGGGTTTGGCCCACTGGTACGTTCGTTAGCTGCTGGCTTGCTACGGCAGATGGAACGTTTTTTGTCGGATTGGAGATGATGATATTGAATTTTGGCACAATGAAATACAATCCCGCCAGGACTACGCCAACACATAAGAACAATGCAATCACCACCGCGCAGCCGATCAACAGGCGGTTTCGGCTGGGCGGTTTGGGAGGATAGGGTGGCATTGGCATATTATATGGGGTCTGGTTCATTTCTCTCTCCTTTTCTAAGGGGACGGCGCAACTCCCCAGAAGCGGAGTGTACCGTCGGAAGACGCACTCACCAGGTTAACCCCATCAGGGGTAAAAGTGATTGAACGTACGGCGCCGGTGTGCCCGGTGAGATTGGTGAGCAGTGTCCAATCACTGCTCCGCCAGAGTTTGATTTCCTGGTCATTGGACGCGCTGGCAAGCACCTGCCCATCGGGCGAAAACGCCAGGCTGAAAATTGTACCGGAATGGGCACTTTTAATGGAATGCAACTCGGTACCGGTAAGTGCATCCCAGAAGCGGATGGTGCGATCAGCAGATGCGGAAACCAGCCGGCTGCCATCCGGGTTGAATGCCAGGCTGGTTACGGAATCACTGTGTCTCATCAGTTTGAATAAGGATGTGCCGCTGGCGGTGTCCCACAGGTGAATCATCCGGTCTGTTGACCCCGAGGCCAGGATTTTCCCGTCCGGTGAATACACCAGTGCCATTACGTCTCCGGTGTGCCCTTCCAGGGAACGGGCCAGGGTTCCGGCAGGCAGCCGGAACAGTTGGATGGTGTGGTTGTCAAGCCCGGCCGCCAGGGTCAATCCGTCCGGTGACATCGCCAGGCTGTCTGGTATCCCCGACATGGGGATGGTTTGCTGCAGCGAGCCATCCGCCACATTCCACAGCCGGATGGTTTTGTCGGTTGCGCCAGAAACCAGCAGCTCCCCCCCGGGTGAAAAAGTAAGACCGGTCACAGCGCCGGTGTGCTCTTTCAGCAAAAAGCGGATTGATCCATCTTTAATGGAACGGATGCTGATTGATCCGAGCGTCGATCCAGAGGCTACCAGGTCGCCACCTGGCTGAACGGCGAGAGACGTCTGTTCAGCGTCAAAACTGGTGTCCTTTTGAATGATGTTGCCAGTTGGAATGTCATAAAAGATCAGGCTGCCATCCATTGAGCCAGAAACCAGGCGGCTGCCGTCAGTAGAGATTGCCAATCCGGTGATGGCTGCCTTTTGCTCCTGGATGGCAAACAGGGTTTGCCCGCTGGTCACATCCCAGGCGCGCAGCGTGGCATCGCTGGCAGCAGAGAATAAAACTTTGCCATCCGGAGAAAATGCCACGTTTTGCAGCGATGTGCTATGTCCCTCGAAGCGGCGCACCAGGGTGCCATCTGCCACGTTCCATAATTTGATCGTGTTATCCCGGCAGCCGGAAGCCAATTGCAGTCCATCCGGTGAAAATGCCAGCCCGGTTACCTGGTTGGGAGAAATGAGGGTGTGCAGCAGCAGCCCATCGGAAATGCGCCAGAGCCTGACCGTGTAGTCAAGCGAGCCAGACGCCAGCATTTGCCCGTCGGGGGAAAAAGCCACGTTCATGACTGATCCTGAGTGCCCCCGGAACATCCGCACCTGCTGCCCATCCGACACCCGCCAGAGGCGCACCGAGTAATCTTCTCCG
>Ga0315273_10003477_pt1 | contig 19007 bp, 16 predicted proteins | sample YL17G02_0_MG_FD_205753 | JGI IMG/M metagenome (GOLD analysis project Ga0315273, IMG submission 205753) | Sediment microbial communities from Yellowstone Lake, YNP, Wyoming, USA - YL17G02_0 | ecosystem: Environmental > Aquatic > Freshwater > Lake > Sediment | place: USA: Wyoming | collected...
GAACACATTCGCTGCGCTCAGTACAGGCTCCGTGAAGCAATCTCATAAGCTATTGACATCAGATAGATTGCCGCGGCGCTCACGCGCCTCGCAATGACACCAAGTACAGATTTTCAAAGGTCTCATAGCGTAAATTTATTTCTCGAATATTAATTCGTCCTCCAGTTTTATACAGCCGATGACGCTCTGAGCGGCCGGGCAGCGGGTGATATAGTTTGCGAAGCTCTCTTTCGCATCAGCCATCCTACGAAACAGTTGCATGAGTAATATAGAACATCTCTTGTGGTTTGATCACGGTTGATGTATAAAATGCCACAGATTCTTAAGAGGGAGCCATATAGATGAAAGCCATCCGCTTTATAGTATTCCTGTGCGTGTTTTCACTTCTGACCTATACTCCCTTGGACGCAGCCTCAAAAGCAAAGCGCGGGGTCCAGATAACCCCAAGGCCCTCCCCTTCCCTCGACAGCCTCTATAATCAGAGCTACGCCGTTATTATCGGCATCAATGCTTATGAGAAATGGCCGTCCCTGGAGTATGCCGTCAACGACGCCAGATCGATCCAGAAGCGCCTCAAAGAGATGGGATTTGATACCGTCACCCTCCTGGACAACAATGCCACAAGAGAGAACATCCTCAAAGTTCTCGGAGATGAACTGCCGAAAAAGGTCGAGAAAAACGACCGGGTAATCATCTTCTTTGCCGGCCATGGCCAGACAGAGGAACTCGCCGACGGCAGCCAGATGGGTTACATCATCCCTGTGGACAGCGACACCCGGAATATCTTCTCCACTGCCATATCCATGGATCAAGTTCGCCAGTTTTCCAGGCGCCTGCCTGCCAAGCATGTTCTCTATTTGATTGATGCCTGCTACTCTGGCCTGGGGCTTACCCGGTCAGGAGGCATACCCCCGAGTGACCGTGACTATCTCAACAAGATTACCACACGGAAGGCGCACCAGATGCTGACGGCCGGCGGCAAGGGCGAACAGGCGCATGAAGAGGAAGGGCATGGCGTATTCACAAAATATATTCTGGAAGGACTCGACGGTTCGGCAGACCGGGAGGACAAGGGCTATGTCACATTCAGCGACCTCGCCTCTTATGTGAGACCGAAAGTGACGCGCATGACCCGCAATTCGCAGGTTCCGCAATACGGCAGCATCGATGGCGAAGGAGAGTTTGTTTTTGTCCTGACCAAGGCAGCGCCGGAGGCGGCAAGTACTCCGGCCAGCGAGAGGGACACGGTCGCGCGCCAGCCCCAAAGTATGGAGCCTGAGAAACCAAGAAATTTGACAATAGGCCCCGATGTCAGTTCTCTCGTTGCTTCGATAAAAAGCACAGTTGTTAAAATCACTATTACACCTTCGGAGGAGCAAGCGAGATCAACCAAGGGAGTTGATAAATTCTTCGGAAACGCGCCTCCATCCCCGAAGCCGGAACCAAAGGCCAAGAGTACGGGGTCCGGTTTCATCATCAGTAGCGACGGTTACATTCTGACAAACAATCATATTATTGAGCAGGCTGACAGCATACTGGTTAAACTTCCGACTGGAACGGAGTATGGGGCCAAGGTCATTGGGAGAGATCCAGCAACGGACATTGCTCTCATAAGAATTAAACCGGACGGAAGCCTCGCCCCGGCTGAATTGGGCAATTCCGAAAAACTTCAGCTTGGAGAGCGGGTCATCGCCCTTGGTTATCCATGGGGACTGGAACAGACGGTAAGCTCCGGCATTGTCAGTGCCCTCCGTGCCAAAGCTGATCTTGGTTTTATTCAAACAGACTTCTCTATCTATCCCGGAAGTAGCGGCGGGCCTCTCATCAATATGGAAGGCAAGGTAATCGGCATCAATACGGCGATCCTGCCACAAACACAGGGAATCGGTTTCGCCATCCCCATCAATACGGCTAAGACCATTTTATCGGATCTTAAGACGAAAGGAAAGGTCACAAGGGGCTGGCTGGGTGTTGCCGTTCAGGATATGACGGCAGAGCTCGCCAACAGTCTGAAACTCACGCAAGGAAGCGGCGTCCTGGTCTCTGAGGTAGTGAAAGGAAGTCCGGCGGATACGGCCGGTCTTCACACAGGTGATTTGGTTGTTGAGGTCAACGGAAAGAAAATTAAGGATGGTCATCAACTTGTACTTCTTATCTCATCTCTTCCTGTCGGCGAAAAAGTGAACGTTAAAGTTCTGCGCGCAAGCCGAATAATGCTTTTCCGGCCCATCCTTGCCGAAAGAAAAAACTGATCGCACATAGTCATGCAATATACGGTAAACCCCTGACACGCGGTACGGACAAATAAATGGGACTACTCAAACTACTGATCAACGATCCTTTTACATTCATTCTCCTTGCCATACCGCTTTTGTATTCTGTTATTCTTCACGAACTGGCTCATGGCTGGGTTGCTTACCGGATGGGTGATCCGACGGCTAAGAGGCTTGGCAGGCTGAGCCTCAATCCGTTAAGGCATCTCGATCCTATCGGCACCCTCATGCTTTTTCTTTTCGGCTTCGGCTGGGCGAAACCCGTGCCTGTAAATTTCAGCAATCTGCACAACACACGCAAGGGGCTGATACTCGTCTCCTCGGCGGGTATCATCACTAATATGCTTCTCGCCTTCTTGGCCTTCTTTTTGTATCGCTTCTTATCGCCGGAGCCCTCGGGGGTTCTTTCCACACTCCTATATTACCTGGCACAGATCAATATCATACTGGCATCATTCAACCTGATTCCGATTCCGCCCCTGGACGGTTCAAAGATCCTCATGGGGTTTGCGCCGGCAGGGCTCCAATACACCCTTTCCCGTCTCGAGCCTTACGGATTCTTTATCATCATCGGACTCCTGTATTTTGGAGCATTAGATCCCCTCATCGATCTTTTCCGATGGATGATCTTGGCTCTCATAAAAATCTTACTGCCGTAAGGCAGACCATTATCACTCCTTGTCAATGATGTGAATCCGCTCCTGATCATTGGCCGAGAGACTGACCGACCCTCTTGCCCGATGCTGCATCCCGAAGTCATTATTCAAAAGAATGTTCCGCGAACTATTTTACCTTGACGCCAATTTGTTTTTATGTATAAGGGACATTCGAAATGTTGATCCTGAATTTCAATTCTTTTTTTGGAGTAAACCAAATTATATGGAACCTCCTGGTTGTAGAGGGACTGACGATTGCCCGACCGTGGTTCCCGGTAAAACAATGTAAAAGTCTTATCCCGGAAGTATTTACTTCACCCATCTGTTAGGCTGTCCTCCACAGATTTCCGGGGTATAAGTTTGAACCGGAAATCACTGCCGCTCCTCATACCTCTATCTCCTATATTGATTAACCCGACTTTCTAAATCTTTTGATTTTTTGAGTCCTATCAGGGATAGCTCGTTTTCCTTTTGATGGCTGGCGTCTTATGTTCTGGGTAAGCAAGAGTATCCATATCCTGAATCGCTTTCGTCGGCAGTTTATTATATTTCTGTCAGTACTCGGCCCGGGCATTATTGTAATGGTTGCTGATAACGATGCAGGAGGAATTTCGACCTATGCCGTAACGGGATCCAAGTATGGATTCTCGCTCCTCTGGATCTTCATTATCCTTCTCCCCATGGCCTATTATATTCAGGAGATGACTATCCGTCTCGGAGCTGTTACCAAGCGCGGCCACGCAGAGGCAATCTTTGAGGGATTCGGCCCCTTCTGGGGCTGGTTTTCCCTAATTGATCTGACTATCATCAATTGGCTTACCCTGATAACGGAGTATGTGGGGATGACGGCAGCCATGAGTCTTTTCGGAGTACCGCCGTGGCTGACCGTGATTGTGGTTACGGCAATTCTTTTTGCTGTAATTGTTTCAGGTCAATACTGGACCTTTGAAAAAATAACGCTTTTCTTCTGCTGCTTTAATCTCGTTTATATCCCCGCCGCCTTGTGGGCCATGGAAACGCCGAACGCTCCCACATGGAACGCGGTATTCAAAGGATTCTATAGTCCTGATTTGGGCGGCTTCAACGCAGATCTAATCTTTATTATTCTGGCCAACATCGGAACGACCATTGCTCCCTGGATGCTTTTTTTCCAGCAGAGCGCCGTCGTGGATAAGGGTCTGGACATCCATGATATCAAGTATGCCAAATTGGAAACTTTTGTGGGTTCCATCTCAACTTGTATTGTTGCCGTCTTCATCATCATCGCCACGGCAGCGGTTTTTTATTTCCACAAACCGCCCATTATCATCGCGGATGCAGCCCAGACCGCTGAGGCCATCGTACCTTTTCTGCCCGCTGGGCAGGGCGATTGGGCCCGAAAACTATTCGCTATCGGTCTATTTGACGCTGGTTTCCTGGGAGCTCTATGCATTTCGCTGTCCACCTCATGGGCTGTGGGCGAAGTGTTCGGCTGGGCGCATTCCTTGAACAAGAATGTCAAGGAAGCTCCCTGGTTTTATCTGATTTATCTTGCCATGCTCATTACATCGGGAGCCGTGGTCCTGATTCCAGGTGCTCCTTTAATCACCATTACGATGTTTGTGCAGGTTGTTGCGGTGACCCTGCTTCCGGCATTACTTGTTTTCATGCTTTTATTGCTAAATGAGAGATCCTTCATGGGTGAGCATGTCAATACCCGTTGGCAGAATATTATTAACTGCTCTATTGCAATTTTCGTCATAATCATGTCATCTTTGATGGGCATTAGCACACTTTTCCCGGACCTTTTTAAATAACCATACAGGGGTAGAGCCATGGCAGAGATGAATCAGAAATTAAAAGTCCCAGACCTGCCCCATGGAATAGGCAGTTATCGGTTCATCTATTTTTCAGAGCTCTTGAAGAAGCCAATCTGTATTGGAAAGATCGGGAACCGCATCGGCAGACTTACTGATCTCGTTTTTGCTGTTGCTGAACCTTATCCTGAAGCCGTCGGCATTTACATCGAACACGGATGGGGCAAACCCACCACATTCATCCCGTGGAACAGAGTCCTCCGGATAGAGGATGACGCAATGTTTATCCAGCCTCCTGATGAAGGAAACGAATACCCACCTTTCGTCGACCAGCCGGGCTGGATACTTATGGATAAGCATCTGATGGGTCGCACAATTGTGGACATGGACGACAGGCGCGTCGAGGTGGTCAATGACGTTCATCTCCTCGAAGCAAAGGGACGGTTCCTTCTCGTCCATGTGGATATTTCTTTCAACGGTTTCCTGCGCCGCTGGGGGTTGGGGAAACTTCACTGGATGAAGGATGACCTTATTTCCTGGAAGTACGTTCAACCTCTGTCGGTTGAAGATGCCGTCTCTACCGACAAGGTATCGCTGTCGGTAACCCGCAGACAGATTCATGAACTCCCCAGCGAGGATCTGGCCGATATGCTGGAAGAACTGGGACAAGAGGAAAAGGATGCACTTTTTTCTGCCCTGGATTCGGAGAAGGCTGCTGAAACCCTCGCGGAAGCCGAGCCGCGAACACAACGTCAGATCATCGCCACTCTCCGCAAGGAACGTGCCCGGAACATCTTTACGGAAATGACGATCCCGCAATTGGCCGGTCTGTTTTCCGTCCTTCCGCATGACCATGTTTCCGAATTGATGGCATTGCTTACCAACGATCAAGCCGATCGCGTCCGGGCGATTCTGTCCGAACGGGAAGCGACGGCTAAAGGAATCATGTCCTCCGACTTCCTTACCATGGTAAGGGAGACAACTGTCAGCGAGGCATTGGCGAAGATCAGGCAATCAGGTATGGAGCCGGAAAGTATTTCTTACATATACGTGGTCGGCGACAATGGCCAGCCGCTCCTCGGCGTCATCGATCTGCGTGAACTGATTCTTGCTACCGACGACGTTAAGCTTGGCGATATTATGGTGGAGCCCGTGGTAACAGCAGAGGAAGATGATGTTCAGGACGACCTGTCTGAAATGTTCGCCAAGTATCTCTACAGAATGATACCCGTTGTAGACAGCCAGGATAACATTCTGGGTGTTATACGTTACAATGATATTATGAAGGGTGTCGAAACCCGGATCAAGATTTAAGGAGGATGGAATGCCCCGCGTACAAATGACCAGAACGACCAAGGTTGCGCTATACTTTTTAAAATTTTACTTGATCTTCCTTCTGATTTTGATCTTCGTGAAATTTATAAAAAGTTTTTGATGACCTTGGATCACTTCATTTGAAGACATGATTGATTATCGCACCAAAAAGGCTTCTTGATCGGGAAATGACAGCGGATAAAATAAAAGCGCGCGTTCTCGTCTTTATACAACTAATCTGTATTATTTTTATCTTCGCATCAGGCAGTCCTGTGGCATGCCATCCTCTGCTGCTTCTTCTCCAGATTGCGGGAATGGCAATCGGGATCTGGGCACTCACCGTCATGGGCATTGGCAATATGAATATTTCGCCGCTTGTGAAACAGGGGGCAGTGCTGGTAACGAGAGGGCCTTACAGACTCATCAGACACCCCATGTATTTGGCTGTATTGCTCGTTATCTGGCCACTCATCATTGACCACTTTTCCCTACTGCGCATCACCGCAGGGTTTGTTCTCACCACCAGCTTAATAATAAAGATGCTATTCGAAGAGGGCCTCCTGAGAAAACAGTTTCAAGAATACCAGTCCTATATGAGAAACACCAAAAGGTTGATCCCTTTCATTTTCTAAGTACATTCCATCAAGAAGCCACACAAACATACCCTTCCCAAGTGACATAGTCCTTTTTTAGCAGCCCCATTGGGGCGGTTATTTGTTGTTGACAGACAATCACCGTTTCTTTATTATTTTTCTGGGGAATGTTTGTCGCCTGTCAAAGACGTTTCCCGATATTCACTGAAGGGTTCACCGTATGGACATGAAAAAGTTTGAAGTTCCTGTGGAAAAATTGCACTGGCAGAGTGACCCTGCAATTATTGACTTCGATTGCACGAAGGACATGGCCCCATTGCGCGAGTTCAACTGAAGCATGGTTGTAAAGGAGGCATTATATGCAGAAACATTATCTCATAATAGCACTATTAGTTTTGATTTTGGTCACGGCGTGCGGAGGCCCCAGAATCAAACTCTTCAGCGATGCAGGAGAACCCCTGAAAGAATTCACTCTTGAAGGCAGAGGTTCAGATAAGATCCTGCTGATTCCCATGCATGGAATTATTACAGACACGCCGAAAGAAAGATTTCTCGCCCAGTCGCAGAGTATGGTTGAGAAGGTTGTATCGCAATTGAACAAAGCAGAAAAGGACGACCGTATTAAGGCTGTTTTGTTCGAAATTAATTCACCCGGCGGCACGATCACCGCGAGTGATATTCTTTACCACGAAATTTCCTCTTTCAAAGAACGGACGGGCAAGAAAATTGCTGTCTCTATGATGGATATCGCGACTTCCGGCGCCTACTACGTGTCTCTTCCTGCGGATATGATCACGGCACACCCGACAACAGTGACGGGCTCTATAGGCGTTCTCTTCCTTCAGCCCAAGATAACCGGCCTGATGGAGAAAATCGGCCTTAGCGTGGACGTGAAAAAATTTGGAAAGAACAAAGATATGGGGACGCCTTTCAGAGACAGCAGCGAGGAAGAGCAAAGATTTATGCAAAAATCCGTAGATGATATGGGAGAACGATTTATTCGCCTCGTACAGAAACATCGCAAACCTAACCAGCAGGCACTGGCTGAAATATCCACCGCCCGCGTTTTTTTAGCCGACGAGGCCCTGAAACTAGGACTCGTGGATAAGGTTTGCTATTTGAGCGATGCCATCAGAGAGACAAGAAAATTGGCAACTCTCCCCGCTGACGCCAGAGTTGTTGTATATCGACGCACGGAGTTCCCCGATGACAACTACTATAATGCGTCGAGTGCCGCATCTGAAGGTTTGAACGTTCCTGCTGTCAACATTGAACTACCAGAAATATTAGTCCTTAAGACCGGTTTTTATTATCTTTGGCCTGGGGCAATTTCTGTAGAGAGATAAATCATATCGCGTTGTCCCGCTAAGGGAACGGCAGATGGCACTTTGCCATCCCGGCCGGGAAAGATTATCTCATGGGAGGTACGGCAATTGAAGAAACTTCTCCTTCTTTTTATGATCGCTTATTTTTCAACTTACGTGGGCTGCGCGACAACTATTGACCTGCAAGAGACTCAGGCTAAGTTTGACGCCGAAATTCGTGCGGTAAAAGAAGAAAATGCCGGCATTCGTAAGGATGCAGAACAAAATAGCCAGCCAATAACGGAATTACGCAAGAGGATAGCCGATATTGCGGCCGACATGACCGAGATAAGAGAAGACATGGACAGCTTGAAGGGACATCGTGAAATACTGGGAAAAAAGGAATTCGGCGATATAAAGAGCATGCTTGATCAACTCTCTTCCCGAATGAAGGTCATAGAGAATCTCCTGGAGATTGGGAGAATCGCCAATCAAGCGCCGAAGGGAGAAATGGGCGTCAGCGACGATTCGAAAAAGGAGATGGCCGCTAAGACGGAGATAGAATTGGCTTATAACTCGGCTTATGATGCCTTCAAGGAAGAAAAGTATGAGAAATCTCGAGAAGAATTCCAAGACTTTTTGAAGCAATATCCAAGCACGGAGTATTCCGATAGCGCCCAATTCTGGATTGGCGAGAGTTACTATTTCGAACGGAGATATGAGCAGGCGATCCTGGAATACGAGAAAGTTCTAAAAAATTATCCGCAGGGTAACAAGGCGCCCAATGCCTTGCTCAAACAGGGGTTTTCTTTTCTGAATATCGGTGATAAGTCAAGCGCGAAACTCCTTCTCGAGCAGGTGGCAAAAGATTATCCCGGCACCAATCAGGCGCGAATAGCAAGAGCGAAGCTTGCGGAAATAAAATAGTTGGCAATGTAAGGAGCGGTCATAACAGAAGTTGTGAAATTGGCCGTCAATGGCGATGACTTTCCCCAAAGGAAAGCGTCACACAGAAGTCTGAATCAAGATGTGGTACAGTCCATCACAATGACAGCGCCACAGATAGACTGAAAGCAGGGGAAAGGAAATAGGCAATATGGTCCACACCAATTCATCGCTTCCGTCCGATTTTATCAGGGATATCATCGAAGACGACTTGAAAACCAACAAATATCAGGGACGTGTGGCCACCCGATTCCCGCCGGAGCCTAACGGATACCCACATATCGGTCATGCCAAGTCCATCTGCCTCAATTTTGGCATCGCCACCCAATATAGAGGTACATGCAATTTGCGAATGGATGACACAGACCCGAGCGGCGAGAGCATGGAATATGTGAATGCCATCATTCGGGATGTCAAGTGGCTGGGCTTCGACTGGGAAGATCGTTTATACTATGCCTCCGATTACTATGAAAAACTCTACCAATACGCCCTGCAGCTTATAAAGATGAGCAAGGCCTATGTTTGCAGTCTGAGTGCCGATGACGTTCGCCAGTATCGGGGCACCTTCACAGAACCGGGTAAAGAAAGCCCTTACCGCAATAGATCAATCGAGGAAAATCTTGATTTGTTCGAACGCATGCGGGCCGGAGAGTTTGTAGACGGAACCCATGTCCTTCGGGCAAAAATTGATATGGCATCGCCCAATATTACCATGCGTGACCCGGTCATGTACCGCATTAAGAAAGAGACGCATTATAGAACCGGTGATGCATGGTGCATTTACCCCATGTACGACTTCGCGCATTGTCTCTCAGACTCCATCGAGGGAATTACCCATTCTATTTGCACTCTGGAGTTTGAAAACAATCGTCCTCTCTATGATTGGTTTCTTGACAAATTGAAAGTGGAACATCAACCGCAGCAGATCGAATTCGCCCGTCTCAACCTCAGCTATACAATAATGAGTAAACGCAAGCTTCTCGAATTAGTCGAAGGAAAGCTTGTCACCGGCTGGGATGACCCCCGGATGCCCACCATATCGGGCATGCGCAGACGTGGTTACACCCCGGAGGCCATACGTAACTTCTGTGAACGCATAGGCGTTGCCAAGAACGATAGCATCGTTGATATGGCACTCCTTGAGCACTGTGTGAGGGAGGATTTGAATGAGAAGTCCCCGCGCGTCATGGCTGTCCTCAGACCACTGCGCGTTGTAATTGACAACTACCCGGAAGGCCAGGTTGAGGAGTTTGACTGTCCCTATCATCCCAAGAATGCCGCCATGGGCTCCCGGAAAGTCCCCTTCTCGCGCGTGCTCTACATCGAAGCTGAGGACTTTTTGGAGAATCCGCCCAAGAAGTTTTACCGGCTCGCCCCCGGCAGGGAGGTTCGTCTGCGCTACGGTTACTTTATAAAGTGTGTGAGTGTTGCTAAGAATGAACGCACGGGAGAGGTGATTGAAGTGCACTGCACATACGATCCGGCTACGCGAAGTGGTTTTGCCCCCGACGGACGAAAGGTGGACGCAACCATCCACTGGGTGTCAGCGGCGCATGCCATCCCGGCCGAAGTCCGTCTCTATGACCGTCTTTTTCGCGTTGCCGATCCCCTGACAGAGGGGTCCGACATGACTGTGTGCCTGGATCCGAAATCCTTGGAGATTCTCCGATCATGCCAGGTCGAGCCAAGCCTGGCAGATGCCATCCCCGGAAGTCCTTTCCAGTTTGAAAGGGTCGGCTATTTCTGTGTGGATCCAGTTCATTATTCCGGCGACAACGCCCTGGTATTCAACCGGACGGTTACATTGCGCGATTCCTGGGCAAAAATCACGGAGAAGGGGAAATAATTGAAGTGACATAATATCCTGCACCGGCTCATGGCTTTGATTGACGCCTCATAGGCCGTGCTCATTGACACCTAATTTCGTGAAATATCGCCTTTTTGATCAATGGTAAAGGTCGAACTGCCGCCGCTATGAACTGCCTGCAATGTAAAGTTAACTATTTTTCCAGGGCCACCTAATGTTAATATCATGTTGACATTAGCATTATAACCGTAGACCGACAGAAGACTTACCGAAACCGTTCCTCCCGGTGAAACACTGAAGAAGGACTGTGTCGCTGTGTACGCGTTCTTCACAGCCACGTTCGTCACCGCGTTGTAAGCCCTTGTTCTGTACGCCACGAACTGCGGGATGGCAATGGCGGCCAAGAGACTGATGATAAGAACAACGAATATCAACTCTACGATCGTGAAGCCTCTCTGGCTTCTTGTTTTGTTATATCTCCGGATCATTCTATTTTCTTCTGCTCTTAGAAGGGCGCATTCAGACTTTCCAATCATCTTTCTTACTAAGATGGGGAATCCACTGCCAATCTTTGAAATCGAAATAGTGACGCCTCAGGGGCAACCTTCTTTGGATTTCTAATTCATTTCTGAATTCTATCTCAAGATCCATAGCTAGTTGTTTGCTATCATTAGCATCTGTCACCTCATCAATCATCGCCTCTATCGTTTTGCCTTTCTTCGCAAGGATGTCGGCTATTTCGAACCAGCCTTGACTGATCTGCTGTGGGAATATGTACCAGGTATTCTGACCATTATAATCATCGCCTATTTCAACCGACTGGCCATAAAGTTGAAAATTGCACCAGACTTTTGCGCGAAGCATCAAGGTGGATGGATTGCCGATGAGGAATAGAGTGCGTCCTCTATCATTATCGTCTTTGGGGACGATCGCCATTGAATAATAGGACTGTAAAATATTGTCCCGCTCCCATCTTGCACGAGCCATGGAGGCAATAAGATTCGTGTCATATGCATAAATGATCAACGCAATAAGCGTCAGGGTGAGAACCACGAACGTGGCAATACTCAAAATATTCTCATCAAAAATATACGCTGAACAATATGAGACGTACGCGGCAACTAGTAACATCACAACAATGATTACACGAAGAGTATATCTCTGCATGGACTATAAACCTCCCTATCCCTTCTTCTCGTTATAGACGGGGCTGTGATAACGCGCCATGGAAACCCTTATTTAACACTCATTTTGGGGGTTCTCTTCTTTTCGGTTCTCGTTTTCCTCCGCATATTTCTCCAAGGACTATACAGTGAAACGTTCTATAGTTCCACAATAGGCCTCCCTGCCGTTATGGATATAAAAAAGTCCTTTCAGCTTAAGAGGTTTCCCTTCCGGCGAGAAGTACGCCCGTCATATACCTTGCCACGAACGCTATATATCCGATTTGAATGTTCTCATCAATAAAATAATCCTAATTATAACTAAGATATATAACGTCCAATATGACAGGCATATCCATGTTGATCAGTGCATTGATGACAGGAACATTTCATGAGCCATGCAATATGGCATGTGACAGCTGCTTGATAATTGCAGCACAGAACGAAGCTTATTTAAAAGCTCGATTAGTCAGAGAATTGGTTAAAGTTTAATTTTTTTTCGGATATCCTGGACAGGGTGAGGCTGCTAATTATTGAAATCATTATGGCTGGGAGACCAGGATTCGAACCTGGATATACGGAGTCAGAGTCCGTTGTCCTACCATTGAACGATCCCCCAGCAGTCTCCGTCCGTAATGCACTTCCGTCAACTGGGATAGGAAGCCTTCTTTTCCTTCCCTCACTTTATAGAGTCAGGATGTCATCGGGATCATGACACGGTTAGTGATTCCACTGGCCGGTCCAATACCACTAAAGCAATTCATTATCAATAGAAATTTTCCTTCGGTGATTTCTGGAAATGGGAGCGGGCCGCCATCGCCGCCCTGTGGAAAAGGCTCTGCACTCCATCCATAGCCATTCATGATTTATCGCCCTAAAAAGTTATTGAATCCTTTAGAAACTTAATCTAGACTTAGTCGTTAGAATAATTCAGACGATGGGCATACCGTCCGGTGGAACTAAGCCGTCCGCACATGTACGGCATAAGTTTTGGGCGGCTTTAATCCGGTAACATTTATAATCTTTGCCATAAACAAGGAAAAGGAACCCGTGAAGAGAGGATTACTGCTTATATGAAAAAAACACACACTATTGATCTTTCCCCCATAAAACGAATGAAAACTTCCGAGATGACAAGCTACCTCGAGTTTCTGCTCTGGCACTACCGGATCGTCGACGCTTTCTGGTTTCTCTTTGTATCGGAGGAGTTCGATCTACAGACCGCCGAAAGGCTTAATGAGAGGGTCTGGGAAAAAGTATCCGGCATGGCCGCCAAGGACATCCTGAAGCGTTTTCAGATTAAGGAGAAAGGATTGCGTGGTTTCGTGGAGGCACAGAGACTTTTCCCTTGGGCAATGATCATCGGATATGAAATCGATGAAAAGGCGGATGAGGTTATTATTTCCGTTCCTCACTGTGTGCCCCAGGAAGCAAGGGTCGCAAAGGGACTGCCGGAATTCTCCTGTAAAGAGATGCATCGTAGCGAGTTTGTGAATTTTGCCAAAATCGTTGATGACCGCATTCAGGTAGAATGTCTTTTTGCACCGCCAGACCCGCACCCTGACCATACCTTCTGCACGTGGAGGTTTACGATAGCAGAAGACCATTAAAACATTCTCTTGCTTATGACACTGTGCCACAAATGTAAAAATGAGATTAATGTTCCCAAGATAGTAGGACGGAAAGACATCTGCCCTCTGTGCCAGGCGGATCTTCGCTGCTGCCTCAACTGCCGCCACTACGCCCCTAATTATTACAATCAGTGCCATGAGTCTCAGGCGGAGAGGGTCCTTGATAAAGATCGAGCCAACTTCTGCGATTATTTCAAGTTCAAAGATAGTGCATCGGAAGGAATGACAAAAGGCGATAAAGACTCGAGCAGAAAGAAGCTTGATGATCTTTTCAAATAGCGTCAGTACCCCGCTCATCCGGAAAGAGGAAGCCTACGTGTAAGAAATATTGACATAAGTCAATGACCATTGCATATCATTGTGCCATACTTGATAAAATTTAGGTTCTTTCTATGAACCGGATGTAAAAATCTTTTAAAGGAGATCGATTATGTTTTGCTATCAATGTGAACAAACTGCGAAAGGTGAGGCATGTATCAAGGCCGGCGTCTGCGGCAAACAGGCAGACGTTGCCGCACTACAGGACCTATTGACATATGCCCTGACAGGGCTTTCTCTCGTCGCCGTCGAAGCGAGGAAGGTCGGCATTGTTGACCACGATATTGATCACTTTATCTGCGGCTCTCTTTTTGCCACGCTAACCAATGTCAACTTTGATCCCGAACGATTTACAATCCTGCTCCGGCAATGCGTTCAATACAGAGATGCCCTGCTTATCAAGGTCAAGGGTGCCGGCGGTAATATCACTTTTGCGCACGATTCGGTCCGTTTCAAACCGGTTGGAACCACCGATAAACTGGCCGCCCAAGGCGAGAAAGTAGGATTGAAATCCTATCCTGCTGTCAGTGAAGATGTTCTCTCCCTCAAACATATAGCACTCTTCGGCATGCGCGGAATTGCGGCGTATGCAGATCATGCACAGATTCTGGGCAAGGAGGATACTGCTGTATATGCGTTTATGCAGGAAGCGCTTGCCCAGCTTGTGAATGAGAATATGACGCTGGACGAAGGAATCAATCTGGTTCTCAAGTGCGGCGAGATCAATCTGAGGGCGATGGAACTCCTTGATGCCGCACATACAGGCGCCTACGGTCACCCTGTACCGACCAAGGTCCCCCTTGGCTCAAAGAAGGGCAAGGCTATTCTTGTCTCAGGGCATGACCTCAAGGACCTGGAAGAACTCCTGAAGCAAACTTCGGGAAAGGGCATCTATGTGTACACGCACGGAGAGATGCTCCCATCTCACGGCTATCCGGGACTGAAGAGTTACAAACATCTCTACGGGCACTATGGTACGGCCTGGCAGAATCAAGCAAAGGAGTTTGGCGAATTCCCCGGAGCTATTCTTATGACCACAAACTGCATCCAGAGACCGCAGTCATCTTATATGCCGAATATCTTTACTTCGGGCCAGGTAGGCTGGCCCGGACTCGGCCATATCACAAACCTTGATTTCACAACGGTGATCAAGAGGGCGCTGGCGCTGCCCGGCTTCGCCGCCGATACAGACGGCGGATCTGTCACCGTGGGCTTTGGCAGGAATGCCATATTGAGCGTTGCCGACAAGATAATTGAAGCCGTCAAGAATAAGAATATCCGCCATTTTTTCCTCGTCGCCGGTTGCGACGGCGCAAAGCCGGGCCGCAACTATTACACAAAGTTCGTCGAGCTGATTCCGAAGGATTGCGTGGTCCTTACACTTGCCTGCGGCAAGTTCCGCTTTTTTGATAAAGACCTTGGAGACATTGGAGGGATTCCGAGATTGCTCGATGTCGGACAGTGCAACGATGCCTATTCAGCGATTCAGGTCGCCGTGGCCCTTTCCAAGGCCTTTGGCGTGGGTGTAAACGAGCTTCCACTTTCTATGGTACTCTCATGGTACGAGCAGAAGGCTGTCGCCATTCTCCTTACACTGCTCGCCCTCGGCATAAAGAATATTCGCCTGGGTCCGTCACTTCCGGCGTTCACCACACCCAATGTTCTCGATTTTCTGGTAAAGAAATTCGACCTCAAGCCTATCACAACGCCAGAGGCAGATTTGAAGGCCATCCTCGGTTAAGATATCACCCTACCTGACGGGGCAGGTGTTTAGCCTGTCCCGTCAGGCCAACGAGCCGACCTGTTTATGACGGAAACATTTTACGAGATGATCATTCACCATTCCCACTGCCTGCATGAAAGCATAACAGATCGTTGGACCCGCGAATTTAAACCCGTATAGCCGGAGATCCTTACTCAGTGCATTGGATTCGGCCGTTTGCGCGGGAATATCCTCGACCGATTGACATTCATTCTGCTTCGGCTGGCCACCAACGAATCTCCAGACATACTCGTCGAAACTGCCGAACTCCTTCTGCAGAGCAAGGAGCGCTTTGGCATTGCCGATGGCAGCCTCAATCTTCAGCCGATTTCGTATGATATTCTGATTTGTAAGCAACTCCTGGACTTTTCCTTGCCTATAGAGTGCAACAGCGGCGGGATCAAAGTTATCGAAGGCAGCACGGTAGCTGCTGCGCTTTCTCAAGACGGTTTCCCAGCTCAGGCCTGCCTGCATGCCCTCCAGGATGATAAACTCGAACAGGGCTCGATCATCATGGATCGGCACACCCCATTCAAGATCATGATAGTCTATCAGAGCCGCAGTGTTAGCCCACTCACAACGGTGCATTTCACAAGCATCCTCTATGAAGTCCCGCCGAACTCAAATACCCCATAAGATGAACCTTAGTGTTCAAATCATTGTTAAGGAAAATATATTTGCTTGTCAATAGCAAATCAGATTAACCAGTAAAATACCGATAGCGGTTTGGATCAAATGAGGATTTCTCATCTATAAAAATATGTTGTAGAAGAACGAGAAAGGGGGTAAATAGACGAGCGACTGGAAAGATAAATGACAAGATTTCCCCCTTCGGTAGAAATTCCAGGAGTATCGTGAATTATTACTATTTCTCTCGGAGTCCACCTTGAGCAAACCAACGGGCGCGAAATCACACGGAGCTTCTATGCCCACCTTGACCATCAAAGAATTGATATCCCGGAAGGAAAACGACCGGCGCTTCATGGAAAACGTCCGGGCGATGAAAAAGCTGCCCGCTTTCGAGGGCAAATTCGCCCCCTTCCCTGCTTGGGTTCACCCGAGCATTCAATCCATCCTCAAGGCAAGAGGGATATATCAGCTCTACTGCCACCAGGCGGAGGCTGTAAACCTCGTCGGAGAAGGCCGTGACGTGGTGATTATCACCCCGACAGCGAGCGGGAAGACCCTCTGTTATAATATCCCCGTCCTGAACAAAATCATCGAAGAGCCGGAAACACGTGCCATCTATATCTTTCCTACCAAGGCCCTCGCCCAGGACCAGATGCACGAGGTGCACAGTCTGATCACCGACTTGCGGGCGGACATAAAGACATATACATACGACGGCGACACGCCCGACGATGCGCGCCGGGCCATCCGCAAGCAGGGACATGTCGTGGTCACGAATCCGGACATGCTCCATGCGGGAATACTCCCGCACCATACGAAATGGCAAAAGCTTTTTGCAAATCTCAGATATATAGTGATCGACGAACTTCATGTCTACAGGGGGGTGTTCGGCTCCCATTTTACAAACGTTATCAGACGCCTTGTCAGAATTTGCCGTTTTTACGGCCAGGAACCTGTCTTCATTTGCTGTTCGGCAACGGTGGCGAACCCGAAAGAGCATGCTGAGCGTCTTCTTGAGCGGCCTGTGGAACTGATCGATAAGAGCGGCGCTCCGACGGCATCGAAGACGTTTATCCTGTACAACCCGCCCATCGTCAATCGTGAGCTGGGAATCCGTCAATCTGCAATGACACCGGCGAGGAAGCTGGCAGCAGAACTTATCACAAATGCAATCCAGACCATCGTATTTGCCACGAGCCGCCTGAATGTCGAGATACTCACAAAATACCTCAAGGATCAATTTGCCAAAGGGAAGGCCGTCGATACACACTTTGTCACGGGCTACCGCGGCGGTTATCTGCCTAATCTGCGCAGAGAGATAGAGAAGAGGCTCCGCGACCGCGAGGTAATGGGCGTGGTCTGCACTAACGCCCTCGAGCTGGGAATCGATATCGGTGACCTGGAATCATGCATCATGGTGGGCTACCCCGGCTCTATCGCGAGCACGTGGCAGCAGGCCGGCAGAGCCGGAAGACGGATGGGTCACAGCCTGGCTATACTCATTGCCCGGAGTAACCCGATGGATCAGTTCATCGTAGAGAACCCGGATTACTTCTTTTCCCGGTCACCGGAGCACTGCCGCGTCAATCCCGAAAATCTCCTCATACTCCTTCACCACTTAAAGAGCGCCGCCTTTGAACTTCCCTTCGAGAAGGGAGAACGCTTCGGGAGCGAAAATCTTGAGGAACTCCTTAACTATCTGGAGGAAAAAGGCGTCCTGCACAGGGTCGATGACAGGTGGCACTGGACAGCGGAAAGCTATCCCGCCGATGAAGTGAGCCTCCGGAGCATAAATCCCGAAAATGTAGTTGTCGTTGACACGACAGAAACAGGGGCTCATAAAGTAATCGCCGAGATAGACTGGGACAGCGCCTTCTCCATGGTTCATGACGATGCCATCTACATGGTAGAATCGCAGCAATACTATGTGGACAAGCTCGATCTCGAACGAAAGACGGCTTTTGTCCACAAGGTCGATGTGGATTACTACACCGATGCCATGACGTATACAAATGTCCGGGTCATCGATAGCTTTGCCCAGAAGTACCGGCAAAAGATCATTGTTGAACACGGCGAGGTACAGGTGGTGCGAAAGGTCGTGGGATATAAGAAGATTAAATTTTACACTTCGGAGAATCTCGGTTACGGGGATGTGACGCTCCCGGAAAAAGATATGCACACCACGAGCTACTGGTTCACCATTCCCAGAGACATGCTGAGCGGGCTCTCCTGCACGCAGTCGGAAATCATTGACGGACTTTCCGGCCTCGCTTACAGCCTCCATCACCTTGCATCGATGCTCCTCATGTCCGACGCGCACGATATTGATCGATGCATCGGCGACAAGAGCGGTGAATGGTTCGTCCGCCATGGAGCCGGATCGCGTTTCATTACAAGTTCGCCTCAAAGCGGCAGGGATGCAACGGGCGTGATGGCGGACGCCTTTGACCCAACTGTGTTTATATTTGATGCCTATCCAGGAGGGATCGGTTTTTCGGACCTCCTGTATCACGAGCATGACCGCCTGCTGGCCTCAGCGCTGAGTCTCATTCGGAGCTGTCCTTGCAGACATGGCTGCCCCAGTTGTGTGGGACCCACCCTTGAGGTAGGTCCTGCTGCCAAAGAAACGGTCATTGCCATACTTGATTTGATTATCTAAGACATGAGCACAATCAAACGGCTGCAACGCCTGACAGGTGAGGATTCACCAAAACATAAGAAATCCCCAAGGGCTGATGAGATCAGCGAACTTCGGAGGCGCATCGAAGCCATCACCTCGCGGCGGCCCATGGCGACGCCGAAGCCCGCCTCCAGG
>Ga0315273_10003479_pt1 | contig 18999 bp, 17 predicted proteins | sample YL17G02_0_MG_FD_205753 | JGI IMG/M metagenome (GOLD analysis project Ga0315273, IMG submission 205753) | Sediment microbial communities from Yellowstone Lake, YNP, Wyoming, USA - YL17G02_0 | ecosystem: Environmental > Aquatic > Freshwater > Lake > Sediment | place: USA: Wyoming | collected...
GGGATCCCTCTTAACTGTCGCAGTCGGTTGTAGCCGGCTTGCGAACGATAGCCTCTACCATCATGGGTTCGCCCGTGAGAGGTAGAGGCTTTTTTGTTCTACCTGTGCAGGACAAGGGGCAGGGATGTGAGCAGCTTCGGGCTGGCTCAGATATACCTAAAGATCGCGCTGCGACGGCCGGGGTGCCCGGTGTGTCGCTGCTGCCTTGAGGCGGAGACCCATTATCTGAAGTTCCTGCTCTGGGAGCACGTCAATGACCTGGGGACGCGGGTGCGCATCAGCCAGAGCCTAGGCTTCTGCGAGCGACACGCGCGGCAGATGCTGCGCATGGAGCTGGACGATTGGGGAACGCCCCTGGGCAACAGCATCATCTACGAGGGCCTGGCGCAGGAAGTCCTGCCCAGATTGCGCGATACATGCCAGGTGGTGGAGGAAGAGGCAAGGCGGGGACGGGGGCAGAGGCTGCTCAGGTCGCTTGTGGCCTGGCTGCGGTCAAGAGGGGCGGAGCGCCATCGTTTCCTGGTGCCCGAGAGAGGTTGTCGTGTGTGTGAATTGAGCCAGGAGAACGCCCAGCACTACGCCGAGACGCTGGCCGAGATGCTGTCTTACCCGCAGTTCCAGGCCATGTACGAACGCAGCGACGGCGTGTGCCTGCCGCACCTCCGGCTGATCGTGCAGAGGGTGGGGCCTGGCCCCGGGTTGCGGTATCTGCTGGAGAGGACCGGGGAGCGGATGGAGTCGCTGCGGCAAGATCTGCGCGAGTACGGCCGCAAGCAGAGCGCACAATATCGTGCCGAGACGGTGACAGATGATGAACGCGCGGCGGCAGAGCGAGCAGTCGCCTTCTTTGGCGGCTCGATGGCTGCTTGTCCTCGTGTGGAGAAACGTAGTGAGGCGGTGAAACAAGCTGGCGGATGAACCGAAGACGGAGGCCATGATATGACAACGGAGATCAGCGAGATCGTCGCGCGCGAGATCCTGGATTCGCGCGGCAACCCCACCATTGAGGTGGATGTGAGACTCCAGGGCGGGGCTCATGGGCGGGCGGCAGTGCCATCGGGGGCATCCACCGGTGCCCACGAGGCCATGGAGCTGCGCGACGGGGATAAAGGACGCTATGGGGGCAAGGGCGTATTGCAGGCTGTGGCCAACATCCAGGATAAGATTGCGCCGGCACTGCTGGGTCTCGACGCCCTGGACCAAGGTGGGGTGGATCGCACGATGCTCGCCCTGGACGGGACGAAGAACAAGGGTACGCTCGGCGCCAATGCCATCCTGGGCGTCAGCCTGGCTGTGGCCCGTGCTGCCGCCGAGGCGGCGGGGTTGCCGCTGTACCGCTACCTCGGGGGCGTTTCGGCCAGGATCCTGCCCGTGCCCCTCTTCAACATCCTCAATGGCGGTGTACATGCCAACTGGCAGGGCGCCGATCTGCAGGAGTTCATGATCGCCCCGGTGGGCGCCCCCACTTTCCGTGAGGCGTTGCGCTGGGGGAGCGAGACTTACCAAAGCCTGAAGAGCGTCCTCAAGGCCAAGGGCCATTCCACCGGCGTGGGCGATGAGGGCGGCTTCGCTCCGGCGCTGAAGTGCAACAGCGAGGCTGTGGAGTTGATCCTGCAAGCCATCGAGAAGGCCGGCTATGGCCCCGGCGAGCAGATTGCCATCGGGTTGGATCCTGCTTCCAGTGGCTTCTACGAGGAGGGGCTTTACCAATTGCGCACCGAGGGACGCAAAGTCACTTCTGCGGAGATGGTCGGCCTGTATGCCGATTGGGTCGGCAAGTACCCCATTGTCTCGCTGGAAGACGGCCTGGCCGAGGACGATTGGGATGGATGGAAGCTTCTCAACCAGGAATTGGGGCAAAAGATCGAACTGATCGGCGACGACCTGTTCGTCACCAATGTCGAGCGCCTGGCGCGCGGCATCGCCGATGATGTGGCCAACGCTATCCTGATCAAGTTGAACCAGATCGGCACGCTGACGGAGACGATCGCCGCCATCGAGATGGCCCGCAAGGCCGGGTGGGGGGCAATGGTTTCGCATCGCAGTGGCGAGACGGTGGATAGCTTTATCGCCGATCTCACCGTGGCCATGGGCACCGGTCACCTGAAGACGGGTGCGCCGTGCCGTGGGGAACGGGTGGAGAAGTACAATCAGTTGCTGCGTATCGAAGAGGAACTTGGCGGGGCGGCCGTCTATGCCGGACGGAGAGCTTTCGTCCGCTGAGATGTGATGCGTTGACAAGGGGTATGGACATTGGAGAAGGTTATGGCGCGCAGCAAGAGCTATTATGACATGCGTGATGCTCTGGTCTTATCGGGCTGCCCAGTGTGCCGGGTAAGGGCCGAGTACACTGAGCACATGCTCGATGGGCTGCTTTACGAGAACGTCAACGATCCGGGGTTGCGCAGTAGGTTACGCCAGGCGCGCGGCTTCTGCCCCGAGCACAGCTGGGGCCTGGCGCGCAAGGGCGCAGCACTGGGGGTGGCGATCATGATGCACGACGTGCTGTGCGAGGTGCTCAGGAGAATGGATGGAGCCAGGTTCCGTGCTCAGCCTGGGTTGTCGCTGGGACGTGTGCAGGAGGCGTTGGATGACGAACGCCCCAGGGCGGCTACGGCGGAGGTGGTTGCGGACCTGGCTCCCCAGGCGATCTGTCCCGTCTGTGTGCGTGTTGGGGAAGTGGAAGCGGCGTGTCTCGATGCTCTCTTGGACAACCTGTTGGGGGAAGATGGTCTTCTTGAGCTCTACAGGGCTTCCGATGGACTGTGTCTGGCGCATTTCCGGCAGGCGCTGACGCGCGTGAGCGATGAGACGATCTTCGACGCGATGATGGCCGCCCAGGAGGCGATCTGGGGCAAGCTCGTGGAGCAGCTCTCCGAGGCCATCCGCAAGAGCGACTATCGCTTTCGCGATGAGCCGGTGGGAGAGGAGGCCGTCGCCTGGCTGCGGGCCATCGCGGCCGTCGGGAGTGAGAGGCCCCGGCAAGGCAGGTCGTGATGCTCATGGAACTGGCGCGCATCAATCTCAGAGAGGCATTGGCGCAGCCGGGCTGCCCGGCGTGCCGGCTGCGTGAGTGCTGGGAGAGCGAGTACTTGCAGATGCTGCTCGCCGACTATGTGACCGATGGCACGACGCGGCTGGCGCTGGTGCGCAGCATGGGGCTATGCCCCCGGCACGCCTGGGATCTCCAGGCGGCCGCGCAACAGCAATGGCGGGACGGCCTCAAAGTGGCGATCCTCTATGAGAGCGTGGGCCTCAACGTATACAGGATACTCAGCGCTTACCTGGCCAAGCAAGGCGAGGATGACCTGGGCATGAACCAGCCGCGCCGATCGTACCTGCGCGACTGGTTGGTTCGCCGCGGCAGGTTGGGGCGCGCGCTCGCGGCCCGCCTCTTCCCGCCGAGGGTGGCGGGGGAGCTATTGGAGCATCTGGCTCCCAGGCAGGAATGCCCGATGTGTGAGATGGCCGAACGTCGAGAGCAGTTGTTGTTGCGGTCCATGCTGAGCGACTCCCAGTGCCTTGCCCGGCTGGCCGCTTCAGATGGCTTCTGTCTGCCGCACCTGCGGCGCGCGCTGGCCTACGCCCCCAACGAGGGGGCCGCGCACCGACTGGTGGTGGTCGCCAGGGGCCAACTGCGCGAGTTGTTGGCCCACCTGAGGGAGTATCAGGACAAGCATCGCTGGCAGGACCGGCCAGAGCTGCGGAAGCCCTGGGAAGAAGCCTCCTGGATCAGGATGGTGGCTTACCTGGCGGGGGAGACGTGGGGCGAGGAGGATATGGAACTGCACCAGGCGCGCCAGCGGGCGGGTGAGAACTATCGCCGGCGCCCTGCAAGGGGATCGCCCGTGGCGGACGATAATAGCACCGTGGGCAAGCACGACGGATTGCAGGGGTGTGATTCGGCTGAAAGGCCTGAGCGGGAATGATCTGGACAGGTGGGGGGTGATGTGAGTGGCCGATCCTGAAGCCGTCTGCGGCAGCGCCGATTTCGAGCGCCGCTTCTTTGCGGGTGCCGAGCAGGTCGTGGTGTCCATCGAAGTGCTCGCGGAAATGTACGACGAGATGTTGGCGGTCATCGCGCAGAGCGGCCTGCAAACCGAGGAGGGCCTGAGGATTCTGCTCGCCCAAGGGCTGGGTTACGCGAAAGGCCAGCTCTTGTTGCAGGCCGATGATGAGGCACGGGCACGCATGGCGGCGCGGCTGGCGGAAGTGGAATCCATGTACGCCGTGATGAAGCGACAGACGTTTTGCTTTATGCGCGACAACCAGGTGTTGGAGATGCAGAACGCCGCTTTCAAGAATGCCAACCTGGGGCTGAGCGGGGTGGTGCAGCGCCTGCGTAGCGAGAACGAGGCTCTGACGGACGAAGTGCGACTTTTGCGCGGAGAAGTGGAGGCAGCGCGCGAAGCCAAAGGGGAGCGAGGGGAGACGAAGGCTGGCGGAGCCTCCGCGAAGCGGCCCAAGGGGATTGGGCGCCTGCTGCGCTCCCTTGGGATCCACGCCTGAGCGACAAATAAGGAGGTAGCTGATGACAACGACGCTGATCCTGGTGCGGCATGGGCAGACAGAGTGGAACCGCGTGGAGCGCTTCCGGGGCCGCCACGACGTTCCCCTGAATGAGGCCGGCCTGGCCCAAGCCGAAGCGGCCGGACGTCGCATCGCAGCAGAGTGGCAACCGACTGCCGTTTACTCCAGCCCTCTATCCCGGGCGATGGTCACGGCGGAGGCCATCGCGCGCCCCTTCGGGCTGGCGGTGCAGCCCCACCCGGGGCTGATTGACATTGACTACGGGCAATGGCAAGGGCTAACGCCGGATGAGGTGCGGGGGCAATGGCCGGACGTACTCGACCGATGGTACCGGGATCCGGCGAGCGCTTACATCCCGGGCGGTGAACTCCTGGCTATCGTGGCCGAGAGGGCGATAGCAGCCGTCAGGGGACTGGCGGCCGGCCACGAAGGAGAGGCGATTGTCCTGGTCAGCCATGTCGTGGTCAACCGGGTCATCCTGCTCCGCGCGCTCAGCATGGCCTGGGCCAGCTTCTGGCGCATAGGGCAAGAGAACGGGGCGATCAACGTGCTGAAGATGGAAGGACGGGATCTGCATCTGGTTACCTGGAACGACACCTGCTATCTTCAGCACCACTGAAACTATAGCCTGGAAGGCGCTGGATACCCGAAAGGAGTCGTACCCCATATGACTAACAACCATGCTGCCAGCCCCGAAGATGCGGCCCTGGGGAGGAACGTTGTGGCGTTGGGTTGGGTGGCCTTCTTCGGTGGGCTGGCGCAAGACATGATCCAGCCCATTCTACCCGTGTTCTATTCCACGGTGCTCGGTTTGAACAAAGAGTTCATCGGGCTGATCGAGGGCGCGCTGATGACTATCGTCAGCCTGATGAAGATCGGCGCAGGATACCTCTCCGATGCTTTGGGATTGCGCAAGGCGATCGTGTTTGTCGGCTATGGCTTCTCGGCGCTGGCTCGCTTCGCGCTCAGCTTTGCCGGCAGCGGCGCTGCCGCGTTCGGGTTGCGTCTTACTGACGGCGTGGGCAAGGGGCTTAAGGATGCTCCACGCGACGCGTTGGTGGCCGGTTCGGCCGGGGGGCGCAAACTGGGTTTTGCTTTCGGCGTGCAGCGCGCCCTCGACACCCTCGGTTCGGTCGCCGGGCCGTTGATCTCCTACGGGCTGCTGCGCCTTTGGGTGGATCACCCCAACAAGTATCGCGAGGTCTTTATGCTGGCGGGAGTTGTCGCTGCCATCCCGCTGGTCATCATCGGCCTGGTGGTGCGGGAGCGCAAAGCGGCCATCTCCAAACAGCGCCTCTCCCTAGCCGTGGTGAAGGGGCCTTTCGTGGGGTTCCTGGCCGTGATGCTGCTCTTTACGTTGGGTAACTCCTCGGATGCTTTCCTGATCTTGCGCGCCCAGAATGTGGGCGTTGCAGTCGGCACCATTCCGGTGGTCTATGCGCTCTTTAACCTCGTCTCGGCGCTGGCAGCCATTCCCGCCGGAAAGCTCTCGGATCGCATCGGGAGGCGCCGGGCGATCAGTTACGGTTGGGCGGTCTATGCCCTGGCCTATCTTGGGTTTGCTCTGGCCCGCAGCCCCTGGATGATCTGGGGCATCTACGCTTTCTACGGCCTCTATTACGCTCTCACCGAGGGAGCGGCCAAAGCGCTCGTGGCCGAGCTCGTCCCCGATGCCAATCGCGGCGCTGCCTATGGCCTCTACAACGCTTCTGTTGGCGTGATGGCCCTCCCGGCGAGTCTGATTGCCGGTGTGCTGTGGACACGGGTGTCTCCACAATCGCCTTTCGTGTTCGGTGCGGCGATGGCTTTCCTAGCTTTCATAGGTCTGCGATTTGTCCCCCAGTTTGCGGCAGGCCGACGCGATTAGGCGGGCAATCCTGTCTCCATACAGCAAAGGACGAACATGATGCCGGATATCGTTGCTTTGTGCCATCCAGAGCCCACACGGGCTGCCTAGCCATCCAGGTCCTTAGCGAGAGGACTCGATCGAGACAAGCGATCGAGTCCATCTCCGTTACAGAACACGGGCAGAAGCCTGGATCGGCCTTCGGGTGATCTTGTGGGGGCGGTCATGGGTCATCGCGAGACGGTCATGCAGGCGGCTATTCCGGCCACACAGCTGTCAGGTCAACTCTGGCCCTCTGGCTGGTGAGGTATGCTGGGCAAGATCGCCATCGGTACAGCGCAGGTACTCAGAACTGCGGCTTGAGATCGGAATCTCCGAGTGTAAGAGTATGCCGAGCAAGGGAATCATTCGTGCCGCTCTGGAAAGAGCTTTCGCCGAGGAAGGCTGCCCTATCTGCCGGCTGCTTCTCGCGCGCGAGGAGAACTGGTTGCGCGCCGTACTCACGGAAAGCATCAACGACCTGGGCATGCGCGATCGCCTTGCGGCATCCTGGGGTTTCTGCCATCGCCATGCCTGGTCGATGGCGACGCGAACCGACCTGGGAGGCCCCTTGGGTATAGCGATCATCTATGAGAGTTTGGCCGGTCGGCTGCTCAAAGAGTGCGGGATGGATACAGGAGATGGCGATAACCATCATCATCTGGCAATTGGCCGGGAGGAATACCTCGACCAGGTGCGGCCTGGCTATTCCTGTGTCTCCTGTACGGCATGGGCTGAACTCGAACAGAACTATACGGTGTCGTTTGCCAGGTACTACACTCAGGAGCGATTCGCCGCTCTGTATCTGAGTTCTCAGGGACTCTGCCTCAAGCACCTCGAGCAGGCCCTCAGTATACTGCGGCCATCAGCCAGGAGCTTTCTCTTGAGGGCAGCATTGGCCAAGCTGGAACGAGAGCGTCGGGCAGCACTTGGCGCCCACGACAGGGCTTATGGAGTGAGAGATCCCCTGGCGGCTATTCGCCCCAGGCTGAACCTGCTGGCCGGGCCTTATCCGTTCTGTCTCCGTTCTGGTGACTATTACAGATATGGTGCAGCGCTCGGCAGATGGGCAGGTTCGAGGACATCTCGTCATAAGAGCAGATGCGTGCTCTGCGGTGTCGAGCGGGAGGTTGAGAAGCAGGAATTCGCGCGTTTGTTGGGCTCCGAGCGCAGTGCCCAACAGGACGACACCCGGCTCTGTTCCGTCCATGCCTGGCAACTGCATTCGCTGGCGGTCGAGAGCCGCAGATTCGAGGCGTGCGCATCGTGGTCGGCCAGGCTTGCGAGCTCGGTCATGGGTTCTATCGAGAATCTCCTGTATCCGGAGCGACCAATCCCTCGTAACGAGCCCCTGCTTGCCCGATTGCGTCCTCCTCGCGCTATCGCCCCCCTCGTGAGCCGGGAGTGTGCCGTCTGCGGAGCGCAAGCCAAAGCCAGCAGAAGTGTGGCCAGCGAGATCGCACAATCCGTGGCGAAGGGTGCTCAAGGCGCTGGCGAAGCGAACGTCTGCCTGACCCATTTTGCCTTGCTGGTGGAGGTAGCGCCCCCTTCAGTCGCCAGTTTGCTCCGCCGAGGGCAATTGGGGAAGTTGCGGAAGCTGTGGGCGGAATTGCACAGCTACGTTCACTAGGTGCATTGGAACTACCAGGACGAACCATGGGGCGAGGAGCGTGACTCATGGAGAAGGGCAGTGGGTTTCTTTGTGGGGGCCGAGTGATGTCTGATGGCAGAGGTCGCCGGAATTGGTCTCGTTGGACGATACCTGTCATCTCCGCCCTGGGCGATGGACCGGTGATGACGATGCCTGAGCTCTATAGGAGTTCCTATGAATAAGGATGAGAAATCCGGGACCTGGCTCAATACTGCCGTCACTGGCATGACGCTGGCCAGCTTCTTTAGCGATGCGGGCCATGAGATGGCCACAGCCATCTTGCCCCTGTTCCTGATCGCCCTCGGCGCCCCCGCTGCTGCCCTGGGCACGATCGAGGGCGTCGCCGACGGCGTTTCCTCTTTCGTCAAGCTCGCCTCAGGGTGGTTCAGCGACCGCATCGGGCGTCGCAAGCCCATTGCGGTGAGCGGCTATGTGCTCACCGGCCTGACCACCGGGCTCTTCGCCCTGGCCACGACCTGGCCGCACGTCCTGCTGGCGCGTGCCATAGGGTGGTTCGGGCGCGGCATCCGGGGACCGGTGCGAGACGCCATGCTCACCGATTCGGTGCCCGCGGAGGCCCGCGGCCGGGCGTTTGGGTTCCACCGTGCCGGAGATACCCTGGGGGCGATCACCGGCCCGCTGATCGCACTGGGGCTGGTGACTTTGTTGGCAGGGCATACAACGAAGGAGGTGGCCTATCGCCAGGTCTTCCTGATCACGCTCATCCCCGGCATCCTTTCAGCGCTTTCCTTTGGGCTCCTGGTGCGCGAGCGCTCACGGCCCGCCAACCACGGTGCGGGATTGTTCAAGGCTATCGGGGGCCTGCCCAGGCGTTTCAAGCTGATGTTGGTCGGGGTGGGCATCTTTGGTGCGGGCGATTTCGCGCACAGCCTGCTCACCCTTCGCGCTGCGCAGGTACTGGCCCCGCAACTCGGTGCGGGCGTCGCAGGACAGGTTGCCATCGCGCTGTACGTACTCCATAACGTGCTCTACGCGGCGATGTCTTACCCCATCGGTGCGTTGGCCGACAGGGTCGGGAAGCGTGGCCTCCTGGCCCTGGGTTATGGTATCGCCGCCGTTATGGGTGTCGGTTGGATGGTGCTGCCCCTCTCGGTCTGGATGTTGGGGGCGCTGTTTGCCCTGGGGGGCACGTTCATCGCGGCCGAGGACGCCCTGGAGGGCGCTCTGGCGGCGGATCTACTGCCCGAAGATGCACGCGGCACGGGCTTTGGGGTATTGGCCACGGTGAATGGCCTGGGTGACTTGTTGTCCAGCGTGATCGTGGGGGTGTTGTGGACCGCAGTCAACCCACAGGCAGGCTTTGGGTATGCTACGATTCTGTTCTCGATCGGAGCGGTCGTCATCTGGCGACTGAAGTAAAGGACAACCCACAGCCAGGATCTCAACAAAGGGGGAATAGCCCAAATCTGCCATGAACAACCTGCTCATCGCCACGATCGCAGGCGCCTTGATCCTGATAGCCAGCATGGTTTCGGTAGAGTTCGGTCTGTCCGTCGCCATCACTGAGATCATCGCTGGCGTCCTGGCCGGCAATCTGCTGGGGCTGCACACAACTCCCTGGATGGATTTCCTGGCGAGCTTTGCCAGCATTGCCCTGACATTCCTGGCCGGTTCGGAGGTCGATCCCGACCTTCTGAAAGAGAAGTGGAAAGAAAGCCTGCTGATCGGCGGGCTATCATTCCTGATTCCATTCCTGGGCGCTATGGCGTTTGCCTACTGGGTATTGCGCTGGAGCCCCCAAGCCTCTCAGATCGTCGGTGTAGCTCTCTCGACGACTTCGTTAGCCGTGGTGTACGCAGTGCTGGTTGAGACCGGCCTGACAGATACCCAGATCGGTAAGGTGATCATGGCCTCTACGTTCATCACCGACTTGGGCACAGCTCTGGCACTGAGTCTACTGTTCATCCATCCTGGCCCTTACCTGATTGCCTTCATCCTGGTGTCGGTTGTCTTGATCGCACTGGTCCCGGCCATCTCACCCTGGTTCTTCAGACGGTATGGCGAGCGGGTGATTGAGCCGGAGATCAAGCTGATATTCGCCGCACTGTTTCTGGTGATGTACGTCGCTGAGCTGGGGGAAAGTCATGCGGTGTTGCCGGCCTTTATCCTGGGCCTGGTTATGGCCCGTTTCCTATCAACCCACAAGCAACAGCTTCGACGGCTGCGGGTGGTTGCTTTCGCCTTGTTGACGCCGTTCTTCTTCTTGAAATCCGGCATGAACATCTCCCTTCCTGCAGTGGCGGCCAACGTAGGATGGCTAGGGATGTTGTTCGGTGTCAAGATCATCGCCAAGTTCCTCGGCGTTTTCCCGGTTGCCAGGCGCTTTGTAGGGCCCCATGCCTGGTACACCACGCTACTGATGAGCACCGGCTTGACCTTCGGCACCATTTCGTCTTTGTACGGGCTCAATGCCGGGATAATAGACCGGGACCAATTCTCAGTGTTGGTGACAACCGTAGTAGCAACCGCTATCATTCCCACGCTTATTGCGCAACGTCTCTTTGCGCCGCGGATTGAGGAGAAAGAGGAGGCGTAGAAATGTACAGGCATATTCTGGTTACGCTGGACGGGACCCCCGCCTCTGAGCAGGCACTGAAACAGGCGATAGCCTTAGCCCAATTGTCGAGCGCAACTCTGACGGGGATCTCGGTGATCGAGAAACTCCCGGCTTATGCCGCATCGCTGGGGGAGGTGGCGGAAGCCAAAGCCGAAGGTGAGGTGTTTTTCGCCAAGCTGCAAGCCAACGCCGTTGAGAGCGCCAGGGCCTCGCATGTTGAAATGGCAACCGAGATTCGAGCCGGCCACTCAGTCCAGGTTATTCTTCACTACTGCGAAGAAGGTGGGTTCGATCTGGTCATTGTCGGCGCAGAGGGGCGTCAGGGCTTGGGGGGCACCGCGGACAAAATCACGGAACAGGCGTCATGCTCCGTCCTGGTGGCCCGGAGCACTTTGCGGGTCCTTCGTGTGCGGGATGTGATGACTCGCGATGTCGCCGCAGTCGGAAGCTCTGCACCACTGACTGAGGTCGTTGATCTGTTGCTCCATCGTGGCATCAAAGCAGTCCCCGTCGCTGAGGGACGGCGTGTGATCGGGATCATCACGGGCGGTGATCTGTTGGAGCGTGGTGGCATGGGACTGCGGTTGAGCTTGCAGCGATTGCTGTCTGCAGAGGAGCTTGCCGAGCAGAAAAGACAACTGGCCTCCTCCGGGAAAACTGCTGCGGATGTGATGACTTTACCAGTCTTGACCATCGGGGAAAGCGAAAAGGTGACGAGAGCTGCACGCATCATGGCGGAAAGGCAGGTCAAGCGGCTGCCGGTTGTAGACAAAGAGGGATCATTGGTTGGGATCATCAGTCGCCTGGATGTGCTTGAAACATTCGCATCACATGCGCAAGGCCAGGAGGGCCTTCCCACGTTGCCCAAGGGTCTTCTTCAGACAGCTGCCGATGTCATGTTCCATGATGTTGCCACGGTGAGTCCGGAAACATCCCTGAATGAGGTCCTCAACAGAATTGTGTCTACTCCCCTCAGGCGGGTGATCGTCGTGGATGAGACTCGTCGCGTGCTGGGGATGATATCGGATGCTGATCTGCTAGAGCGGGCTGCCACTCATCCATCTCCTGGCTTCTTGAGGCAGATCATTGCTTTCCTGGCGAGGCCGCCGGCAGAGGTTATTCGCATCAGCGGAAGCGCTTCTGAGGCCATGGAAAAGGATGTATACACCGTACAGTCAACGACTCCTCTATCCGAAATCGCCAGAATCATGACTGAGAAAAGGGTCAAAAGGATCGTGGTCGTTGATGACAGTGGGCGGTTGCTTGGGATGGTAGATCGAGAGAGCATCTTGAGGGTGGCCGTGAATGGTCTGCTCTAGTTTCGACGGGCCGATTCGGCGAACTCATCCCGTTTTCGACATGGGAAACGGCAGCCTGGCGAGGCAACAGGCACACGCCATCAGCCCTGTTTGCTCACCCTGACGAAGAGACCTCCCACCGTAGCGGCACTTTGGCGCTCCTGGCGCGCCGAGGGGTGATGATTCGCGTGCTGACGGCGACTCACGGCAAGAAGCTCTGGTTGTAGTGGTCTCAGGGAATCACAGGTTGTGCAAACAAGGGCGTTCATCGCCGCATGGCCACAATGCAATCCGTGCTCAAATCGCACAGCTGCCGGGTATCCCACGCACCGCATGGTCAACGCCGAGAGCGCCAGCCTCCAGCGCTCGAAAGGAAGGCTGACCGGGGAACAGGCCAGGCAGTGGGCTTGCATCTTCCGGTCCGGCCGTGTTCAGGTGCCAGCGGCCGTTTGCACAGGTCCCGTGCCGTCGCATACAATGGGCCGGAGGTCATCCTTCCTGGAGGTGTGACCGATGAGGCGACTGGGCGCCGGTGTGGCGGCAGCGGCGTGGAGCCCATCGGCTCCTGAATCGGCCGGGGCGCGGGTCTCTGCTCTTGCAGCGGGGTTCCTGGGGTGGGGGCCTGCAGGCCCCCCGGGGCGATTGTTGCAGTATAGTACCAATACCCCCAAATCTGAATAGTCACACAGCGGTGGCTGTCGGCGGCCCGGGATGACGCCCCTGGGGGTGTAACCCGGCGCATGGACGCGGGCAGCGACGAGACGTTGGTTCCCTGGTGAGGTGGTAGTGAGGTGTGCCATGAGAACGGTCGCGGCGGCGGATCTGGGGGAACCTTACATGGTCCATCCGACGGAGGTTGATGTGGGCGGTGCCGCGATCCTTACTGGATGGGGAGTCGTTACTCCGGTATTGGACTTCCTGGTAGACCCATGTGGCGGCATACCTGGGAGATGGCCTGCCAAAACTCACAGGGAGTCAGTTGGCGCTCGGTGTCTGGCCAGGTTGACCAAACGGCTGCCAAAGGCTCCATATGAATAGCCGGCCAGCCCAGCCGCACGGACAAAAGTGCACTCGGCACTGATATAGCAATTGGGGTTGACGTCCAGTACGTAAAACGCGCCATCTCGCATGCGGATATCTACCCGGGCATAGTCGCGGCACCGCAGGGCTCGATAAGCAGCCCGCCCGGTTTGCTCCAGCAGCCGGCATTCGCCCTCACCCAGGGATGCCGGCATCAAAATGTTGTATTGCTGATCATGCCGCAGGTTCGGGTTGTTCTTGCCGTCGTAGGTGCATAGGCGGTCGTGCACGTCACTGAACCCCGAAAAGTCGATCTCGGCCACCGGCAGCATCTCCACGTTGCCATTGCCCCAAAGCGCAGCATGGAACTCGCGGCCATCAATGAACTCCTCGACCAGGGCAGGCTGATGCAACGTCTCGAGCACATAGGCAACCCGATGGCTCAGTTCGTCGAGCGAGGTCACAACGGATTCAGAAGAAATGCCTACGCTGCAATGCTCCAGCACCGGCTTGACGATGGCGGGGAAATGGTCCCAGCCGTTTCCCTGTGCCGACTCGTAGACACGCCACTGAGGAGTCGGCACACCATGCGCAACCAACGCTTTCTTGATCTCGCGTCTGTCGTCGCTCAGCGACAACACATGGGGTGGCGAGCCAGTATAGGCAAAGCTCAATGATTCGAGCCATTGGGCCACCACAGCGCTACTACGGGGAATCCCGGGCAGCTCCTCGCACCAGTTAAAGACAATGTACTCGTGGTGATGGTATGGGCGCAAAGGGGTGATCAAGTCGGCGTCATAGATCGGCACAGACATAACCGGGTGCCCCAATGCTCGCAAGGCAGACAGGAGGCAACGAACGTCATCGAGCACTTCAAGGATGTCCTGATCCGGCCATGTGCGATCTAGATTGTACAGCACCAACACGGGCAGGTCGGTTCGGTCATCTGTTGGAGCCATATGATGCCTTTCGAAGAACTGCACGAAGAGCTCATCCCGCTCGATTCTTCCGCGTTATCCACTCAGTCGGCGAGGAAGAACACGGCGCGCAGGCCGACATAGAGCACGTAGAGGACGATGAGATATGCCGCACCGTAACGGTTCAGCTTGCCCTTGGTGAACCAGAGCAGAACCCATAGAAGCGCTCCGGTCAGGCTCTGCCACGGGAAGTCCCAATAGAGCGATGGCCCCGGCACCCAGTAGGTTGAGACGAGCGCACCCAGCCCGATACCCACAAGGGGATTGGTGATATTACTGCCAATCAGCGTCCCCAACGAGACGCCGTGTTCGTTGTGGCGCACGCCCGCGAGAGCGGTGACTAATTCTGGCAGAGCTGAAGCCACGCCGAGGGTGACCACGCCGATGAACGACCCACCAACCCCGGTTCTCTCGACCACCATCTCGGTTACAACAAGCACTACCTGGGCAGCCAGGATGGTGACGCCCATGGCCCCCAGGGCAACGAGGACGGATAGCGCCGCCTCGCCTGCGGTCGTGGGCGCCGGCACCTCCTCTTCTTCAGCGATATTTGCCGGCTTCTTGTAATATCTGCGCTCATCCCAGTAGAGGAAATAGGTATAGCCCACGAACAGCCCGAAGAGGATCAGGCCATCTAACCGCGAGAACTGCCCGTCCAGCCCCAGCACCAGGCAGACCAGAGTGGTCACGACTAGCGGCAACAGGCTTTTCCAGAGCAGATAGCGACGGAAATAGAGCTGGCCGGCCAGTAGCACGACTATCCCCATGATCAACGTCTGTTGCACCACGTCCGAGCCGATGTTGGCCCCGATCACAATGGCGGAGCCGATCTTGTAGTCCAGACGCCCGGTGAGGATGCCGACGGAGGCCGTCAGGTGCGAGCTGATCTCCGGGATGCTTGTGGCTAAGGAGAGGACGGTCATCCCCATGAAGGCGCCGGACACACCCAGGTAGCCCGCCAGGCCGATCACTTTCTTCACTGCCAGATTGGAGCTAAGGATCAACATGGCCAGGGCCGCGAAACCCGCGACTACAGTGACCCATAGGCTTTGTGAGGAAAGGATCTCGATCATTCTTGCACCTCGGCGTACGTGAACGATGTGTGGCGCGTCGTTGCGCGGGCGACGACAAGCAAACAAAAAGCCGTCACCGGCAAGCGCCAATGACGGCCAGGGAGATCCCCGTGAGGGTATCAGGGATCTCGAATCCTCACTAGCGCACACCGGTTACCCCCCGAGTGCCAGCCGGCACTCCATGGGTTGTCTCAGTGGTGGCGGTGCTCGACCGTAACCATATTCAGGCGTTCTCCCCGATCCGGAAATAGGACACAGAAAGCAGAGTCACTGGATCGCTCATCGGTCGCTGGTGCGCCGACAAGGACATCGCACCTGGTTCGGATATGTGCTGACGCGACGAAGTATAGTTTGGACAGCATGTAGCGTCAAGCGGGAGCTCCTCCATTACCCAGGGTCATCTCCCAGAGGGGGAGGGAAGCTCGGCCTCACCCAGGTTCCCCCGGAATGTGGTCTTCGCCGATAATCGGGGACGATTGGGCCATCCTGCCGAACTCGGTACTCGCGCCCGTAGCGACGACCACGGCCCGACCCTGTCCACGGGTGGCAACGGTGGCGGCGTAGACCATGTTTCCGCGCTTGTACAGGGGCAGTTGGGCCGCGGTGAACGTCACGGTATGCTTCCCAACGGGGACGAGGGCGGCCGTAAGCGCGGATTCATCGGTCTGGAGGGCAAGGGCCTCGATCAACCGGGCGTTGGCGGGAATGCGGTCACCCGCGCGGATGAGGATAACATCGCCCGGGACCAGGTCGCGGATCGGAACCTCGACCTGGTTGCCGTCGCGCAGGGCGATGGTGGTGGGCGCGGCCAGCTCGCGGGCCAACGCGGCGGCACGCTGGGCATGGTAGTCTCGCAGGAAGCCCAGAGCGGCGATGAGCAGGGCGACGATGGTGGCCGCCACGGCGGCCAGGCTCTGGCCAGCGATGGCCGAGAGGGCTGCGGCGATCAAGAGGATGACGATGGGCACATTAGTGAACCGCCGCAGGAGGATCGTCCATGCCGATAGGCTGCGCGCGGCCCGCAGGTCGTTCGGGCCGTATTCGGCCAGCCGACGGGCGGCCTCAGCGCTGGTCAAACCTTCGGGCGTAGACTGCAAGAAGGTGAGCGCTTCGAAGGCGGAAAGGGAGTGCCAGGGGATCGAACTCATGCATCTCCTCCTGGGGGAGCTTGTCCCGCCGACAGCCGGACTCGCTCGACTTTGACCTTCATGGCACACCTTCCTTGGCGGCACACGATCTCAGCCCCTGGTGGAACACCTCGTCCAGCCAGTCAAAGATCACCTGGTTAAGGAGACTCAGATTGTTGACCTGGCAGTGCGCTTCTCCGCCCTGTTCCGCCGTCAGGATGACCAGTTTGCTTGAAGGATTCGGTAGCTGCTCGTGGCACTCGCGGGCAAGGGCCAAGGTGACTTTGGCTTCACCTTCTCCTGCCATGCACAGGGTCGGACAGCGAATCGCGCTGCAGTTGGCCCTGGCGAACAGCAGGTACTCGAACCCCTTCACCAGGCGCCGCAGGATATCACCTGTGCCCACGCCGAAGCGCCAGGCGAGTTGCTCGAAGATCCGCTTGCCGACGGGGTCTCCCTTGCCGTGGGCGGTTTGTTGGGCGAGAGCGGCGCGGAACACGTCGGGCATCGGGGGATTGGCGATGAGCGCCTTGATACGAGGATCGTGCTGGGCGCCTTTGAGCACGATGTGCCCTCCCCAACTGAAACCGAACACCGCCAGATGGTCGGGATCAACTTCCGGGCGGCTCAAGGCGTAATCCACGACGGCCTTCAGCGGGATCTCCATTCTCGCTTCCAGGAACAGCCCAGCGTCGGGGTTGACCCCCTGACCGGGCAGATCCGCGGTCATCACATTATAGCCCCGCCGGGGGCCGGCGGGACCGGTGATGAAATAGCAGTCTTCGGCAAACGTTTCCATCCCCCCAATGACAATGAGCGTCGGGCGTTTCCGGCCGCTATCGTCCACTTTCCAGAAATAGGCCTGCAGCATGTTGCCCCCAAAGGGAACCTCGATGATCTCGAGGGGTGGGTCAAGCAAAGAAGCGGCCTTGCGGAAGCAGGACTGGAGCTTTTGCCAGCCTTCGCGGAAGGCGGCATCCCTTGGGTTCATGATAAAGAGGGGGGCCCGATAGTAGGTGCAGGCCCGCAGGTATGCTCCCCGCGCGCTCAGACGATCGCCTGCGCTCAGCGCGGTGTGGGCCTGGTCTTCCACTCGCCTGGCCAGTTGCGCCCATTCCGCCTGCCAGCTCTGTGGGTCGCCGTCCGCGATGCGTGAGGCAGCCGCCAGGCACTCCGCAGGGTCACTGCCAGCATAGGTCTGCCGGCCCACGATCCAGGAGAGATAGTAGTCCATGTCCTTGTGGCCAAAGTGCCGTTTCTGCTGGCTCCGCTGAGCCATAGGTTCCCACTTGTTCTCCATGTTGTTTCCCTTCGGCACCAGTCAGCGGCAGATGCGGTGCGAGCCACGGTTTGGGCCAGGCGCAACCCGGCTGGGAAACGCCCTTGCGTGCCTATGGGTAGCCGCAACGACGATGCTCAAGACCTGATCACCGACTCCACGTCCAGGACGAAGACGACCGCGCCGCCCACCTCAACCTCTATCGGCTCGACAATGTAGGGCGCGCTGATCTCCCCGGCTGTGGGGAGGGGGGTCATGTATTGGATGCGCGTATGGCAGTTGCGCCTGATGATCGCCAACACCTGGGGAACGTTCTTTTCCTCGGTGCCCACCAAGATGGTGGCGTTGCCCTGGCGCAGGAACCCGCCGGTGGTGCTGATCTTGGTGGACGAAAACCCGCCGTCGCGCAGAGCGGAGATGAGTTGGTCCGCGTCCTCGGTCTGAACGATACTGATCACCAACTGGATTGCCATCTGGCCCTATCCCCCTTTCCTACTCACAGGCGTATGGCCCCTCCTCAACATAGCGCTGCAATTCAGCCACACTCAATTGCTCGATGCCCAGTTTGGCCAGAGTCCGCCCGCGACGCCAATAGTCCGTCTGGTGGACGATGCAGGCCACACGGATGATGCTGTCTATGGCGTTCACGGACACGCCGTAACGCTGCCCAAAGGAGGCGATGGGCACCAGGCTCATGGGCACATCCTCAAAGATGTAACGGTGGTTCAACGTGGGCGGGGCGGTGATCCCCCGGTAGCCAGGCTGGTTGTGCATGGCCTCATACAGCGTGGCTCCGCTGGCATCGTAGGCCATTTTCAGCCATTCCTGGGCGGTGCGGGCGCGGATGCCCAACGCCGCGGCCACCGTGACCCGTTCGCGGTCAAGGGCCTCTAACACGCGAGCGACAGAAGGGGTGACGCCTTCGATGTAGAACTGGAAATCACCTCCTGTGGATTCGATGCGCCCGGCATTGAGCAAAGTGAGAGCCGGATGGAAGATGGCCCCCATATTGTTGAGACCCGTGTGTAGCACATTGACGCCATCAATGAACTGGGGATACGCTTCCGCCAAGGTTGCCAGTACGTGCGGCGTGCGCTTCGCCGGCAAGGCGGCCAGAGGGACCGCCTCTTTGATACTGAACAGGCGCGCCTGCGCCGGACCGTCGGATCTGCTGGCATAGATGAGGGTTTCGGCCTCAGCCAGGGTGACGTCGGCCTGACAGCCAACGTCGCGCAGCACCTTGTGGAACTCGAGCGTCCCACCCGTGCGCCCGGGATGCAATAGGATGATTTGCCCATCGCGCAGATAGGGGGCAGCGCCTCGAGCGATGTCCCCATGGGCGGTGGAGGGCACAACCACCATGACGATATCGGCCTGGCTTAGGGCTTCGGACAGGTCGGATGTGACCAGGGCCAGCTTGCCGAACCCTCGTGGACCTCCCTCATAGCTCTCCAGCTCAATCCCGCCGCGTTTCTTGATCGCCAGGACATTCTCCGGCGTGCGGTTGAACAATGTCACCGCAAATCCTCTGAGAGCCAGGTGGGCGGCCATGGCCTTGCCGCCGTGGCCGGCGCCGATCAC
>Ga0315273_10003483_pt1 | contig 18984 bp, 15 predicted proteins | sample YL17G02_0_MG_FD_205753 | JGI IMG/M metagenome (GOLD analysis project Ga0315273, IMG submission 205753) | Sediment microbial communities from Yellowstone Lake, YNP, Wyoming, USA - YL17G02_0 | ecosystem: Environmental > Aquatic > Freshwater > Lake > Sediment | place: USA: Wyoming | collected...
TGTTATCAGCCACGCCGCCCTCGCCCGGGCCGAGAACTGGCCGGGGTTCCGCGGTCCCACGGGCCTGGGCTACACCGAGGAGAAGAACCTGCCGGCGACCTGGGGCGGCGCGGACCAGAAGAACGTCGTCTGGAAGACCCCGCTCAAGGGCGAGGGCCACGCCAGCCCCATCGTCTGGGAGGGCGCGGTCTTCGTCTGCACCGTCCACTGGCCGCCGACCGTCACCCATCGCGAGAAGGTCATCCCCGAGCACCACGTCGCCTGCTACCAGGCGGCCGACGGGAAGATGCTGTGGGACACGCTCGTTCCGCCGGGGCCGTGGGTGAGGAGCGACTTCCGCAGCGGGCCCGGCGGCGGCTATGCCGCACCCACCCCCACCACCGACGGCAAGCTGGTCTTCTGCGCGTTCGGGTCGTCGGTCATCGCCGCGCTCGACTTCCAGGGCAAGATCGTCTGGCGCAACGAGATGGTCCCGTACACCTTCGACGTGACCGTGGGGAGCAGCCTGGTCCTGTACGACGACACCGTCATCCTTTTCTGCCCGATGGCCAAGCCGGCCGATTCCTGCGTGGTCGCCTACGAGAAGGCCACCGGCAAGGTCAAGTGGCGCGAAAGCCTGGCGGGCACGGGGTTCGGGCACAGCACGCCGCTGATCCTCCAGGTGGGCGGCAAGCCGCAGATGCTCGTCGTGGCGTCGGGCATGGGGGAGGCCGACAAGGCCCTCCAGAGCCTCGACCCGGCCACCGGCAAGCGCCTGTGGTGGTGCCGGGCGGCGGGCGACGTGGCCTCGCCGGCCTACGGCGACGGGCTGGTCTACGTCGACAGCGGCCGCGCGGGGCCGGGGTTCGCCGTGGACCCCACCGGCTCGGGCGACGTGTCGAAGACTCATGTCAAATGGACCATCGACCACGTGCCCGAGGCGCTGAGCTCGCCGACCGTCGTCGGCAAGCACCTGTACCGCCTGTGCGGCCAGAGCGTCCTCAAGTGCTGGGAGATGGCGACCGGAAAGCCGGTGTACTCGGAGAAACTCCCGGGCCTCTCGAGCGCCTGGGCGAGCCCGGTGGCCGACCCGGACGGCCGCCTGTTCTTCGCCAATGCCGGCAAGAGCTACGTGGTGCAGGCCGGGCCGGAGTTCCGCGTGCTGGCCGTCAACGACCTCGGCGACGGCAACCATCCGTCGCCCGCGGTCGCGGGAGGGAAGATGTTCCTGGTCGGCGCGAAGAACGTGTACTGCGTCGGCGAGAAGAAATAGCGCGTCTGGGCGCGGCGGGTCAGGAGACCCGCCTCGCACCAATCAGCGAGTTAGCGCTGTCGTACTAACGGGGGCGCCGATCGCGCGGCCGCGGCAGCTTCATCTCGATCGCCACCGCCAGCTCGTCGCAGTCCGGGAACTTCGTGCACTTCAGGCAGTCCGACCAGACCTTGTGCGGCAGCGTCTCGCGGTCCACCCGGTGAAAGCCGAGCTGCTCGAAGAACGACGGCGCGGAGGTGAGCGCGAAGACCTTGCCGATGCCCAGCCGCCGGGCCTCCGCCAGGCACGCCTTGACGAGGCGCGTGCCGATGTTCTTCCGCTGGTGCGGGCGGGCGACCGCCAGGCTCTTGATCTCCGCCAGGTTGTCCCACTCGATCGTCAGCGCCCCGCAGCCGACCACCGTGCGGCCGCGCTCGGCGATGAGGAAATCGCGGAGAGACTCATACAGGTCCGAGCGGCTGCGCGGCAGCATGCTCTCGGTGCGGCTGAACTCCGTGACGAGCGCATGGATCGGCTCGACGTCGGCCATGCGGGCCTTACGGATGGTGACTTTGCGGGGCGTGCGGGCTTGGCGCTTTTTCATTACGGCGTATCGTATCCCGTCCGCGCGTCAACGTCAAGCGCAGCGGGGTTCTCGGCAAGCATTTCTCGGCGGGAGCCGGGTGGCACGGTCACGCCGCCGTTGCGTGGACATGCTTTCGCGACGGCGCGATACGTGTTCCTCTTGGGCTGTCACCCCGAGCGAGGTCGCCACGGCGACCTCGCTCGGAATGACAACGCTGGTACGACAGCGCTGGATTGGTCTGGAACCCCGGACCCATACGGGTCGGGCGCCCCTCCGCGCCCGGTTCAGCCGGTCGGCGACAGACGCAGATATGGCCATAGATGTTTTCTCCGGCGGCGCTCAGGAAATTCTTTCGCCGAAGCGCTTTCAGGGCTTGACTTCCGGGCGCCGGCCCTATAATTCGACCGGTTTACCAGGCTTTCGTACCGACACGTCGAATCAAAAAACACGTCTTGGGGGGAACGAAGGAAGAGAGCATGTCCCGAGACACCGCCTCTCGTCCGTCCGGTCTGAGTGCCCTGGCGGCCCCCTCCCTGCCGTCGTTCATCGGCCAGAAAGAAGCCGTCGAGAAAGTGAGGGTCGCCCTGGCGGCGGCTACGGCCGACGGGACCCAGTTCCCCCACACCCTCATGGTAGGCCCGCCGGGCCTGGGCAAGAGCCTCCTGGCCAAGGTCATCGCGGCCCACATGGGCGGCCAACTGCGCGAGACGCTGGCCCAGACGCTATCGCACCCCGATGCGCTGTCGAGCCTGCTCCAGGAGGCCGTGGACCTCGACGTGGTGTTCATCGACGAGGCCGACGGGCTCCCCTCGCCGAACATGGTGCTTCTCTACCGCAGCCTCGAGGAGGGGCTGCTCTTTCTTCCCAAGAAAGGCGCCAACCGCGCCGGCCGCGCGGTCACGCTCAGCCGCTTCACCCTTCTGGCCGCCACGAACAATGAATTCGGCTTGGCCCAGCCGCTGAGGGACCGCTTCCGGCTGACGTTGCGATTCGAGTACTACCAGCCCGAGGACCTGGCCGAACTGCTGTGCCTGAAGGCGGCCGGCCTCGGCTGGGCGGTCCGCGACGATGTCCTCCAGCGGATCGGCGCGCTGGGCCGCGGCACGCCGCGCCTGGCGATGCGGCTCCTGGAATCGTGCCGGCGCGTGTGCCGCAGCCGCGGCGGCGCCGTCATCAACCTCGACCACTTCCGCCGGGCCTGCGAGATTGATGGGATCGACAGCCTCGGCCTCGACCGCACCGAACAGCAGTACCTGCGGATCCTGTACGAGGCCGCCAGGTCCGTCCGCCTCGGCATCTTGGCCCAGATGATGTCGCTGCCCTCGAGGACCGTCTCGAGCGTGATCGAGGATTACCTGGTCCGGTCCGGGCTGGTCATGCGGTCGGACCTCGGACGCGAACTCACGACCAGAGGCCGCGACCACGTCGCCGCAAACCTGGGGGCCGATCGGGTGGTGGCGGGACCGGCCGCCCTGCCCCCGGCAGAGACGGCCACGCGCCCCCTGCCCCCGGCAAAGACGGCCACGCTCCCCCTGCCCCCGGCAAAGACGGCCACGCTCCCCCTGCCTTCTGCCCTGGGGCTGACACGACAACTCCACTCAGCGCGCCGGTCACGGGCCGCGTGGGATTGCCACGATGGATATGCGGCCTGGGGCTGATACGACAACGCCGCTCAGCGCGCCGGCTCGCCTGACCCGCACGTGTTCAGTACGACATCGCTGCTTGGGTCGTAAGTCCTTATTCTGCGGGGTCGGCCGCTGGTGCCCAACCCCGTTTTCGGGGGCGCCAACGGGGGTTCCAAACCAATCTAGCTCTGTCGTAATAAACACATACACAGCGCGACGAGCGACTACGCCGCCTTCTTCGCGGCGGGCTTCGGGGCGTCTTTCTTGGCAGGCTTGGGCGTGTCCGGCTCGGCCTTCTTGAGGACCACGTCGCTTGTCTCGACGCGCTGCTGGAACGTGGCCGTCCCGGCCCTGAGGACAAACCGCAGCGGCGGCACAAGGCGCGACACCCGCGGGTCCTTCGCATCCTTCTCGAGCGCCACCTTGCCGCGGGCCTCGACCTTGAGCGTCACGGCCACTTCCTTGCCGGGCTGGACCGCCACCGACACCGGGAGCATGGCGTAATCGCCGGCCGACGCGTCCGCCAGGCCGACGGTCGCGGAGACCGGCTCCACCAGGGCCGGAAACTTGATCTTCAGGGAGATCGGGATAGTCGTGCCGCTTGGCAGGCCCGGCAGCGTGGGCATCGCCAGGCGGATGCCGCCCTGGGCGAAGACGGCTTCTTCCATCGAGTGCGCCTCCGCCAGGTAGGCCGCATCGTACAGGCCGTTCTTCTTGGTGATGGTCATGGCGTCGAGCTCTTCGTCATCGACGCCCAGCGTCCGCAGGCGCAGCGTCTCGGCGTCGACCGAGAAAACCAGGTAGTGGTAGCCCTTGAACGACTTGGCCAGCAGGGGATGCTGGACGGCGCTTTTCAGCGAGGCGCCGCCGCCGCCCGTCGTGATGAAAGTGATCGGGTGACGCGGCACGTCGGCGACGGTCACGGCGCCTTCGCCGGCGGTCACCGGCGACTCCAGCCGCGGCGCCGGCGCCGTCATGTACAGCGGCTTGAACCGCTCGTACAGGTGCGAGTGGCCCGACAGGATCACGTCGACGCCGTACTTCGCGAGGATCGGCAGGAACGTCGCGCGGCCCGAGTCGGACTTGTGATAGCCGAGGTTGAACGACGGGTTATGGTACATCGCGATCTTCCACACGGCCTTCGCGGCGGCCAGGTCGGCCTCGAGCCACCGCAGCACCTCGGCGTTGTCCTTCCGCGAGTCGAGCACCACCCCGTGCACGAGCCCGCCGTCGAAGGCGTACCACATCCGTCTTTCGGGCATGTCGAACAGGCGGAGCAGCGGCTTGACGTCGGGCTCGTGGCTGCCGCGGGCCATCAGCATCGGCACCTGGTTGATGACGTCTTGGAGCGGCGCGAAATACTGCGGGCCCCACTGGTCGTAAGCGCTCGAGCTGCTCACCATGTCGCCGTTGTGGAGGATGAAGAGGGGCCGGTGCTCCATGAAGTGGACCGCCAGGGCGCGGTGCTTCTCGGGGTGGCTCCGCGAGTCGCCGTAGGCGATGAACGTGAAGGGCTCGGGCTTGTCGGGGAACGTCCGGAACATGGCCGCCGGGGGCAAGGCCTCGCCGGCCCTGTCCTTCGACGGCACGACCTGGTAGCGGTACGCCGACCCCGGCTTGAGGCCGGTCAGCCGCGCGCGGTAGAGGCACGCCGGCCGCTTCGGCGCTTTCTTATCCTTCGACTCAGCGGCATCCGCCACCTTGTCCTGGGCGACCGCCGCCGCGGTCTGGTCCATCGCCTCCCCCGCGCCGAACCTGACGAAGCCGTCGCCGGGGACGTTGGTCTCCCACTGGACCGTCATCGCCGTGCTGCTCGGGTTCTGAAGGTACGGCCCCTTGGTGAGGACGAGCGCCGCCGGGGGCGCGGCCAGGAGCGCGGCGGCGAGCGCCACCGACCCGATCACGCCCGCGACCGCGCAAAAGCCACGCATCCAAGCGCCTCCATACGCACACAAGGGCCTTCCCCTGCTGAAGAGCGCGCCATTATACGGGGCGCCGCCGCTTCAGGCCATCCGGCGGCCGCGCGTAAAGCATCAGTCGGGGGGTGGCATGGCCACGCGCCTTTGCGTGGCCATGTTCCTCCGAGTTTCGAGGCTCATGGCCACGCCACATCGCGTGTACCTGTCTAGCGTGCAGCCGTTCACTTGCAGGGTGGCATGCCCAGGCCGCCTTTGCCTAGGCATGTTCCCGGGTGTCCGGCATGCATGCCCACGCGAACGGCGGCGTGGGCATGCCACCCGGCTCTCCGGAGCAACACGCTAAACACGTACCATCGCGTGGCCATGCCACCCGTAACTGAGGGTTACGGCCGTGCGGCCTGCACAGAGATGATACGGCAGGCGGCGCGCGATGCGCGGGCGATTCCCTTGGGGGGCAAAAAAGAAACGCGGCCCGCAAGGACCGCGCTTGAGGTTTCCGTTGAACGGCTTCGCCGTCCGCTTACTTCCGGCGGCGCCGCGCGATCAGGGCCGCCACCATGCCCGTGGCCAGGAGGGCCAGCGTCGCCGGCTCGGGAACCGCGCCCGAAATCTGGTCGTCCGGGGCCGCACCCCGGTTGTCCAACTGGGCCCACACGTAGGGCGTGGCGGCCAGGAGCGGCATCTTGGCCTTGTCGATCCGGAACTCGAGGCCGTTGGCCGCCGAGACGCTGTAGTCTCCTGCCGCCAGGGGCACCAGCGACCCCGTGGCCATGTCCACGAGGTTGAACGCCAGGACGCCGCCGGCATTCATCAGAACGTCCACATAATAGCTCGGCGTCGTTCCCGCGGCATCATAGAAGGTGGCCCAGAACTCCGTCTGACGCATCGGGCTCGTCACGCCGCCCGTCTTGTCGAGCGGAGGGGCGGTCACCGTCAGCGCCACGTTGTAGTAAGCGTTGCTTGCGTCGAACTGGAACGTCTCGATGTCCAGGTTCCCGGCGTAGGTCTCGCCCGCCACGTCATGGAGGACGGTGGCGTACTCGCCTATGGGCACATCGCCATTGATGATCGGTGCAGCCCCGGCCGAGGAGCCGATCAGGGCAACCGCGAGTCCGCCAACCAGCAGCATGAGCGTACGCATTGTCATACTCCTTAACTGCAACCCTCGCCACACAGCCGAAGAAGTTCCCCTTGCCAGGGCTGACTGCGTCCTGGTTCCGAGCGGCAGGCGCGGCCTGCCGTGCCCGCCTCTACTCTCTCGGCGAAAGCAGGCCAAAGGCTTGAAGCGCAAACTCCCAATGCCTGAGAAGGCGTCCTACGCGGGAAGTTCCCGCGTGCACGCCTACCGAGCATAGTATACTGCGGATTCGGCCGAAGTCAAATCGGGCCGCCCGGAATCTTGTTTCCGGATGAAATGCCCCGTTCTTGGGGTCCCGCACAGGGCTCACGGCCTCTTCGGGGGCACGATTCTGAGGATTCTGTCGTCGTTTGGCCCCGGCCGGCCCCGCGAATCGGTGTTACTGGTCGTGAAACAGAGGTATCCGTCCGGCCCCTGGGCCATCGCCCGCAGGCGGCCGAACTGGCGGGGGAGCGCCCAGCAAGACAAAGACGCGAATCCCCGGAGAGGGGGACTCGCGTCTCCTGGCCCTTCGCCTGCCGGGAACCGCGAGGCAGGCTGCCGGATCGCCCCGCCTGCGGCCTCTACCAGCGGCTGCCGAAACTGAAGCTGAAGCCGGGCCGATAAGAATAGTAGTACGGCCTGTAGGCCGGCCCATACACGGGCGTATAGACCGGCGCGTAGGCGGGGTAGGTCGTCACATAGGTCGGCGTGCTGTACACCACCGGCGGAGGCCCGTAGACCACCGGCGGAGGCCCGTAGACCACCGGCGGAGGCCCGTAGACCACCGGCGGCGCATAGACAGGCGCAGAATAGACCACTGTCGGCTGTGCGTAAACCACCGGCGCGGAATAGACCACTGTCGGCCGTGCGTAAACCACCGGCGGCGAATAGTAGACCACCGGACCGGGGTTCCAGTAAACGAACCCGTGGTGACGATGATCGGCGAGGACCTGCCCCGACGCGCCGAACAGGACCGCCGCCACAGCCGCCGCCACGGCGAATGCTCCAAGGATCCTCATCGTCTGTCTCCTTTGCTTGCCGTTCCGAGAGGTCCAGGTTTCGTCATCCGCTTACCTGAACGCTCGAGGCGGCCGATTATTCCTTCCTTTCTGAAATTATTTCCGAACCGAGTCTATCTCGTCAATCCACGCAACCAGGTCGCGGAAGTACGGCGCCGGGTCGGGTTCGAACTCCAGCGTGTGATGCGCGCCGGGATACAGGACGATGCGCCGGCGGACCGCCATCGACAGGACGAGCGCCCGCGTCGCCGCGTTGTCGATGATGCGGTCGTGCTCCGCCAGCGCCAGGAGCGTCGGGGCGCGCACCGACGCCGCCCCCCGCCGCGCCAGGCGGTCCAGCCGGCGGCTCTCGACGAGGAACCGCGCGGTCACCTCGCGCAGGCTCAGCGGGTCCTCGGCGATGTATCGCTGCCGCTCGGCGTTGGCGGTGAAGAGGCCGGGGGCGCCGAGCGGAATGCGGAACCGCCGCAGCGGCTCGCGGGCCATCAGGGCCCGGGCGATGCGGACCTTGGTGAGCACGGTCACGTCGACGCGCGGGATGATGCCGGGCGCCGCCAGGATGAGACTGCGATACAGGTCCGGCCGGTGGGCGGCACAGGCGAGGGCCAGCTTGCCGCCCCACGAGACGGCCAGGAGGTGGACGCCCGCGAGGCCCGTCTCGCGCCGCGCCAGTTCGGCCGCCGCCGCCACGTCGTCGAGCCAGACCTCGGCCCGCTCCACGTGGCCGCGCTCGTGGGCCGTGTCGCGGCCGCTGCCCCGCCGCTCGACCTGGTAAACCGCCACGCCCGCCGCGGCAAGGTGCCGGCTCGAAAGCTCATACCATCCGTTGTGGCTCTGGATGCCGTGAAGGTACACGGCGGCGGCGTGTGCCACGGCCGGTCTTGTCCGGCCGTGCGATTCGTCGCCGGGTGGCATGCCCACGCCGCCGTTGCGTGGGCATCTTGGCTCCCAGGCGCGCAGCGGCAACTCGGTGCCGTCGCGAGTGGTGTACGTGCGATCCACGGGCTCAACCATGACACGGACGTTAGCCCGCGGCTTGCGGTGAATCAAGGCAAAACAACACGCGCCCGGCAAGCCGGGCGGGTAAATGGCACGCCACGATGCCCGGCGTCGTCATTTAGCCGCCCAGCTTGCTGGGCGCGTGTTTCTCGAATCGCCGGGCCCGGCAAGCCGGGCGGGTAAATGGCACGCCACGATGCCCGGCGTCGTGATTTAGCCGCCCAGCTTGCTGGGCGCGTGTTTCTCGAATCGCCGAGGCGCTACTTCGCGGCGCCCTTGACGAGGTCGTCGCTCGCCGCCGTCGGGCACCAGAACTTCTCGATGTACTCGACCACCAGGCGGGTGCCCTCGTCGTGGGCGACGTACGGCGGCTTGGCGGGGTTGTACATCGTGTCCGTCAGGTCGCGAACCAGGGCCACGTTGAACCCCCACCGGACCATCTGCTTGATGGCGAACGACCGGCCCAGGACGCACATGTTCGTATGGACGCCCATAATCAGGATATTCTTGATGCCGCGCTGCCGGTAAAGGTTGTAGAGGTCGCGTCCGCTGTCGGAGACGGCGTCGCGCGCGGGGTCGACCTCGATGGCCGGGTGCTCGCGCCGCCAGGGCGATCCGCCGGGGTCGCCGGTGTCGGAGCCGCCGTCGGAGGCGTCGATGGGCTGCGGCGGGTCGGCGTGCGGGAGGTTCGCGGGCGGCTCGACCTTGGGGGCGTCGAGGACGCGCTGCCGACCCGGCGTGCCCTCGTAGTACTTCATGGTGTCCGACGGGGCGTGGACGATCAGGACGCCCTGCTCGCGCAGGGTCCTGACCACCTCGTTCATGCGCGGCAGGAGCTTCGCCAGCCGCTCGTTGGCCCCGCGCGACCAGTGCTTGTCCCACACGTCGCACAGCACGAGGGCCGTCTCATGGGCCTGGAACGTCGCCGCGGCGGTCTCGGCCTGCCAGACGTTGTACCCCTCGGCGTTCTTGACCAGTTTCTGGCTCCGAAGGTTGAGGCGAAGTTCGGCGGTCTTCATGGCGGCCTCCTTCGCGGGCGAGTCGGCCGCAGCCCACGCGATGGCACCGGCAACAAGGACCGCGGCGCCGAAAGCGACGTGCTTGATCATGGGAGTTCTCCAACTCTCCTGGCCGCCTGGAGGGTAGCCGGAGCGGGCGGGCATATCAAGGTCATAATCCGCATCGCGAACTGGCACTACAGCGCCACTTGCAGAAAGGCTGGGTGACTCCGTGCGCCAGCGTCGGTTTTTCTCTGTGCTTTCGCCGGGGGTTCTGTGGTAAGACGGGTCGCGATGATTGCGGCGATGCCGCGCGGCGGCCTTTCAAATGCGAAATGCGAAGTGCGAAATGCGAAATGAACGACGTGGAGAACCGCAAGGGCTCGTCGCCCTTGGCGCCATCGCCTGCCTCATCCTCTCGGGAGCCTGCCGCGGCGAGGAGTGGAGGCCGCCGCCCGTGCAGCTCTCCAAAGACGCCAAGCACCCCGTCGTCGCCTGCACGCCGGAAGAACTCGGCCGCCTGCGCGCCGCCTGGGCCCAGGCCGGCCCGGACCACGACGTGGTGGCGGGCATCGTGACGCGGGCCGACCAGGCGCTGAAGCAGCCCCTCGTCTTTCCGCCCCGCGGCGGCCAGCACAACCAGTGGTACCAGTGCGACGCCTGCCAGGTCGCCCTCAAGACCCTCGACGACACGCACCACCAGTGCCCGCGATGCCAGAAGGTCTACACCGGCGAGCCGTACGACGACGTCATCTTCGCCCGCCGGCACAACGCCAACCTCACGGCCATGGCCGACGCCGCGCGGGCCTGGGCCGTCACGGGCAGGAAGGAGTACGCCGAGCTGGCCGCCAGGGTCCTCCTCGGCTACGCCGAGCGGTACACGAAGTATCCTTATCACTCCACCACTATCGGCAAGGACACCGCCAGGAGCACGTCCGGCGGGCACCTGTTCGAGCAGACCCTCGACGAGGCCGAGGCGATGAGCACGCGCATCGCCCCGGCCTACGACCTGGTTCACGACTCCGGCGTCCTCTCGCCCCAGGACCACGAGGCCGTCCGCTCGGGCCTCCTCGTGCCGATGCTCCGCAACATCGACAAGCACAGGGCGGGCAAGAGCAACTGGCAGACGTGGCACAACGCGGCTTTCATCTGGGGCGGCGCGGTGCTCGGCGACGCCGCGTGGGTCCGCCAGGCCCTCGAGGACCCCGCCAACGGGTTCGCGTACCAGATGAAGGCGTCGGTCTCGAGCGACGGCATGTGGTACGAGAACAGTTGGGGGTACCACTTCTACACGCTCCAGGCCATGGTGCTCATGGCCGAGGGCGCGCGGCGCATCGGCGTGGACCTGTGGAGCCACCCGACGCTGGCGAGGATGTTCACGCTGCCGGTCCGCTACACGATGGCCGACGGGTCGCTGCCGCGCTTCGGCGACGACGTGCGGTCGTCCGCCTCGAATTCCTCGTACCTCCTGGAGGCGGCGTACCACGCCACGAAGGACCCGGCCCTGGCGCCGCTGCTGACGGCGCGCCCGAGCCTCGACACGGCGATGTTCGGCCGCGCGCCGTCGCCGCGCGAGCGCCCGCGCCCGGAGGGGAGCGAGGTCTTCCGCGGCGCGGGCCACGCCATCCTGCGGACGAAGGGCGAGGCGGGCCTCTCGGCCGCCCTCACCTTCGGCCCCTACGGCGGCTTCCACGGACACTTCGACAAACTTTCATTCGTATTCTTCGGCTGGGGCAAGGAGCTGGGCGTCGACCCCGGCCGCGCGGCCAGCCAGGCCTACCGCCTGCCCGTCCACACGCACTGGTACAAGGCCACGCTCGGCCACAACGGGGCGCTGGTCGACGCCGCGCCGCAGAAGCCGGCCGAGGGGAAGCTGGAGAGTTTCGCCTCGACCGACGCCTACGCCGCCGCCGTCGCGAGCGGCGAGGCCGCCTATCCCGGCGTGCGCCACCGCCGCCTCCTCTGCATGACGCCGGCGTACCTGGTGTGCGTGGACGACCTCGCGGCCGACAAGGAGCGGCGATTCGACTGGGTTTACCACAACCGCGGATCGGCCGTGCAGTGTCCGGCGGCCGGGAAGGACGACAAGCTCGCCGAGGACTATCCCGGCCAGGAATACGTCAACCACGTCAAGTCGGGCGTGACCGACGGGCCGATCAAGGTCGAGTTCGTGGGGGATGGCGTAACCACTCACCTGTTCGCGGCGGGCCGGCCGAGGACCGAGATCCGCACGGGCGACGGCGTCGGCGCGTCGGTCACGGACCGCGTGCCGATGGCCATGATCACGCGCCGCGGCGCCGCCGCGCGATTCGCCTGCGTGCTTGAGCCCGTGCCCGGCGGCCGCCAGCCCACCGTTACGGCCGTGTCAGCCGAAGAGGCCAGCGGGACGGTCCGCGTGACGGTGACCGGCACCGGCGCGCCGCACGTGATTACCCTCTCGCCCGACAGCCGCGTCGAAGTCACGTGCGGCGGCACCACCGTGCTCAAGAGCAAGTAGCAGCCGCAGGCATGGCCCGGCTCACCGCCGTATGAACCGTAGGGTGGGTGCTCTGCACCCACCTTCCTTGTGGAGCACCGCCGCCATCTCCGGTGGGTGCAGAGCACCCACCCTACGCTCTCACGCGCCGCATTTTGTTGGCAGCCCTCCGCCCCGCGCGGTAAGACCCGTTCCGCAAGGAGGCACGCCGGATGGCCCGGACCTACCAGACCGACGACTGGAACCGGTACCGGATGGACTACGGCCGGCCGCACGAGGTCCTCGATCCGATCGATCAGGAGATCGCGACGGTCGACGGCGCCCTGCGGATGCTGTGCGACGAAGGCATCCTGCCGCACGCGCGCTATGACCGGGCGAAGATGCTCGCCCACCGCGCCGCGGTGCGCGACCTCTTCGAGATCCCCTGGACGGCCATCAGCCCGCGCATGCAGCGGCTGCTCTACGCCATCAGCGCCATCGTCCAGCCCGCCACCCTGATTGCCGCCGGCGTCTTCTGCGGAAACACGTTCATCTCCAACGCCGGCGCCGCCGTCGGCCCCGGGGCGTGTTACACGGCCGAGAACCTGATCGGCATCGAGATCAAGCCCGACGAGGCGGCCCGGGCCGAGCGCAACGTCCGCCGCCTCGACCCGACCGGCGTGGCCCGCGTGGTGGCCGCCGACGCCGTCGACGTGGTGCGAGGCTTCGGCGGCCCGATCCACCTTCTGTACCTCGACGCCGACGGCGACAAGGGCCGCGGCAAAGGCATCTACCTCGAAATCCTCCAGGCGGGGCTCGACCGGCTGCCGCCGGGCGCCGTCGTCCTCGCTCACAACAGCGTCAACGGCGGCGAGCGCATCGCGCCTTACCTGGGCTTCGTCCGCGACACGGCTAATATGCAAGCAAGCGTGAACGTGGTGTTTGATCCGGAGGGGCTGGAGTGCTCGGTCAGGTAGCCAAAGGCGGGAACCCGCCTTTGAGGACTGCCCGCGCCGACCTTCCTATTGCCGCGACGCGCCGCCTATGGTAAGAACGCTCCAGGAGGTGAGACCATGCGCGGCAGAGTTCACGTTTTCGGCGACGACATCAACACCGACGAGATCATCCCCGCCCGGTACCTCAACACCATCGAGCCGGCGATCCTGGCGAAACACTGCATGGAGGACGCCGACCCGGGTTTCGCGGCCAAGGTCCGGCCGGGCGACCTCGTTGTGGCGGGCGGGAACTTCGGCTGCGGCTCAAGCCGCGAGCACGCCCCCATCGCCCTCAAGGCGGCGGGCGTGGCGTGCGTGGTGGCCAAGAGCTTCGCCCGCATCTTCTTCCGCAACGCCATCAACATCGGCCTGCCGATCGTCACCTGCCCCGAGGCCGCCGAGGACGCGAAGGCGGGGCACGAGCTCGATATCGACCTGGCGCAGGGCCGCCTGACGAACCTCACGACCGGCCGCACGTTCTCCTTCTCGCCGTTCACCGAAGAGCTCCAGGCCATCATCAGCGCCGGCGGCCTGATGCCGTTCGTGAAGAGCCAGTTGGGGCGGTGAACGCCGATTCGCGGGCTGCACGGCCACGCAACGGCGCGTGACCGTGCCACCCAGCCTCGGGGATGTCACCCCGGCGCGTTTGGCGGGGAGCCGAAGGCGACCGCGCGAAAGGCGGCGCCCAGCCCGCAGCCGGGGGCGCGCCCCACGCCGGATTTCGGTTGAAAAAACGCGTTCAGTCGGCAACACTGACACGCGGTTGAACACGCGCAGAAAGGGAACCACAATGCGCCTCACGCTTGCCCTGATTGCAGGTCTTGGCCTGGTCCTCGCCGGCGCCGGGCTCGTCGGATGTCAGAGCGGTCCCGATCAATCGCCGCAGTCCGCCGCCAAGTTCGAGCAGCCGCGCTACCTGCTCCCGCAGGTCGAGCCGCTCAAGCCAAGCGAGAAGCCGCCCGAGGCTCCGGCGGGCACTCCGGCGGCCCCCGCCGCCGGCACTCCCGCCGCGCCGGCCGCCGGTACGCCTGCCGCGCCCGCGGCACCGGCAGCGCCTGCCGCGCCCGCGGCACCGGCTGCCCCTGCGGCCCCCGCCGAGACTCCGGCGGCGCCAGCGGCGCCTGCCGCAACGCCCGCGGCCCCGGCGGCGCCTGCCGCAGCTCCGGCAACGCCTGCGGCCCCCGCTCCGGCACCCGAAGCCGGCAAGTAGAGCTTGGGTACCCCAACGGCGTCGCACCAGGGGAGAGGCCGATCCTCAGGCCAACGTCGCTGCTTCCTGTGTTTCCGAGCCTCGGGCGAGGGCGTCCCCCCATGCAAAACATCGCCGTAGCGCCGCCGGCTTGGCACGGTTTGTTTGAGAGGGCGCCCTTGCGCAAACGTTCGATACGACAGCGCTGGATATGGGTTTGCGCGACGGGTCTCCTGACCCGCCGCGCCTAAGCGCCAACACCAGTCAGCGGCAGTCCGCGCGGCGGCTCAGGAGCGCCGCCGCGCACGACGGTGAATGTGGCGCTGTCGCGTTAATCTCGGCAGGCGGCGCTCGAAGGAGGGTTGGGCCATGAAGTTCTCCGAGGTCCAGCGCCGCGCGAAGAAGATGAGCATCAACCCCGTCGGCAAGAGCCGGACGGATCTCGTCCGCTCGATCCAGCGGGCCGAGCATAACCGCGACTGCTATAACCGGGGCGAGAGCGCCGCCTGCGGCCAGACCGCGTGCGCCTGGCGCGCCGAGTGCAAGTAGCCGCCGCGCGATGAGACCGAAAGGAGACCGGTGTGCCGGCGCCGCCCGACGACCCCATCCACGTCCACAGCGTCCAGGAAGAGTATTTTTATATGATGGTTCACCGTTGCGAGTGCGGCGGGCCCTGGACCGGCCAGCCGCCCCCGGCGGAAGCCGGGCCGGCCGCGTCCTCCGCGAGCCCGGGGGTTGACGTGAGGCCCGTGCGCTGCTTCAAGTGCGCCAGGGAACACACCTTCCGCTTTCAACTGGACACGCGCGTCGGACCCAAGGATCCCGTCCGGCAGGTGAATCCGACGGCCGAGCCGTCGCGCGCGCTCGATGCGGCTGAGTGGCTGGACCTCGCCCAGTTCTACCTCGACCGCATCGCACGCCTCAAGGCGCCCACCGAGAAGGCGCAGTCGCTCCTGGACGCCCGGCAGTGCCTGGAGGAGGCGCTCAAGTTCTACGGTCCCCAGGACGAAGAGCCGCCCGCGGCCGCCCTCTGGTCCGACGCCAGCCGCCGGAAAGCCTCGCGCCAGGCCGGCGCGTACCGGCGGTCGACCATCCTGGCGATGCTCGAGCGGATTCCCCCCCTCGACCGCCTGCGCAAGGCGGACTCGCTGGAGCAGAAGGAGTTTGAGAAGGCCGTCCGCCTCCGGGCCCGCGAGCGCGTCGGCCGCAAGTGGTGGCAGTTCTGGAAGCTGTGGCAGGAAAAAGCAGGCTGAACGGCAGGCTGCAGGAAGGACGGCGAACACGCGCCCATCAAGAGGGGCGGCTGAAGGAGGCGCGCGTGGCGTCCAGGCCGCGCGAGGCAAGGTGTTCGCTGAGCAGCTTGACGTACGACTGCCGGATCGTCGGCTGATCGCCCAAGCCGATCTCCTTCAGCACCGCGAAGACCGCCTCCTCGGTGGGCCCCTCGACCTCGGCAAACCAGCCCAGGTGCGGCACCTCGTCCAGCAGCACCTCGCACGGGCCGACGTGCCAGGTCGTCCGCCGTTTCTCGTAGCAAAAGCTCACGGCCAGGCCGAGCTTATCCAGGATTTCGGCGAGCGGCGCGGCGGCTTCCACCGTAAGCTCGATCTCGGTCCGGCGCTTCAGCGCGCTCTTGACCACCGGCCCCTTGAAGGTCAGCCGGGTGCGGAGGACCCGGCCGTCAACCGGGTCGCGCTCCTCGCGCAGCCGAAGCGCCGACCCCGCCTTCTTGAGCGAGCCCGCCGCATCGTCGAACAGGCGGTTGATCTCCAGGACGGCGCCCGCGTCGGCCGGCCCGCGCTCGGCCATCCGCCGGCGGAAGGCCGCCGGATCGGGGATCTTCACTTTCGCTTCGATTTCTTCGGGCATGGCGCTCTCGACGACTTCCATTTTCGATTCTGGATTATCTTCAGACGATTTTCGCTTCCCGGCCCATCGCCATGAGGATGTGTTTCTTCCAGCCCACGTCGTCGCGCTCCGGGTAGTCCACCCGGTAATGCACGCCGCGCGTCTCGGTCCGCAGGTAGGCGGCGTGGGCGATCAGGCGGCCAAGGGCCAGCATGTTCTGGAGCTCCCACCCCGGCGGCTGGTCGAACACCTTGTCCAGGACGTAGCTCTGCCAGAACTCGATGAGGCCGTCGGCCTCCGAGAGGTCGTCGTGCGTGCGCATGATGCCGACGTTCCGCCACATCAGCGACCTCAGGCTGTCGCGCACGTCGGGCACATGAAGCTGGCCGCGCGTCGATCGCAGGGCGTCGTTGCGCAGGCGCTCGGGCATCTCGGGCTCATCGGCCTTCCCCGCGGCCAGCGCCTCCACGACGTGCCGCCCCGCCAGGCGCCCGTACACCAGGCCCTCGAGCAGGCTGTTGGAGCCCAGGCGGTTCGCGCCGTGCAGGCCCGTCGACGACACCTCGCCGCAGGCGTACAGACCCGCGAGGCTCGTGCGTCCGACGTCGTCGACCTTGGCGCCGCCGATCATGTAGTGGGCGCTCGGGCGCACCGGGATGTAGTCGCGCGCAATGTCGATGTCGAACTGCGCGCACGCCTTCGCGATGCCGGGGAACCGCTTGCGCACGTCGCGGCCCAGGCCCGCCAGGTCGAGGTACACGTTCGTGGCGCCGGTCTTCCGCATCTGGGCGATGATGGCGCGGCTGACGACGTCGCGCGGCGCCAGGTCGCCCATCGGGTGGTACTCGGCCATGAACGGCCGGCCGGCCTTGTCGACGAGGCGCCCGCCCTCGCCGCGCACCGTCTCGGAGATGAGGTGGCGGCTGGCGCCGGCGATGTAGAGCGTGGTGGGATGAAATTGAACAAACTCCATGTCGGCCAGCACCGCCCCCGCCCGGTAGGCCATCGCCAGGCCGTCGCCCGTGGCCACCTCGGGGTTCGTGGTCTCGCGGTAGATGCGGCCGAGGCCGCCCGTGGCCAGGACCGTCCGCCGCGCCCGCACGACCAACATGCCGTGCTTCGCGTGCCACGCCAGGACGCCGACCACCGTGTGGTCGACCGTCAAGAGGTCGATGGCATACGTTTCCTCGCGGATGTCGATGGCCTCCATCGCCTGCGCCCGCCGGATGAGCGTGGAGGTGATCTCTTTGCCGGTCTCGTCGCCGCGGGCGTGAAGGATGCGCGGCGCGGAGTGCCCGCCCTCGCGCCCGGCGGTGATGCGGCCGTCGATCTTGTCGAAATTCGCGCCCCACTCGATGAGCTCGCGCACGCAGTCGGGCGCCGCCGCGACCACCTGCCGCACGACCTTCTCGTCGCACACGCCGCACCCGGTGGCCAGCGTGTCGGCCATGTGGCTCTCGATGGTGTCGGTGGACTCGATGGCCGCCGCAATGCCGCCCTGGGCGTAGAAACTGTTCGACTCGGTCAGGCGGCTCTTCGTCAGAAGCGTGACCTGGCGGTGCGGGGCGATCTCGATGGCCGCCCGCAGCGCCGCCACGCCGCTCCCCAGCACCACGACGTCGGTGAAGACCTGCGGCAGCCGGGCCGTGTCGAACGCCGCCAGGTAGCGGCGCACCTGTGCATGTCGTCGCATGAACGCCTCCTCGGAAGGCGGAGATCATACGCCGAACAACGGGGAGAGACAAGATGGAATGGCGGGTGGCATGCCCACGCCGCCGTTCGCGTGGGCATGTTGTGCGAAACACAGCGTGCGTTCAACGCCGGCCTGTGCCGAAGCCAAACGCCGGGTGGCATGCCCACGCCGCCGTTGCGTGGGCATGTTCCTCGCATTTCAGGACGTATTCAATGGCGGCAGCGTGTCTCGATCTACCGACAGCGGCTCATCCGTCCCGCGCATCCATGCCGCATAGCTCGACCATTCCCAATCCGCGGGAGCCGCGACCAGACCCCGCCGAACAGGGTTGTTGTGAATGTAACCGATTTTCTCGCGGAGTTCCGCCGGCGTCCAGATGTTGCGGTCGTGTCCGCCGCCGCGCTGCCAGAACCGGTGGAACGTCTTGCCATTGGGCTGTAAGTCGCGCATGCGCGGCAGAAACTGGGGCGCCTCCCGCCGCACCCATCCCACCGCCCGCTTGCTGACCGGCACCTTGATCGCCGAGAGAATCCCGCTGACGGCGATATCGCCGCGCGGCCGTAACAGTAGATGAACATGGTCAGGCATGAAGACCCAGGCCCATAGGTCGAAGGGCGTCTTGCGCCGCGCCTCGTTGATGGCTTCGACAAGCCATGCACATGTGCGGACACTTCTCAGAAAAGACTGGTTGTGGAAACAGGCAAAGGTCAGGTAGTGCGCGTGGCCCGGCTCATCGTAGCGTTTGCGCCGCTTGCGGTAACCTTCAGGTGTTCGCATGCACGCAATCGTAACGAGTATTGCATGCCCACGCAACAGCGGCGTGGGCATGCCACCCGGCAAGTCCGCGACTCAAGGAACATGCCCACGCAACAGCGGCGTGGGCATGTCACCCGGCCATTGGGCTCCTCGGCAGGCCGGCCGGCTACAGGATCGTCGCCGGCTTGGCGCCGGCGTCGGGTTCGGCGACGATGGGATTGCGCAAGACGCCGATGCCTTCGACCTCGACCTCGACGGTGTCGCCGGGCTGCATGGGGCCGATGCCGGCGGGGGTGCCGGTGGCGATGACGTCGCCGGGCTCGAGGGTCATGATGCGGCTGGCCCATGAGACGAGATATTGACAGTTGAATGCGCACTGCTCGGTGTTCGACTGCTGGCGCACCTGGCCGTTGAGGCGGCAGGTCACGGCCAGGCGGTTCGGGTCGCCCGGCTCGGTCTCGATCCAGGGCCCCATGACGCCGAAGGTGTCGAACCCCTTGGCGCGGGTCCACTGGCCGTCCTTCGCCTGGAGGTCGCGGGCCGTCACGTCG
>Ga0315273_10003484_pt1 | contig 18983 bp, 16 predicted proteins | sample YL17G02_0_MG_FD_205753 | JGI IMG/M metagenome (GOLD analysis project Ga0315273, IMG submission 205753) | Sediment microbial communities from Yellowstone Lake, YNP, Wyoming, USA - YL17G02_0 | ecosystem: Environmental > Aquatic > Freshwater > Lake > Sediment | place: USA: Wyoming | collected...
GCTTCTGCAAGCCGCCGTATTGTGGCGTGTAGCCACAACGTGAGGCGGTGTTGACGACGAGCACCACCTTGCCGTCAAAGCTTTTGAAATCGACCGGCTTGCCGCTCAGTTCTTTGGCGCTGAGTTGGTGGAAGGTTGGTGCATCGGTTTTGGCCAGCGCCAGTGGCGCCATAAGACCGAGGGACATCAGGATTGACATGATTTTCATCGTGCTTCTCACTTTGCTTGACTGGGTGGTACCGAGGGCTACTGCTACAACGCTACGATAGGCGGTCTTGTTGCATAAGTCCTGTCCTCTTGCCTTCCCGCCCTCCCAGTTTTTGGGCAGCGGCTTTATTCCGCGCAACTGGGAGGGCGGGAAGGCAGGAGGGCAGGGTTCATGCGACAAAGTCCCGATGGACGCCTAATAATCTGTAATCAATAGATTATTGGCGCAACAGCGGCCGTTGCTCCGAGCGTGTAAAAACGAGTAGCGAGCCATTCGTCGCGGGTAACATCCCGTACTCCTGTAATTTTTGAAAGTTGCTCAAGCTTGGCCTACGAGTATCCGATACCGCATCTTATAAGCGTGAGAACAGGCCCACAAGTTGCCGCACCAATGAGGATAAACCTGTGAAAACAAGCCATAAATCGATACGCTCGCCGCAAATGATGTCCATCTTGGCCGCCGCCGCAGTCGGACTGTGGTCATGCAGCACAGACCGCAGTCAAACCCACGTCGGAGCAGCATCCTCACAGATGTCCAAGGATAGCCAGGCCGCGCAGGCTCAGGCGCAGGCGCAGGAGGTTGGTGCAGACGGGTTTGGACTGAAATCTGCTGCGACCATCCGTGTGATCGCACACAATATCAGGCTGTACACCGAAAGCAGCTGGGATGAAGGCTGTACCAAATGGGATCTGTTGATTGCAGCGCCCTCCCTGACTCTGCTCCACGGTGTGTCACTGGAATCTCGAGACCATGACTCTGCGACCATTAGCGGGCATACGGTCCATCTCATCTCGAAGACACGCGGTGGCTTCGATGGCGTTTTGATGAGCGCACGGGATGGCGAGCAGTTGACCATCACCGGCAGCGCGAAAGGATGTCGCTCGCAGCTATTGAAGTCGATCAACATCACCGTGCCTGTTAAGCACATGTTTGAGCGAAGGCCAGTGGCGGAGGCACGGGAAGGGAGAGGCAAAGGTCACTATGACACCTGGCTTGGTTTGTTGCTGCACATAGGCCCAGGGTTTGGTGTCGATATTCCTGCTCCGGCTCCTGCGCCGGCTCCTGCACCGGCTCCGGCTCCGGCTCCGGCTCCTGCACCGGCTCCTGCACCGGCTCCTGCACCGGCTCCTGCGCCGGCCCCTGCACCTGCGCCGGCTCCTGCACCGGCGCCGGCCCCAGCTCCTGCACCTGCGCCGGCCCCTGCACCTGCGCCGGCTCCTGCACCTGCGCCGGCCCCAGCACCTGCGCCGGCTCCTGCACCTGCGCCGGCTCCTGCACCTGCCCCGGCCCCAGCACCTGCGCCGGCTCCTGCACCTGCGCCGGCTCCTGCACCTGCGCCGGCCCCAGCTCCTGCACCAGCGCCGGCCCCAGCGCCAGCGCCAGCACCAGCGCCAGCGCCAGCGCCAGCGCCAGCTCCTGCGCCAGCGCCAGCGCCGGCTCCTGCACCGTAGGCAAGCGATCAGTAGTTCGTCTTGAACCTCCCCTCCCTAAAGGACTGACTTTTACCCATATCTACCGTAACCAGATGAAAACATTAAATCTGGCCCATTTTGCAAATCAAGTGATTTCAGTATGTCACGGACTTGTGGGTAAAAGTCAGCCCTAAAGGACAGGGTCTAGCAGACCACTGATCAAAGTTGCATACGAGGCGGTGGGCTCAGCTTCCACCGCCTCTGTTCTTGCCGCCGGATAAGCCGGCGACAACGGAACCTCAGTCCTTCGAAACACCGCGCTATCGACCTGATTAACGCAAAGCAGACAATCCCGAAATGAAAGCGAGGAGCATATTGCCATCAGCATCTGCGGCGCTAAGGGAAAGCGACGAGGCAGATTAACTACATTTAGGATCTCCAACTCGACGTTGGGCGGGCCGGGCGCACCACGGCATTCAGCAACGCCAGCAGCACCCGCCGGCTCGCCATCGGCAGGCCCATGATAAAGCGCAAAAATCATTGCCTTGATACTGCAAGCTGCAACCCGACAGTATTACCATAGAGGTAATACCAGGGGGGGGGGAGATGACGCCCATGTCCAAGATCACTAGCAAGGGTCAAGTGACGATACCGGAAGCGATTCGCGAAAGCTTCGGTCTGCTGCCCGGTTGTGAAGTTGAATTCGTGGTTGAGCAGGGCAAGATTTTGATCCGCCGAGAGTTGCAACGCGGCAAGCTTGACCACTGGGTGGGTGCATTAAATTTGGACGCCGAGGTCGACGCCTTTATCGAAAGCCTCAGAGCAGTTAAGTCGGGAAAGAAGAGGAAAAAGCGTGCGTAGCGCCGTCGACAACAATATTTTATTGGATGTGCTCACCGACGACCGTAATTTCGGCGAGCGTTCGCGCCGAGCCATCGAGGGAGCGCTGTCCCGCGGCAAAGTCGTCATCTGCGAGCAAGTGTTTGCTGAGCTTGCCGCGGCCTTTGACGGCGAGGGTGATCTGCTTGAGTCCTTTCTTGACGATGCCGGAATCAACCTCGACCCCTGCACGCGCGAGAGCTATCTGATGACGGGCAGAATATGGCGGCGCGCCGGCCGCCGGAAGCACCCGCGTCGCGTGCTCCCGGACTTCATTGTCGGTGCGCATGCGTGGAATCAAGCGGATTGCCTGTTGACTCGGGACAGGGGTTTTTACCGCAAGTGCTTTGACGGCATTCGCATCGTCGACCCGTCTAGCATTTAATCCGCAGGTCTGCTCCACCGAATGCCTCAAAAGCGTCCATTGGCTAGGATCCAATAACATATCGACTGCCGCAGACATGCGTCCCGTACCATGAGCTGAGGCTGCACTGCATTTACAGGGTGTTAGCGGGAGTGACTGACCCCAAAAATTCGACGCACCAGGCGGCTTCGCGAAACCATTCTTGGGGGGCAAGGCGCAGTTGTCCGGCATCGATGCTGAGGAGGCCGGTATTTAGTCCGTGTTGCAGTACGGGCGTCGGCTGGAACAGTAAGTGACAGCGGTGCAGGGCTGCATCGAGGGCGATGCCGTGGCGGGTGCGTAAACCGGATCCGACGAGCTCGGTGAGCCAGGCGTCGAGGTCGCGGCCTTGGTCAACGGTGACGCCGAAGGTGGAGGACAATGTAGGGGCATCTAAGGGACGGTCTGTGAGGCTTGTGAGCGCATGCTGATTGAAGGTGCGATCGCTGCGGCCGTAGGCGTAGCGTAGTCCCGGACCATGGGGATCGGCGAGGTAGCCATGAGCCCCAGCACCGATCCCGACGAAGGACTGGTCTTGCCAGTAAAGCCAGTTGTGTTGACAGGCAGCGCCGGGCAGAGACCAGTTGGACACCTCCTCGTGGAGGTATCCGGCCGCACCTAAAAGCTCGCAGGCGACGGCGTATATATCAGCGAGGTGGTCGTCACTGGCGCGCTGGACCACGCCACGCGTTTCTTGCCGAGCCAAAGGGGTGCGCCCTTCATAGGTCAAGCTGTAGAGGCTTAGATGCCGGATGCCCAGCGCGATCGCGATCTGCAAATCAGCTGTCCATGCGGCGATCGATTGACCCGGCCAGCCGTAGATCAGGTCGATGTTGAGCGCTGGAAACACGGCGAGCGCCGCCGCGATGGCGTGATGCGCCGCTGCCGCCGAGTGCACCCGTTTGAGGACGCGGAGTCCATCAGGCTGAAAGGTCTGCACACCCATCGATAGCCTGGTGACGCCGAGTTGCTGCCACATCTGTAAACGCGCCGCGGTGATATCATCCGGATTGGCTTCGAGACTGACCTCGGCACCCGGCTGTAGCAGCGGAGTTAGCACCTCAAATAGCGGCTGGTATTCTGCAGCAAACAAGCTTGGCGTACCGCCACCAAGAAACACGCTGCTAAATCCTGCCGGATACTTTGACCGCAGCGACGCAATGGAGGTCCACGCCCGTAGGTGCGCAACCAATTGCTGCAAGTAAAGCTGCTGGATCTCGGCGGTAAAATTTGCCGTCTTGGCGAAATCACAGTACGGACACAGGGCCGCGCAATAGGGCACGTGCACATAGAGGCCAAGAGCAGGAAACGCAGATGCAGTGAGCATAGGGCCACGATGCTACATGGTTGGCCGAGTTTTCGCAAACGGCTAGAAACTGCCGCGCCAATGCCGATTTTTCTTCAATCATTGTCGCAAAAAATCTGATGACATAGGTGATTTTAGTCTGCTACCTTGCCCACCGAGAAGCCAAGCCTCAAGGTGTGGCTACGTTGGATGGAATGCGCCTTCTGTCAGTGTGTTCATTGCGAAAGACACATGGAGATCAACGATCCATGAGCGAACGGAGACTCCACGTTTCCTATGCCAACGTTAAACATAGCGAGAAAATTGGTCTTTGCCGTCGTGGTCACGAGCACGCTGGTGGCACTGATGACGACGACCGTGCAGGTCTTTGCTGATTACCGCCGCGAGGTCACCCTAGTCGAAGAAAGCCTCGATCATATCGGCATCGGCTACGTTCCCGGACTGGTTTCAAGCCTTTGGTCTCTCAACAGCGAAGTCACCGAACGGCAGCTGCAAGGCATTTTAGATCTGCCGGATATCGATTTTGTCCGCGTGCAAAGCGAGGGACAAGACTTCACCAAGGGCCACCAGACACCAAGGGGCCATTCCATCGTCAGGGAATTCCCGTTGTCCTACGCAGACCCGGTCCTTGGCAAGCAGATCGATCTCGGCAGTCTACACGTGGTCGCGACCCTCGGGCGGGTCGAGCAAGTGATCATGCATCGTACGCTACTTTTTCTCATCGCTAATTTTGTCAAGACCTTCCTGGTGTCCTTTCTACTTATGGTGCTGTTTAACCGCATGATTTCGCGCCACCTCACTGACCTGGCGGTGTACTTTAGACAATTGACCAAGGCCAAACTCAGTGCCCCCTTTGTCCTCAAGCGCACGCCGGGACCTCGGCATAAGGAAGACGAATTGGATGTCGTCGCCGCTTCGATCAACAAGATGCAGTCAGAGCTGCAAACCGCAATCACCGAACTAGCGATGTCCCGAGATGCCGCGCAAGCCGCGGTGCGGGCCGAAGCACTGTTTTTAGCCAACGTCAGCCACGAAGTGCGAACCCCACTCACCGCCATCGCCGGTTACACAGGCTTGCTAAGCGAGCCCAACTTGGACGGCGCCGCGAAAGAGTCGTACTCAGAAATTATTCAGCGCAATGTCCGCACACTTCGGGAACTCATCGACAACCTGCTCGAAGCGTCCAAGTCGGAGACGGGACGTTTCAAACGGATCGACGAGGTGATCCAGGTCAAAGACTTTTTCAACCACTTGACCGCAACGGTGCAACTGGAGGCCAGCAAAAAGGGGGTGGTGATCGCCACTGAGATGGGTGCCAAGACGCCGCAGTATGTCTACGCGGCCAGAGCTCTCATCGAAAAAATCGTCCTTAATCTGCTGGGCAATGCCGTCAAGTTCACCCCACAAGGTCGCGTCAGGATCGTCGTCGACATGGCGACGAGCGGAACCCTTACGGTCGACGTCATCGACAGTGGTATCGGCATCAGTGATGAATTCAAGGCGATGATCTTCACCCCGTTTGCCCGGGAAGACGACACCAAGCGGCGCGGCTTTCCGGGCACGGGCTTAGGCCTGCATTTAGCCCGCCAATTGGCTCGGAGCCTGGGTGGAGATCTGCTGCTGCTGCGTTCGAGCAAAGACCAAGGCAGCCATTTTTCACTGCAGTTGCCGGTGCAAGTGGTCGAAGCACCTCCTGCAGCGCCGCCACTTGATGGGAAGCTCAACCATGCCGCCACAAGCGTGAGCGGAACCGGCGACCGCAGGTGCAGAGTCCTACTTGTCGAAGACAATGAGGACACCGCGGCGCTGCTCGGCTGTTTATTGCAAAGGCATGGGGCCCTTATTACGCGCGTAGCCAATGGTATAGAAGCCTTAGCCGCCGCCAAAAAACATGGTTTCGAGGTGATCTTGATGGACATCCAGATGCCCGGAATGAACGGCATAGAGGCTCTTACACGGCTCAGGCAGGCAGGTTGTAAAACACCGGTGATCGCCACCACGGCCAATTCAATGCAGCATGAAATCGCCTCATATCATGCCGCGGGTTTTGCCGATGTCGTCGAAAAGCCACTCGATGAATCTAAGCTCCTGGACGTCATTGCAACCTATGCCCAGTCGCACCCGGAGCCTGACCATGGCCCGAGCTGAAGGCCGCACCAAGCTTCGCTTGATGTTGTTGCTAGCCTTCTACTGCAAGGCGGTCCCGTGCAGGGCAGCAGCGGATCTCGTGATCGGCTTTTCCTACGCCAAGGCACCGTATATCAGCGCACCGACTCCCTATGACCGTGCCTACCTCGATATCAACACCAAGCATCTGGGCCTGGAGATCGACCTTTTTAGGGCGGCCATGGCACACTCCCATCAACCGATCAAACTCTACTATGGTTCCTTTGCCCGCATCATTCGCCTCCTAAGCCAGGGGCTGCTAGACGGAGCTGAAACATCGGGGCCGGCTTTTGCCGATATTTACTATTCTCAGGCCCTCATCTCCTGCACCAATGTTGCCGTGTCGCGTCAATCTGAGCACCTCACCATTAACCGCGTCGATGATTTACACGACTACTCGATCGCCGCCTGGCAAGACGCGGCGACCGACCTGGGCCCCACATTCAATGCCATGGCCAAGGCCAACCCACGCTACAGCGAAAACCCTGATCAACAGTCCCAGTACCGAATGTTTACGTCGCGACGGGTTCAGGTCCTAGTGATCGATCAATACATCTTCACATGGTGGAACGACAAATTAGGCCGAAAGCCGCCCGAGGCCTATCAGATCCACCGTATATTCCCGCAAAACAATGAGTACCGGATGGGCTTTAACTCCAAGTCGGTGCGCGACCTATTTGATCAAGGTCTAGAGGCGATTAAGCGCAGTGGCGACTATGACCGGATCGTCCACGCTTACATCAAATAAAAGTTGTTTAGACTCCGGGTCGCGCAGCGGTTATGCTGCAACCGCTACGATGCCGGCGTCGTTTTTTGCGCCGCAACAAAAGCCGCAATCTTCTCCTTGGATGTAGCTCCTGGCTCAGCGTTGATCTTCGTCAGCGTCGCCGCCACCTGAGCCTGGACCGCAGTATTGGAGCCAAGGGCGGGGATTTGACCAGTATCAGCGAAATTCGTCAAAATGGCATTGGCGTCGCTCTCTGTCATCGTCGCCAGTTGTGCCGGGTCGAGCTTGCCGGTATCGGGAGATACGGCAAATTGGTTTAAGAACATGACCGAATACGCCGCCGTATAAATCGTCTGCTGCAAGGTGGCACTCGACGCATAATCCGAGGCCGAGGTGGTCGCGACTAGGGCCGCAGGAATGCGCTTGAGGCTGGCGACGGCGGATTGCATATCAGCGACGTGGATTTTATAGGCGGCGGCCCCAACGGTTTTGGGGGTTGGGATAAACGCGGCAAAGACATCGAGCAAGCTGCCACCGGCACTGAACTGCGACTTGGCAACGGTTAGGATGTTGAGTCCAGCCCTTGCGGCATACGCGGCGGCAAGGATCGGCAAGCGACTGTAGGTCTCCGGCTCGGCTGCAATGAGGTCATTTAGCTGACTGATCGCGCCGTCGTAGTCGCCGTTATTGAGCTTGGCTTGGGCCTGCTCGTCTGGTGTTTGCTGGCTGCAGATGCCACTGGTTTTGCCACCCGGGCAGCTGGCGACATTCTTCGTACCACCACAAGCGAGGAGCGTCAGGGGTAAGCCAAGTAGAGCTATGGTTAGCCAGCGTTGCTTCAAGCGCAGCTCCTTAAAGTCTAAAATCCGGCACTGATCGAGGCCATATAGATATGCCGGGGATCGACCCCGGGGTGGTCTCCAAGCTCACGGGTATAGGAGGTGAAGGCTAAGCGCAGCAGCAACAAGTCGACCTCGATGCCCATCGATGGATAGCCGTTGTAGTAGCCACCAGAGAAGCCTAGGTAGGTCCGCAGCGTCACCTTGGTGCCGACATAGAGGCGCTTAAATAGGGCTTCTTTGTAGACGTTGCTGAGGTCGCGGTAGTCAACGGCAAAGTGTAGGGCGTCGGCCGTCGAATGCAGGGTGAGGCCTAGGCCTGCGCTAGCGACTTGCTTGAACTGCTTTGGTTGCGCGGAGGTGCCGCTGAGTTTGGTGTTGCCAAGATCATCGACCTTCGCAGCAGCCGTCAGATCGACATTCTGGCCTTGAAAGAACAGTAAGGTGCCAAGATCAAGACCCACGCCCTTGTTGAGCGCGACGAGGTTTTGCGCGAATTTCTGTTGGCCAAAGCTGGCGATGGTCTCGGAATCAGTGACCTGCGCCGCGATATCCTGTTCGCCAGCATAGAGGTACTTGGCCGTCGCGCCAAATAGCAGCCAGCGCAGCGGGGTGCGGACCGCAGTGCCAACCGCCACGCCGTGGTAACTCTCGGTACGTAGCTCCACCTCGGGTAGACCGGTGGAGCCGAATTGCTTGGCGCGAATGTCTGGTTCGAAGCGACTAAATGCCGACAGGCCAAAGGCACTGGTGACCGTACTCAGGGCAAGTCCCCAGCCGAGATGGATGGGATTCTTAAACACCGCGTCGATAAGGTCCGCAGCCTGCGTTTTGCTGTCTGAGCCGCTGCTGGAACCCTTGCTGCTTTGCGCACTCTTTACGATGCCACGAGCGGTATCGACCGATTCCTTGTTGACGAGAAGCGTCGTGGTGAGCCCGGTCCAGCGAAAGAATGCTGCGCCTAGTGGTAGCAATGCAGGATTAGAGAACAGCACCCCTTCTTTACTCGCGCGCGTCAACGATGCACCGCCAGCACCCAGATCAAACGGATCTTCGTAGATCGGCCCATTGGTCTTACGCGCAAGCGCCACCGACGCAAGGCAACAGAAAGCCAATAGCGGTGCTAAGATCCAACGCAACGAGGCGCCTCCATGCTGGGGAGTCTTGAACGGGACGCAACCGACGTGCGGCAAACGAGGACAGGGGTAGGCTTTAATGCTACCAAAGAGCTAGGACAAACTCTAGGCGGCGGTGCCTTGGCATAGGCTCATCACCGCCTCTATAAGGAAACAATCACGCATGGATGATCCCGTTACCGTTCAATGTCCCTGGTGCGGCGAAGCCTTCACCACGTTTTTTGACGCCTCGTCCGGCAGCCAAACCTATATCGAAGACTGCCAGGTCTGCTGCCAGCCGATCACCATGCGCTTTCGCATAAGCCGCTCAGGACGGACCAGCTGCGAATCTGAAAGGGCCTACTGAGGGTTGAAATCATAGGTTTTTTTCTAATCGCTAAAGTTTGGCTGGAGAAAGCCGATAAGACATGGCAGCGGTCCACAGCACCTGTATTTCGGGCGAGGCTAGTATGCAGTTCCAAGCGCAGTTGCGGATCATCTACCTGGTGCTTATTGCCAACACCACGATCATTGCCTGTGAGGGCCTAGCGGGAAAAAAGGCCACACCGACGGCACCGGCACCGACTAAGGTTAATGCGTCCGTTGATTCGACCTCAGAGACGGACGCAAGTTACTCGAGCGGGACATCCGCGGACGCGAGCATCGAATCAGCGCAGATCCCAGGCATCGACAAAAGCTGCACGGGCAAAGATAGCTGTACACCCGCGCTAGTCGATTTACTCATCGATCCCGCGACACCCCAGTTGACCGGCGTCCTTGGCAAAGCAGTCACGTGGACGCTTACAGCCTTCGACACGAAAACCGTCGGCGGTGTCATCACTCCGTTACCGGTGGCGAACGCAGCGGCCGCCAGCAGCTACGGAGGTGGCAGCAGCCCAGCCGCTTTAGCGCTCGATACGACCACTGCGGCTGGAGCACCGTCCGTCCCAGGAATTCTGCCAGGCAGTCAACCAGGCGGCTCGCTGGTCGGCAGAAGCTCACGCCACGTCGCGATGATCCTCAGCAATCTGCCGCCAGACGCAACGCTCACGCCGATTTCTCTGGGCAAGCCAATCGTCGCCGCAACCATCAGCTGGATCCCGACTGTGGCTGGAAACAGCGCTATCAGCGTCATTCTACGCGATTTTGATCGTTGCCTGGTGTCAGAACCCGATCAAACGGTTTGTGAACGCAGTACCCCCCTGCCGGCATACGACACCCCACATGCACCGATTCCAATCGTCATCACGGATCCAAAACCCAAATGCACCGCACCGGCCCCAAGTCCGGGATTTTTAGGCATACCAAATCCATTCGCCTCGGCTCCGACGACGCCAGTCGGCTGCTAAAACTCCATGCTGCTGGTAAAACCGATCTGTTTACCATCGCTTGACGCGAGGGGTACGGGCGGCGCCCGTTCCTGAGCCACTAGGCAAAAACCCGCCGGATGACCCCGGCCTTCCCGTGTGGGATAATCGCTAGGGCAACGTTTGCCTTGATGGAGACACCCATGGGCCTACGCATCATCGATCGGCACAAACCAGCCCCGAAGGCTCCCGTGACCGAGGCCGAAATCATGGCTGGGCTTACAGCCGAAACCAGCCGCTGGCCGACAGCCCGAGGCTTTGGTAGCTTAGAGGCGCAGCGGCGGTTTTTAGATCATGTCAAACAAGTACGCGCACGTCTGGTCACGCCCGCGGACGTGACCGCAAGCGCGCAGCGAGTCATTTCCAGCATCAGCGCTGGCCAGGTTGATGCCAAGCACATGCATGGCCCCGTCGATGTCGCGACCCTGCTAGAACTGCTATAGTAATCGCCTCTTGGCACCGAGGAATGCATGGCTGACGAGTTCAAATCGATCCGGGAGAACCTGTTTAAAGCCCTAGCCGGCCGGACCTTCGGCGAACGCACAGATGACTACCAAGACGCTGAGGAGGGTGGCGGCGGCGGGCCCGGAATGGATGCCGGTGCCGCCAGGGCGCTGCTCGGCGCCCTGTTTGCGCGCGCCGGAAAGGGCAAGGACGAAGTCGTGCAGGTCATGGCACGAGAGCTTGGCATGGCGGTCGCGGCTATGCTAAAGGAACCCCTCGCGCAGCTCGCTAAACACCAAAAGCTGCAGATTTCGTTTGAGTTCGTACCGAAAGAGGACGCAGCCAAGGCCCCCGAAGATCCGGCGCCAAAGGCCCAAGCCCCTGCCCCACCAAGTAAAAAAGTCCACGCGGCGAAACGGCGCCGCAAGAAAGCAAGTCGTGCAGCTGACGATTGATGGAATGGCCTACGGCGGCAAAGGGGTCGCCCGGATCGATGGGAAAGTCTACTTCGTCGCCGATGCCGTACCGGGCGATGTGCTGGAGGCAAAGACCACCAGCGATAGTGGTCGCTACGGCGAAGCCGAAATCCTCGAGCTACTGACGCCAAGTCCGATGCGCAAAAAGCCTCTATGTTCGGTGGCGTCGGCCTGTGGCGGCTGCCAGTGGATGGGCATCGACTACGCGCAGCAACTCGACTGGAAGCAAAGCTTTATCAGCTCCGCATTGACACGCATCGGCAAGCTCGACGCGGAGCTGTCCGTCGAGATGATCGCCGCGCCGTCAGCCTATCACTACCGCAACCGCGTCCTGCTGCGTCTGCACCTGAGCGAGGGCGGCGCCTTGAGCCTTGGCTACTTCAAGCGCAGCACGCGCGAACTGGTCCCGATTACGGCTTGCGAGATCGCCGCACCGGCCATCAATCACTTTATTCAAGCACTGCACGCTGCATCCTGGGAGCAACTGCCGGGCCTAAAACTACGGCTGGAATGCCAGGAGATCCCCGCCACCTCGAGCGGCAACCTGGTCGTCACCCTCTATCCAGGCGACGGACCACGCTCCGGCGTCGAAGCCTTTGCCGCACGCCTCGCCACGTTCAACCAGGTGCATTGGGTGGGCCTGGCAACGGCGATGGAGTCGGCCCCCAGCGTCTTATTTGATCACGATCTTGAGCGCAGCTTCCTCACCGTCCCAGGGCAATTTCAGCAGGTCAATCTCGACCTCAACCGCACCCTCAGGCGCCTCGTCCGGGACCATGTCCAAGCGACCTTACCTGAGCGCATCCTCGACGTTTGCTGCGGTAGCGGCAATCTGTCGCTGCCGCTGGCCGACGGTGTGCGCTATATCGAAGGCATCGAGTCGAGCAAAAAGGCCATTCACATTGCGCGGCAAAACGCCGAGGCCAACCTCCTCAGCAACGTGCGCTACCTGGCCGGAGACGCAGAAAAGCACCTGTGGAAGTGCGACCGCGGCCAAGAGCCCTTCGACCTCGTGATCCTCGATCCACCGCGCCAGGGTCTCTATAAGGGCATGGTTCCGCTGAAGAACATCGGCCCCAAACACATCATCTACGTCAGCTGTGATCCGACGACATTGGCCCGAGATCTTGGCTATTTGTGCCGCAAAGAGGGCTACCGCCTGACGCGGGTGGTCGGCCTCGATTTCTTCCCCAATACTTATCATGTCGAAACGGTAGCATTTCTCGAGCGTTGCCAGTAGAATCGCGTGGGGTTGACGCAGTCACTGGCGAGGATGCATGCGACAAAAACCACGCACATTATACCTGCTGATCATCTTATGTTGCTGTCTGCCGCAGGTGCTGGCCGCCAAGACTCACATCGACCGCAGCGCCGGGATCAAGTTCCTCGTCCCCTTTAAGAATGCCAGGGTCCTGCGCGGGGCGCAGACACCCCAGGTCCAAGCGCAACCGCAAGGACAAGAGGGCGCAGCCTCGGCCCCAACCCAGACGCTGGTCTCAACGGCGATCTATGCGCCGCAAAACAACCCGTGGCTCTTGATCACCGTCCACGGCGCGGCGCATCGCATCACGCGTCAACTCGCGGATCAATTGGCAGATCCAACTCAGGGCACCAAGGCGGCTCAGGCCTGGCTCGGTACTGAAGGCTACGGCCTAAACAATTTTATATTTGATAAACAGCAGCTCCGCGGCACCGGCGACCTCCCGGAAGAACGCGGCATGAAGAGCAAGATCCTCATGCAACTCGTGCGCGACCGCGTCACCGTGCTGCGCTACAACTACCGTACGGCCAAAGACCTCGACGGATGGCAGACCGTGCTCGGCAGCCTGAAGGTCGGACGGTTGTCTAAACTGAGCTATCAAACACTGCCCGACGAAGCTCCGGTGCCAGCCTTGCGCTGGATTGCCGGCGCCCTGGGTTTAGCCGCCTTGGCCTTACTGATCACCGGCTCGACCTGGTGGGCCTATAAGTCGATGACGCGCGGGCCTGAGACCTTGCCAGCGGCGGGCTACAGCCCTGCTGTCGGCGGCGTCCCAAACGCCCCTTTGGCAAACGGCGACGAGCCGTATATTCCGATCATCGTCGACGTCAAGCCGGGGGCAGGAGCTTCGGTTTGACCGCGTGCTTGGCAACGACCGACGCGAGTTCGTCGATGCCAATCGGCTTGGTGAGGTATTCATTCATGCCGACGGCCAAGCACTTTTCCTTTTCGATTTTAGTCGCAAAGGCACTAAGGGCAATGACCGGCACCGTGCAACCACTGGCACGGAGCTTCGCCGTGGCTTCACGGCCGTTGAGATTGGGCATCTGCACATCCATTAAAATCACGTCGTAGCTCTGCTCTAAAGCCATCCGGACGCCATTGACACCGTCACTGGCTAGGCCAACGTTCGCTCCTTTGGCCTTGAGAAAGCGCTCAATCAGGACCCGGTGATCGGCACCGTCTTCGACCAGGAGCACGTTCAGTCCACTTAAGGGGAATTTATTGGTTTCCCCGTTCACCTGCACGCCTGCCGTCACTAAGGACTCCGGCGCCACAGCAGCATCGATCGCTTCGGATTCGATGGATATCTCAAAGGTACTGCCAACACCCGACTCACTGCGCTTGAGCACGATGTCACCGTGCAGCAGGCGGGCCAGTTCTCGCGACAGTGTAAGTCCAAGACCGGTGCCGCCGTACTTTCGGGTCGTTGAGGCAGCTTCCTGGGTAAACGGCTCAAACACCTTGGCCTGCATGCATGGTTCAATGCCACAGCCACTGTCCGTGACGGTGAACACGACGCGCCGGCGCGACTCGCCCTGCTTCGACTGATCGGCCTGGACCGCGATATCGATGCGTCCGGAGTCGGTAAACTTAATGGCATTGCCGATCACATTGATGAGAATCTGCCGCAGACGCGTTGGATCGGAGCTAACGACCTGCGGCACGTCGTCTGCGAAGGTACACCTTAGCTCGAGACCCTTCGCTTTGGCCTTAGCACCGAGCATGGCGACCACGTTCTCGACCTCTTGGCGCAGGTTGACGAAGGCGGTCTCCAAATTGATTTGTCCGGCCTCCACCTTGGACAGGTCCAAAATATCATCGAGCAACGATGACAGGTGCTTGGCGTTGCGCTTGATGACACCGACCATTTCGGTGGCTTGTGATGGGTCTTGTTCCAAAAGACTCGAGAAGCCGACGATGGCCGATAGCGGCGTCCTGATTTCGTGGCTCATATGGGCCAAAAATCTGCTCTTGGCCTGACTCGCCAATTCCGCCGCATCCTTGGCGCGCTGCACCGCAGCAGCTTCTTTTCTGAAACTAACGTCAAAGATTCCCTGCACGGAAAAGATCTCGCCGCCAAATTCGACGGGAACCAAGGACACTTCGATCTGCACCTCGCGACCTTCCTTGGTCAGGCCCAGAAGGTCGCGACGCGCAGCCATTGGACGAAGGGTCGGGTGGGTCCAGTACGCCGCCATGTGCTTTAGGTGAGATTCCCTGAGACGCTCGGGAAGCAATACATTCACGTGCTTTCCCATCAGCTCGCCGGGAGCGTATCCAAAGATACGTTCGACTTCGTCGTTGGCATAGACGATGTCTCCCGACTTGGTCGTTTGCAGCATCCCCATCTGCGAGGCGCTAAAGATGAGCTTGAGCGTCGCCTCGTGTTTTCTTCGCTCGGTGACGTCCTCAAAGGCCAGCAAAATCAGGTCAGATTTATCATTGATACCGTGAATTTCGCGAGCATTTAGCAGAAACGTGGTTTGCTCGGTCTGGCTGCCATTCAGCACCACCTCAAAATCGTCGAAGGCCAACTTCTTGCTAATCACCTCGGCGAGCATCTCACGAAGTTTGGCGACATTCCAAAGACCGCCCCCAAGTTCATACACCTCGGCATTGAGCACCTCGGCCGCCGTGGTTTTAAACTTCTTGTAAAAAGACGTATTGGCCATCTGCACCCGCAAGGACGAGTCAAGGACTAGCAAGGGTTCTCGCACGGTCGAAACGATGCGATCAGCCAAAAGCAGCGCCTTCTTTTCGGCTTGCGTGAGGATGCCATCGACGCTGACAAAGGAAAAAACAGCGCCGCCGATGCGTCGATCTGAACTCCTAAACGGCGAGATCGTCATCTTATACTCGGCGCCATGCCGATTGACGACTTGGCGTTCGATGGTTTGCCCCGAATCGATGACGCGTTTGCCTTGTTCAGCCAAGTCGATCTGTTCAAGGCCCGTATTGATATCACCGATGGAACGACCGAGATCTCCCGGGATAAATTTAAACAGCTCCTCCGCAGCAGCGGTAAAGTTACGAATATTCAGACCACTATCGACCATCACCACCGGGATCTGACTCGAAGCTAATAGATTGCTAACGCTGTCGCGCGTCGCTGCCAACTCGTCTGCGCGCATCTTGAGTTCATCGTTGACCGAGTGCAATTCTTCATTGCTGGACTGCAGTTCTACTTTGGCGGTTTCGAGCTCTTCGTTACTCGAACGAAGTTCTTCGTTGGCCGATAGCAGCTCCTCATTGGCCGAGCGCAACTCCTCGTTTTTGATGTCACCTTCCTGAATAGACTGGGCCAAATCCTCGCGCAGGCTGGCGTTTTCTTGCTCAGCCGCCGTCGTTTGAAGACGGCCCCGGCTGCCCCAAAACATCGACCACCAGCCAAGCAATGCCCGCCATGGTAACAAGAGCTTATAGTCCGTCGCGGATTTTTCGCGGCTATGAAAGATGACGAGAATATATTTGCCGTTGATCGTTGGCCCAGAAACCGGCATGGCTTCCATCAGGTAGCGACAAGGTCGCCCGTTCACGTCGCACAAAATCGCCTTGGATACGGCTTGTCCAGTCGCGATGACCTTACTCACGCAGTTACGCACATCGATGCGTAGATCAGCGCGAATCATCTCCATGACGGTGAGGTTCGATGCACCAGGAGTCGGCGCCACGAAGGGCGAGGTGTCGCCGCGAAACTCCAAAATGCGCAGGTTTTCATTGACGAGAATGCCGACTGGAGCGAAGCGCTGCAACAGCAACTTATCGGTTTGTTTGAAGATATCTAATTCACTAGTCAACCTTTCGCCTCCACGTTCAGCATACCCCGTGGCTACACTACCTGAAAACAGCGGCCCAAGCATGGGATCTGCAAAGGGGAGCGCTGCAGCCGGCGAGCGGGCGAATATTTTATTCTTGTTGTCGATGCACGAGAATAGGCCAGACTTATTGCCAACGCCTTCGGAGGGGCCGAGAACCAAAAAACCGTTCGAGCGAAGCGCATAGTGAAAGGTGCCGATGACGCGCGCCTGCAGCGGCATTGACAAATAAATCATAAGGTTACGACAACTCACCAGGTCCATCCGGGAGAACGGCGGGTCCTTGACGACGTTATGCTCGGCAAAGACCAGATGGTCACGGACCTGTTTGGACGCGAGATAATGACCGTTGGTGCTGGTGAAGTACCGTTGTCGCAGCTCGGCGGATACCTGTTCCAAGCTGCCTTCTTTGAACCGGCCGATGCGCGCTTTGGCAATTGCTGGAGCGCTGATATCCGTGGCAAAAATCTGAAAATCAAAGCCTATGCCTCGTGTCCGCATAAACTCCAACAAGACGATGGCGATCGAATACGCCTCTTCACCGGTCGCACAACCTGGAATCCAGATGCGGAGAGGCTTTTGCTGATCGAGGCGTTGCACCAGGGCAGGGACGACGACCGCGTCCAGGGCCTCAAATAAGTCTCGGTCTCGGAAAAAACTTGTGACGTTGATGAGGATGTTATGAAAGAGCTTTTTGACTTCCTCAGGGTCGGCCCTCAGGATACCGAGGTAATCGCCCAGGGACTGCGCCCTTACAGCGACCATACGCTGTAAGATCCGACGTCGCACGGTACCGAGTTTATAGCCGCTAAAATCAGTCCCGGTTGCTTGCTTCAACAGCATAAACAAATCGTTAAGAAGCGCCTCGGGAAACTCCACGGCGCTGTCTAGTGGCGCCGCGAAATGCCCGAGATTGCGGCAGAGACGATCTAGCTCCTCCGCTATGAGTTCGGGAGGCAGGACAAAATCAGCGAGGTCACAGGCCTGAGAGGCACTGAGCGGCATTTCACTAAACTTTGCCGAGTCCGCGCTTTGAATAAGGGTCGTGCCCCCTTGCCCCTTGATGGTGAGCAGTCCAGCCGTCCCATCACAACCCGTGCCAGACAGGATGACGCCAATGGCCTGTGCGCCGCGTTCGGCGGCGATCGAGGCAAAAAAGCGGTCGATCGGCAAATGCCTTAGAGGACTAGGGTCACGTGGGATGAGCGCAAAGGCCCCATCGTGGAGGACCGCATCGAATCGGGGGACTGCAATATAAATCCGACCGGCCTGAGGGACCACCCCCGACGCAATGTCAGAAACCGGAAGCTTGGCACAGCGAGCCAGTATCCCCACCAGGTCGCTGGGGCGATCAGGACTGAGATGGGTCAAAAAAACGACAGCGCCAGGAAAGTCCGCCGGAAGCTTGGCAACGAGTTTTGAAAAAGCCTCTAAGCCCCCAGCCGAAGCGCCAACACCGATAAGAGGAACGGGGTTTGGCATTATAGCTCACGATTCCGGTGCGTCCGGCCAGGGATGAGTCACCAGCCAAGAGGGTCCAACATGGACCCTTATCAGTGGCCTGGTGATAACCCTATTTGCCGATGATCGCAAGTGCCAGGTCAAGTCGGCCAAACGGTGCAGATAGCTGCACCCCTTGGACGTTTAAGCCCAAATGCTCGACCATTTCACTGGCGATTTCGACACCGACCTTTTTCGCATCCTCCGACTCCGCAACCTTCGACATCCGCTCCATGATATCCGGAGGAATCACCACTCCCGGTACCTCGTTGTTCATGAAGACGGCGTTGCGATAGCTGACCAGCGGCCAAACCCCAGCGATGATCGGAATCTTGATCTTGTTCTTGTCCATAAAGTCGAGCAGGCGAAAGATCGCCTCGGTGTCAAACACCGGTTGGGTGATGGCCCATTCCGCTCCGGCTTCGACCTTGTACTTGAAGCGCTTCATCTCATAATCAAAATCGCGATGGACTGGGTTGACCCCGACGCCGATCGATAGGGCCGTCGGATCACCGATGCTGCGGCCGCCCAGATCGATGCCGCCGTTCAAGCGGTGGACCATATTGGTCAGGCCGATGGCATCGACATCAAACACCCCGGTGGCGTTGGGGTAGCTGCCCATCTTTGGTGGATCACCGGTCACCAAAAGCAGATTGCGCAGACCGATGGCGTGCGCGCCGAGCATATCGGATTGCATGCCGAGGAGGTTGCGGTCGCGGCAGGTATAATGCAGCACCGTCTCGATACCAGCCCGCTGCTCGATCATCACGGCCGTTAAAATTGCGCTCATGCGTGCCGAGGCGCGCGGCCCATCGGGAATATTGACGGCATCGATGCCCGCCGCGCGCAGGCGCGAGGAATTAGCCAGGATCTTCTCCGGGCTGACTCCAGGCGGCGGCAACAACTCCACCGAATAGACGCGCTCACCGTCGACTAATTTGCGAGCCCAGCTGCTTTTACCCCTGGCATCGGCGCGCGGCGCTTCTTCGGCTTGCGGCGCGCCGGATGGATCGCGCGGCGTGACGCTTTCAGAAAAGGCGACAAAACGCCCGGTCGTGCCGC
>Ga0315273_10003485_pt1 | contig 18983 bp, 18 predicted proteins | sample YL17G02_0_MG_FD_205753 | JGI IMG/M metagenome (GOLD analysis project Ga0315273, IMG submission 205753) | Sediment microbial communities from Yellowstone Lake, YNP, Wyoming, USA - YL17G02_0 | ecosystem: Environmental > Aquatic > Freshwater > Lake > Sediment | place: USA: Wyoming | collected...
CCTCGATGGGCTGCTGCACAACGCGAGCATGTTGGGTCCACGTGTTCCGCTCGAGTTCTATGATGCGACCAGTTGGCTACGGGTGATGCAGGTCAACGTATCAGCGGTGTTTCTGCTGACCCAAGGTGTGCTTCCGGCACTGCGTCATTCTGCCGACGCTTCCGTGGTAATTACGTCGTCTAGTGTCGGGCGCGCAGGCCGCGCTTACTGGGGCGCGTACGCAGTGTCAAAGTTCGCCGCCGAAGGCTTTGCGCAAGTGCTGGCGGACGAACTCGCACACGAAGGCCGCATCCGCGTGACCACCCTGAATCCCGGCGCAACGCGTACGACGATGCGGACTGCGGCGTACCCGGCTGAGGATCCAACAACCGTGCCCACGCCGGAATCACGGATGGACATTTATCTGTATCTGTTGGGACCGGACGCGCGTGGCCGCAATGAAATCCAGTGGGACGCAAGGGATTGGCAGCCGTGACAGAAATCCGCGACGTGGGCTTGACGACCGTCAGAATCCCGCCGCGCCACGATTCGTTCGAACTTTCGTAACTCTCTGATTTTGCTATGACCCGTTCAAGACGCCGGCATGGCATGGATGCTGCAAGATTCCTGGCCGTGACGACCACGCCATAGTTTTGACGCGAGCACCCGACATGAGCATCGACGCTTCTCAATTCGAACCCTCTGTCACGCTGCCCGGCACAGCGTCGACCGATCCGCATACATTCATCGCGATGCTCGCGAACGAACTGGACGCTTCGTTGCCGGGAATCGGTGTGCACTACCACGATCCGGAACGTGGAGTCGAAGTGATCAAAGCACGCGGCGGCCGACATCAGTTGAGCTACCGACTGCGGCACCAGAGTGCGCCGCTCGGCGAAATCCGCTTGCACCGGCGCACACCGTTCACAGGTGCGGACATCGATCGGATCGAGTCTATCCTTGCACGTGCGCTGCCGGCGCTCGAAGTGGTGCTGCGCAGCCTGCAGTCGAGCGCATCCAGTGACATGGATCCGGATACCGCCCTGCAGAACCGCGCGGCACTCGTTCGTCTGCTGGCGCGCGCGCGGGCCGATGACGACGGCCCGACCGCGCTGCTGATCGTCAAGATCGATGAGGCGACGGATCCCGCAATCAAACGTCGCGTCGCACTCCAACTGGCCGCCGTATTGGGCGATCCCGACCGTGCTTACCGTATTGGCGAGCGCACCTTCGCAGTCGCGTTGTACCGTGGTGACCACACTGCCGCAAAATTCCTGGCGGAACGAATACGCATGATGGTGGCAGCGATGCCTGTTGCGCTACCGTCACCGACCGTGACGGTCGCATTGACCAAACTCTCAGCATCCGCAAGATCGGAGGCAGCCCTTGTGGACGCAGAAGCACGGCTCGAAGCGCACAGCGCAATCCACAATCGCGTGATTACACTTTCACCGCGGTGAGTGTCGGATAAGGAATCAACACCGAGCTTGCGCCTCGCTTGTGAGAACGGGCTGCCAGACCGGAAGTTGCCATTCCAAGGATGCGATAGATTTCGCCTACGTCTGCGGGCGACATTTCAGCCCATTGACCGCGCCGCAACGACGCTGGCAGCAGCACCGGACCATACCGGACCCGTTTGAGGCGCGACACGCTGACCCCCTGCGACTCCAACAATCGCCGTACTTCACGATTCCGACCCTCCATCACCGTCACGTGATACCACTGGTTATAGCCGGTACCGCCGTGACGACTGATGTCGGTGAAGCGGGCAATCGATTCATCAAGCAGTACACCTTCACGCAGCGCGCGCTCGATGTCGGTATCGATTACACCTGCAACACGCACTGCGTATTCTCGATCGAGACCCGTCGATGGGTGCATCAAACGGTGCGCCAACTCACCATCGTTCGTCAGCAGCAACAGTCCGCTCGAATTGATGTCGAGACGTCCGACCACGACCCAACGTCCGCCAGTCAGGCGCGGTAATCCATCAAAACACGTCGGCCGTCCCTCCGGATCTCGCCGGGTGCATACGATGCCGTCCGCTTTGTTCATCAGCAGAATCCGGGAGACCGTTGCCGCGCGATGGTGTAACGGAGCTCCGTCCACGGTGATCTGATCTTCGTCACTGACGCGGTCGCCCAATTTCGCCACTGTGCCATTGACGCAGACTCGGCCCGCATCGATCCAGCGCTCCATTTCGCGGCGCGAGCCAATCCCGGCATCGGCCATGACTTTGTGGAGTTTTTCAGTTTGAGGTGCAACGGTGGGCGCGACCACTGCCGCTGCAGGCCGCGGCACGTTGCGCAACGAGCGAGGTTTTTTCACCGCTCCGGTTCCGCGCGCGCTGCGGCGACTTCCTCGACTGCGTCGTTTGCGGCAGCATCGGTGCCGTCGATCGGGCTATCGCCGGGAAACTCGACCCGTGGACCTTCGAGATATTCGGGGCCCGCGCCCGCAAGTTCTGCCTCGATCGGCTCGATGAGAGCTTTGATTTCTGGCAATGTCGGCAATTCATCGAGCGTCTTCAGATTGAAATAATCGAGAAACGTCTTGGTGGTCCCGTACATCGCAGGTCGCCCCGGGACTTCGCGATAGCCGACAACTCGGATCCAGTCACGTTCGAGCAGCATACGGACCATGTTCGAATTGACCGTAACGCCGCGAACCTGCTCGATGTCGCCGCGCGTCACTGGCTGTTTGTATGCAATCAGCGCGAGCGTTTCCAACAGCGCTCGCGAATAACGTGGCGGCCGGTCTTCCCACATTCGACTCATCCACGGCGCCAACTCCTGGCGGACCTGAAATCGGTAACCGGATGCAACACGCTTCAGTTCAATTCCACGATCGGCGGTGTCGTGTTCGAGTGCGTCCAGAACCGATTTTAATGTCTCCGTATCACACTCCTCTGCCGCGAACAGACGTTCGAGCAACTCAATCGTCAGCGGCTCGTCGGCACACAGCAGCGCCGCCTCGACGATCTGTTTGATTCGCTCAATTTGCAACATGTCCTAGGCCTCGAATCAGTTGACGGCGGCGCGCAGATAAATGGGTGCGAACACTTCGCTCTGGACGAGGTCGATCAGCCCCTCTCGAATCAGCTCCATCAGCGCGAGAAACGTGACAATCACACCCAGCCGCCCTTCTCTGACGTTGAACAGACTCACGAAGGGGACGAACTCTTCCGGCGCATCGTTGACGCGCGCGAGAACGTCCGACATACGCTCTCTGACCGACAACGGTTCGAGCGTCACCGCATGCCGTTGAAACATCTCTGCGCGGTGCAGGACGCGCGACAGCGCTACCAGAACCTCCTTCAGATCAACTTCCGGTTCCACTTGCTGGCGCGTCAGTTCCGGGCGTTCCGCATAGGCACGAAACACGTCGCGTTCGAGCCTGGGCAATGCGTCCATGCCTTCCGCGGCACCTCTAAATCGTTCGTACTCCTGCAGCCGTCGAATCAGCTGCGCGCGCGGATCGTCCTCATCATCTATGTCGAAGCTGGGGCGCGGCAGCAGCATCCGCGACTTGATCTCGGCCAGCAACGCCGCCATCACCAGGTACTCGGCCGCAAGCTCCCACTGCAGCGCGGTCATCAGCTCGATGTACTGCATGTATTGACGCGTGATCTCGGCGACCTTGATGTCGAGAATGTCGAGGTTCTGCCGCCGGATCAGATACAACAGCAGGTCGAGCGGACCTTCAAAAGTCTCGAGGAATACTTCGAGAGCATCTGGCGGGATGTAAAGATCCGTCGGCAACTGCGTGACCGCTTCGCCGCTGACGACTGCATACAGTTCGTCGGCGCCACCCCGGTGCTGCTCTCGCAGCGCGCGCAGCCGATCGCCCGGAACTACAGTCGTCTTGTCAACTGTGACCGTAACCTGAGTCGACACGTCGTTGCTCATCGGTGCGAAATGCCGATGGCGGCGCGCACTTCTTCGAGGGTCTCGCGGGCGACGTCGCGCGCTTCCTCAGACCCTTCGATAAGAATCGACTGCACCATGTCTTTATCTCGCTCGTACTGCTCGGCTCGCTCTCGAATCGGCGCCTGCTCAGTGTTGATCGCATCGATCAATGGTCCCTTACACTCCAGACAACCGATGCCGGCGCTGCGGCAGCCATGCGCGGCCCACGCCCGCGTGTCTTCGCTCGAGTAAATCTCGTGCAGCGCAAAAACCGGACAAATCTCCGGAGTTCCTGCGTCGCCACGGCGTACCCGGGCCGGATCGGTCTTCATCGTCTTGATCTTCTGTTCGACGACGCCGGGTTCTTCGCGCAGCCGAATCGTGTTCTCGTATGACTTCGACATCTTCTCGCCATCGAGTCCGGGTACCTTAGGCGCCCCGGTCAACAGTGCGCGCGGCTCGGGAAGAATGATGCGCCCGCCGCCTTCCAGATAGCCGAACAACCGTTCCCGGTCTCCGACCGAGAGGTTCTGTTGTTCTGCCAGCAGCGCCCTCGCCTTGGCCAACGCGTCGATGTCGCCTGTCGTCAGGTACGCCTTGCGCAACTCGCTGTACAGACGCCCGCCTTTTTTCCCCATTTTTTTCACTGCGGCCTCGGCGTGCTGCTCGAATCCGGGTTCGCGACCATAGATGTGATTGAAGCGCCGCGCGATCTCGCGCGTCACTTCGACGTGCGCGATCTGGTCCGCACCCACGGGCACGTTGCCGGCGCGGTAAATCAGGATATCCGCGGACATCATCACGGGGTACCCGAGAAATCCATAAGTCGACAGATCGCGCTCGCTCAACTTTGCCTGCTGGTCTTTGTAGCTCGGCACGCGTTCGAGCCAACTTACCGGCGTGATCATCGACAACAGCAGGTGTAGCTCAGCATGCTCCGGAACCTTCGATTGGACGAACAACGTCGCCGAGCCTGGATTGACGCCCGCGGCAAGCCAGTCGACCACCGTGTCAAAGGTGTGCTGCTCAATGTCGTACGGCGCATCGTAGTGCGTCGTTAGTGCATGCCAATCGGCTACGAAAAAAAAGCACTCGTACTCATGCTGCAGCCGAATCCAGTTCTTGAGGACTCCATGGTAGTGCCCGAGATGCAACCGACCCGTGGGGCGCATGCCGGAGACGACCCGATGATCCGAGTCATTGCTACTCAATCCTTAATTCCCCGAACTCCACGACGAAGCAGTATACCCGAGCGACCCGAGCCGGCAGCGCGGTCTGGGTTTCACTCGAATACTCCTAGACCGGGTCGGACCACCACGGGCGGGGTTTCGGTCAAATCGACGACCGTCGTTGCGGTCAGGCCGCAGGCTCCGCCGTCGATGATCAGGTCCACCTGATGATCCAGTCGATCGCGGATCTCTTCCGGGTCCGTCAGCGGCAGCGCCACGCCTGGCAGGATCAGGCTGGTCGACATCATCGGTTCTGCGAGCACATCGAGCAGCTCCTGCGCGATCACATGATCCGGCACCCGAATGCCGATCGTGCGGCGTTTAGGATGCACCAGCCGCCTCGGCACTTCGCGCGACGCGTGCAACAGAAACGTGAAAGGGCCAGGTGTGTAGTGTTTGAGTATCCGGTAGCTCGTGTTGTCGACGCGCGCAAATATCGACAGCTCCGACAGATCCCGGCACACGAGGGTAAAGTGATGCAGCGTGTCGAGTCGCCTGATCGTGCGAATCCGGTCGAGCGCGTCTTTGTCGCCAATGTGGCAGCCGAGCGCGTAGGTCGAGTCCGTCGGATAGACGATGACGCCGCCATTGCGGACGATGTCTGCGGCCTGCGCAAGCAGCCGCCGCTGCGGGTGCGTCGGATGCACCGAGAAATACTGGGTCACGCCATCTCACGCAGTGAATGAAAAGATTGCTGCAATGGCTTCTTTAGCCTGGCCGGCGAATCTTCTATCATCGCGCGCACATTCACGCCGTGGCCTTGCATGCAGCTGGTCGAATTCGTCCCCATTCTAGTCTTTGTCGCCACCTATTATGCATTCGGGATCTTCTACGCGACCGCCGCGCTGATGGCGGCTGTGACCGTGCAGATCGGTGCGCTGTGGGCGCTCGATCGACCGATCTCAGGGCAGACGAAATTCACATTCTGGCTGTCGCTCGTTTTCGGCGGGTTGACGCTCCTGTTGCACGATAGGACGTTCATTCAATGGAAGCCGACGATTCTCAACTGGGCGATGGCCGCAGCATTGTTGGGCAGCCATTTTTTTGCCCGCCACAATCTCATCAAGCGGGTATTGGGCGCGCAATTGACACTTCCAGAGGGTGTCTGGTTGCGACTGAATTACGGCTGGGCATGCGGTTTTATTGTCGCCGGCGCGATGAACCTATATGTCGCACGCAATTTTTCCGAAGCATTCTGGGTTAACTACAAACTGATTGGAGGATTCGCCATCACGCTCGTGTACGTCCTCGTGACTATTGCCTATCTGGGTCTGAGCGGGCACCTGAACGATCCGTCCACGGATCGTTCCAAGAGCGCGGGACACCCTTCGTGAAGCTAGGCATGGTGGCGTTGCTGAGCGTTGGTATTCTGCTTGCTCCAATGCTTCATGCCGAAACGGTGTGGATCTCGGACGAATTCACCGTACCCCTGCGCAGCGGCCCGTCGAACGAGCATCGAATTGTGCATCGCGGACTGCCGTCCGGCATGGAACTCGCAGTGCTGCGAACAAACACAGATGCCGGCTACACCCAGGTCCGCACGCCCAGTGGACTGGAAGGCTGGATCAGCACGCAGTACCTGGTGAAACAACCGATTGCGCGCGTACTGCTGGAAACCGCCAACAGTCGCATTGCGGCGCTTGATCGCCAGCTGGCACAACGCGGCGAATCGTTGACCGAATTGCGCACCACCAGCACGGAGGCAACCGCGAACACTGACCGCTTGGCAGCACAGGTCACGCAGCTCGAAGCCGAACTGGCCGATCTGAAGCAGGTATCGGGGGGGGCAATCGAGGAACATACCCGCAATCAAGAACTCACAACGCTGAACGCGCGACTGCGAGCCGAGGTCGACGACTTAATCGAGGAATCGCAGCGCCTGGAGGCCAGTACCGAGCAGCGCTGGTTGCTGATCGGCGGTGCTCTGGTGCTGGGCGGCCTGCTCGCAGGCGCCGCTATTAAGGCGCGCCCGCGTCGCAGCGGCTGGTCGTGATCGAGCTTTCGGTCAACCTCAACAAGATCGCGCTGCTGCGCAACTCGCGCGGCGGCAACCAACCGAGTGTGGTCGATGCCGCCGAGACCGCCGTAAACGCCGGTGCGTATGGCATCACCGTGCATCCGCGCCCCGACCAGAGGCACGTACGACCGCTGGATGTCATGAACCTGGCAAATCTGTTGCGTACTCGCCATCCCGGAATCGAACTCAACATCGAGGGTAACCCGTTCGCGGCTGCCAGAGACAACGGCTATCCCGGCTTCGATGCATTGATCGAATCGGCCCGACCCGATCAGTGCACGCTGGTACCCGACGGCGACAACCAGCTTACGTCGGATCACGGTTGGGATTTTTCCGGTGATACCACACGCCTGACCGAAACAATTCGCCGCTACCAGTCCCATGGCGCACGCGTGTGCCTGTTCATGGATCCCGTTCCCGAGCAGATCGAACGCGCCGCAGGCAGCGGCGCACAACGGATCGAGCTGTACACGGGCCCCTTTGCGGAGTCGGTCAGGGAGTATGGCGTTGACAGCGACGCAGCGAAGAGGAGCTTGCAGACGTACGCTCGAGCCGCCCGTCAAGCCACTGCGCTCGGACTGGGTGTAAATGCCGGGCATGACCTCGATCTCGTTAATCTGCGGCTTTTTCGCGGCATACCCGAAGTGCTCGAAGTGTCGATCGGACATGCGCTGATCGGCGACGCATTGAGGATTGGGCTCAGCGCGGCGATAGCCGCTTATCTTCGGGTACTGCGATCATGATGCGTGCGCGCACGCAGGACAGGCATAAACGGGCCTGGGGCGCTTGCGCCTTGGTCCTGCTGTTGGGTTCTACCACCGGATTTGCGGCAACGCAGCGCGTCGTGCTGAAAACATCCATGGGTGCAATCGAGCTCGAACTTTTTCCGGACAAAGCGCCGTTGACGGTCGCGAACTTCCTGAAGTATGTCGACAAAGGCTACTACGACGGTGTGGTCTTTCATCGAGTCATCGCGGAATTCATGATTCAAGCCGGCGGCTACGATGCCGATCTTAAGCCGCGGGTACCGAACGCACCCATCGTCAACGAGTCGAACAACGGACTACACAACATCATTGGTGCAGTCGCAATGGCGCGCCTCAACACCCCCGACTCTGCCACCGGGCAATTCTTTGTCAACGTTGCGGACAATCCGCAGCTCGATTTCCGGCCTGGCCGACCCGGCTACTCGGTGTTCGGTCGAGTCAGCGGCGGCATGGACGTAGTCGCGGCGATTGCCGGTGTGGAAACTGGCGCGGCTGGCGATTTGGAAGATGTACCGATCGAGCCAGTGGTTATCGTGTCGGCCCGCCGTATCAAATAGCCAACGCGACTGCGCGCTGGAACCCGGCGCAGTCACGTTGTGCGGCCGACTCCGGTATCATCCCGCGCCTTCAAACCATCGATCGAAAAAACCATCATGACAAGAGTGCTCATCGCGGCGGCCGGCGCACTGTTTCTCGGCGCGGTGGCCACCGAGCTACATTCCCGGCTGTTCCCCGGCCAGTACTTCGCATTGCTGGTGCTGACTGTCACCGCCGTGTTCATCGGCAGCATCGTGACAAGTCGCGTCTATCAACGGACTGACACGCGCCCAATCGATGGTCTCGCAGAAACAGAGTCAGCACTGGCGCGCGAGACACCCTTGGACGACGACCGCGAGACCGGCCGGGTGAAATGGTTCAACCGAACCAAAGGCTTCGGCTTCATCGTTCGCGACAATGGTGGTGAGATTTTCGTGCATCACCGCAACATAAGCGGGAGTGGACGGCACAGCCTGAAGGACGGCGAACCGGTCCGCTTCAAGGTTGTCCCGCACGACAAAGGGTTGCAGGCGGAGCAGGTCTCCGTCGCTTCCGAGCCATGACCCAGAATCTCAAGGCACTGCTCGAGGCGCGCGTGTGCGCGGCAATGACCGCCGCCGGGGTCTCCGAGCCATCGGCGGTCATCACACCCGCCGCACGACCAGAGTTCGGCGATTATCAGGCGAACGGTGTAATGCAGGCCGCCAAACGGCTGGGCCGCAATCCGCGCGAGCTTGCCATGGCGGTCGTTGCCGAACTGGATCTCGTCGGAATTGCCGCGGATGTTGGCATCGCCGGACCCGGGTTCATCAATATCCGCTTGAGTGATCAGCTCTTGACCGATGCCGCAAATCCGAACCGGCCCTTGCTGACCGTCACCGACAACCCCAGGACCGTAGTCGTCGACTACTCCTCGCCAAACCTTGCCAAAGAGATGCATGTCGGCCACCTGCGCAGCACGATCATCGGTGACGCCATCGCCCACGTGCTCAGCGCAACCGGCGAACGGGTGATCCGTCAGAACCACTTCGGCGACTGGGGTACTCAGTTCGGCATGCTGCTTGCTTATCTCGAAGAGACCGGCAGCAGCTCCGCAATGCTCGCTGATCTCGAGCGTTTCTATCAGGCCGCCAAAAAGCGCTTCGATGCCGACGCTGCATTTGCCGAACGCGCCCGGGCGCGTGTAGTCGCGCTGCAATCGGGCGACGCGAAGGCACACGCACTCTGGCAACAGTTCATCGACATCTCGTTGAGCCACTGCGATGAGGTCTATCGGCGCCTAGGCGTTGCATTGACCCCCGCCGATGTGCGCGCCGAGAGCGCTTACAACAATGATCTGCCCGACATTGTCCGAGTGCTGGATGAAGCCGGCTTGTTGACGGAGTCCGATGGTGCGCGCTGCGTGTTCCTCGATGAGTTCAACGCCAAGGACGGTACACCGGTACCGTTCATCGTGCAGAAATCCGATGGCGGCTATCTGTATTCGACGTCCGATCTGGCGGCCGTGCGTTATCGCGCGAAAACGCTGCACGCGGATCGAATTCTATATTTCGTAGACGCCCGTCAGGCACTGCACTTTCGACAGTTGTTCGCGGTGTCTCGACGGGCAGGCTTCGCTCCATCACGGGTCAGCCTTGAACATCACCCCTTCGGTGTCATGTTGGGGAAGGACGGACGGCCATTTCGATCACGCGAAGGCGGCCTCGTGAAGCTGGTGGAGTTGCTCGACGAAGCGCAGCAGCGCGCCTTTGCGCTGGTCACCGAGAAAAATCCAGCACTCCCGGAAGCGGAGCGCCGCGAGATTGCTCGCATCGTCGGCATAGGCGCCGTCAAATACGCGGACTTGTCGAAGCATCGGACCAGCGACTATGTGTTCGATTGGGACACGATACTGTCGTTCGACGGCAACACCGCACCGTATCTGCAATACGCGTACACGCGCGTCGTCAGCCTGTTCCGCCGTGGTCAGGTCTGGGCGGAGCAACTCCAAGGCCAACTGATGCTCGAAGCCCCGAGCGAACGCGCGCTGGCACTCACACTGGCCCGCTTTCAGGAAATCGTCGACGACGTGGCAGCAGACGCATTGCCGCACTATCTGTGCGGCTATCTGTACGAACTGGCGTCACGCTATATGCAGTTTTACGAACAGTGTCCGGTGTTGAACGCCGCCGACGCAGTTAGAGCGAGCCGGCTGTTGTTGTGCCGACGCGTCGCCGACACGATGAAATGCGGCCTCAGTCTGCTGGGAATCGAGACCGTCGACCGCATGTAGATCGATGGCCTTACCAAAAAAAAGCCCGCATTGCGGGCTCTTTTTGAATCTGCTTACCGGTCAGGCCGCGGACGCTTTCGGCACCGTGTAGGACTTCAGATCCGTCACAAAATCGTGCAGCGTCTGAATGCCGGTCGATTCCGCGTCGACGCACCATTGTTTGAATTCTCGTACCAGAACTTCTGCGTCGCCGCCGCGCTTCGACCAGACGTGTTGCAGCTGCAACTTCAGGTCGTAAACAGTCTTGAGCACCGGGCTCACGGTGACTGCGCGAGAAATATCGTTACGTCCGGCATCATCAACCAACGTTTCTTCGCGAGTCAGCAGCAACTTCGCACGCTTGAGCAAACCGCGCGTCGCCGCATCGGCCCGTTGCACCTCGAGTTCCACGATCGGCGACACCACCCGATCGGCGTAATTGGCCATCACACGAAAACGATCGTTCAGCACAGCCCAGACGGTGTCCTTATCAATCGATTCCTTACCGGCAACTTTCTGCACGACCGGTCCTGTGCTCAACGGATGTGCCAGGCCCAGCATTTTGAACAATGTGATCCACATCCAACCGATGTCGAATTCCCACGGCTTGGCTGAAAGCTTCGCGGAGTTCGGATACGTGTGGTGGTTGTTATGCAGCTCTTCGCCGCCGATCAGGATGCCCCACGGAACCAAATTGCGCGCGGCGTCGGGGCATTCGAAATTCCGATAGCCCCAATAGTGGCCAATGCCATTGATGACACCGGCGGCGAAAAACGGGATCCACAGCATCTGCACGGCCCAGACCGTCAGGCCGATCACACCGAATAACAACAGATCGATGATCATCATCAACGCGATGCCGAGAATTTTGTACTTACTGTAGACGCGGTGTTCTACCCAATCGTCTGGTGTTCCTTTGCCAAAACGATCGAGTACCTCGGGCTTCGCAGCGGTGACGCCGTACAGTTCTGCGCCTTCAAACAGCACTTTGTTCAGGCCGAAAATCTGCGGGCTATGGGGATCTTCTTCGGTCTCACAATCCGCGTGGTGTTTGCGATGCACGGCAGTCCACTCTTTCGTCAGCATGCCTGTAGTCATCCACAGCCAGAACCGGAAAAAGTGCTTTAGTACGCCGTTCATCTCCAGTGCACGGTGCGCAGAATAACGATGCAGGTAGACGGTCACCGCCACGATGGTGATATGGGTCATCACCAGCGTGTAAAGGACAATGGTGCCAGCCGAGGCATTCCACAGACCCTGATGTAAGAATGAAAGATCCAAGCGTGTTAACTCCCTGAAGAACGATCTAAGAAACTCGAATCGGCGCGCATTGTGTCAACTAAGACCCCAAAACACCACCGCGGTCCAAGTTGCCTGTTTAGTATACGGACCCGCAACGGCCGTGCTTGAACGGTTTGCTCCGGTGAGACCCAGGTCAGGTGACGAAGCCAACGGCATCCAGCTAATCATGAATATCCGTAATGTATGACACTGTAATCGAGCCAAAAGTTCTATTCGATCATCTGGGCGATTCGCGCTGGCGCACCATCGATTGCCGGGCGTCGTTGTCGGACCTTGATTTTGGCCGCAACGCCCACGCTGCAGCTCACATTCCCGGCGCGGTATTCGGCGATCTTGCGACCGATTTTTCCGGGCCGCTGATCCGCGGGTTTACCGGGCGCCACCCATTGCCCGACTCAACGACCCTCTCGACGACGTTAGGACGGTGGGGAATCGCCGCCGATACACAGGTCGTCGCCTACGACGCCGGCAATGGGGCATTCGCCGCCCGAGTGTGGTGGTTGCTCCGGTGGCTGGGTCACGCTCCAGTCGCGGTCCTAAACGGTGGGCTGGCCGCATGGCAAGCCGAAGGCTACACCGTCCAGGCCGGCATCGAGACCGCTGGGGCACGGCAGTTCAGGATTGGGCCCGCGCTGACCCGAACGGTATCCGCCCAGGACATCCTGCTCCGTGCCGCGGAAATTGAGTTGCTCGACGCACGCAGCCAGGTTCGTTTCCGTGGCGAGATCGAACCGATCGATCCGGTAGCCGGCCATATTCCAGGGGCGCGTTGTCTGCCATTTGAAGGCAATCTAGATGCCCGCAATCGTTTTTTGGAGCACGCAGCATTGCGCGCCCGATTCGCCGCGGTGGCTTCGTCCGGACGCGAACTGGTCAGCTACTGCGGCTCTGGCGTCACCGCGTGCCACAACATCCTCGCCATAAAACTCGCGGGTCTCCCCGAGCCCTCGTTGTACCCAGGATCGTTCAGCGAATGGATCCAGGATCCAAATCGTCCTGTCGAGCGATGAGTGATCGTAGGGCCGATCCACAGCCAATCCACCGACCCCTGATCCCCGCGCGTCTGCAGTGGGACGGCGATCAGCCGCGCTCACGCCAGTACGGCGACATCTATCACGCACCCGATGGTGCCGCCGAGGTTCAGCGTGTCTTCGTGGAACCTCAGCGGCTCACAGAGCGTTTTTCGCAATGCGGCGGCGTTTTCAGCGTCGGCGAACTGGGCTTTGGCACAGCTCTCAACTTCGCCGTCGTCGCGCAACGCCATCTTGATCACGCCAAGCCCGATGGTCGACTGCACTTTTTGAGCGTCGAGAAGCATCCGATCGCGCAGGCTGATTTTGCTCGACTGGCGTTGCGCCGCAGTCACGTGCTGCCGATCTATCGGGAACTTCTGCACCAATATCCACCGGCACTGCCGGGGTGGCACCGGCGTCACTTCGCGGGCGGGCGGATCATGCTGTCGATCTATTTCGGCGACGGTGAAGCCGGCTTAGGCGACATCATCGAGCGGCAATTGCGCCCGGTTGATGCCTGGCTGCTCGATGGCTTCGCGCCCGACCGGAATCCGGAGTTGTGGAACGACTCGTTGTGGCGCGCCATCGCACAGTTGTCGGGACCTGGCACAACGATCGCAACGTTCAGTGCAGTTGGAAGCGTGCGCCGCGCGCTCGCTAATGCAGGATTTGCGATGCGCAAGGTCGATCAGCGGCCGCACAAGCGTCACAGCCTCGCCGGAACCTTCGAGTCCGATCGCGGCGCGCGATGGACGACGATCCGATCGGCAGTGGTCATAGGCGCCGGCTTGGCCGGGGTCGCCACCGCCAGACAACTCGCGGAACGCGGGATCGCAGTCAGCCTGATCGACGCAGCACCGGCCCCACCGAATCGAATGGCGGCCACGCTGTTGCACTGCCGCATGTTGCCCGACGGCAGCCTGCCGGCTCGGCAGCGCTCTCTGAGCTATCTCTACTCGACGCACTGGTACGACCGCACTCCTCATGTACCACCCGCAACGGGAGTTCTCCAGTTCCCGGGTCCGACAATGGACCAACAGCGTCTCGAACTCTCCGCAGCCGCGTATTCCGAAACCGGCAACTGGCTCATCCCGGTCGACGCCGTTACTGCGTCGTCGCTGGCGGGATTGCCGGTGCGCCAGAGTGCGCTGTTTTTTCCACATGGGCGCACACTCAATCTACAGCTGCTTTGCCAGGAACTCATCCGCCACCCACTGATCGACTACCGAGCCGGCGTCGTGGCGAGCAGCGTCGCAACCGACCCGGATCGAGCCATCGTCAACACGAGTGCAGATACGCTGAGGTGTGATCAGATCGTGTTGTGCACCGGCGTCTCAACCAACAACTTCGATCAGGCGCGTTACCTTGAACTTCTGCCCGTGTGGGGCCAGATAGATTGTGTCGCACCCGAACGGTCGCCACTGATTCCGATCGTCGGGGAAGGATTTATGATTCCGTTTGCATCCGACTGCGCAATTGGCGCCACTTACGAACACAAACCCTGGGCGAATGACGCGGCCACCGAGTTCAATCTGCGCAGATTCGACCACTGGTGGCACAGCCTCACCGCCCGCCATGCCGCGCGTCGAGTTTTAGCCTCTTTGCGCGGCACACGCGCCGTGACGTCGGATCGCCTACCGATCATAGGTCCACTCTTTGACGCGTCGGGTGCGCGCGTGCCGCGGTTGCTGGTGAACACCGGCCATGGATCGCAGGGGACCGTCAGTGCGCCGTTCGCGGCCGAATGCATTGCAAGCGAGGTCGCGGGAGAATTCGCGCCAGGCAGTCGCGCCGAAATCGAAACGTCGAGCTCGCTGCGATTTCGCAACCGTCAGGCGCGTCGCGGGCCGCGCCACGGCGGTCGAGGTTGACCTAAGAACAGTGGATCAGCTCTCCGGCTAATGGTCAAACACCCGCACGTTCATCACGCTTTCAATTCGACCGATCTCGGAGAACAACTCCGTCGGAACCGGTGCGGCCACGTCGATGAGGTTGTAGGCCACGTCGCCGCGGCTCTTGTTGATCATGTCGATAACGTTGATGTTCCGATTCGCAAGCACCGACAGGATTTGTCCGAGCATCTTCGGCACGTTGCGATTGGTTACCGCGAGTCGAACACCTTCGGTGCGTTCAAGGCTCACCGTCGGAAAGTTCACGGAGTTTCGAATATTGCCGTTGCGCAGAAAATCGATCAATTGATCGGCCGCCATCACTGCGCAGTTCTCCTCGGCCTCCGCGGTACTGGCGCCGAGGTGCGGCGTTGCGGCTACGTTGGGGAGTTGCGCAAGCATCGGCGACGGAAAATCCGAAAAGTATCGTGCCAACCGACCTGCACTGAGCGCTCTCGAAAGCGCCGCCTCATCGACAATTTCCTGGCGCGCAAAATTCAGCAGTACGGTGCTCGGCCGAAAGCTCTTCAACGACTCTTCGTTGATCATGCTGCGCGTCTGGTCGAGCAATGGTACGTGCAATGTGACGTAATCCGAACGCGCGAACAGTGTCGGCAGGTTCTCCATCCGCTGCACGTCGCTCGGCAAACGCCACGCCGCATCGACCGAGATCGCCGGATCGTAGCCGAGCACGTGCATGCCCAGACGCAACCCTGCCTCCGCAACCAACGCGCCGATTGCTCCGAGGCCAACGACGCCCAACGTCTTGCCGTAAATCTCTTCGCCCTGGAATCGCTTTTTTTCGGTTTCGACACGGCGGTTGAGCTCCGCCGGATCGGCGACATCCTGAACCGAAGCGACGTAGCGAAGTCCGCCAAGCACATCACGAGCCGACAACAGCAGGGCTGCGAGAACCAGCTCTTTGACCGAATTGGCGTTCGCACCGGGCGTGTTGAACACAACAATCCCGCGTTCGGTGAACAGCTCGACCGGCACGTTGTTGACACCGGCACCGGCTCGCGCGACTGCGCGCAGGCTCGGCGTAACGTGCTCGGCGGTGAGGACGTGACTGCGCAGCAGGATCGCGTGCGGGTCGGAAATCTCGGTCCCCACCTCAAACGCCGCACGCGGGAAACGCTCCAGACCTTTGAGCGCAATCTGGTTGAAAGTACGCACCTTGTACATGGACTATCCGGTGTCGGGAAAGGGCCGGTATTGTAGTGACACTGCGTTGCCGCTGCGATCAGAACTCAATGATTTTTATCAAGTTCTCCGCCAGCTGTCCGATCCTAATCAGGCCGTTTTGTCATACAGCGGTTTGGAAAGTGATTCCCAGTCGAACAACCCATCGTCGGGCAGCGCCTCAAACTCGAGTAGTCCAAGCGCCTCGAACTTGGGACGAATGCCGTCAGTCAACAATCCGATACGCTTCAGATTCGGTACGACCCGCGCAAAAATCATGTTGCGAAAGCGCTGACGCTGCTCACCGCCAGTGGCAATCGCAGTCGCTTCTTCGACGGGCCAGCCGAACTGGCGGTACACATCGGTCGGGATCAACCGGGTGCGCATGACGACGCACGCCTCGAACGCGAATTGTGCGCGCTCCTCGCGTTCTTCCGCCGTCAGCGACTTCACGTACTCCTCGAGATAGTTCACGCCGAACGTCACGTGACGCGCTTCGTCGCGAATCACCAGGTGCACGATGTCGCGCAGCACCGGGTCCTGAGTCCCCTCCTTCATCGTGTTGAATGCCGCGAGCGCAAGTCCCTCGATGATGATCTGCATGCCGATAAACTTCAGATCCCAGCGCGGATCCGTCAGAATCTTGTCCAGCAACATCTTCAGGCTGCGGGATATGGGATAGCTGAAGCCGATCTTGCGCTGCAGGTAGCGGTTGAACACTTCAACGTGGCGCGCTTCATCGAATGTCTGCGACGCCGCATAGAGCTTCGCATTGAACGAAGGCGCACACGACACCAGCTGCGATGCGACCAGTAGGGCGCCCTGTTCACCGTGCAAGAACTGACTGATCGCCCAGCTGTGCTGATGCCGCATCCATTGGATGATCTGATCCGCATCCAGCGCTTCCCACGGCGCGAACCCCTTGAACAAACCGTTGGAACGATTTTCCTGAACCATCTGACGCTGCGCGTCGGTCACCGGCGGTCGATCGGGAAAGTCGGGGGTCTGAGCCCAATCAATATCGGTGCTCGCGTTCCAGTTCAACTGCTTGCCGAGTTCGTACAACTTGGCAATGCGATCGTCCTGAATCCGGTAGTCCCAGTTGTAGGCGCCGGTCAGCGGCGTATTGAATAACTCGGCAACGTGCTGCACCTGCTGCGCATCGAGCCCCAGCTCATTATGGAACTCCACGGCCGATGGCCGCGGCGGGTCGAACTGCGTCAGCGTGCGGGGAGTTTCCGCCCAGCGAATCGACATGGAATTACCTCTAAACGTAAGATGTGAGCCTGGGCTCAGGTTTAAGGAAAATATGAGCGTCGACTCACATTGTCAAGGCGAGGCCGCACTGCGCCGCCGCACGCCGCGCCAATCGCGTGGCCAACAAACTGTCGGTGCCCTCATCACGGCGGCGGCCGACCTCATCGACGAAGTCGGCTTTGAACAGCTGACTACCAAGGCAATCGCCGCACGAGCTGGCACATCGATCGGATCCTTCTATCAGTTTTTCGCGAACAAGGAAGCGGTCGTCAACGAACTCGTCGAGCGTTATCGGTCGCAGGTACGAGAGTATCTGCATGACGCGGTCGACAATCCGCGCCGAGGCATTTCCGCAGCCTGGGTTTCGGAGATCATCGTCGGACTGACCGAAATCTACCGGAATATGCCAGGCTTTCGCGGAGTCTGGTCGGGGCGTCACCGCACCGGTCCACTCGGTGCGCAGTCACAAGCGTTGCGCCAAGAAGTCTTCGACGTGCTGGACCTGGCGCTTGACGAGGCATTTCCCGACGTTGCAATCCAGACACGACGACGCGGCCTGGGTATCGCCCTCGAGACCGCCTACCTGCTGCTATCGAATATCGACGACAAGCAGCTCGTACTGATTGAACTACAACGTATGCTCGGTCCGTACCTCGCGTCGTACTTTGCTGCCGCACCGGACCGGACCGGATCGACATCCAGTCTGATCACCGCCGCGCGAAACGACGGATGACATCCGCGACGGCGCGCGTTCCATCGCCGAGCTGCGCGCCAGCGAGCACCTGCGCGATGTGCAGCCGATCGGCATAGATCGCGCGCACCTCTACGGCAAGTCGCGCGGCATCGAGATCCGCCTCTGCAACGACTCGACTCCATCCAAGATCCCGCGCATAGGCGGCGTTGGCAATCTGGTCGCCGCGACTCGCACTACGCGGTAACGGCACCAGCAGATGCGGTTTGTGTAGCGCCACGAGTTCGTACAACGAGTTGGCACCCGCGCGGCTGACCACTACGTCGGCGGCCGCGAGCAGGTCGCCCCACGCCGCGCCGACGAATTCGAATTGATGATAGCCGCCGCGCTGAGCCAGCCGTGGGTCGGTACGGTTAGCTCCACAGACATGAACAACACACGCAAAGCTCAACAACACATCCAACGCGGCGCGAACGACCTCATTCAGCGCCTCGGCACCAAGGCTGCCGCCAACTACCACGATCAGCGGCCGATCCTGCGCCACGTTGAGCAACGCTCGACCGCGCTGCGCATCGCCCCTCAATAGCTCCGTTCGCAGCGGTGTGCCGGTGTGAATGATCGGACGATTGCCGATCGGGAAGCGGGTGAGCGCAAAGTTGGTGCAGACGGCGGCGACAAACGGCAGCGAAAGTCTGTTGGCGAGACCCGGCGTCAGATCGGATTCATGCGCAACCACCGGCACGCGCCATATCCACGCGCCGACAACCACCGGAAACGCCGCATAGCCGCCTTTCGAAAAAACGATCGATGGCCGTAACTTTCGGATCAGCACAATCGCCTGGCAGATACCGACCAGAGTCCACCAGACGTCGGCCACATTGCGCCACGACCAGTACCGGCGAAGTTTTCCGGAACGGATCGTGTAGAACGGCACACCGAGCGGTTCGATCAATCCCGCTTC
>Ga0315273_10003487_pt1 | contig 18981 bp, 12 predicted proteins | sample YL17G02_0_MG_FD_205753 | JGI IMG/M metagenome (GOLD analysis project Ga0315273, IMG submission 205753) | Sediment microbial communities from Yellowstone Lake, YNP, Wyoming, USA - YL17G02_0 | ecosystem: Environmental > Aquatic > Freshwater > Lake > Sediment | place: USA: Wyoming | collected...
GGGGAACCATGGGTCGCCCTATGTCAAGTCGGCGTACGACTGCGCCACCCAGTGCAACGCCCGCAAGGGCGGCAACGGCGCCGAAGGCATCGTCGCCGACGCCTTTTCCTACTGCGCGTCTGCGTCCGGGTGCGGGTCGGGGTGCGAGGCGCGCCTGCGCGGCGAGGCGCCGCGCGACGGGTCGAAAGACGCGCTCTTCTTCGGCCCCTTTCTCGATGCCACCAAGCGAGGGTGCACGCCGGGTGGCGCGTACAAGCACCAGACGTGCTCGTGCAAGGTTTGCGTGGGGCGGTGTGGGGCGCGGGGCGTGGGCGGGGCGGGGCGTGTGAGCCTCACCCACCCACCCCGTCCCCCCAGTTTGTCGGCGCAGGCGACCCGCCCCTGGTGGACGGGTCGACCGACTGGATCTCGGGGCGCACGGTGGCGCGCTCGTGATCGGGTTGACGAGGGGGTGAGAAGGGTTTGGGGGGGGAGAGACGGCGCGCGCGCGGCGTGCCGCCGCGCGCAAGGGGCGACGCGGGTCGTTGTCAACGGAAACACATAGTGCGCACGGCCGCCATCCAACAGTAAATCTCTCAGCGCGCCGACGCGGCGGCCGCGGCGACCGCCGCCGCTCCGGCGGCGACCGCAGCGTCGTGCTCCGCCGCCGCCCTCTCCAACGCCGCCGCCTGCTCGTTCCACGCCGCCGCGTCGTCCCTCAACGCGGCCGCCACGCCGGCCGCGGCCTGGGGCGGGCGCAGGGCGTTGAGGAGGAACGCGGTGCCGCGCGCCGCCGCGGCGACCGCCTCCACCGCGCGCCCGTACGCCGACGGGCGGCGCGCAAGGGCGTCCAGCAGGTCGACGTAGTTGAACAGGAGGTCGCGCGTGAGCGCGAGCAGGGTGGCGCGAAAGTCTGAAGAGGGAGGAGGGGGGTGGGGAGGGTCGGCCGAACGCACGCCTCGCGCCTCCTCCACCCCACCTCCACCTCCACACACACACCGAGCGACCCGTCTTCCCGCGCCTGGAACAGGGCCCGCCCTTGCAACGGGGGGACGCCGTCGGCCGTCGTGAAGATCTCGCCGAAGGCTTGATACTCCCCCTCGATTGGGGGGGGCGGCCCCGGCGGCGGTCCGGGCGCGCCGGGCGCGAAGAGTTTGTAGTGGGGGGGTGGGGGCGGGAAGAGCTGAGGGCGGTGGGGGTCGAGCCGGTCGGCCGGTCGGCGAGCGAGGCGGGGCGGCTTTTAGCAGCCGCACGGCCCCAATCCCGCCCCCGACTCACGTCGGCGTGCTCGCCCTCGCCGGCGGGCGCGTCTCCGTCGGCCGTGGTCGCCATTGCGCGGCCCGGCGGCAGCGCACGGCCCGCGGTCGGCGCGGGCGCCGCCCGCGGTGGTCGAGCGGTCGCGGGGCGGGGCGCCGGCCGCGCGCCCGGATCGAGCGGGCGCCGACAGCGGCCGCTCTGGGCGCAGAGTGCCGCCGAGCCGCACGCTGCACCCGCTGGCACTCCCCCCGCGGCCGCGCCGCGGGCGCCACCGCCCTCGAGGGCGGCGCCCGGCCCGTCCCGACACCCGGCCGCCGCGGCGGCGCCCCCGAGGCCGCGCGCGCGCCGCGCCTTTTCGCGCGATGCCGCTCTACACCCTCGCCGGCACCCCCGTCGACTTCCCCCACGCCGCCTACGGCACCCAGCTCGTGCTCATGGCGAAGGTGGTGACCGCGGCCGACGCGGGCGCGCACGCGCTGCTGGAAGCGCCAACGGGGAGCGGGAAAACCCTGGCGCTGCTGTGCGCCGCGCTCGCGTGGCAGGCCAAGGAGAAGGCCAGGCTCATGGTGGTGGCGGACGAGGGCTCGGGGTGCGTGGGGTGGGGAGAGGGCGAGGGAGGGGCGGCGCGAGCGCGCGCGCGCCGACAGCCCCCCCCCCCTCTCAAACCTCCAGCGACGTCGCGCCCGCCCCGCGCCCCCCTCCCCTGTCCAAGGCCGGCTACGAAGACGAGCCTGGCGCGCTCATTGCCGCGGCCGACGCGGCGGCGGCGGCCGCGCCGCCGCGGCGCGCGGGGGGCAAGCCGTTGACCGGCCGCGCCGCCCGAATTTTCTACGCGTCGCGCACCCACTCCCAACTCGCCCAAGTCGTGCGCGAGCTGAAGCGGACGGCGTACACGCCAAAAATGGCGGTGCTGGCGTCGCGGTCCCACTACTGCGTGAACAAGAAGGTGCTGGCCGCACCGGTCTCGGTCGACGAAGGGTGCGACGCGGCCGTCTCGGCGGCGGCCTGCGCCCCGTTCCGTGGCGCGCACCGCCTGGCCGCGCCCGGGGTGGCGCCCACCGTGCATGATGTCGAGGACCTTGTCGCGGCCGGCAAGCGGCACGGCGCGTGCCCCTACCACGCGTCACGCGCGCTCGCCGCGGCCGCCGACCTAGTCCTCTGCCCCTACTCGTACCTGCTCGACCCCGCCGTCCGCGCCGCCCTGGACATCGACGCAGACGGCGCGGTCGTCGTCATCGATGAAGGGCACAACGTGGAGGACGCGTGCCGGGAGGGTGGGTCGGCGAGCGTCGGCGCGCGCGCGCTGTCCGACGCGGGGGCGGCGCTCGCGCGCGCGGCGGCCATGGGCGGCTCCGGCGCCGCCGTCTACGCCCCGCTGGCCACCGCGGTCAACGGCATCGCGGCCTGGTTGAGAGCGACGGCGGATGGGGGCTCGGTGCGTCCCTCTGGCTACGACGCGTTTGAAGCGTCGTGGGCCGGCCCCGCCGCAGCCTCCGCCCTCACGGGCGCCGGCCTCGGCCCCGCCGCCGTAAAGGTGTTGGGCGAGTTGCTAAACCAAGCGCGCGCGCTGGAGGACGGGCTCGACCGGGGCCCGGGTGGCTTTGCGCCGGGCGACGGCCCGCGCGGCGGCAGCCAAGACGCCGCGACCGCCTCGCGCCCCGGCGGCGCCGCGCACGCCGCCCTGTCCCGCCTGCTGTGCGCGCTGGACCTCATGCACGCGTCGGCAGGGGCGTCGCCGCCGCCGTTCCGGCTGGCGGTGCGCAAAGAGGTGGAACGCGAGCGGCGGCCACCGCCGCGGCGGCGTGGGCGCGGCGGCGACTCGCCCGCCGCGGCCGGCCCCGCCTGGACCATCACCCTGGAAGTCTGGGCCCTGTCCCCCGCCCCCGCCTTTGCCGCCGCCGCCGGGCGCGCGCGCTGCGTGATCGTCGCGTCCGGCACGCTCGCGCCGACCGCGTCGTTCGCGTCCGAGCTCGGCGCCCCCTTCCCCGTCAAACTGGAAGCCCCCCACGTCGTTGACATGGCCCGCCAAGTGTGGGCGGGGACGTGTGCGGCGGGGCTCGACGGCGCGGCGTTGACGGCGACTTTCAAGGGGTCTGCGTCGTTCGCGTTTCAGGACGGCGTCGGCGCCTGCCTCGAGGCCGCCCTGGGCGCGACGCCGGGTGGCGTGCTGGCGTTTTTTCCGTCCTACGCTCTCCTCGACCGCCTGGTGGCGCGCTGGCGGTCGACGGGCGCGTGGGAGCGCCTGCACGGCATCGCCCCCGCCGTCGCCGAGCCGCGCGGCTCCGGCCCCGGCTTTGACGCCGCCCTGGCCGAGTATTATGATGGGGTGAAATCGCACGGTCGCGCCCTCTTCCTGGCCGTGTGCCGGGGCAAGGCGTCGGAGGGCCTCGACTTTGCCGACGCGCGCGCGCGGCTCGTCCTCGTGTTCGGCGTCCCTTTCCCCGCCGCCCAGGACGCGCGCGTCCTCGCCAAGAAGGCGTACAACGACGCGCGATCGGGCGCGGTGGCGCGCGGCGCGGCGACGGGCGCGGGCGGCGCGCGCGACGCGCCGCCCGCGCCGCCGCTCTCCGGCGACGCGTGGTACACGCAGCAAGCGTTTCGTGCGCTCAACCAGGCGGTGGGGCGCTGCATCCGGCACCGTGGGGATTGGGGAGGGATCGTGCTGGTGGATTCGCGCTTCCGCGAGGCGCGGCTGCGCGCGTCGCTCCCGCGCTGGGTCCGCGGCGCGCTCGTCGACCGCCCCGACTTTCGGGCGGTGCTGCAGGATTTGAAACCGTTTTACGAGCGGCTGCTGGCCGAACCGCCCGCCGCCGCGGCTCCGCCGCCCGAGCCGGACGCGGCGGACGAGGCGGCCGCGCGCCCACCGCCCCGGCTCGAGCGCTCCGACCTCGCCGCCGCCGGCCAGCCCACCCTGGCCTCGCTCTGGGCGGGCAAGCGCGTGCCGCGGAGGAAGCCGTTTGTGCCGCCACCGCCGGCCGCCAAAAAGGGCAAGACGGAGGGAGAGAGAGAGGACGAGTGGGTGGCGCCGGCCGCCGAGCCGCTCCCGGCCGAGCCGGCAGCCGAGCCAAAGCCGTCACCGTCACCTCCGGCCGCCGCCGTCGACACGCAGACCGTCGGCCGCGGCGTCGAGGGCGTGGTGCCGACCGCGCCGCCGCCGCGGCCGCCGCCCCTGTCGGCGCCCTCCTCGTCCCTGCCCCCCTTATCCGCGCCCGCACGCACACCGTCTGGCTACTTCGCGGGCGACGGCGAAGACGGGTGGTGGGACGACGCGCTGGCCGCGGGCGGCGGCGGCGGCGGGTCGGGCGCGCCGCCGGTCGACGGCGACGCCGAAAACGCGGCGCCCTGCACCCAGCTCGCGCTCACCGAGCCCAAGGCGAGAGGCGGGGCGCCGTCCCTGGCGGCGGCGCGGGCGGCGGCCGACGCGGTGCCGACGCCGGGCAGCGGCGCGTCGAGCGGGAGGTGGCGGTAGAGGGGGCGGGCTGGTTCTGCTGTTTTGTGCGGGCGCGAACAAACCGTCTGTAGGCTCGAGCTTTTTGAGACGGAGGGGTGGCGCGAGGGGGTTGGCCGGCGCGGCCGAGAACGCGAGCCGTCGGCGCCGCGAGCACACACGCCGGCCCCGGCCGGCGTCCGCCCCCCCTCCCGCCACCATCACGGCGTTCAGCTGAGGCTGGCCGCATCCGAACCGGGGTCGCGGCCCCCCCACACCCCCCAATGCGCTCCGACGCGGTCGCCGCCGCCGCCGCGGGCGCGGCGGCCGGCGGCGCCGCGGTCTACGTCGCCCACAGGCTCGGCTGGTGGGGCGTGCGCCGCGGCCCCGACCTGGACTGGGGCGCCGGCGGCGTGAGCAAGCCCGCGGCCGCCTCGAGCGCCGCGGCTCCTTCTCTGACCGCTGCGACGCTGCAGTCCGACCCCGTCGTCGCCGAACAACTCACTCGCAACGTCCAGTTCCTGGGGCGGGCCGGCCAAGCGTCCCTGGCCGACGCCCTGGTCGTCATCGTCGGCCTCGGCGGCGTGGGCTCGCACGCGGCCGCCCACCTGCTGCGCGCGGGGGTGGGGCGGTTGCGGCTGGTGGACTTTGATCAGGTAAGAAAGAGAGAAGGGGGTGGACGGGGAGGGAGCGGGGAGGGCGGGCAACCGCCCCACCCCTTCCCCCTCTCTCCCTTCACAGGTCACCCTCTCCTCGCTCAACCGCCACGCCACCGCCACCCGGGCCGATGTAGGCACCCCCAAAGCGGTAGCGCTGGCGGCGGCGTTGCACGGGGTGATGCCGGAGGCGGGGATTGACGCGCGGGTCGCGATGTTCACGTCCGCCACCGCCGACGCGCTCCTCTCGGGTTCCCCCTCCTACGTCGTGGACGCCATCGACAACATCCACACTAAGGTGCTCCTGTTGAGCGAGTGCCAAAAAAGGGGGCTCCCGGTCGTCTGCGCCGGCGGCGCGGGCGGCAAAGCCGACCCGACGCGCGCCGCGCTCGCCTCGCTCGACTCGACCCACGCCCGGGCCGACGCCTTGGCCCGCTCCGTGCGGCAGCGCCTGCGGCGGCAGGGGGGCGACCCGGCCGCGGTGGCGGCCGTGGTGAGCGACGAGCCGCCGCGCGTCGGCCTGATCGACCCTTCCCTGGCCCCCGGCGCCACCCCCGAAGACTACCGCATCGTGCCAGGCTTTCGCGTGCGCACCCTGCCCGTGCTGGGGCCGACGCCAGCCGCGTTTGGGGGGGCGGCGGCGGCGTGGGTGGTGGGCGAGGTGGCGGGCGCGCCGCTCGCGGCCGCGGCGGCGCCGCGGGGGGCGCCGGAGTCGTGCCGCGTCCTGCTCGACCGACTGGCCGACCGCGAGGAGGCGCTCCATGGGGCGGCGCTGGCCGTGGATCTCGACGACGTGGCCTGGCTCGCGCGGTCGGTCTGGCGCGGCGCGAGCGCGGCGGACGCTGCCGCCCCGCCGCGCCTCCCCCCGTCCGACGCCACGCTGGCCACATCCTTGGCCGGCCTCGCCCTCACCCGCTTCGACAGGGGCGCGGCGGCAGGGGTGGACAACCTGGTGCTCCTCTCGTTCGCGCAGGCCGACGCGCGCGACGCGGGGGCCGACGTCGGCGGCGCGCCGGGGTGGGAGGCGCGGGCGGCGACCGTTCTCGCGCGCGTGGCGGTGGAAGCGGGGGGGAGCGATGGGCTCGGGCCGTGGTTTTGGTGAGCGGGCGCGACACTGCCGCGAACAGGGGCGCAAACACCGATGACCCTCCTCCGCCCCCTGCCCCCCCTCCGCGCCCCCTCTGGCACCCGCCGCATGCCCCACCGCGGCCGCCGCCCCGCCCCCGCCCGCGCGGCGGCGCCCGCGGCCGCCGCGGCGCCCAGCGCGCTCGCTGCCGCGGGCGCCCTGCTCACCTCCCTCGTCTCGCCGCGCACCCTGCTGTTCGTCTCGGGCGTGTCCGTCGTTGCCTTTGGTGGGGAGGGGAATGAGGGCGGGTTTGGGAGAGTTGAGGGCCGTGCGGAAGCCGCCGCCGCGAGCCGCCCTCGCCCCTCTCCCCAGGCGTCGCCCAAGCCGCGTCCAAGTCGCGCTGGGCGCGGCGCCCCGTGGAGCGCGTCTGGTCGCGCACCGTGGCCGACACGCTGGCGGACCGCCGCGTGCCGCCGCCCGCGGTCGGCGGCTGGCTCCTCCCCCGCGCGCCTGCCGCCGCCGCGCTCGCCGCCGCGCTCGACCCTTCTTCTTCCCAGGGCCTCTATTTCATCGTGGACGGGCCGCCCCGGTGCGGCAAGACAACACTGCTGCGCGAGGCGTTGAAGGGTGGGGAGGAGGCCGCCGGCGGCGGCGGCAACGCCGGCAAAAAGAGAAACAAACGGCACGGCGTCGCCTACATTGACGCCGGCTCGCTGCCGACATCGCCGGCGGCGGGCGACCTGGGGCGCGCGCTGGCGGCGGCCATCGGGTTTTCGTTCGAGGAAACGTCGCGCGTCATGCGCCGCGTCGCGCCCGTGCTCGCGCCGGCCGCGCCCGACATGTCCCCAGACCCCAGGGAGACGCTGGCCCGGGCGGCGGCGGCGCTGGAGGAGGGGGCGGCCACGCTGGTGGGCGGCGACGGCGCGCCCGCGCCGCTCCTCGTCGTTGATGGTTGCGACGCCGCCGTCGCGTGCGGCGGCGGCGCGGCCGATGCGTTGCTTGCTCTCCAGACGCTCGCTGCCACGTGGGCGGCGCGGGGGTTGATCGTCACGGCGTTTGTCGCGTCGCGCCAAGCGACGCTGTCCCTCCTCGGCGCCGCGCCCGCCGGCGCGGCCGCCGCGCGCGTGACCGTGCCGCCGCCGACCGACGCCGAGGCAGCGGCGTGGCTGAAAGCTCGTGGTGTCCCCTCCGCCTCCATCCTCCCCCTAGTCGACGCAGCGGGCGGCGACTTTGGCTGCCTCGCGCGCGGCGCGCGCGCCGCCGCCTCCGGCGCCTCCGCCGCCGCCGCCGCCGCCTCCGTCGCGGCCGAGGCCGAACGCCGGTACGCCAAGGCGGGCGTGATGGACGCGGGCGAGCGGCAGGGGGGGGGGTTGGCGGTCATCGCGGCGCTGGTCGAGGTCGCGGCGCGCGGGGGCGACCCCGCCATTCCGGCGTCCCTTTTCCGGCGCTTGGTACCGGAGAAAGAGGCTCAGGACGCGCTGCTGGTCGCGCAAGGCGGTCCTCTGACGCGCGGCGACGCGGGCGAGGTGCGCTTTGCGCCCGGCCCGTCGCGCGTGTTCGCCACCCGCGGCCTGCTCGCGGCCGCCCTCGCCGACGCCGGCGCGCTCGAGGGCGCGGCCCGGGTGGCGGCCGACGCGGCGGCGGCGGCGGCGGGGTGAGGGGCGGAGGGGAGACGAGAGAGCGCGGGGCGGGGCGGCCGCGGCGTGTTGCACGGTTTGGGGCCGCCCCCCGCCCCTCGCCCCCGCTCACGACGCCAGCCGGGACGACCGCCGCGTGCCACCGGGAGTGACCGCGGGGGTGCGCGCGGGCGCGGGGGCGTGGGACCGCGCGCCCCCGTCGCCGCTCCGCCGCGCGGTCGCTGTCGCCGCTTCCGGCGGCCCGTGCGGGTAAATGAAGAATTGCCACACGTTGGCCGTGTAGTAGGCGAGCGAGATGACGCCCAGGGCGGCCCCCGCCCAGAGCAGGGCCAGGCTCGCGCGCACGCCCGCGTCGACCGCGACGCGGTGCCGCGGCCAGCGCTCGCCCCCGCGCCGCAGCGCGAGCAGGCCCGACATCGCCACCATCTGCGCCGCCGTCTTCCACTTGCCCAGCGAGTTGACGCGCACCGCGCCGTGCGCGCCGCCGCCGGACGTGGCGGCCCACTCGCGGAGGGAGGACATGGCGACCTCGCGGCACACGATGAGCGCGACGGGCGCGGCGAGCTCGGCGGGGGTGAGCGGGGACGGCGGCGTCGCGGCCGCCAACACCAGCGCCGTCGACACCATGACCTTGTCCGCGACGGGGTCGAGAAAGGCGCCAAACGCCGAGGTGAGCGCGAGGCGGCGCGCGAGGTAGCCGTCGGCCCAGTCGGTGACCGCCGCCAGAATGAAGACCCCCGCCGCGGCCCCGGACGCCTTGTGCCCCGGCGCAAACCAGAGCGCGAAAAAGACGGGGACGAGGGCGAGGCGGAGGAGGGTGAGCACGTTTGGGGGGGTGAGGAGGGGGGAGCGGCGGCCGGCGAGCGAGTGGGGGGCCGGGGAGCGGCCCCTCGGCGACGGGCCGGCCTCGGACGCGCGGCGGCGGTAGAAGTCGGAGCGGCGGTCGATCGGGGAGACGAGGTCTTCCTGGAGAGGAGGGGAGGGGGTGGCGGGTCGCGACTCGGGTTGGCGCGCGCGCGGCGCACAGCGGTGGGCGCGTCCAGGCCCCCAATCGCCGCCCGCCACGCGGGTCGACCAGCGCCGCGCCGATCGCGGCCCCGCGCGCCGGCGGCGCACGCCCCCGCCCCTGCGCGCGCGCCATCGGGCGCCGCACCGCGCGGCGCCGCGCCCCTCCTCCTCCCTCCTCCTCTCGCCTGGGACGACACGAACAGGAGCGGCACGCGCGGGACGGCGTCGTGGGGGGGGGGGGGCTTGCGGGGGGCCATGGTGGCGGCTTCTTTTTTCGGGTGTGCGGGGGGGGGCGACCGCCCACCCTCCCTCTCGCGGACTCGGCCGCACGTCACTCGACCGCCGCCGCCGCCCGCAGCGCGTCCGCACACGCCCCCCCGTCCTCCTCCCCAATCTCGTCCGGCAGCGCGGCCAGCGCCTGGAGCGCGGCGCGCACAGAAGCTGAAGCTGCCGCGCGCGCGGCGGCGACCGCCGCGTCGGCCGGCACGGCGGCGCCCCCCATCAGCGCCGCCGCCACCATGCCCGCGCGCTGGATTACGGGACCAGGCACGCCTTCAGCCGCCGCGCACGCGAGGCCAAACGACCGCCCGTCGCCTTTGCCCGCGGCGAGCCGCCGCAGGAGCAGCGGCCCGCCGCCCGACCCGCCGCCTTCCAGCACGGCCAAGTGCGCGTGGCCCAGGCTGGGCGTGTCGGGCAGGACGCCGGGGGTGAGGAGCTCGGCAAAGTGGGTGGTGACCGCGGCGCGCGCGCCGCGCGCGGCGAGCGCGCGCGCGGCCGCCGCCACCAGCCCCGCGCCGTCGGCCGCCAGCGTGCCAGAGCCTAATTCGTCAAACAGGACGAGCGACCGGTCCGTCGCATGCCGCAGCGCCGCCGCCGCGCGCCCCAGCGACGCGGCGAGCGCGCCGCCCGCCCCCCCCGCGCCGGCGGCCAGGCCGCCGCGCCCGCGGCAGGCGGCGCCCGCGAAGAAGATGCGGTCGGTGAGGCCGATGACGGCGGATGAGGCCGGCACGAAAGAGCCGGCGTGGGCGAGGGCGGTGGTGAGCGCGAGCGACGACGCCCACGCGGTTTTGCCCGCGCCGGAAGCGCCGCCGACCAAAAGCACGGAGGGCGACCCTCCGCCCAGGCGCGTGGTGGACGGGACGTAGGCGTCGGTGTGGACTTCGAGGAGGGGGTGGCGGCCTGGGGAAAGGAGATAGGGAATCGCGTAAAAGCGATTAGTGTGCCACCTCCCAAACAATGCTCTTTTTCTCCCCCCACCCTGCCTCACCTCCCACCACCTCCAACACCGGCTCCTCCACCAGCGTCGGCCGCACCCAGTCACGCTCGCGCGCGACGACGGCGAGCGCGGCCGCGGCGTCGGCGGCGGCTGCCGCGCGCGTCGCACGCGCGAGCGCCAGCCCGTGCTCGCCCTCGACCCGGCGCGCCACTTCAGCCGCCAGGCACGCCTCCCCGTCGCGCACCCGGTTGAGCAGGTCGCCGTACGCGTCGTCCAGGGCGGTCGTGGCGGCGGCGCGGTAAAAGGCGCCGCGCGCGGTTGGCGGAGGGGGCGGGCGCCCGCGGCGGCGGCCGCCGCCAGGCGCAGGGAGGTCGGGGTCGGGCCCGCCGCCGTCGACCGTCGTCGGTGGGTGCACCACGCGCGAGCCGCCGGGGTGCGGGGCGTAGGCGCGGGACTGGGTGACGGCGTCGGCGTCGCCGTCGAGGGGACCACCCCCACCCCCTCCAACCCCCGCCCCGACCCCAAACGCCAGCGCGTAGTCGCCCAACCCGGCCAGCACGCCGGGCGGGAGCTCGCCGCCGTCAACGCGCACGAAGAAGCCGCACTGGGGGAGGTAGGCGGCAGAAACGGCGAGCCCGACCGCGCCGCCGGCGGCCGCCACGCGGTCGGCTTCAGTCGCCGCCACCGCGTCCAGCTCAGCCGGCAGCCTCGCGTACGCGTCGTGCAAGGCGTCGAGGGCGGGGAGGACGCCGCCCGCGGCGAGGCGGCCGCCCGCGGCGGCGGACGGGAGGTCGAGCGCGGACGCGACCGCGTGCCGCAGCGCGTCCATGGGGCCGATGGCGGCGCCAAGGGAGGGGGCGACGGCGGCGGGGAGGGCGGCGAGGAGAGCGGGGAGGGGTTCGCTGGCGTCAGCCGCCGCGCCGGCGAGCGTCGCCGCCGCGGCGGCCAGCGCCGCCGCCCCATCCACCAGCGCGATCGCGTCCGCCACATTTGGCCTCCCGTTGGACGCGCGCAGGCGGGACAGGGACGCGGCGGGGGCGCGCACGCCGCGCAGCGCGGCGCGCGCTGCGTCGAGCGCGTCGCCGCGCGCGGCGAGCCACGCCACCGCGTTGCCCCGTGCCGCGATGACGCCCAACTCCCGGGACGGCGCGCTCACCCAGCGCCGGACCAGCGCCCGCCCCGCGGGCGTGACGCCGCGGTCGAGCAGGGTGAGGAGGCAGTGCCCCGCTTTCGCGCTCCCGACGCCCATCGCCGACGGGTGAGCCTCGAGCGTCGCCACCCCCAGGTCGGCCGCAGTCGCGTCGTCAATGTGGAGGTAGGTCGGAAGTGGGGTTTCGGCCACGGTGTCGACGGTGGTGAGGAGGGGAGGAGGAGGAGACAGGGGGGTGGACGCGCGGACGCCGTCGGCGACCCCGACGCCGTCGTCGGGGTCGCCGCCACCATCGTCGCTTCCCCCACCGTCTCGCAGCAGCACGTTGGCCAGCCCGCCCAGTGCAGCCGCTTGCGCGGGCACATCCAGCGCGGCGCAGCCAGCGAGCCAGCGCGTGCGCGCGGCCGCGCCGCCGCCGCCCGCCGCCGCGCGCTCCGCCCCGCCCCCAAACGGGAGCCCGGCCACCGCGCGCACCGCAGCGTCGCCGGTGCGAAAGAGGGACGCGCGCTCCAGGCGGACGGCGGCGCCGCGGGCTGCGGCCGCGGCGCTCAGCGCGGACAGGAAGCGGTCGTCGGACGCCGCGCTCGCGTGCACGGCGCCCGGCGCGGCCACCTCCAAAGCTGCGGCCAGGGCGTTGAAATGATCGTCCGCGGGCGCGTGGGCGACGCGCAGGGCGCGGGAGGCCGGAGAATACCAGGCGAGCGCTGTCGCGCCGCGCGCGTGCGCCGCGGAGGCCGTCACCCCCCGGGCGGCGTCCAGGAGGGTGGCGTCGGCCTCGGTCGGGGTCGACATGACGGGCCGAGGGCGCCCGAGGCGGGGAGGGGGAGAGTGGGGGGGAGCAAGCAACGCGCGGCGGCCGGACCGACACCGCTCTCTCACCCGCCCGCCGCCTCCTCCTCCCCCTCCTCTCCCCCAACGCCCCATGAATCGGTCGCCGCCGCCACCGCGGCCAGCAGGGCGGCCGCGGGACCGCCCTCGCGCGCGGCGCCGGCGGCCGGCGGTGGCGACGCCGCGCGCTCGCCCGGCGACCCCGTGCCCCCCGCCCCACCGCTCCCTCCCGCTTGTTTCGCTTCCGCGTGCTTGGCTGCCGCGCGCGCCTCGTACGGCGAGCGCGCCTCCTTGAGCGTGGCCGCCCACCGCGCCGCCACTTCGCGCTCGACCGCCGTCGAGTCGGCGCCAGGCATCGCGGCCTGCACCCCGGGCCGCACGGCGAGGCCGTACTCGGTGAACGCGGTCCAGCCTTTGACGCGAGGGGTGGGTGGGGGGGGTGGAGGGGCGGGGCGGCCCGCGGCGCGCGCCGACCGGCGGCGCGCGACGTCCGCGGACTCGGGCGTCGCTGGCGCGGGGCGCGGCGCGCGCGCGGCGGGCGTCGTGGGCGTCGCCGCCGGCAGCGCGGGTGCGGCGGACGGAGTCGGCGGGGCGGCCGACGGCGCTGGCGGGCGCGTCTGGGGCGGCGGCGGCGGCGGCGGCGGCGGCGGCGGCGGCGGCGGCGGCGCGCCGGGCGCCGCGGGGGGCGGCGCCGGTGCCGGCCACTGCCCGGCCAGAAACACGGGCTCGGCCGCGGCCGCGGCCGCGGGCGCGGGCGCCGGGCCCGGCGAAAAGAGCGGGCGCGCGAGGGTGGGGCCGCCGCTCGGCCCCGCCGCCGGCCCGGCCCCGCGCCACACCACGCCCGCCGCGCGCGGCGCGGGCCACGCGGGCGCGGGCTCGCAGCAGCCCGCCAGCCGGGCGCGCTCGGCGAGCAGCGCCTGCGGAGGGGAGGAGAGGGGAAAGGGTCGGCGCGAACACTCTCTCCTCTCCCTCTCCCTCCCGCCCCTCCCCCCGCCCCTCCCCCCCTCTTCCTCACCCCCACCAGCGGGTGACCAAATCCGTACACCTCCAGCCCGGGCGCGACGTCGCCCGTGCGCAGGTAAAGCGCGAGTTTGGCGAGGGGCGCGGACGGGGTCGCCCCGTCGAACGCGTGCCCCCCGTCCCAGAGCAGCGCAAACGTGGGCACCGCGGGTGGCGGCGGCAGGGCGGGGATGGCGGTCTCCGCCGACGCGGGCGTGGGTGCGCGGCGGCGCGCCGCGTCGCCGCCCGCCGAGTCTGGGGCGGCCGCGTCGCCTCCCACCGCCCCCGCCGCCGTCGCGGGCGCGCGCACGGCAAAGGCGCAACCGTGCCCGTACAGCGTGGCGGACGTGCGGTACCCGACCGGGAAGGGGAAGCGCGGCGCGCCCGCGACCGCGTGCCAGGCCGCCGTCTGGGCGCAGGGCGCGCCCAGCTCCCACACGACCGTGTGGTACCCGGTGAGCAGGCAGAATGGGGGGGCGACGGTCTGGGGGTGGGTGGGTGGGAGTGTGGGGAGGCGCGGCCGCGCGCGGCCGCGCGTGCGTACGCCGCCGGCGCTGGACCCTCACCACGGGGCACCCGCCCGCGCGCCAGAGCGTGCCCATGGATGGCCGGCGAGGGTGGAGGGTCGCCGTCCAGCGGGGCTCGCCGCAGCACCGTGTGCGCGGGCGCCGCGTCGCCGGCCGATGTTGGCACTCTCTCCTTTCCACCACCCTCTCCCCCCTCTCCACCATGCGCGCTGTCGCCCAATCGACGACCCCCACTCGCGCAGCGCCGCCCGCGCGGTCGGCGGCCCCGGGTGCGTGGGCAATGCGCTGGCGGCGCGCGGGCGCAGGGGTGTTGCGGCCGCCGCGGGCGCGAGCGGGCGCACTCGCCAGGCTTGCAAGCCCCAATGCGGGCATCTGGCGGTGGCGGCTCCATCGGCGCGCCCACCGCCGCCCGCGCCGCGCGCGCCGGCCGTCCGCCGACCCCGCCGCTTCCCCAGCCGCCCCTCCTCCCTCCTTGCGCGCCCGCCTGGCGGCCGCCGCGGCGGCGGCGACCCTCTGCCTGGCGGCCGCGCCCGCCACGGCCGCCACGCGCCTCCCCCCCATCGACAAAGACCCCGCGCGCTGCGAGCGCGCGTTCACCGGCAACACGATCGGCCAGGCCAACGCGGTGAGCGACAAACTCCTGGACCTGCGCCAGTGCAAGCTGTCGGGGGCGGACGTGTCGGGCAAAACTCTGGCCGGCGCGCTCATGAGCGACGCGGACTTTTCCAAAGCGGTCATGGTGGAGACCGTGCTCACCAAGGCGTACGCCCCGCGCGTCAACCTGCGCGGCGCCAACCTGACGAACGCGGTGATCGACCGCGTCGACTTCAGCGGCGCCGACCTGACCGGCGCGACGCTCAGGAACGCCGTCCTCACCGGCCTCACCTGGACGGGCGCCATCCTGACCGACGTCGATTTCGAGGACGCGCTCATCGGGTCGCAGGACGCGGCGGCGCTGTGCGCCAACCCGTCGCTCGTCGGCGCGAGCCGCGCGGGGGTCGGGTGCCGCAGCGGCAAGTGAAGAGAGAGAGAGAGAGAGAGGGGCGCGGGGTGGCGCTCGCCCCCTGCGATCGTGAGCCGTGTGGTAGCGAGCGAGCGCGCGGTCGATGCGGGGCGGGAGGGCGGCGGACGGCGTCTCTCGCAGCGTCTATTTTAAGCGCGGCCTCTCTTCGCGGCCTTCAACACAACTCCCTCGCCCGCCTCCCGGCCGGGCGCCGCCCCCATGGCGCCCACGCGCCGCTCCGCGTAGCCTGCTCCCCCCCCGCGGACGCTGGCGGCCCGATGCCGGCCGCGCCTCCGGCGCTCGCTCCGCCACGCCTGGACTGGGAGGCCGCCGCGGTCGCCCGCCGCGAGGCTGCAACTGCGGCGTCGTCGCGGGCCGCGCGCGCTGCGGCGGCCGCGTCGCGCGACGGCCCGGCGCTCGACGCCGCGGCGACCGCCGCTCGCGCTCGCGCCGCGGCCGCCGCGGCGGCCGTGCCGGCGCACGCGGCCGACGGTTGGGCGTTTGCCGACGGCGGCGGCCCGCTGGGGTGGCCGACCAGCCTCGCGCAGCTTGCGCTCGCCGCTGCGGCCGCGGCGTTGCGCCCAGGCGCCCCTCGCCCCCGCGGCGCCCGCCTGCACGCCGCCCACGAACGCCTGGTCGTGCAAGCGGGGGCGGGAGGGGGGGCGGTGACCCTGGCATCCGCTTTGCTGCTGGCCCCTGGCCTCGCCGCCGCCCTCTGGGCCGCCGTCCGCGCCGCGCTCGAGGCCGCCGCCTGCCGCCGCCGCGCCCAGGCCGCGGCCCGCCTGGCCATGCTGGCGGCCGCGGCGGCGGCCGCGGCTGAGGCGGCGGCGGCCGCCGCGCGCGGCGCGCCGCGCTGGCGCGTGCCGCAGCGCGCGCTCGTCGCCGCGCCCCGGCTCCTGTTTCTGGTGGATGCCGGCGTCGTGCCGGGCAAGGAGATTGTTGTCGCTGAAGAGGGAGGGGCGGGAGTGACGGCCTCGGCCGCGGTGGCGGCTTTGCGCGCGCCGGCAGCCGCCGCCGAGGCCGCCGCGGCCGCCGCCGACGCCGCGGCCGCGGACGAAGCGCGTCGATCCCTGGCGCACGACGAGGACGAAGGCCTCGGCGCGCCGCCGGTCGACGCGCGGCTGCGGGCGTGGGGCGACAGCGTCGGCGGAGAGCCGCCCGCGGCCGCCCGGCGCCCCCTCCACCACCTCGCCGCCGCCCGGGACGCCGCATGGGGCCTGTTCCCATCGGTCCCCCTGCTCGCGCGCGCGGACGACCTGGCGCGGCCGCCCGGCGGCACGCGGACGCTCGCTGCCGGCGCGGGGGCGCTCATCTCGACGCCGCCTGGGCCGGCGCCCCTCGGCGCGCCCTCGCCTCACTTGAGGCCCGGCATGCTCATGTCGCCTGGGCGGGCGTCGGCCGCCGGTCTGCCGCCGGCTCCCGGCTTGCCGTCGCCCGCGCGCCCCGGCGACGCGTCGGCCCCCCCCGCCCTCGCCCCCGGCCGCCGCGCGGCCGCGCTGGCGCCCGTGGTGGCGACGCCGGCGCGCGAGCGGCGAGGACGTCCGGCCGCGCGCGAAGTGGCGGCCCGCGCGCTCGCCGCGCGGGCGGTCGCAGACCTCCCCGCCCTGCCCCGCCAGCCGCACGCCTGGTGGCGCCGCGTGCCGCCGCGGTCGACCGTGGCTATCGTGCCCCGGGCGCGGGCGAGGCGCGCGGGGCTGGCGTCGCCGCCGCCGAGGCGGCGCCGCGCAGGCGGCCGCGACCACTCCCCGCCGCTCGCCGGCCCGCCCTCCGACGACGGCCCACCATCACCCACCGCCCCCCTGTCCTTCACCGACCGCCGCCCCAAGGCCGTCGCCGTCGGGCGCGGTCTCCACGGCCGCGGCCTCTACGCGCTCGAGCCCGTGTCCGCCGGCGATTTCGTCCTGGAGTACTTGGGGGAGCTGCTGCGCGCCCCCCTGGCCGACGTGCGCGAGCGCGCGTACGGGTTCGCCGACGGCGGCACCTACCTCTTCCGCGCTGACGCGCAGTCCGTCGTCGACGCGACCCAGGCGGGCGGCCCCGCCCGCTTCATCAACCATTCGTGCGCGCCCAACACGGCGACGAGGGTGACGCACGACGGGGTGGGGGGGGCGCCGCGGGTCAACGTCGTGGCGCTCGTCGACGTCGCTCCCGGGGACGAGGTCACGTACGACTACCAGTTTGCCGAGGAGGGAGACCCCATCAAGTGCAACTGCGGCGCGGCGGGGTGCCGGGGCACGCTGAATTGAGCGAGCGGGGGGGTCTTTTTTTTCCATAGAAGTTGTTTTCTGTTTGGTTGCCCGCCGTGGCCGGCTTGTGTCGCGGCGCCGTCCCTCCGTCCCCCACCAAAAAAGAGGGGCGAGGAGGCGCACGCGCTCCGGCCCTTCGGGCCCTCGTCCCGCCTGGCGGGCTTCGATCCCGCGACCAAGAGCTTGCTCAGACGATGCGCCGGGGCCACGGCGCGCGCGGTGTGGGGAACGCGCGCGCCATAAGACTCCCACTCTGACCAGGCTGAGTTACAGGCGGCGGGGGCGAAGGAGGCGGGGAAGGGGCGGCGGCGGCGCTGTCAGGCGCCGCCGTCGCCACTCCCCCGCCTCGACCCTGGGACCTCGGCGCCCGCCAAAAGGCGGGCGTCGCGCGTTGCCACAGATGAATTAATCTGGGTCTCTCAATGACTAGAGGGGTGGGGTGGGGTGGGGGGGTGAGGCGGCGGCCTCCCTCTTACACGGGCGGTTGGGGGAGTCAGGCCGCCGACACACCCAACACCACGCGCCGCTCCATCCCTCCTCCCCTACTTGGAGAACCAGCCCTTGGCCTCCGCCTTGACCTCGGCCGCGGCCGCCTTGGCCTGCGCCGCCGCGCTGTCGACCGCCGCTGCCGCGCCGTCGGCCGCGCCCTCGACCGACTTGCCAAACGCAAACCACGATTTGCGCACGGTGTCCGTCGCGCCATCCGCCGCCTTGCGCACGTCGGCCTCGGCCGTGGCTGCCTGCTTGGAGAAGAGCGACCACGATTTCCCCGCCTCTGCCTCCAGCCCCGCCGCCGCGCCCGCCGTCGCGCCCGCGACGCCCGCCGCCGCCTTGCGCGCGTCGGCCGCGACGCCGGCGACGGCGGCGTGCGCGTCGGCTTCGGCGGACGCGGCCTTCTTGCGAAAGAGCGACCAGCCTTCGGCCGCGCGCCCCTCTGCCGCGTCGAGCGCGGCGTCGACCGACGATGCCGCCTGGCCGACGGCGGCGTCGGTCTTTTTCTGAAAGCCAAACCAGCCCTTTTTGGCTTCCGCCTCGACCTGGCCCACGGCCCCCGCCGCCGCGCCGGCGAGCCGCTTGGCCTCGGCCTCGGCCGCGCCGACCGCGCCGCCCACCGCCTTGGCCGTCGACGCCGCCAGGCGCCGCGTCTCGGCCGCCGCGGCGTCCGCCGCGCCCTTGGCGTCGCCCGCCGCGCGGCGCAGCGCGGCCTCGGCCTGTTGTTCCGCGCCGGCGACCGCGCCCGCCGCGCCCTTGATCGCAGCGCTCGCCTGGTGCTCCGCGTTTTTCAGGGCGGCTCCCGCTTGCTTCTCGGCCGCCTTGGCCGCGTCAGCCGCGCGGTGCGCGGCCCCGCTCGCCGCGTCTGCCGCTTTGTGCGCCGCGCCCGACGCTGCGCCGGCCACATCGTGCACCGCCTTGTCGGTCGCCTTGGCGGCGGCCTTGGCGGCGTCAGTGGTGCCAGACTGGGATGAGGAGAGGGGCGAATGCGTGGGTTGGTGGGCGAGGGGGGGGCGGTTGTGGGGTGAAGCGCCTCCCGTGACCCCCACCAACCACCCCAGGCAAGCGATTGGAATATTGTTTGCCGATCGGCAGCGCTTCGAAAGCAATCCGCCTCCGCACGGCGCCGCAATCCGCGCCGCGAGTGACCCACATGGCCCGCCGCATTCCCCCCCCCCTCCCCCCCTTTCCCTCCCTACCAAGATGTCGTCCATGTAGCCCTGGGTGTAGCAGTATGCGCCGCCCGCCGCCAGGCCGCCCACGAGGAGGAGGGGGAGGACGGAGCCGCCACCGCCCGACGACGCGGCCGCGCTGAAGGGGCGCCGGGGCGCGCCCTTGGACGCCGCGCGGGCCAGGGACCGGGCCGCGAGCATGGTGGTGGTGGTGTGGTGGAGGCGGAGAGGCGGGAGGGAGGCAGGAGAGTGCTCTCTCTCTCTGGCCGCCGCACCGAGGGGTGCGACACGCCCACACCCAGTGCCCCGCCCACCACG
>Ga0315273_10003488_pt1 | contig 18979 bp, 18 predicted proteins | sample YL17G02_0_MG_FD_205753 | JGI IMG/M metagenome (GOLD analysis project Ga0315273, IMG submission 205753) | Sediment microbial communities from Yellowstone Lake, YNP, Wyoming, USA - YL17G02_0 | ecosystem: Environmental > Aquatic > Freshwater > Lake > Sediment | place: USA: Wyoming | collected...
ATTACACACATAAATAGTTTTGTTTCATTATTTTTCTTAAAATTTCTTGGATCTGCACATTTATGTTTATCTATTTTAAAATTTTTAAAATGTTTTTTAACTGAATCACAATAATTACCTATAAAATAAGCTTGTTTATAGTTATTTTTAATAATATTTTCTAAGATGTTGATCGCTTTCTTTTTTTTTTCATTTATATCTACAGAACCTGGAAAAAATACAACTATATTTGATAAATTATCATAATTATTACAAATGTGGTATAAATAAGTATGATCACATCTTCCTACATTATTTAAATTTACTATTTGTTTTACATTTATTTTACAAAAATTATAATTATCGCCTTTATTATAAACAATATATTCGAATTGATTAAATGGGTATTCATTTAACCATAATAAATCTTCATTATATCGTGATATTACAATTTCTACGTTGTTTTTATATATTATATTTTCCATATATATAATATATATATATATGGAAAATTATTTTGAAGAAATAGACTGTAATATAGATAATATTTATGAAAAACATTATAAACCAAATATTTATGAAAAATCTGAAATAAAATATATAAATATTGACTATGATAATAATGGTCATCAAGGTTTATTTAATAAAATTATATATTTATCAGGACTAGTAAGATTTTGTTTAAAATATGTAAATGTAAGAATTGTAGAACCAATATATAAAATAGGTATAGAACATCATACAATAAGTAATACTGGTATATTATTTTCTGAAATCTTTAATATTGATTTTTTTAATAAAAAAATGGAAAATTTATTTTATATGATTCCAAGAAATGATGTATCAAAATATAATTTAAATATTATAGAGTTACCACATAAATACGCTAATATATACGGATGGGATATAGAACATAATGATTATATTAATAAAGCAACAAATATGAATAAAATTAGTATAAATGATAATATTTTAATTAAAGTATTAGATGCTTTAAAACTTAATAATAGTAATATGAACATTCTTAAAAAAGAATTAAAATTATTGAGTAATAATTACAATGCTATTCATATGAGAACTGAATCAGACTGGCCTGAAAGTTGGGAAAAAAATTCTAATGATTTAATTATTAATTTATATAAAAAAAGCACTATATATGATTGTAAAACTCCTTTATTTTTTTCTACAGGCGAAGCACATAATGAAATAAAACATAAATTTAGTAAAATAAATGTAACAAGTCATACATTCGTTTCATCTGAATTATTATATGATTTAAAAACAGCAATATCATATACACTATGTTTATTTTCGGATACATTTATAAGTCATACTTATTCAACATTTTCATCTTTAATAACAATGCAACGAGAATTAATATATAATAATACAAAAAACTATAGTTATAATAATATTTCAATTTATAAAAGAGTTGATAAAGGATTGAATTATAAAAAGGTTTTAGAAACAAATAAAGATGCTAAAACATATGTTACAATAGTAGAAAAATTAAATAAATAATATTTTGGATTTTTATTATTTTGAAGGAAAAAACTCTTGAATTGAGTTTTATTATTTAATACCTCTAATTTTCAAAATATTTCATCAAATATTGCGCCAATATTTTCAAATACTTTGTCTAAAAACGGTCCACAATTTCTAACAGGTCCACAAATACAACATTTCATTATATATAATAAAAATAAAATTGAATTTGTTAGTTTAACTAGTAAATAACATATATATAAATCAATGTTTTATTTAGCGTGTACAAGATTTAATAATACAACTTATGCTGAAAATACAAATTATAGAAATAAACATAATGAAATAGCCATTTATGGAACAACATTAAAAATAAGAAATATTTATAATGTTGGAACGTTAATATTTATTGTTGAAATGAATAACGAACAAAATAAGATTGAAGGAATTGGACTTATTAAAAATTTGTTAGTTTGTGATAAAAGACATAAGATATATGACAATGATGAATATAATCGTTATATTTATAGAGGAAAATATTGGTTAAGTCGAAGTCAAATAAATAATGTCAATGAAAAAATAATAGAAATTTTTGAAAATATCCTTTTTAAAGGAAGATCGCATTTAAAATGTAGAATGGGTATAACTATTATTACCGAAAGACTATTTGTTCATTGGGATTATGATTTACAAATACTTAAAAATATGGTTAAAAATGTATTTTTAAGTTACTTTAAGTACAATATTGATGATGAAAAAGAAGAAGAAGAATATTTTGATATTATTCCAAAAAAACGTAAAAAAAGTGAAAAAACAATTAATATGATAAATATATAAATATATAAAAATATATCATATTAATTAAATTATATGAGTGGTGTTGACTTAGATGTAGATAATTATACTATATCAGAATTATTAGGAATTCTTGAATTAGAGGATCCAACTTCAGAAGAAATTATATACGAAACAAATGAATATATTACTCGTTTTTCACCTTCAAATGAAAATCGACCCGATTTAGTTGTTTTTTTTCAAGAAATGCAAACAAGGTTATTAAGTTATATGAATGAATTAGAAAATGGTGAAAATAATGAATATAATGCAGAGGATGAACAAACGGAAGAATGGACTACAAAACAAGCACTTCCTCAAGACGATCCTGTTCAAACAGATAAAATAACAGGTCGAGTTCAAAAAATAGATGTTTACGATAATAATCATATGCCAATGAAACGCGAACAATTAGGCGTAAATAATAATTATCAAGTGCCAGTTGCTCAAGATAGTTTAAATCCGAATTTACAAAATATAACAAGTCGGTTTATTGTTTTGGATAGTCAATTTCGTCAAGCAGCCGGTGGTTCTGAAAGTGCGTCAACCGATTATACCTTAGATCTATCTGAACCACTAACAGACGTAGTAACTTTGTCTCTATATTCAATACAAATACCTTATACGTGGTATAAAATCGATTATATTTATGGTAATACTTGTTTTTGGGTGACAAATAAAGGAAATACATTTAAAATATTTATTGAACCGGGCAATTACACTCCAAGCGAGTTTTGCGTAACACTAACAAATTCATTTATAAATATTGGATTTACTTATCTGACAAGTCCTAATCCCGATATTGTTCGTTATAATTCAAATAATGGAAAAATAACATTATATTTGGATAAATGGGTTGATCCAAGTGGTAATGAAATAGAAGGTATAATTCAATATACAGATACTTTTAAATCTGAAACAAATCCATATTATACATTTTTTGATATAACTGGAGGAAAGAGTTGTTATGAATCAGGAACATATCCTTGTTCTGCATCTGCCACTTCAGGGCGTACTTTTGACTCAACATTAGGTTGGTTAATGGGGTTTAATTTGCCGATACAACCAGTATTTTCATCGAATATAACTGGTACTTCTTCTCCTTTCACTTATAGCGGGGGAAATACTCCACTAAATGTTTTAAATTTAATTAGTACAAAATATTTTACGTTAGTTTTAGACGATTTTAATCAAAATCGTATAAATAACGGACTAATAACGATAACTGAGTTATCAAAAAGTCTACCATTACCGTCATATTATAATAATTCTCAACCGTATATTTGTGGTTTAAATGTGCCATCCTTACCGTCATTATTAGATATAAATGCGATTGGTAATTTATCAAATATAACACAAGAAGAAGCGGTTTCGATGGGGGTTAATCCGTCAAATTTGTTTAATAATTTACAAGATAAACTTGATTTAGGGTTTGGCAATATTCAACAGGTATTACCATCAGCCCCCAGAACATTAACCCAAGCGCAAATATATACAGTAAATGAAATCATAAAAAATAGGAGTAAAACGATTTCATTTAGGTCGAAAGCACCGACAAATGCGGACACATTTGGAATAATACCTTTAAAATATGCGTCTTTAACAACGGGTCAATTATATAGTGAATTGAGTGGCCAATTTCAAGATAATAAGCGCATCTATTTTGGTCCAGTGGATATAGATCGTCTAAGAGTAACTTTGCTTGATGATAGAGGAAATGTGGTAGATTTACACGGGGCCGATTGGTCGGTTACACTAATATCCGAGAATTTATATCAATATTAAATCATTTTGCGTCCTTTTGTATACCATAATAAGATGCTAATAAGGCTAAATAATACAAATCCGTTTCCGGCGGTTTCTAAAGATTTGCCTCCTAAAAAATAAAAAATGAGCGGTCCAATAAGACAAGATAGAAACGCGTAAAAAAGCATAATATAAGTAAAAGTGGCGAGTTTTCTGACATATAATTATACCAATATTATGTTTTTCTTTAAGTAGGTTAAAAATAATATATATTATTTAATGACGATGTCTGCGAGTTCTTCTACTTCTTCTGCTTTTACTTCTTCTTCTTTTGCTTCTTCTGCTTCTGCTTCTTCTTCTACGACGACCTCCCACAGGTGTAACAACTTCTTCTTCTTCTAAAAAGTCCATTTCTTCTGCCATTTTCTTTATAATATATAAAAATATAAAAAAATATTATATCATAGACAAAAATTAATCATTATATATATTAATGGAACTATATTTATTAAGAGATTATATCGGGTTATTCGCACCTATTATTTTATTTTTTTTATCACTTTTCCTACTCAGAAATAATAAAAAATACTTATATTTCTTTTTTTATGGATTTATACTAAATAATATTTTAAATATTATTCTAAAGGTTGCTATTAAAGAACCTAGACCAACCGCTGAACGCAAAGTAATTGAAATTGGAATTGCTAATGAAGCTCGTATTAGTTTTGATAAATTTGGTATGCCATCTGGTCACGCACAAAATTGCGCTTATTGTTTAGTATTTATTACTATGGTATTAAATGACCCTTTTATAACCGCATTTTATATAGTAATAACATTCAATACATTATTTCAACGTTACTTATACAATAATCATACTATTTTACAGTTAGTTATAGGGAGTTTTATTGGATTATTTTTTGGATATACAATCTACACGATTGCTAATAAAAATATTATGGGAAATATTAAGATGAAAAAAGATGATAACGCACTATTTGTATAATATCATACTTTGTTTAATATCTTAATTATTTTTATTTTTATATTATATTATAAATGTCTGATTTAGTTTATCAAAACTATAATAATAAATGTAAAGGATGGGTTAATCCATCTAGTCTATCTTATGCACCACAAATTATTAGTTTATCGGGTTATTATAGTCCATCCGGATCTACCAGTCTTGTATCTATTAATGGTGCTAATTTTTATTCTTATTCTAAAATATTATTTGGTACATATAATCCAACTGTATATTTTATCAATTCAAATATTATACAATTTTATGTTCCAAACACACTTAATTCTGGCACTTTTCCTGTACAAGTTTCTAATGGAGCTATTTATTCTAATATTGTAAATTATACTATTGACAACGCATCTGGGTATTGGTTAATAAATTCAAATAGCTCTATAACTAATACGAATACGAATTCGGTATCTGTTACTTCTTTGTCAAGAGGTGCTCCTTTTATTATTACATCATCGTATACCGTGGAAAATACTGATAACTGGATTATTTGTAATGGAATAGGTATAATTATAACATTACCTTCTGGTACATTATATACTGGACGTGAACTAATGTTTAAAAATATAACTGCTAATGGGGTTACATCAACAACTTTAAATATTACACAGTTAGATAATAGCGTATCTGATGTTATTTTACAGCCCGTAATTGGTAATTGGGTAACATTAGTATCAAATGGTACTAATTGGATAGTTATGCAAGGTAACTAATTTATTTTTTTATTTTTTTTGTTTTTTTCAATCGGTTTCTCTTATTATAAGTTTTTTTTCCACCTTTTAAACCAAATTGAGGGTTAAATACTGACTTAATATCTGGATCATTTGCTGTGTTATAAATACGTAAACCTTCAATAACTATTGGTTTTCCGATTATTTTTTTTTGTATTGTTGTGTTACTAAAATTATATGATAATAATTCCTTTTCTAATCGTTCTTTTTCTAATCGTTCTCGTTCTAATCGTTCTTTTTCTAATCGTTCTTTTTCTAATCGTTTTTCTTCTAATCGTTTGTCGTTTTTTGCTTTTGTTTCATCAACACGTTTTTTTAGTTCTTCTTTTCGTTCTTCTTCTGCTCGTATTCGTTCTTGTTCCAATCGTTGTCGTTCTGCTTCTTCTTGTTCCAATCGTTGTCGTTCTGCTTCTTCTCGTTCCAATCGTTCTCTTTCTAATTGTTCTCGTTTTAATCGGTCTTGTTCTAATATTGCATTGTATCTTAGTTTTGCGCGACTCGTTACAAAAATTTCTTTTATTTTTGATAGTGCAACAAATGTGTCTTTACTAACTTCTGTGTTGTTATTTTTATCTGGATGAACCATTAACCTAAATATTTTAAATTTTGATTTAACATCAGGCGCAATATCATAAGCATTTGGATTAACATCATAAACTTCATACAAAGTAGAATTTGGTGTTATTTTCCAATTTATGTTATTATCTTTATTTTTTACATCACTATTAAATAAATTAACTTTATCATTAAAAAAATTTACAATATCTTCGCTAATAGGTATAATGTTTATAGTTGAAACTTGTGTTTTTTCAAGCACTTTATCTAAAAAACGAATAAATGGGCTACCCCCACGCTGTTTTCTTGTTTTTCTTTTTTTCTTGTTTTTATTTTTTTTTCTTGTTAAAGTCATATCTAATATATGATAATAAAAAAATAAAAAATATTGTAACCTTATTTTACACGATAATATAATATTTTTTAGAAATAGTTTATATAACTATATTATATGAAATATCCAAAATTTAGAAGCATAGTAATTATTATCATTTCAGTAATTATAATATTTAGTTGTGCTTATTATAAAAGTTTAAAAGAAGGATTAACTAACAATAACAATATAATATTAATGGGTGATAGTGTATTAAATAATTCTAATTATGTTCCTGAAGGAAAATCAGTATACGATAATTTAAAAACAAAGTTAAATAACATATTAAATGTAGCTAAAGATGGGGCTACAATTAATGATTTATACTTACAATTAGATGAAATACCAATTGAACTAAATAGTTCGGAAACATTTATTTTTATATCAGCTGGTGGAAACAATATTTTAAACAAACAAACTAACACAGATATTAACCAATTATTTAATAGCTATATGGATTTTTTAAACGCATTAAGAGTAAAATTAAGTAATGTAAAAATTAATATATTGAATTTATATTTACCAGCAAATCCCCGTTTTCAATCATATAAAAAAACAATAGATCAATGGAATAATTTAATAAACAAAAATTCAAGCAAGGTTGGTGAAATGTACAATGTTGTTGATTTAAATTCGTTACTAACAAACACCTCAGATTTTGTATATGATATTGAACCATCCGAATCAGGCTCAGAAAAAATAGCAAATATTATTTATTTAACACAATAATAATTTAACATAGTAATAAATATTTATATATATTATAATGGATGATTATAGAAATAATTCTGATGATAATAATTTTAGCAATAGTATTATAGACAATAATAACAGTAATAGCTTAATAGTTACTCATAATGCAAGATTAAGATGTCTAATAACAAAATTATTTAATAATTCAGGTGAACAGCAGAATGAAATATTAAGGCAACAAATTAAAAATTTCCGTTGGCAAAATTGTTGCGTTTTAAAATTAGTTATACAACCAAATAGTCAAAAACAAAATAATAATAAAAAACTTAATTTTGTATTATCATTAATTTATGACGGTGAAATAGACCCCACAGAAAATAAACCAACTTATCAATATTGGGGTAATAATCCAGCTACAAATAACACGATTAGCCAAAAAAAAGGTTGCATTGGTTCATTTTGTAAAAAATCAGATATTACACCTGAACAATTACGTTTTAATACTTTTAATAATTTAATAGGAAATTTAAATATTAGTGATTTAAAAGATACAAGAATAGTAAGTAACCTCACAAACATAGATAAAGTATTCACTTTTTATTTGGTTAGACACGGTCAAGCAGAACATAATTTATATACCAAAACAACAATAAAAAGAAAAACTGATACAAGTTTAACTGATTTTGGTGTGAAGACCACTAAAGATGCTGGTATTGCTATAAATTCTGATTTAAATAGAAAAATAGAATACTATTTTGCGTCGGACTTGATTAGAACACGAGAAACATTTAGCGGTATTTTGAATGGAATTACATTAGGCAACTTATCTTTTAAAAAAATAAACAATATTAATGTTATTGATATTATTATTCTCCCTTGTTCACACGAACTAGCATTTTCGTCTGATGGGCAATGTGACGAAACATCAAATGCTGCACAACTATTTACATCTGAAAATAATATGTCGTGTACTAAATTGAATAATTATTTACCAGATACTGTTGCTAATGAATATAAAAATTGTGTTACGTTTAATAGTGACACATCTGATGAAAAGGTAATAAAAATTAATATAAATTGGGAATATTATACAAGGTTTTATAATAACTCATATAGATACATAGACAAAAATCCATTTAAAAAAAAACAAGGAGAACGATGCCGTGATACATCGATGATTGAGCAAGCAATTAGTATTATTACTAATGTACTACCACTTGATAAAGATAAAAATTTTGTAACAATGAATAATGAAGAAAGAGACCTACTATCACGACGACAAGGTGGAAGAAATAAAAGAAAAACGAGAAAACGTAGAAAAACGAAAAAACGTAGAAAACTTAGAAAACGTAGAAATAAAAGAAAAACGAGTAAACATCTTTAAGTTGTTTTAATATATTTATATATATATATTATTTAACACGATAATATATTAACATTTGATAACTTTTCGTGAAATTCCATTTTAAGGGTGTCCCATCGGAATTATTTGAACCCTCAAAACCCCAAGAAAAATCGGCATTAATATATTTTTTCCAATTCATCGGGACCAGACGATGAAAGCTCATACCATCGTAAGCAACTTCTTTACGATCGCACGTTAAATTGGCCGAAAAATGTTGCTGTGTTGTATCTCGAATAACACAACTATCAAGTATATATTTGGCTCCTTCAACTATAATTTCTTTGGATTTTATTATTTTATTTTGTCCATCATAAAACTCTAATATAATTATATGCGGTAATTTTGGTTTATTAAGTAATTGACTTAATACTTTTTCTTTCCATTTTTCATTAGTATTTTCAATAAAAGCAATTTGAATTGATTTATTATCTAAATAATAAATTAAACTATCATAATATCTTATCGGATTTCCTGCTTCACCCACATCTTTAATATATGGCAAATGTTTCTTATAGGAATCCGGTATGTTTTTATAAATATTACGAATTATTGAATTGGTATCAAGAATATATGCATATTTATTCCCTGTTAAACACGCTTCGATCGCATAATTTAGCAAAGCAAATCCATTTCTAAGGTCTGACGGAATAGGTTTTTCGTTTGATTGAACACCTTCTATCATTAGTTGACGAAAAAAATGAAAGAATTTTCTACCTTTATCACTTACAAATAACGTAACAAACATTGTATTAAACCAACAATTTGATTGAATTTGTACTGGAGGAACAATTTTATTAATTTTAATATGTTTATTGGCGGATAAGTTTTTTAATAAAAATTTAATAGCATCAGAATCATAATATGGTATACACTTTTTCGATGATATGTTAATTTTCAACGGTTCTTTGAGATTAAATGCTTTTTCGTTATTACAATCAAGTAAGGGTTCTCGGGACATCGACTGAAGCATTACCAGTTCTCGATTTACGGTTGGTGAATATGAATCAACTAAATGTGGTAAATCTTGTGATAAACCTTCTTGTGATTCTTTAAAAATCAGGGCACTAACATCATTTATATGTTCTGGAGTTAAATTAGGCAATTGATGGAATCTAATTGATTTTTTGCGCGTTTTATTTTTATTCTTTTTATGTCTTGATTCATTTTTATAAGTTGTCATATATATTTATAATATATAACATATTAAAAATATTAATATATTTTATATGGGCGGAAGTATTTTACCAGTAACAATACATAACAATAAAATCTATTTTTTATTCGGAAAAGAAAGAGATATTGATGAGAACCCGGGATGGAGTGATTTTGGAGGCGGAACCGACAAAGGAGAAACATTTATACAAACGGCTGTTAGAGAAGGAGGAGAAGAACTTACAGGGTTTTTAGGAACTGGTAACACTTTGAAAAAAATGTTACAAAAATATGGGACATATAATATTGATTATAAGTCTCAAGGATATAGCACATATAGATGTCATATTTTTCCTATGGATTATGAACCTATGTTACCACACTATTATAATAATAATCAAGTGTTTTTACAAAAACATTTAGACGCAAAAATAATTAAAAATACCAAAATATTTGAGAAAACACAAATTAAATGGTTTTCATTTGATGACATTAAAAGACATCATAATGAGTTTCGTTCTTTTTATAAAAATATAGTACAATTAATTATTGATAACAAATCAGATATTGAAAAATTTGTTCGAACAAAATATACTTTTGGTAAAAGTATAACAAAAAATACTAAGAAATATACTTTTAAGAAAAGTATAGCAAAAAATACTAAGAAAAGTAACAAATATACTTTTAAGAAAAGTATAGCAAAAAATAATAAATCTAAGAAAAATAGACAATACTAAAAGTATATTTTGTTGTTTTTGCTATACTTTTCCCAAAAGTATATATATGAAACTAATATATTCTTTATGGTTTATGATGATAAGTAGTTTTATCATTCAAATGTTTGTAATGAGTAGTATAATGACTAATTCTTATAAAAATATAACATTTAGTCTTGGAAAATTTTATATGTCTGTCATTATGGCATTATTAATGGGATTATTAGAAGTGTTAATGTATGATAATCATATGAACTCATTAAGTGTGTATTATTATTTATCTTTATGTTTTGTGTTAGTAACATTTATTTATTTATATCGCAATCAGATTTATATTGACGATAAAGATTATTTGAATGAAATGATTGAACATCACTCAATGGCCTTACTAACAAGTGAAGAGATCTTGCAAAAAACGAATTCAGAGAAAGTCAAAAAATTAGCAGAAAATATTATTTCAACACAGGAAAAAGAAATTGAATATATGAGACATTTAATAAATACATCATAAATCAAACAAAAATCATATCATAATATTTACGTGCCTCATCGTCTTCTAAAATGACTTTTGGTGGTTCAGCCCACTCTGTATATGCTTTGGCTTTGGATGTTGGTCTTTCTAGTTCTAATAATTGTTTTAACGCGGTCATACGTGTAAAAAGTGGGTGAACTCCTTTTACATATTTTTTTCTTGTTAATTGTTTCCAACGCCATTCAAATTGAAGCGCCGCCTGCCAATCTGGGAATCCTTCCACGTGTGCCGCTCTAATCCACGTTTCACCCTTTGCCACTCTCGCTCCCGTTGAAACAGCCCCTCCCTTTATTTCTTTGTTGTGTTGCCGTAAACGACGATCTAAATCAACAGTAGCTCCTACATAAGTAAAATTGTCACTGGATAATAATAAATAAACAAAAAAGGGCATTAATTATTATATAATAATTAATACTTAAATACTTGTTATTAATTATTATAAATGTGCGAAATGGTAACCCTATCATATCTGATAAATTATGTTCCAAATGAAACAGACAAATCATCGTATGAAAAATTAAATACCCAAGTGTTATCGTCTTATTTAGATGATACTAAAAATATATATTTTAAAGGTACCTTTTATTTGGGTGGTCAAATAAAAATGACAATAGATGAAGAAATCACTTTAGAAAAAATCGACGAAACTAAAAAACTATTTGAACAAAGATTGATGGAATATGGATGTGCAAATAGTTGGGAAGCAGCCAGTATTCAACATAACCAAATGTTATTATATCAAATGGAAGAAATTATTAAATTTCATATTAAACTATCTGATAAATAAAAATAATAATGTATAATAGGATTATGGAAAAACCTCGTCGCAATAGAGTTATAACAGATGAAATTAATTTAGAAAAATCAAACAAATTGATTAATTTATTTAATATGATAACCGGGAAAGGCAGTCAGTTATTTGAAAAACTCACTGGAAAATCAAGTGAAAAGGAATTAATTCCCCAACCAGTTCAAAAACAACCAGTTCAAAATATAGATAGTTTAGTGGTGGTGTTACCTTCATCTCATAGTAATACTTCAAATAAAACTTATTTAGAAAATTATAAATTGTTTGTTAATGAGCAAACATCTAAAGGGTATTCAGATTTTATTAGTATAATAATATCTTCTTTAGACAGCACAAATACCGCTCAAATATCATACCTCGAACAACAAAAATATATTGCTATACCTGATGATATATTTAAATTAATATTTCACAAAGATTATTCAGATTTTATTTCAGCAGTTTCACAAGGTACTTGTTCACTAGCTGAAACAAATGTGACTATCGATTTTACTAAAGAACAATCATCTGATGCGAAAGCGTTAACTATTATAAATCAACAAACTAAATATATGGAAATGGAAATAGAAAATAAAGGTATAAATTTAGATATTATACATAATTATATTGAAAGTTTTAAATCAAAATTACGTAATGAAGACACAAATCGTTATAAAATAATAATATTTAAATCATACCAACATATCATAACAGAAATAATTAAGGACTTAAATTTTATATTAGATATGTTTACATATTTTGAGTCAACACATAATTCTGTAATGAAAATATATACACTTAAAAAAACAGTTCTTACAAATATTCTGTCATATTTAAATAATTTAAATGACCTTATTGACAACGCAATATCAAATCCTGAAGCTCAAGTTGATATTCCAAAAATACCTCAAATAACGTTACAACAAAAGGTTATTAAAAATGATTTAATAACAAATATTGATATTGAGTGCTTAAAAGAAACTTTAAATATAATAAATATTATAACATCAAATCCAGTTTTAAAAACAGAAATTGACAGCGACCCAGAAACTGAAAATGATTTTAAAACTATTATTGACGTATATACAAGTTATATAACAAATTGGAGTGTCCATAATATACCATTGTATTTAACATATTATGACAGTAAAATTGATAATAATGAATTTATTTATGAAGAAATACTTAATGATACGTTTTGGCGTTCAGAAGTGGTTGAACCAGAAATAACCCATGACGTTGAATTGCAACTTACCCCAAATTTTAATGACAAAGAAGATTATAGTACATTTGACTGTCAATATGGTATAAATATTATGAGTGCTGTAAAATGTCAACCATCTAAAAAGGGTAACTTGAAATGTATTAGTTTAATTGACGAGGTTCCAGTATTAGCTAGAAAACAGACAAGACAAATCGCACAAAAAATGACAGAAAAAGAAATAGAAGAGAAATTATCTGGTCGAGATTTGATTTATGATAAAACGTGGAGGACTTTAGGTATAGTAAACTTTTTTAGTTCATTTTTAAATTTATTTTTAGAAAATACAAATGTTATATCAACACCAAATAAGGATAAGGCTAAAAAAATAATAAAGTTATATTTACTCAAATATATAGAAAATTTTACAAATAAATTTGAAGAAGAAGAGAGAAAATTAAAACAAAAAACACAAAGATTAGAATGGATTGTTCTTGAAAAAAAAGAAAAAAGAAAATCACTAATAGCTATTGAGAGTTATCAACTAAGTTTAAAAGAAAAGAAAAAAAATATTTTAAATCAAGTTAATGAAAAAATTGAAGAAGTATCTGTTAGTGATATTAATTTAACCGATGATGAATTATCTAGGATATGTGATTTTGTTAAAATTTTTACAATAATAATTTATAAAGAAGATATTGCGATGTCCCTTTTAAGATATTACTTTCAATATTTGCTTAATTTTACATATGGTATTTATATATTACCATCTTGTAGGATTATTCACGACCTTTCAATGCAATGTATACATCCACAACGTAAAGGAGGTTATCTTAAAAGTAAACGACGAAAATATAATAAAAGAAGGACTTTGAAAAGAAAAACTTTAAAAAAGAAAACTTTGAAAAAGAAAACTTTGAAAAAGAAAACTTTGAAAAGAAAAAGATTATATTAGTTCAATTTACATATAAAATATCATCAACAATTGTAATAACTTATTTATAAAATAATATATGTTTATATAAAAGACTATGTATCGACCACAACAACCAAATCACCCACCATCACCAGAAAGTCAAAAAAGAGGATTTAACGATGGCTCACAGGATGACGATGACGATGGCTCACAGATGGATTATTACACACAAGAAGGCTCGCAGACAGACGAACAACAGAGTAAAAAAAGACTAACAACAGAAGACAAAATAATTGATATATCAGATATTATGGAAGGTCATTTAAGTCAAACTATGATAACAGACCAAAATCCAAAGGAAATATCTCTAGGGTTTGTTAATTCGATATTAGCAAAATTTCGTTCATTAATTACTTCACATTTTCGAACACCTCAAATTTCTGAATCACCTTCTATCTCGTCTCCACCACCGGATATTAAATCATTAATAACTCTTGAAATATCTGGTCATAGTGGAACTACACTAGAAACATATGAACAAAATTACCTAAAAACAAATGAACAATTTAGAACTATATTAGGCACTATTTATGATAATGGTATTCTTATACAATATAGAACATTATTTAATACTGTTTATAATAAGGCATTCGTATTTGCAGTAGGTCAAGGTAGCTGTTCTTTTGGCGACAATATGAATTATAAAAGAGAAAGGTTTAAAGATAAATTATCACGTGACGCGGAAAATAGGTTAATTATGTATGAGAAATCTAAGGATTTTTTGAGATCTATTCAAGAAAGACACTACCTCGATAATAGATTTTTATCAGAACAATATATATTAGACATAAAAGATACGTTAAATAAATTAGAATTATCACGCTATACAAATGATATTATTGGATACTATAAAGATATAATTTTTAATATATTATTGAATATAGACGTTTTAATAGGCGCATTAAATTATATTCAAAGTATACCACCTAATGACCCTATAATACTTAAAGCTAAAACAGATGTTGAAACATATAAATATGAATTTAATGATTTATTAGAGCAATTAGATGAAGTTCTTAATGAAAAAGACCCAATAACTAAAATAACAGAGTTTCATAAAATTATTCAACAATCTACACTTTACCCTATAAAATGGGGTACCGATTATATGGTTAATGAAGATATATATAAATTAATATTATTACATAAAATAATAGTTGATGTTTTATTAATTAATTCAAAGATATTAACAAATATTGATTTTAAAAAACAGATTAGTAAAATTGATAACATATTTAAAAAACGTATATCTAAATCAGTAGAACAAAATTTACCACTTTTTTTAAAGAGTTCACTTGATAAGATACTCTTTTATGATGGTATTTTAAAACATTCTTTTTGGCGTTCAGAAATTCATTCACTATCACATTATGATACAATATTTTCTTTTATGCCAGAACCAGATGAATTACCAAAATCTGCTGATTATGATTATGGATTAAATATTTTTGCATTAATGTTAAATTTAAATGCTTCTTCTCAAACATTAATTTTACCAAAGACTGAAGTATCAACACGAGCCACCCACCAACTAAAACAAATTCAATTTCCTGGCGCGTCAGGACCAAGACTGATTAAAACATCTATGTGGAGAAAACATAACTTAAAAAATCCAGAATTACACATTTTAGATATAATAGTAAATATTTTTGAACAAAACTGGTTTGGAAATTTTGGAAATCTTCAAGGTACTGATCTTGCACTATTTATGTTTATCAAAAATACATTAGATAATGCGATAACTAATATTAAATTAATTTTATACAGAGGAAAAATACGCATAGTACGTACAGATGAATTAGAATATAACTCATCATTTATACGAATATTAGAAGAAATAGCGGACACCGATCCCAATAATCCGTTAAGATTTACATATTGTAGAGTAATAGAATTTACACATTTTTTAACACAAATATTAATAGGTAAACAAGAAGGTACATCAAGCCGTTCGGGTACGCGTATACAATCTAGTAAAAAAACAATATTATTGTCAGAACTTATATATCTTTTTCAATATCTATTACAGTTTGATTATGTTACATATTTTATATCATCATGTCGTGGTTTAGAAGAAGGACAAGTTCCTAATAAACTTTTCCGTTACGGAGGGAATAAAAGAAAGACTTTGAAAAGAAAGACTATTAAAAGGAAAACTTATAAAAGAAAGACTTATAATAAAAGAAAGACTTTAAAAAGAAAAAGATAAATTAGTTTAATATATTTAAAAAAAATTGAAATATTTTAAACTCAATAGATATACATTAATTAACTAACTTATACAATGTCATCAACCACCTTCGCAACCGATAACGAAATAACATATTACGTCATTCCTAGAGAGACTATGGATGATATTATATATTATTGCAGTCCAGATAATAACCGATATTTAAGCTATGAAGATGAACAATTATTAGAAAAATTAAACGTAAATGATATACATTTTGATAACAATAATGCGATCAACTTATATCATAAAATATTTAGTAATGTATACGCAACTATGATTGGGGAATATAATAGCGATAAAGAACTAACTAATGATATATATTTAATAATGAAGGCGCTAGAAGATAGAAAACAGGCGATAAAAGATATTACGTTTGATGTTTTAAAGAAACGAGCGATTGCGGCAAATGTTTGTGGTAATTTATAATTTTGTAATTTATAATATATTGTAGAATAACTTAAAGACTCTTTAAATCCTTTTTAATATATATTATTTTTTATTCCATACACTTCCATTCATAAATATCTATCATAATATTATTTTCATCCACATTACAAAACCACGTAAGCACCCGTGTATCTCCAAAGGATGCTTCTTTTCCCGCAATAAGAATTTCTATTTGGCATCGACCCTTGAACCATTCGGTCATTTTTTCTCTCACTTCTGTAATAGGCAATCCAATTAAACAATATGGATGTAACCGAGGTGATTTTGTGTTATATAATTCTATTACAAGTTTATCTGGCATCGCATCCAACTCTTCACGCGTATATGGTAACAAGACTGACATTATTAAATGATATGTGTAATAGTATTTAAATAGTTATTTAAATAGTATTTCAATTTTATATATATATTTGTAAAACAACTTAAAGCCCTTTAAGTCCTTTTTTAATATATATTATTTCTCTATAATGATCTCCTTTGAAATATTTTTGATTATTTTATTGTAATTTTTGGTACATTCTTCCACGGTGGATCCTGACATTGATTCACAAACGATTTGTAAGTATTTATCATTTTGTTTTGAACTGGAATCATTATATTCTGGATGGTGCTTCGTCCACTCGCTAATTTGCTTTATATTTTTATGCACTACGTGTTTAATTGCGTTTGTTAGTATTGCCTTATCTTCCGTCTCTTTATTCCATTCATTATTATTCTTAATATACAGTGTTTCTCTTTTGAAATCAGAACAGTGTAATGGTCTATCATTCACACTTATTTGCTTGAGCCCATTAATAAATATTTTGGAGATTCCTTCAGCAAATCCTAATCTTCCAGTTTCTTCTAAATCTGTGAGACCAACTGGCAACTGACTAACAAAATCCATAATATTCATAGCATTTTTACAGGTTTCATTCAAGAATACTTGTAGATTAAAAGAGTTGTTAGTTGTATTGTTATTGGTGCTATTGTTACTATTATTATTAATATTTCCAGATTTTTTGGCTAGTTCAATCATTTGCTTATTTTGTTCGATCATTAATTGCTTAAACTCTGTGTTTTCTTTAAGTAGATAGTCAATCAATTGCTGTTGTTTTGTTTCATTTGATAAATCTTCTTTACAAGACATTATACAACAAATTTTTTTGTGTTTCCATAATCCGACACGGGATAAATAATTTTTGTTACAATTTTTACACGTAAAATATGTAGTAGTAGTGTCGGGATTGGGGCAAGTTGTCGCCTTTAAAGTAACATTTGATAATTTTTTATGTTTAGCAGTCATAAGATGTTTGTTATAATCTTTTTTGTTATTGGTTTTGACGTTACAATATTCACAATTAAACCTTTGGGAAATTTGGGGCGTTGGGGAGGAAACGGTTAACTCTCCCAAATCATCTTTAATTGTTGCCATCTTTATTGGGTTTGGTAATGGAATTGGCTTGTGTATTGGTGTTGATTTTGATGTAGGTTTTATTTTTGGTTTTGGCATAGGTTCAACACTATTTAATGTAGCTTTTAACTCAATAAAGTATATTTGTTCTTTTTGTCTTGCTTCATAATGGTCAGCGCAATTAAAAAAGTTGATTATTTCCATTTTCCAATTATTCCAACCACCATTATGTCTTATTACTTCATATAATTTACACTTGTAATTGGATGATTTTATGTTACTACAGCTTTGTTTATGACAATGTTTCCTTTGAATAAAGTTTGTGGTATGTCCTACATATACATCAGTTACATTAGGATCTCTGCAAGTTATTTTATAGATAATAGTATTGGAGTAATCAATCTCAGTTTTGGGCATATATATTATAATAATCTTATATTTATATTATAATCTTTAAAATATTTATAAGATAATTATAAGATCCCTAAACAAATTGTAGAAAAAGTGCGAAAAAATTATCGTAACACTTTTTTTCACAAAAAAACCGAAATGAGAGCATTATCGTCACAAGTCGTTTTCGGTGTGTTTTTTCGGGAACTTGATTTGGATTCTCAATTATAGACATTTATAAATGTCCAATTTTGAAAACCTAATTTACTTTTGGGAAAATTTAAAAATCCAATAATATAATATATTAAAACTACTTAA
>Ga0315273_10003489_pt1 | contig 18975 bp, 29 predicted proteins | sample YL17G02_0_MG_FD_205753 | JGI IMG/M metagenome (GOLD analysis project Ga0315273, IMG submission 205753) | Sediment microbial communities from Yellowstone Lake, YNP, Wyoming, USA - YL17G02_0 | ecosystem: Environmental > Aquatic > Freshwater > Lake > Sediment | place: USA: Wyoming | collected...
TCGAAAGACATGCTATTATCCCTTCAAATAGAATATAACCGCAACCCGCCACCCGCCACCCGCCACCCGCCACCCGCCACCCGCAACCCGCAACCCGCAACCCGCAACCCGCAACCCGCAACCCGCAACCCGCAACCCGCAACCCGCAACCCGCCACCCGCCACCCGCAACTAAGTGGGTGGCCGGTTATTGCGCCACCCTACCTTGCCGACCAAATCCTTACAATACTTACAATCCTTACAATCCTCACAAAAGTTGCAATCTACACAATCGGTACAATAGTTACTACCCCTACAAAAGTTACAACCCCGACAACGATCACAAGCCTTGCAATCCACACAATCCTTACATATGGCACAATACTTGCAATCTACACAATCCTTGCAACTTGCACAATTCTTACAATCCACACAATTCACATTGGCCATTTTATTCCTCAGAATCGTCACTATCAGTACAATCAGTACAACCCACAATTCTGGGACAAACCGCACACCAAGGCCCAGACGCGCCTTCAGGACAATCGGCACAAAAGCTAGGGATAGGACAATCAGACATACTAGACTCCTACGTTACAAGTGGTAAATTGACCACGACTCTTACTGTTATAATAATCCTCAAGATTATCATAGCCAGCATCGCGCCATACTTGCGCGATAAACTCGAATTTCTCGGCATTATTCATCGGCAAGAGCGCATTCCTAACTTCGGTCCAACCTGCACTACTTGCCCAATCCATAAAAGCCGCATGCGCCTTAATCCAATTACAAATCTCGTAATCGTTAAGACTGCCATGATGCAATCTAACCTCAAATGTGTTATGCACACTATAAGCGTTAAAATTGATCCAAGTAAACCGCGTGTTACGATTAGCAAAAGAGTCCCAATCTGTTATACCGTATAAATCGCCACAACCAATCGAAAGTGAATGACAGTAACGATTGCTACGACGGGAATAATCGACAAATTCGTGCCAAATATCAGAGGTCAACAAATAGGCAAGCGCGATAGCTTTCATACTATCAGTATCTTCGTCACGCATATCAAAATGTGCATGCAGCCCACAATGCGTATCGACGCGCCAACCGTTATCTTTGGCAAAAGCGCACAATTCCCTAATAGCATTAAGACCCTCATCACCCCATAATATCGGAGAATAGAATTCTTTGCCCGAAATAGAACCGTCAGTTTTTGCGCCCCAACAGCCAGAATTCCTAACACCGTCATAATTGGGACATTCGGAAGTTTCAATTTCGACCCCAAATTTACGCTTACTTGTCATATCGCTATAATTGGATTTTCCGTAAAATGTGCTACAATCGAATTCACCGTAGTCACTGTTATAACGATAACATTCGTTACAGACGCTCCGATCCTCACAACCGCTCATATCGTCAAGATCGCAAGTATTATTACAATCCTCGCAAGTGAAATAATGGTCCCTCCAGCAGTTGTCGCAATAAAGATCATTATCCGTACCATGCGCAAGATCGTTAATATGATAACAACTGCCACAACCCACACAGACGTACCATTCCTCAACTTCCCTACAATTATCACAAAGCATCCGATCGTCACAATCGGTCAAATCATTGTCATAATACGCTTCGTTACAACCATCACAGATGATATAACCAAGATATTTGGCACAATTGATACAGACTACCCTATTGGCTAGCCAATGGTCACCAACCAGAATTCCCGGATTATCGGCAGGATTGTAGTATCCGTTACAATCAGGACATTTGACACAACCCGAAACAGCGTAGCTTGCAAGGGAAATAGGCATGCGAATGCTCCCGATAGAATAGGGTAGGCTTCGTCAACTACTCTATTCTAGCATGCATTCGCGCCAAGTCAAATAAAAACCGATAAAATAAATTGTAACGAAGATCGGGGTCAGAACCCGTAGCTTGCCGAGTTGACCCCGATAACCAGAATAATTGATTTAGCTATTCGACCCCGTTAGTGCCTAGAATCATTACAATTAGATAACGATAATACTGGTTGTAACAATTATAGCAAATTATCTGGTGTCATAATCCACGAATTAGTACTGACCCCGATAATCGGCAAGAATCATTTTACTGGTTTTTTCTTGACTTTCGGATTTTATGTTGTATACTTAATTTAGCTTCGGAATAGATTATGCCGATTGTCCGGGACCGCACTGATTGTGCCGGTAGCGCAGATTCTATGGAATATGCGCACTACACAGTCTGAAACGGTGGCGCAGATTCTATGGATTGTGCTGATCCGCACGATTATAGGGACAATATGCCCCAGAAGAGGGGTAGACCGAGTTCCCTACATGGCGAGCCATAGAAAGCCCAGGGGAAAATTTTGAAAATTGGAAATTGGAAATTGGAAATTGGAAATTTTCCAGTAAGCGCTTTATTTGTTTGAGTAAATAAAGCGCCACTAACCACGTAATTTTACTTCCTCCGGGGTGGGGGAAAGCATACAATGTTTCCCCCACCCCTCCTAAGACTTATCAAACAACCTAGTAACATTAGGCTGATTAAAAGAATAGGTAAATGGCTCCTATTAAGAATTATCGGATTAAAACACTAGGATACAAAATAGTTCATTATGTTACGTCACGTCATTGTTGTTCCCCTATGTTGCTTGTTGTTATTCGGTTGCTCAGATACTTTAATTATAGCATGCTAATTGGAGAAGTCAAGTCATAAGTGAAAATTTTCTCGGGCCTCTAGCGACTAGACACAGGTTAACTTATACAGACTGACTACCTACAACACACCACCCACTAGGAGCGGTAGGCCACGGGTCTACCGAATTATTCACTGCCCTGAGCTACTCCGGTTAATTGGTTGCGACAACCAGGCAGCTAGCATCATTACCATCTAAGAAACTTGCTAGTTGATTGTACGTAACTCTGAGCTATCTGGGGTAATCTGTTTTATGACGCTAGCTGGCGGTGATTTTTGCTAAAAATTCTGGCGATATTCTGACCCCGATAATTGATACAATAGCCAAGCGCCAGCGCCAAAGCGCCTGCGCTACTTGGGATTGATAGAATCCAGAATTTTAGTTTTTGACCCCACCCATTATGCTTGCGCTGCTAAAATTACTCGCCCAAAGTTAAGCGGGTCCGCCATTCTACCCTGCCGCTTTAACTCATACAAACAATCGCGGAGTACTTTTCCGGGGTCACCTGTTATTTGGATCTTGGTGGGGATTCCTCCATCAATTATTAGAATCCATTCACGCGCAAATGGCGTATAAATATAGTGGCCCACCACCCCAGTAATTTCCTTATAGCCCCATTCGTTTACGAGGCCCACAGCGACAAAAATATCAGCCTGCCTTGCTGCAAAAGCATAACCCAAATTGACCGGAGACGCGGATACATCAAGAATCCTCCCATCCTGTATTAAGATGAAAGCAAGCGTTTGCTTTTCAGTTTCAGTGTCGCAAAAAATTGTGTTCATAATAAATACTCCGCTTTTCTACCCTTTTATAGCGGAGTCTCATTGGCTGAGCTTATCCGAGTTTTTCAAGGGTACCAATGCTAGACCACCAGAATCGTAGCTTCTTTTTCCTCGATCCAAATCATCCCACACTCTGTGGGACCGCCGATAAATGTTCCGCTCCATTGCTTTTCTTGACAAAATCTATACATGGCATCACCATGATTGTCAATATAGCTTAGTTCACTATTGTAAGGCACCATTTCCACGGCATTTCCGTTAGTTGCAATTATATTTCGCCCATAAGGGTTAATGTGCAGCTTGGTAGTGATTGTCTTCATATTAAAGTATACCTTATTCTAAATGAAAGTCAAGTAATTAACTAGAATACCAACAAAATAATTTTTCACACTGGTAAAACCCTCAACCCAGAAAGATCGGTAAAAGACTCAAAACGCTTAGTATCGTAGAATCTTTGCAAATGCGTCTTTACGGCGGCGACGACAGCCTCGGCACCTTCAACATACAAGGGATGATCTGGATAAGCGCCATATAGAAAATAACCCTGTTTACCCCATAATCCCGGATTGCTACCAAGATCAACAATGGCAATATCTTCCTCTTCAAGTTGAACTCGCCAGAATCGAAGATTCCACCAACTAAAATTACTTAGCACTAGATCAGGTGTAAAACCGATAGCAAGAATTGTATCTTCTTTGCTTGTGTCTCCGTCATGTAGGATAAACTGTATCATGCTTCACATACCGGCAGAACGCGACATGACTTAGCATACTGAATTTTTTCATATGATCCAAACATCCAATTATAAAAAATTATACCTCGTACCATTGGAATGATTAAACTGTGCTGTTTAATTAGAGTTTCAGCCCCATCAAAATTATTCAAGACTTTATATTTGGCACATGGAAGCCAATTAACGTGGGCTGCCTGATAAATATTATAATCGTTGCAGGAGACCCAAATCTCCCATTCAGCACAACATTGCAATTTAGAGAACTCCAACAATTCTACAGCATCACTGTCTGATACCAGCACCCGCTTGGATTCAATAATTTTGTATAGCTGAAATTTCATGCTTAGCGCCTTTCAAAATAAGGGGCCATTAACTTAGTATAAAGAGCTTCAGACTCCATCGGACCTTGCATCAAGCGGCCAGCTTCTAAGAGCGTGCAAGTACCTGAAGCACAAGGAACAAACAAGTTACCCCAATCAGGCTCACCCGTGCCACAAGACATTTTAACATAAGGGTTAAAGATAATTTGAGGCTCAGAACCAACATAATCAGGATTGTTGTATCTGTATGGTTGACTCTCGATAATGGTTCTACTATTACTAACCGTATTAGCTGGCATACTTAGATTAATTGGAGGGACAGGGCTACCAGTATCCCTCAAGGAATTGTCAGAAGCAATAATAGTGCGCATGCCAGTATAATAGGGCTGTTCGCCTCCCTTTTCCATTCGACGCAGATTAGCTTGATTATTCTGCCAAGCTGCCCAAGTAGCAAAATCAGCATTTGACAGCGCTTGCACAAACTTAGGGAGGGGGCGGAGGGGCGGGGCGTCTGTAATCGTGAGTCTAGTGGGCGTAGCTGCGGGCATAGCTGCGGGCATAGCCACGGGGGCGGGCATAGCCACGGGGGCAGCTACGGGGGCGGGCATAGCCACAGGGGCAGCCACAGGTGTAGCCACTTTGGGAAACACTAAAGTAGCACATATGATAGGTGGCGAGGGCGCAACCACAGGCGCGACCACAGGCGCAACTATGGGCATGACCCCGTTATTCAGCATTCTTGTTGTATTTGCAGCAACAAGCATACATACTCCAGCCAATAGAATTAGATACTTCATACTCGCGCCCTTTCAATATCAATAAGCATAGTACAAACGGCCTCGGTCATATTTTCAATCGCTTTAGACATTTTGATATAGCCACAACTGGCAGCGTCAATAGACGCTAGCGACAAACTCGTTACAGCCCGCTCAAGTTCTTCATGTAGTTTAACCATTAAATTCAATCAACTTATCAAATTCAGGTGTCAACCGATACGGGTAGCACGTATTATTGTATAGTGGGGTTGGTTCCAAATGCTGCATTATATCTGCGCAGCCACACGCCCGAACTAACCGTATTTCAGCATCGGAGTAAACACTATTGTAGTTATTGGTGAGAGGCATATTGTAAGTATATCACAAATTTCGGGTTTGTCAAGTGAAAAACCCCGTTTATTAGACGGGGCTCTTGCTTTGGGTTTCGATTGGGTTTACAAGGTTCATTGTGCCACTAGGGTAACACTACCTCATACATTTTGCGATATAGTCAAAGAGACTCTCCCTAGTTATCGCTTGCTTGCTGTTAGATTTTGTATAGGTTGAATTTACAATTCGTTCTATACAAGTGTTTCCATGCTTCTAATCGGAACAAGTCTTGGTGGCGGCCATATAATCATCCCATGCCCGTGTCCATCGGGCATCACTCCATGCCTCTTTGGCTAGTTCCTTGAGTTGTGGATAAAGTGCGCCGGCCAGTTTGCGCATATTTGGGGCATACTTCCTAACCCACCACTTATTATTGAAAGACTCTGAGATTCCATGCCAACTAGTAGCCCATACATCTTTTATGGGTTCCTTAAATGCAGAAAAGAGGGCTCCTGTGGACAAATCAGCCATAATTGTAGTCCACCATTTTTCAAATGCTTCATTCATATTTTCAAATGCTTCGTTCATATTCAATTATACCTTATTTCTGAGGCTTGTCAAGTCAATATTGTGTATTAGACGCTAACCACTAGGCCGGTCTGACAGAGTTCCATGATAAAATCAAACTGTTCGTTAGTGTCTTTACCATGCAGTGCTTCCTTGACTTCGGCAAAAGTCTTGTTTGCAGCCCAATCCATAAAAATGGCATGAATGCGAATCCAGTTACAAATCTCCTCAGCGTCAATACTCCCTTGGTGCAAACGAACCTCGAAAGTCTTATATTTGCCGTAGGCTGCAAAGTTAAACCATTCATAACGACACTGAAGTCTAGCAAATTTAGTAAAACTGGTAATACTTTCAAGAGACTGCATATCTGTACGATGTTGCGCACAGAATGAGTTACCAATCCTAGTATCGCACACAAATTTAAGCCAAGCGTGATAAGTCAAATAGTAGGCGAGTGCAATAGCCTTTAGTTGCTCAGTCTTTTCATTACTCACATCAAGGTGAATATGAAGCCCACAACTACCATTAACCACCCATCTATGATCTTTACCAAATTTGCACAGTGATTCAATTTCCGCAAGGCCGGCATCTCCGTACAAGATGGTAGAAGCAAACTCCATGCCCGCAATGCTACCATCTTCCTTAGCCTCAAATGCTACAGTACCAAACAAATCACTATATTGGTAGCAAGCGTGCGTCTCAATTTCTACGCCATATCGGCGCTTACTGCCAATTCGTGTATACTCCTCCCGACCTTGAAATCTAGTGGCACTAAAACCACCATCTTCTACATCCTCATGCTCAGATGTGCAACTCTCACAACAATTACCGTCATTTTGCCAGATAACCGTCCCACAATCATCGCACCCCGTGCAATACCTGTCGTAACACGCTTGGCAATACTCCCTATCGTGAGGCGTAGTTAGTGAATCATCTTGCCAAATTACTTGTTGGCAATTGTTACATTCCGTACAATAATCATTATAACAATTCTGACAATAATAGCCGGAGTCAGGTGTTTCCTTAGCATCATCGTTAGCAATTACCATTTCACAATTATCGCAAACGATATACTCGTTGCTAAAACAATTCTGACAAAGCGGCTCATCATTGGGGCCGTCATAAATATCCGTGTTAATGGCTTCCCCACAAGAAGCACATTGAACATAATTGTTAGCTTGACAATCAGAACAAATAGTCATTTCAGCACCTCTAAGAGAAGCTCAGCCGCCTGATAGTATTGCTCATAAGAAAAGTTCCCATCATACTGCCAAAGCAAATGGCAAGGATACCAATCATCATGCCAGAGCACAGCTTTGTCGCAGGTTTCAATTTTAACTACATTCCCAAAATGAAAGCAAAATGTATCAGCCCTCAAATGGACTTCACCCGTCCACAAGCGTCCATTAGCTGCATGTACAACAATATCGCCGATACCGCCGCTATTGCCAGTCGCCTTATTCTCATTAGAACAGTCCAACGAAATAATCTTGTCACAAGCGACATACCCGTCAGATTGATATTTTCCCACTCCACAGCCAAAGTGTAGGATCGCAAACATGTTTAGCCTCGCGCGACACAATAAAGGGCATCGGTAACATCACCATCCCAATTCTTGACACATTCCAGTCCCCTATCCCCTGTTACGGCCAATTCGTAAAGGGTTTGCGCCAGGGCTTCACGCAAAATCAAATTGTCCACGTTGCGAATCTGTTGCGCAGCCTGTAGAAAAATCGGAAGCATTTTCATCGTTACAATTCCAAGTGTAAAAGGTAATCGTCCGCCACTATTAAACTATACCATATTCTAAGCAAAAGTCAAGCCAATTTCCAAGGATTTTAGCTTCCGCAAGGGCACCCATTACACCATGGACCGGACCCACCCTCTGGACACACAGAACAAGACTCCGGGGCCATAAAAAATGCCAGGCGAGTTAGGCCGGTTTGTGGGGTAGAACCAAGTAGCTCCACCCATACATTACTTTTTCTTTTTCGTTGGTACAGAAAATAATCCATGGCGTTATCACGGAGCGCAAATAGCCGAGTATTCAACACACCATCGTAGAAGCAAATCAAGTAACTTGTGTAGTTCATATTATAACTATACCATATTCTAAGTAGAAGTCAAGCAAAAATGGGAGTATTTCTAGTCGCGCGCTTGCGACCGTAAACGCGCGCTAAATCGGGGCCTAAAATTTTACGCATAGCCGCCCAAGTCTTAGCATGCCTTCCATTGAATAAATCAAACAAATCCGAAGGTGTTTCATTCTCGACAAAATCGGCAAATTTCAAATGGGCCTTAATCCAATTACAAATTTCATTCGCATTAAGTGTCCCTTCATAGCCACGAATCTCAAAAGTATTATGGCATGCGTAAGCCTTTAGATTGATAAATTGGTAACGACTCTGACTTTCGGCCCACCAGTCAAAATTTGCACAACGCAACAATTCGGTAGCCGTGTAATCTGGAGACCTACAATAACTACAGTCGTAAGCTCGATACTGATTGACAAAAGTTTGCCATACAGGGTAAGTTAAATAATAAGCATAAGCTGTAGATCGCCTCTGATCTGGAAGAGTGCCGCGCATGTCAATATGCAAATGATAGCCACAATCACTATTGACAGTAAATTTCATCGCTTTGGCTTTGGTGCAAAAATCAATAATCGCAGTCAAACCGGCATCACCATACAGAATAGGCGAAATGAATTCCATCCCCGAAATACTTCCGTCCTGCTTAGCGCCAAAAATAGTATTATCGTGCAACAAGCGATAATCAGGACAACGTGACGTTTCTAACTCAATTCCAAAGGGGCGGGTACTTTCGACACTATTAAAAGTAGTATTCCGCGCAAGAAATTGACTTGGCTGCCAAGTGGCATCTAGCCTAGATCGGCAGGGAGCGCATAAACAATCATCACTAAATCGCTGGAGCCGAAAAAAAACACGATCACATACCCTACAAACACAATAAACTGCATCGAAACAAGTGCGACACCAAAAACACCCGTTTTGTATACGCGCACCACCAGGAAAAATCGGAGTCATACAGCTAGTACAGCTAGGCATTAGGATACACACTCTAGGAGTGCTTTTTGCTTTTCAGATAGCAATAATTCACGGGCTAGATGATGATCCAGCACCCAAGCTAGAGCTAGCAGATACTCATTCAATATACGTCTAGCCGCCGATCCCACTTCACAGGAATCTCGTTGCTGGACTAACTCGTTAAATTTAGCCTGAATAACATCTTCACTTTTCATATTCAAGTATACCATATTCTAAGTAGAAGTCAAGACAATTTCAAAGATTTGCGAATGACCCCGATAATTGTTTTATTAGTACAAAAAGAAAACCCGGTAGGCTCCGGGTTTTTAGCAGGCCAGTGTATCTTTTTAATATTTTACCACACCTAAGCGTTTTGGCCGCCATATCTCTATAGTGAAGAGACCATAACTCCGTTAATTCGTAGTTCTAAGCTCCATGGCTGTTATGTTGTAATAACAGGGGGTTGCCTTTGACACTACGATCGGTGGTTAGTTCGCATCACCTTACAGGCTTGCGGGCCACTGCTTTACACTTAATTATACCTTATAGTTTCGGGTTTGTCAAGTGAATTTGTGCTTTCATAAGAGAAATGGTCGCCGTCATGTCAATTTCAGACTTGAGGTATCCAATCAAACCCCGCCCTTCTAAAATTGTCATGCCGCTGGCAAGCAATTTTTCCATAAGTTGATTGACTATGTTGCCTAATTGAGTGGCAACATTGGCAGCATCCATATTAACCATATTTCCATATTGATCGTAAACTAACATATGTTTTATTCCAAGCCGTTAGGCATAAGAGAAGGACACTTTCCGAAAATATCGTCTGAGTCTAGTATCGTTCCACGTATTCGTTACTGCCTTGTGCATTTGCTCCCATGGTACATCGTAAAACATATTACGGATCGCGCTGAATTTCATATCCTGCACAAAATCAGCAAAACGCAGATGAGCCTTAACCCAGTTGCAAATCCTACGACTGTCAAGAGTGCCCTCATGCAAACGAACCTCAAAAGTGCCATGTTGCGTGAGTGCATTGACATTAAACCAAGTGTATCTGGTTTGTTGTTGGCAAAACCGCGAAAAATTATGGTGTATGTTTTGCATTTCATCGCCGTGCCAACTCAATTCTTTACACCACCTACAATCGACGCTTCGATATTCTTGAACCAAACTTGTCCAAAAGTTGTACGTATAAGCATAGGCCGCCGCGATATGTCGCTGTTGCAAGCTAGTATTTCTTGTTACATCAAAATGCAAATGAAAGCCACAATCATCATCAACCCTAAAACCACGATGTTTGGCTCGCGTACAAAAGCCGCGAGTAGCCCACAACCCTTTATCACCTTGCAAAATTGGAGAAACAAATTCCATCCCTGAAATACTACCATCATACTTAGCGCCATAGACTATCTTTCCTCGTAATTTCCTATACCCATTACAACGCTCTGTCTCTAACTCGATACCAAAACGCCGGGCGCTACGGAGTTCTGTTCTTGTCCCATTGGATAGAAGTGGTGTAGCATTCCAGGTTGAAATACGCTCATCACAAGGGTAGCAGAGATATTGTCCAGTACCGGAATGATGTACTCGATCATAGGAATGCTGTTGTGTACCACATTCATCACAAGTAAAAAAGCACCGTGCATAACAATTTGCACAATACATACCGGTGTGACCCACAGCTTGCAGGTCTTGAGTATGTGTCAGGCGACCACAAGCAGAACACGGTAGATCAACATTATACAGAACAGCCGGCATAGTGTAAATACTCTTCTATTAGTGAAAGTCAAGCAAAATCGCAAGTTTAATTCTGATAATCAAAAGAGGGGATAGGTTTATTCTGTTCTGCTATGCTCAGATGGGGTAAGATACTCCTCCCACGCATCACGCCAGCCCGCGTCATAGTCTCTTACTGGGGATGAATTATCATCGTGAGCATAAATCCGATGAGTACCATTGGAAGACTTGTAGTATTCCTCCCAATCCGTAGCTTGGGTATAATTATACTTACGGGTATGATACCCAATTGTAGTCGAGACAAACTTATCGTCCTCTTCCATAACTACAACCCCATCCTTGAGCGTAAAACGAATAGTCTCCCCATCTCCTAGAGTCCGAATATTGACATTGTAACCGATACAAGCGGCAAGATGCGCTTTACTAGAAGAATAATACCAGCAACCATCAGAGGAAAGACCGATAGAAAGCTCACCGCCATGAACCTGCAAATAAAACGACTGACCATCATACCAAGTGATACCCCAATAACCGCTAATACTACTCCAGGCGGTATTATAGTCGCCATTTGCCTTATTAAGAGAATCAAAAAGATATTGAGAATCAACGGCATACCCATTTGGGGCGTTAACCATGCCATTATGACTACCGATAATCTTGCCGTATCGAAACGGATGAGAATTCTGCCGGTTCACCTTGCCACGGGTAGCTTGTCGCGTATGTCCCGCGATAAACCAACTGGCAGGCCGCTTCTCGTCGCCATGCTCCGAAACATTTAGCCACCGCGAGATATTATCTTGCGCAAGCGCTTCGTCCGGGTCAACGCCGGCCTTAATCATTCGGCCAGAAGAATCAAAGAAGCCAAGGGAATCAGTACCCCGCTCCCTATTCGCAAGCGTAAGAGCACGAATCGTTCCGCCATTCCATCCAAATCCAACCGCTCCGTATGCGCCACACAAAGTAATACCCTCTGGCCAACTAAAAAAGTCAGGATGTTGGTTTACAACCAATCAGGCAGGCGGTTGGCATTAGCCTGCCTCTCCTCTTCTCACTATACAACTATACCATATTCTATGGCAAAGTCAAGTCAAAATTCTAAAATCCTGTCAACCAACCCCATGTTTCTCCACTACAAACTCTTTCAACCAATCGACGCCTAACACTAATACAATCAGCAATTTCCCGGTTGGTTTTACCAAGTTTATGGAGTTTAACGATTCTTTTAACCTGGCGATTTGTAAGTTTTGCTAAGTGACATTGTTCCCCATGGATACCATGAGGTATTTTATCTCGATCAGCAGCATTGAGTTTACCGTTTCCAGGATAAAGATGCTTAGGATTCACACAACCGGTATTCCCACAAGTATGACACGTCATACTTCCAGCATCATTATAAGCTAAGAAACAAGCTACACGATGCGCCTTATACCAACCAGAAGTCGGATGAAAAACTGGATAACCATCTTTATCGTGAGCACCCAACCAACGCCAACAAGCATCCACCGGACCCTTCTCAATCCAAGTCCAAAAGTTCTTTATATCTGCTTTTGTTAATCTAATGGGTTTAGGCATAAGTAACCAAACGAACAGGTTTGCGATAGATTTCGGCACGATGTGCATAAAAGTCAGTTAACTTAGAACCAACAATTTCGGAAAAAGCATCAAATTGCTTTTCAAGGTTGCCAGTAAAATATTCAGTCAAATCATCAAGACTTAAATCTTTGACAAAATCAATGAATCGAGCATGAACCTTAATCCAGTTAAGAATATCTCTTGTAGCAAGACTAGCATCATGTAAACGAACCTCCATAGTGCCATGAACAAAGTAAGCACGCCAATTAACAAATTCAAATCTATCGCGCCCACCAACAAAATAGTCCCAATCTTCTTCCCCGTTAATTTGCTTAATATTAGATAGCCCATACCCCGGCACGCCACACATTGAATTATTAGCGCGCGCGTCACTAACAAAATGACGCCACAAGTCATAGGTAGTATAATAAGCAAAAGCGATACTACGCAAAGATTTCCAATTTTCATTAGTCATGTCAAAATGAACATGATAGCCACAATACCTATTGACATGCCAATGTCGGCGACGGGCATCAGCGCAAAAAACCTTAATTTCGTTAAGACCCTGATCGCCGAATAAAACAGGCGAAACAAATTCTAACCCCTCAATAGAACAATCAGGTTTACATGCCCAAATTGTATTATCTCTCAATTCAAGATGTTGTGGGCACGATGAAGTTTCTAGTTCCACCCCAAATTTTCGGGTTGAACCAATCTTGTTGTAGCTAGGAGTTTCGCAAACAAATGGCTTGGAGTCCCATGATCTAAGTCTGTAGTTTGCACAATTACAACAATACCGATGATTGTTAATCTCGACAATATCTTCATTCCAAACAGAACCACCGCAATCATCACAGGTAATACATGTTTCGTCAAAGCAATCATGGCATATACGATCGCAGGACGGATTAGACCAACTATCCTGTAAATCCATTGGCGCATCACAACTGGTACAATTAACAAATTGTCGATTATAACAGTTTATACAATAAAATAGTCCTCCCCTATAGTAGCGGCCTGCCGTTAGGGCTGTCCGCGCTCCACAGTAGTAGCATCGAATAAAGGTAGAACAATCTGGCATAGTTTCTACGTCCGCAAAAGCCTTGTTGCACTTGTTACTGCATACTATAACTATAGCATGCAAAGAACAAAAGTCAAATTAAAATTTTGACCCGATAATTGACCCCGATAATTGATACTGGCAATTTATCTAACGGCGTGCCAAAGAAAGGTGCGCGAATATATGACCCCGTTAACCACTACAACCCTGTTGGATCAGTATATTTGGTCGCTATAGGTATCACAAGTGTTAAAATCGCCTCCCAAATTGACGCTATTTGATAAACATGACCCCGATAATTGATACCGGCAGTTTATCTAACAGCGTGCCAAACAAACTTGCGAATATATTATCCAACTAATCACTACAACCATGTTGGATCAGTATATTTGGTCGCTATAGGTATCACAAGTGTTAAAATCGCTTCCCAAATTGATGCTATTTGGTAACACGACCCCGATAACTAGAAAAGATAAAATATCCCAAAATCCGACCACTTTTCCAAATAATTCATAAAAAGTATGGTAGAGTTAAATAGCGGGAATTTACGGCCTGTACACTTTATCATAACCCCTTTAGGTGGTTATGCTAATCTCCTCATAATCTGCCTGTATGGTGGTATCGTTAAAATCGACAAAAGAGATACGACCATCAACGACCCTACATTGCGAAATTTAAAAGGGCCCATGGGAAAATTTTGAAATTTGATTTTAGACTATACTTATCTTTATTTTATTCTGGCAAATTAGTTTCAAAGTTTTTATCCTATCTGTAACCACTAGATTGTAATACGGAATTAAATCTCCCTGACTGTAGTATAGATAACTATTCATTAGTATAGTTCAATGAATAGTTCTTGATCTCTACTGTAAACTTTGATCTGGTAGTAAATCAGAATCAAATCCTAGCCGCAGTGAATCCCTGCATAGTTCTTATCTGCTAGCTCCAATTGCCCCACTGTTTTTGATTGAGATAATGGCAACCAAGCAACTCGACTATTCAGGTATACAAATTCTGTTGATTCGCCAGCTAAATCCGCATAAGAAATTACAAGTGCAGTATCTTCTCGCGCTTCTAAACTTCTTCTACCATTTGGTGTAATTATAGTCAACTTAAATAAACCAGATTTCTTTAAGTAAATCTTTTTAATAGTACACATTACACCAGCGACATTAACATATAGATGCGCAGTCTCAGGAATTGTTTCCTGATAAGCGTCCGCGACTTTAATCAAACCATGTTCCATTAACATTTAATACAAATCTCCTAAAATTAATTAATTGTAATTTACAGATAATAATAAAAAATAGCAGATAACTAAACAACTGCTTGTTGTTACCTATTTCTATTTCCTAAGCGCCAGCGCCTATAAGAATCCAATAGACTTTGGTATCTTGGTTTTGAAATTTTCAATTAGACACTTTCTTTCTACGCCAAATATCAAGGTTCATCGCAGCTATGACGCCACAACTAAATGTATCTAATTGTTTAAGGTACTGACTCATATAAAATTGTGTGCCAAAGGTCCCTCTAATTTAGCTATATAATTATTATGGTTAATACACACATCGAGACAATTTGCTCGGCAGATTGGATCACAATGCGTGTTATGTTGCTTTGCCCATTCCAATCGTTCTTTGTGCATGTTAGTCCCGACCTTACCAATCGGATCACCTTTCTCTCGCATATAAATTACACATGGAAAATGGTAATCTCCACATACCACACTATCATCAAGAGGCAACCAGCAACGAAAACAATCAGTATCCTGTATGCCACGCACATTGCGACCATGAAGAATATTTTCTACACGATACTTTAGAATTGGGTGCGCATCAAGAATCTCTTGCGGAATCATTTTTGCGTTTGCCAACGCAGCATTATATTGTGCAGCAGAAATGATTCGAATATCAGCGACACCTAGTTCATGAGCAAACTTTACAATATCAGACAGTTCATTGATATTTCCCTCTGTAAGCACAGTGCCAACTGTGACATATGTTAGTTTAGAAAGTGCTTTAATATTTTGAACAACAATATCCCATACATTATCTTTTCGTCCACTCATTAGACTGCCTGTAGATGCACAACAAGCATCAAGCGAGATACTAAAATCATTTACTCCACACTCAATTAAACGCAAGTAATTTTCTAGTGGAAATGAACCATTAGTGCTAATAGCAATACGTTGTACACCAAGCATCTTAGCTGCTGTTACTAAGTTTTCTAAGTGAAGGTAAACCATGGGCTCACCACCTGAGAAACGAATGTTTCTAAGTCCCTGGCTAGCCCATTGTTTAAGAACAGAAAGAGCTTTATTAAGGGGCATGTCTCCAAGGCAATCTTCCCTTAAACCACGACAATACTGACACTTAAAATTACAACGTTCTGTAAGAATCATTTCACAACGTTGCATCGGTGACATTGTTGAAAGATTCTCGCAACGAGAATTACTTAACGTATAGAAACCAATAGTATCAAGACTCATTTTATTTCACATCCTATCGTATCATATAACCACCATTTTACTCGCCGATATGCCCGCTGTGCAGTGTAATACCACTTAGCTGTTTTAGTCTCTCCACGAGAATAAAATTGACCGGCATATCGCTTTTGGTCGCGGGCGATTATTGCATTGCGTATGGCGGAAGAAACACATTGATTTAGGCTATGTTGTAATTGTTCAACATGAAGTGGATATCGCCCTTCGTTATAGTCTCTCAATACACTCCATTGTAGATGATGTTCAATTTCTGCCAATGACACATCTTCAATAGGCTCAAGATTTAGAGCAACCTGTAGTGTAATAGTATGCTTTGTCATTCTGGTAAATTCTCTACAATTGGGTACAAAATTTCTGGGTACGCGCCTAAGCGAACAATTTGATCCAGTGATTTTCCAAAAGTTTCTTTGGCTTCATCAATAAATGATTCTTTCAAATCGTTATGGCAAATCCAAATTTGCATCGGAACACCACTATCAAATCCATCCCAGATTTTTTCCCAATTCCATCGGTTTTTGATACGATGTGTTGTTTTAGTACACACGATAGTTTGCACATACTTAGGCTGAGACATATTTTACTTTCTTTAATGTAGTGTCTGGTATATGTTAGTTAATTTTTCAGTTGACATTTCTTTCAATAGATGCCTAGCACATTGATCAGCAATACTATCTATCATTAGTTGCCGTTGTCCCTCTTCTATAACTGAGGCACTTTCCTCCGTAGTAGCAACTGCTACATAATTTACCGCCCAAGTTGAGGGTCCAAATTGTCTTCCAGTTTGTTTACTATATGGTACACCATCAACAATAATTTTTGTTGGAGTTGTACGATCAACATGTCTCAACAGCCGATGGGATCCAGTGCGAACAATAATCGGGTCACCAGTTTTTACTGTATAAAGTGTCATGGGCGCTGCGTCACCCAAATCGAGTCATATAACATAATATTGAGGTTGCCAATAACTCGATCAACGGCTTCTTTAACTTGGAAAGGATTTGTATAATCATGTCCACAAAGTAAACCAGCAACTTTCAATTTTGGAGTGTATCCGATAATATCCTGTTCAATCACTGGCATAAAATGACCACCATCAATAAAAATGAAATCAGCAATATTGTCCATTAGCAGATTAACGACTTGCGTTGAATCTCCCATCAAGTATGTAATCGGCAAGCCCTGTAGATTCTTACGCACGCTATCAAATGGAATTGCGCCAATCACCGTGGGATCAAACTTATCAATACAAAGTAGCCTTGCATCTTTGACACGACAAACTTCACCAAGAATTACTGCACTTCCACCCGTCCATGTTCCAATTTCAATAGCTGTGCCGCCTGAAGTAATAGACGCCATACCTAGATCCCAGAGGGCCGACTGCTCAATCGGAGTCAATAAGGCACCAATAGCAGTTGACTTATCAATAGTATTTTGTTTTAAATTATGCAAGAGTTTTAACCTCCCAGTAAATAGTGTGGATGATTATTTCGGTAACGTTCAGGATCATAAAGATAAGCATCACGCCAATGCTCTATCCACCTACACATCCAATCGCGTCCATCATTCTCAAGTCTTCGACGCCACCGTGAATTGTTAGCGTGAAACCACCGTACCCACAAATCGACGTGAGCAATAAACCAATAACTTTGCTCCTCAGTTAAAAAATGTTTCTTCTTATTCAAGATTATATATGTCATAAATTCTAGCATAAGTGGTGTTACACGTTCAAAATCTTGAATCGGAGTAGGCGGTCGATAAGTTTTAGTCATCTAATCCTCTCTTAAAATTTTTGACACCTTCACCAAACATTAAAGTTCTCCTAGTTGGGTAGCAATAAACTGATCACTATTCATCCATTTTCGATGTTCACATGAATAAACATCTGGAAACGCTTTTATCAAAAAGGGATGGTGTATGGCTGCAATAATTTGGCAGTTATTAATTCTAGCTTCTTTAAACATTGTCACCACTTTAGTAACAGACCTTATACTTAATCCTACATCTGGCCCATCGAGAAAGATTACTTTATCACGTTGTTGTGTCAGAGATTTTAAAATTGCTATATTAGTTTCACCATGACTCGATAGTTTAGTGGAAATGTGAAAATGAATATTATCATTAAATACACTTTGTACACGGGGATTATCTCTTTCAAAATCAAATCCACCGGCTACACTACGACCGGCAAGAATCTCAACTTTGTTTTCAAGACCTAGTGGATAATGAAACTGTTTAGCATTACAGGCGGCCGCAATGGCTGCTATTAAACTGCTTTTGCCAGTTCCTTGGTCACCAACTATAAGGTTTATACCTGGAAGGAACTCGACTTTATCGCCAGATTTCCAGCAACGAAAATCTTTTTTAAATCGTAGTTCATGTAGCATTAGTCGGTTTCTATATTTTGACATAGATAATCATATAACTCATCATACATAGCGGCTATTGTTTCCCAAGCAACTTTATCAACAAGCTTGGTATAATCATGTACGCGCAGCCAATGCCGACTGATTTTAGTCCCATCAAATAAAGTTATCTCCCGGACACTGACATCATGTAACTCAATCTCAGGTCCAACTGGAGGACATTCATAGCTACCTGGATCACCGGGTATGTAGGTGTATTCAACATCACAAATAAACTCCCGTTCATCAATAGCAAGAACTACTTCGTAACTATGAATCATTGTGGCTCCTATCATATTATAACTATATCATACTCTAAGCAAAAGTCAAATTAATTTTCACTGGGAACTTCGATTCTTTGTACATGTGGTTTAATAGCATACCAATTTAGTAACAATTTAAATACGTCATCGGGGGTGAGGTCTTCCCACACGGCGATGGGGAACTGGATTTTAATACCGGACAAAAATACAACAATATAGTTTTTAACTAAA
>Ga0315273_10003490_pt1 | contig 18970 bp, 14 predicted proteins | sample YL17G02_0_MG_FD_205753 | JGI IMG/M metagenome (GOLD analysis project Ga0315273, IMG submission 205753) | Sediment microbial communities from Yellowstone Lake, YNP, Wyoming, USA - YL17G02_0 | ecosystem: Environmental > Aquatic > Freshwater > Lake > Sediment | place: USA: Wyoming | collected...
GCTCATCTTCGTATTTTTCGATGAGAACACCCAGTATTTCCATTAAAGAGGCGAGTGGATGATTTTCATCTTCGCCGACAGTATCAATCAAATTATCCAGCAAACGGACAGCCTCCTCGTATTCCTTTTCTGTGTGTGGAAAATACAGGATCTTAGAGACTTCTGTCCAGTGCGGGGTGGCTCGTTCAATTTTTACATCTAACATGGCTTACTCACGCAGTTACAACTTCAACAGCATTCGTCCATACTTCGTGTTCGCTTAAATCTACCATATCGTCCCATGAAATGCCGTAACCGCCGCCATCCACTTTGACTTGTTTGAAGAAGCCCTCATTTTCCAATGCTTTGAATGGCCGAATTTTTTCCATGAGCGGTTTGCAGTCGTAAATCTTCTCAACACCGTTGGCGAATTTAATTAGTAGTTTTTTGTTTTCCAAAGGTTGAACGGATAAAATTTTTGGTATGTCCATTTTCCTACTCCAATCCAGGCAGTTGCTTAAACTCATTCGTCTGCCACATGCGAAGCAATTCGTTTTGATACTCCGAAGCCCACTCCTTGACCAATCTATGTGCGCGTGATGGCAGATCACCTTCCATCATCTCCAAAGTCGCAATATTGAAGACGGCATTGTATTCGCCATAAACGGCATGAAAGTGTGGCACTCCATGTTCGCTTTGGCTAAAGTACATTTTGATGATAATGCCGTAGAAGCGAGCTATGACTGGCATGGTTTGATTTCCTTTGCGCTTATTATAATCCATGTAATCACCCTGATGGACTCGCGCTACGATAGAACCTGTCAGTCCCCCCATTTTCGCTTGTAGACACTTAATATCCAAACCAAATTTTGGTTGCAAAAATGGGGGGATAAAGCAGGAATCAAAAGTTCCCGAATTTTTTCAATTCAGGGACTGGTCATTAGATTTCGGTTATTTCTGGCACATGCTCATCTTCGTATTTTTCGATGAGAACACCCAGTATTTCCATTAAAGAGGCGAGTGGATGATTTTCATCTTCGCCGACAGTATCAATCAAATTATCCAGCAAACGGACAGCCTCCTCGTATTCCTTCTCTGTGTGTGGAAAATACAGGATCTTAGAGACTTCTGTCCAGTGTGGGGTGGCTTGTTCAATTTTTACATCTAACATGGCTTACTCCTTCCACTTTCCTTCATCATACTCTCGGTGCGTCAGTACAGCACGGATCTAAATGGTGCGCCGATTGTAATGGATGGCGGCGATTAAACGAACCTTGTTGCCGCCAATATTGAAAACTGTTAAGTTGGCAACCTGGTCTGCGCTCCCGAAAATCTCTCGTAATTTCGCAAATGACTTGAAATCCTTTGCCTTTGCCTGCTTGTACCAATGCTGTAAAGCGGACTTGGCGTCTGGATGTTTTTCTGCGAATTCGTTGAGTCTTCGACGGGTGATGATGTGCATGGCTGGTTTTGTTGAGCAGAGTATGCCCCTCGTTAATCCTGTCTCTTGTGGTCAATGGCCGCAAAAGTGGCCAGCGCCGCCAGCGCCGAAATGGACAATCTCGCGCCGATCAAACTTAGCCTGAGTTGTTATGGAATATTATATGAAACCAATTCAATCGTACTGTCAAGCCCTTCGCCTGTGTTGACTTTCTTCACCAGTCCGATATTTTTCGCATACCAATTCGTGCTATTGAATGTCATGTTTGTCTGGATGGGATTGTTTTGCATGGTGATCGTGATGTTCGTGGCTGTTTGACATTCAACGCGCAGGGCATCAAAAGTGCCTGCTCCCACGGTCACAGATTCGACTCCGCTGGCTGTGCAAGTAGTGGTGAATTGATTCTTCACAGGCACTTGAGTTCCGCTGATTGTTTCCGTGCCTTCGAGGGTCGTATTTTGGGTCCAGGTGTCTCCTGCGTTGACGGTTGCCGGGAAGGTGATGCCGCTTAATTCCGTGGTTTGAAAATCAACAGTGACATTCTCTGCGTTGACACTGGCCGAGCCGCCGCTGGATGGGTCTAATGCGATTAAACTTCCGTTGTCACAACTCCACTTTCCCTGGCGAGTGACACCTGTTCCGAAGACATCCTGATCGGTGAAACTGCTTGCTTCTACAGAAAGGATACTGCGCGTGAACATATCGGGCACGGGGCCTGTGAGCTTGTAATTCCATGTCGCGCCTGGTACGACTGGCAGGTATGGGTTGGCGCATGCGCCGGATGGACTGGATGGGCTATCTGTTGGAGCTTTGGTTGCTGGTGTGCTCTCGTTTGGAGTTCCTTCTGGAGAAGTTGTTCCGCTGGGAACTGGACCATTTCCAAGATTGCACGCCAGCATGGAAAGGACAAGCGCCCCCCCTGCGATTAAGTAGGATTTTTTATTGATGTTCATAACCTTCTCTCTTCCTTTGGTTGGTGTAAGTTCGTTTACGGTCTTTGAGTATAGCACCCCCTGATAAGGTACAACCTCCCCCTTCCCGATCGGGAAGGGGGCTGGGGGGTTAGGTTACACCCGCGCCGCGGCAACATTTGGAGCCATTGCCTTGTGTTGCGCGTTTTCTCCCGCTCATGGCTGACTGCACTCGTTTGTATCCAACGGAACCAGGATAAATTCCGGATAGTCAAACGCCCCATTACATTCATTAGAATAAGTGTGTTCGTAGGTGGCTTCCAAACAAGTGTGGGATCTCGACACTGATATTGTAAGCTTATCCGTGCCGCCGCCATTTATCGTATAAGGTCCAGAGCCATACCAGTGGTAAGTGCCGTCACGTTGTTGATAGGTTGAGTCATAGCTAAAACTGCCAGTCTCAGGGCTGGATGGAGTGAAAAGAATAGGAATTTGCCTGCCTGCGGGAGCATATGTCTGGATGGTAAAAGGCTTCCCCAAATCGCACACAACACCGGACACAGTATGATAAGGCATACCTGGGTCTAAAACTTTATAGCCCTGGGTCTCCCAGTCCGTCAGGGGCAAAACAATCTCACCCATATCGTAGGTAAAGGTCTTGAGCACATCGATCAGGCCGCTGAGAAATCCAGCGCCTCCTGCCAGCCCGGTTAGACCGTCAAAGAAGATATTCGCCATCGATCCAAGGCCAGCCTCCTCCGGTTGAGCGCTGACGTGAATGGAGAACTCCTTGTCAACCGGCTTGGCGCTATCGGGGATCGTTTTATTTTGTCCCTTGCCAATCACATGGAAGGTAACCTGGCCGTTTGCGCCGGTCCAAAAGCGCATGGTGGTTTCATTGATCAACACCAGCTCGGGAATACCCTTGCCGCCCTTGATCGCGATCTCAGCGCCCGGAATGTTTTCTTCCTTGGGAAAGCCAAATGAAACCCCCAGCGCATTTAAGAGATAACTGGCCAGGCACGACTCGAGTTCATCCCCATCCGGACGGCCCTTCGGATCGGAATAGAGCCTCAGCGCGATGGTTCCTTGTTCGCCGTCAGATGTTTTGTGTGTACGTATAAGTGTAGGGGGTTCCATGGTGGCGTCAACCTCCATGGCTTGCAACTGCAGGATCAGGCTGATGGCGGAGGTAATGACATTGGCATAGCCCAGCAGCTTCCCGGAGAGCTTGGTGATATTTTCGATTCTTTCGGCGGTCCCGGTGGCCACCTTGCCAACCACCAGTTCGACAAAGGATGGTAAGGCCATCTCATCCGTCATACCGGGCAGTTGCAGCCCGCCGCCAACCTTATTAAGGATCCAATTGTGCCAGGCGACAGCGTCACTGCCTGCCCCCGGCAGGTCCGAGCAACTGATCTGCGGACCCAGATCCTGCGCGGCGGGGCGTGGGTGGTAATCCACATAGGTAATGGGTGCTCCGGGCACAGACGCCTGGCTGGCCGCCTGGAACAGCGCGTTGCGGATAATGATCCAGCTAATCAACTGCACGGTGGGGATGTCGATCACCGCCGTATCCGGCGTGACGGCGGCCTCCAGAATATCCACATGCGATGGGCCGCGTAAAATCCGCTCGCGCACGAACAGGCCCAACAGGCGCACCCGGGGCTCATTACTCTGCGCTGCCAGTCGCAGGTCGTCGAGCAACATCGCACCGAAGGCTGTGCCGTCCATGTCCGGCAGCCCGTTGGCGAATAGGCGGCCCACATCCTGCAGCGGGATACCCCGCCCGGGCAGGTCCAGCCCGGAGGAGTACCATACCTGCCAGAAGCGCGGACCAATGGGGTCATCGCCCGTGCTGCCGAGCGGCACTCCATCCTGCCCAATGACCGGTATGCCCAGGGCGTCGTACACGCCCATCCAGACCGCCAGATGGTTCTCTCCAGCTGCCAGTTGATCGGCAAAATAGACGGCCTGCTCATCAGGAGTGTCTTGTGGAGCAGAGGCTGGCTTTGGTGGAGCTGGCAGCGTGGGAGGTTCGGAGCTTACTTCTCTCTTCCCCGAATTCTGGCTAGCGAACAACTGCCCGATGGTACTGCAAGCCAGGCTGAGGATCAGCAGGGTGCTCAATAAAACAGTGAGTGGACGATTTTTGTGCATATGTTCCTCGATCTCTACGTTCTCTGGGTTGACGGTTCACCAATGTTGTTCCATTGTACAGGGATTCAGAAATAATACAATATTGGGAATAATTTCACAAATTAGAGGCTGGAGCGAAATAACCATAATTCATACACAGGGTGTCTTTGTGAAAGCAAACTAACCGGGATGTAATGTCAATCAACGGAATTAACCTTCGGTAAGCCCGAAGCGTTTTCCAATTCCCTATTCACCACGCGAAGTGTCAATTTTCCCGCCGCAAGCGTCCATCTTGGTATAATTCGCCAGAATGAATGAGCAAAAAACTATCCGGTAACCAGATCCGCCAGGATTTCATAGACTTCTTCGTCGAGCGCGGTATAATTTTTACATGAAGCTGCCTAACGTTGCGCACGCCGTGATCGAAATCGAAAAACTGCGAGACTATTGCTTGAGTGAAACCCACCCTCGCGGAAAGCACAAGGCGCGTGTTTTTGCCACAACTTTGGGCTTGACGGCACGCAATGCTTTAGAATTACGTGATGCAATCTCAACCGCCATTCAAACAGAGGCTGCAGTGGTTGCTGGGCAGGATAATTATGGACAGCGGTATAGCGTGGATTTTTCCATGAACCGCCGAGGCAGAAATGCAAATATTCGCACAACCTGGATCGTTCGCACAGGCGAAAATGTACCGCGTTTGACCAGTTGTTATGTACTGTAGGAGAAACCTATGAAACAGAAAGTCAATTTATTGGATGTTGTCGCACTCACGCAAGAAGTTCCCGATCGTGATCTCCCCCTGGGACAAGTAGGTACGGTCGTGGAGTTTCTCGCGCCGGGTGTCTACGAAGTGGAATTTACAGACAACGAAGGCCGAGCCTTCGCTGAATTGGCTTTACACGCAGACCAATTGTTGGTCTTGCACTACGAACCTGCGATGGCGTGAAATTGAGTTTTTTACTCAAGCCCCGAATCCACGACAGGTTCGGGGCTTTATTTTTTAGCATTTATCCTTCAACCTTCAACTCACTTGGTATAATTTGCCAGTCATTATCACTTTCGGAGCACTCATGAGCAAAAAACTAACCGGCAACCAAATTCGCCAAACCTTTATAGATTTCTTCGTCGAGCACGGACATACCGCTGTGCCTTCGATGTCGCTTGTCCCTGGTGGGGACGCCACCCTGCTCTTTACCAACTCGGGCATGGTGCAGTTCAAGGATGTGTTCGTCGGCACGGATACGCGCCCTTACAAGCGCGCCGTCGACTCGCAGAAGTGTATGCGCGTGGCAGGCAAGCACAACGACCTCGATGACGTGGGCCGCGACGACACGCATCACACCTTCTTTGAAATGCTCGGCAACTGGTCATTTGGCGATTACTACAAAAAGGAGGCTATCGCCTGGTCGTGGCAGTTACTGACCGATGTGTGGGGCTTGCCCAAGGATAAACTCTACGCCACTTGTTTTGAAGATGACAGCGGCGATATTCCACGCGACGATGAAGCCGCCGATATTTGGAAGGCACAACCTGGCTTTGTCCCAGAGCATGTTTTGTTTTTCGGGCGCAAGGAAAACTTCTGGCAGATGGCGGAGTTCGGTCCGTGCGGGCCGTGCTCCGAGATCCACCTTGACCTTGGCGAGGAGCGCGACAACCTGCGCGGGGTGGAGCATCGCTGCGGCGTGAACGGCGAATGCACGCGCTTCCTCGAATTGTGGAATAACGTTTTCATTCAATACAACCTCTTCGAAGATGGCCGCCTCGAGCCGCTGCCCGCCAAGCACGTGGATACAGGCATGGGCTTCGAGCGCATCGTCTCTGTTTTGCAAGGCGTGGACTCCAACTACAAGACCGACCTCTTCACAGGCTCGCTTGATGTCTTGCGTTCGCTCACGGGTCACAGCGAAAAAGAAATGCTCGCCGATTTCACGCCCTATCGCGTCATCTGCGATCATACCCGTTCCGCGGCGTTCCTCATTGCCGATGGCGTCGTCCCTGGCAACGGCGGACGCAACTACGTCACCCGCATGATCATCCGCCGCGCCGCCCGCTTTGGTACCAAGATCGGACTTCACGAACCGTTCCTCGCCAAAGTTGCCGAAGCCGTGATTGCTACCTATGCGGATTTTTATCCCGAACTCGCCAAACATCGCCAAACGATTTTGGATAATTTGACCCGGGAGGAAATCCGCTTCGCGCGGACGGTTGAATCTGGTACCGCGCAATTAGAGAATCTACTCTCCGAGCTCCGCGCTGAGCGTAGTCGAAGCGCCGTCCTCGACGGTCACCGCGCCTTCGACCTGTACGCCACGTATGGCCTGCCCTTTGAGATCTCGCGTGACATCGCACGTGAGCAGGGCCTGGACGTGGATCAAGCCGGTTATAACGAATCGAAAGAGAAGCACAGCCTTGCCTCCGGCGGCGGTAAAGCCATGGGCAAGATGGGCGGCGATGACGCAGAGTATTTTGCGTCGTTGTTGAAAGATTTACAAAAGAATAAAAAACTTGGCGAACATGGCGTTGAATATGACCCATATACCAATTCCAAGGTAACAGGCGAAGTTTTGGCGTTAATCCTCAACGGAGAATCGGTTCAGTCCGCTTCGTTTGGCGACGCGGTTGAAGTGATCCTGCCGAAGACCGGGTTCTATATCGAGGCCGGTGGTCAGGTGGATGATAATGGCTACATTCGAGCCCTCTCCCCTCACCCCTCTCCCAATGTTGGGAGAGGGGAAGGGGGTGAGGTGGGGAGTTGGGAAATCGAAATCACCTCTATGCGCCGCGCCTCTGTGGGCGTTATTGTCCATGTTGGCGAAGTGATCTCTGGTCAACCCAAGGTAGGCGATAAATGTGTTGCCGAAGTGGATATGCAGCGCCGCCATGACATCATGCGCAATCACACCGCCACGCATCTCATGCACGCCGCGTTGCATCAAGTGCTCGGCGAACATGCGCGCCAGGCAGGCTCACACGTCGCGCCCGATCGTCTGCGTTTTGATTTCAACCATCCCGAAGCCATGACCCCCGAACAGATCGAGCGCGTCGAGAAGATCGTCAACGACGCTGTCGCGGCCGACATGGAAGTTATTCCAAAATTAAAAGCCCGTGAAGACGCGGTTGCCGAAGGCGCCATGGCGTTGTTCGGTGAGAAATACGGTGAGACGGTCCGCACGATCACAATTATCCCCGCGGGCGCTGAAGCATTCGATGAAGCCTCTGTCGCGCATCCCACTGCGCTCTACGAACAATTGCCGAAATATTCCTACGAACTGTGCGGCGGCCTTCATCTTGACCGCACTTCTGATGTCGGCGCGTTCCTCATTACAAGTGAAAGTTCTGCCGCCGCCGGTGTGCGCCGCATTGAAGCGGTGACAGGTCGCGGCGCATATGACTTGATCGCCAGGCGCTTCAAAATGCTCAAGCAAACTGCTGGTACGTTGAAATCATCCATCGAAGAAGTTCCCGCGAAAGTTGAGTCCTTGCAGGATGAAATCTCCGACTTCAAGAAGGAAGTTGCTAACCTGCGCGCACAAGCCGCTCTTTCAACCTTCAACCTTCAGCTTTCCAACGTTCAAACTGTGAAGGATGTAAAAGTATTGGCTTTGGAAATTCCCGATTCAAACGTGGACACCTTACGTATGCTGGCCGACGTGTTCCGCGAGAAATATCCCAAACATGGCGTGGCCGTCCTTGTGACAGGATTAACTATCATCGCGACTGTGACCGAAGACCTCGTCAAGCGCGGACTCAAAGCAGGCGACATCATTCAATCCATCGGCGGCAAGGGTGGTGGACGTCCCAACCTGGCGCAGGGCAGCTTGCCGGATGGGGTGAATATCAGCGAAGCGATGAGTAAAGTCGCCAAGGCAGTGGAAGAGAAGTTGAAGTAACTGTGTGGGAGTGGGCAAATCCCGCTCCCACAAGATATAATCAATAAAATCATTACAATGATTTTATGCTGTTTTGCTAACTGGAGGTTGCTATGAATCAACTATCTGCTGTTTACAAAATTGGGATATGGGTGTTTGTTATTTCTGTTCTTGGAATTACGGGGAATTTATACTTTTCTGCAAACCCAATAGAAGGTGTCTCTGTTTCGAGGGCATTGCTTTCCCTAATGATGATTGCAATAGGCCTGGTAACATTCTATGGAGTAATTGGGATCGGCTTAAGTGACAAGTCGCATACTCTGTCGAAAAATGATCTGCGGCTGGCGATCGTTATCTCTGTGATTACTTTGTATTTGGTTCTTGTCGGGACCGTCAGCTTTTTTAGCAAAGGCGGAGATTTGCCGGTTATTACAGAAACAATGATCAATCATTTCACTACGATCGTTGGGGTGGTGATCGCGTTTTATTTTGGTACTGCGGCATATGAGGCAGTAAACAAGAAAGCAACAGAAAAACCTGCCGATGAGCCGTCAGATAAAACTAAAGAGGAAAAGAAGTAAATAGCTATTGCTTTCATGCGGGAAGAATTTTTCGACCATCTCACCACTGTTGTCAATTGCTGCGGCGGTGGACGTTTCAACATGGCATAAGGCAGTCTGCCTGATGTGGCAAAAGTAGTGGAAGAGTGGTAAGTAAGGAGTGATCTTAGAGTCGCCTTTTTAGTCAAATCCATAAGTTGTTTTAATCCCAAAACGGCACGATTCATTCTCGTGCCGTTTTGATTCTAGGGAACATTCCCAGCGAATGGTACGTCATTCAGTAAATTGCCAAAGTCGTTTTGCCCATCCGAAAGGAGCGATATGACTTGGCTTGATCTGTGGAGTTCAGCGGGACGCCGCCTGCTGTACTTCCTGCCGATTTCCAACCAAACAAAAGGAGATGAAAAAATGTTCACCTTACGCAAGGCAATCAACTTGAGTATTTTGCTCGTACTGTTGTTTGCAACAGCCTGTGGCGCTTTTGCTCCCGCCGCGACCGAAGCACCTAACTCGCGCGATTCGAATAACGATTATGAGGCGCCTGCCGCAACGGAAGCGCCTGCTGTCGTTGAGGAAGCCCTCATGTACGCGCCAACCCAGTCATTCGACGCGGCAAACCAGCCATTGGGCGGGGCAAACCAACCCTCGTATGGCGCGCCAGCTCCCTCGTCCAAAAATGAACCGTATGACATGTTCTTTCAGGATTATGGCGTCAATCCATCCATAGATACCGAGGACGATAACCTGTCCACCTTTGCGCTGGATGTGGACACAGGCTCCTACACCATCATGCGGAATTATCTTTCGGATGGAAATTTACCGCCCCCTGATTCTGTGCGCGTCGAAGAGTACATCAATTTCTTTGAGCAGGGTTATCCCAGCCCGCTTGAGCACCAGGCCTTTGGCATTTACGTGGATGGCGGCCCTTCACCGTTCACGCAAACCGAACGCTATGACATGATCCGTGTTGGCATCCAGGGCTATGAGGTCGCAGACGAGGACCGCAAGGATGCCACGCTCACTTTTGTGATTGACGTCTCCGGATCGATGGATATGGACAACCGCCTCGGCCTCGTCAAACGTTCGCTGGAATTGCTGGTGGAACAACTGCGCCCGACGGATAGAGTAAGCATCGTCGTCTACGGGACGGAGGCCCGCGTCGTTCTCAACCCGACATCTGGTTCTGAAAAAGGGGAGATTCTCTCAGCGATTTACGGCCTGCATCCCGAAGGCACAACGAATGCAGAAGCGGGCCTGCGTTTGGGTTATGGCATGGCAATGGAAGGTCACATGCGTGATGGTATCAATCGCGTCATTCTGTGTTCAGACGGCGTCGCCAACGTGGGCGAAACGGGACCAGATGCCATCCTTGCCGAGATTGACCACTATGTTGAAGAGGGGATAACACTTACCACCATCGGCTTTGGCATGGACAATTACAACGATACGCTTATGGAACAACTCGCCGATCATGGGAATGGTTTTTATGCCTACGTGGATGATATGAGTGAGGCGCGCCGCCTGTTCATTGATGAGATCACAGGCACGCTTCAAACCATCGCGCTGGACGCCAAGGTGCAAGTGGAGTTCGATCCCGAAGTCGTTGTGCGTTATCGTTTGGTGGGCTTCGAGAATCGTGCCGTGGCCGATGACGAATTCCGCGATAACAGCGTGGATGCCGGTGAGGTCGGCGCGGGGCATACGGTTACCGCGTTGTATGAGGTCAAACTCAATCGAAATGCTTACGGCAAAATTGCAACCGTATATTTACGCTGGGAAGACCCTGATACGCACCAGGTAACGGAACTCTCACAGGATTTTGGCGTGAGCCAGATGGCATCTGATTTCCGCGAAGCCGATCCGTATTTTCAGCGCGCGGTGGTTGTCGCTGAATATGCCGAAATCCTCAAGGATAGTTATTGGGCAGAGGATGGTTCGCTTTTAGAGGTATACAGGGAAGCCGAACGAATTGCCGAATACCTTTACCGTGACGATGTGATGGACGAGTTTGTAGAGTTGGTCCGTGAGGCGAGAAGGATGATTGACTAAAGTAAACTTTATCGGTAATTGGAAAAAACGTCCCGAAGGTTGCCGTCAGGTTCTCAAATCACCCGAAACAAACCTTCGGGACGGTGCTTTTGCCTTGTATTCAGTCAGCTACTCTATTGCATCCATCAAGCGATACCACATCTTCCCAATGTCAACGAACCATGCCCTGCCACTATAGAACGGCGCGCGTGGAATATCAATTCCATCGAATGGATTTTCGTATTCCATGCCGAGAATTGCATTGGCGATTTGTTCGCCCATATACGTTGCGAGCGTCACTCCATGTCCCACATAACACATGGAATACCACAAGCCGCCCACCTGGCCTACGTGCGTGGTCTGATCCATCGTCATGCCCAATGTGCCGTGCCAGTAATAATCAATAGCCGCGTCCTGCAACTCGGGGAAAATTTCCAGCATCCCACGCCGCAGGCTGGCGATGTTCCTCTCCGCGCTTGCACTGATGAGCGCATCTCTGCCGCCGAAGACCATTCGGTTGTCATCCGAGAAGCGATAATAGGACAGCATATTTTTTGTATCAAAGATGACGCGCTTGTTTGGAATCAACCGATGCACGACATCGTCCCGTAATGGCTCGGTGGCGATGATGAAACTTTCCGCGGGAAATACGCGACCGCGAAACTGCGGGACGATTTCCCCGACCCACGCATTCGAGGCGACGAAAACATCTCTGGCATCAATAGTTCCCCGTTCCGTGCGGACCGTGAAGCGGATTCCGTTATGTGATGCAGAGTCTCCCTTTCGCTCGATCCCGATAACGCGCGTCGCTTCGTGGATGTCAGCTCCCGCGCGTTCCGCCGCGGATGCCAATCCCTGAACAAATTTCGCGGGCTGGACTTTCCCACTACGCTCGTTGACCAGCAATCCATCATACACAGTCGTCGCAATTTCATTCGGCATTGCATCACGTTGAATGATTTGAGTCTTGAATTCCATTGCGCGTTCCAGCGCTTCCTGCTCTTCCATCAACTTCTTGAAATGAGCGGGCTTGCTCGCCGCTTCAATGTGACCGCAACGCTCGAAGCCGCACTCGATCTTCTCCTCTGTGACGACTCGTTCCACCATATCCGCCGCATGGACAGCCGCCTGGAACATGGCCTTGGCTCGTTCCAATCCATGATGTTTGACGAGGTCAATGAAATTATGATGCATGCAGGATAATGCCTGCCCGCCGTTGCGCGCACTCGCTCCCCAGCCAATGTGATTCGATTCAAGCAAAAGAACCTTTGCCCCGCCTTTTGCCAATCGCAGCGCGGCGGATGTCCCCGTGTACCCTCCGCCGATTACAACCACATCCGCCTTCTGCGGCAAAGGTTTGTTGACGTAAGATTTTGTCGCGGGTGAATCTGCCAGCCAGAAACATTCTTGTTGGGTCATAAATTAAACTCCTTTATGGAACAGAAAGGCAGGATACACTTTTCATCCTGCCTTTCTTTATTTTACTTCTTACAATTCACTTCTCGCTTTTTACTTCTCACTTCTTATACTCCCAATTCTGTGCGCCCCAACTCATGCTTCCCCACGTGCTGACCGTGTATCCCGTCAGGTTGTCGGCAAAGCCATACCCATCCTGAAATACATACAGATACACCTGAGGTAGATCCGTGTTGACCTGTTCCGCGATCTTACAATACGCATCTTTGCGAACTTGCAGATCGAATTCACTACCAGCGGTTTTCAGGGCATCATCCACAGCGGGGTTGCTCCAGCGGAAGTAGTTGCCGCCGGTGGGATTTGTGGGCGAAGGCATGGCTGTTGAACTGTATGCCTGTGCAACATACCCCTGTGGCTCGGTCGTAAAACCGCGGTCAAAGATCAACATATCGTAATCGCCAATGGCGCGCGGGGAATTATCTTCGTATGTGCCGAAGATGATCGAGAAATCGTAGTTCTGGATTTTTGCCTCAACGCCCACGGCTTTCAGGTTTTCCACAATAAATTCTTCGGTACGTTGAATTGGCTCAAAACTGGTGTAGCCTTGAAGTTCCATGGAAAGACGCATGCCGTCTGGAGCATACATCGCGCCCTTCGCCACGCGGATTCCATCAGCGCCCATAACCCAGCCCGCCTCATCCAGCAATTGATTCGCTTTCGCAACATCGTATGGGAATGGGTGCGGTAAATCACATTGGTACCAGCCATATGCAAATGGGTTGGTGGAAGGTGAAACTGAGCCCTCCAGAACATCGTTGACCAGTGCATCATAATCAATCGCATGTGCAATGGCCTGGCGGACACGCAGGTCGCCCAGAATCGGATGGGGCGGGGTCGGGCCGGGATCGCCATCGAACGGCGCGCTAAGATTGAAATCAATTGCCGTGTTCCAAATGCCGGGTACAAGCACCTGAGTGGCTTTGCCCTTCATAAGTTCATCGTATTGCGCCTTTACTTCGCCCGGCCACAAGTGTACTTGCGCCTCACCTTGTAACATCATAGCCGTCTGTGCGGCTGGTTCCGGCACAATTCGGAAGACTAAGGTATCAAGATATGGTTTGCCTTTTTCAAAGTAATTAGGGTTGCGTGCGAAAGTAAGGCTTTGGCCGGATTCCCAACCTGAGAGTATGAACGGCCCTGCGCCGACAGGCTTGCGATTCCATTCCCAGTTTGCCATGTCTTCAGGTTTGCCCGCCGCGTGACGCGGGAAGAGTCCATAGGCGAATTGATCGAGATAACCCGGGTAGGGGCTGGAATAAGAAAGCACCGCGGTTGTGTCGTCCGGAGTTTCAACACTTGTGATCTGATCAAAACCAGTTGTCCCAACCAGTGCGCCTGACTTTGGATTTGAAAGCACTTCCCAGGTGAACTTGATATCATCAGATGTGATCGGCTTACCATCAGACCACATCAAACCCGGCTTTAGTTTCCATGTGACAGTCAGATAATCGCTCGAAAGGCCGCCATTTTCAGCTGTCGGCAATTCCGCCGCGAGCATGGGCACAAACTCACCTTTTTCGTCGATCGTGACAAGGCCAGTCATGCTCGTTGCTTCTGCCGCCTGACGGACAATAGCTGCATCAGACGCGAAGTAGTTGAGCAAGGCAGGTTCTTCGGGGATGATAAGTGTTACGGTTCCGCCCCCGTCCGAAGCTGCTTCTGTTGCAACGGCTGGTTCTGTGGCTTTGGCACCGCCACATGCGCTCAGGAATAGTCCGAGCACAACGAGCACAGTCAAAATTTTGATTTTCATTCTCTTCTCCTTTGATTAGATCACCGACAATTACTTGCCGGTGTGGATCACATAGGGATCGAACGCATCACGCAGACCATCGCCAATATAGTTGATGGCCATTACTGTAATGAAGATCATAAAGCCGGGATAAACCGCCAGCCAGGGTGCGCGGAATACATGTGTTTGCGCTGTGGATAGGATACTGCCCCAGGTGGGTGTTGGAGGTTGTACGCCGAATCCCAAATAGCTCAAGCCTGATTCCGTTATGATGGCAGACGCCATTTGAAGCGTTCCACTGACTAGAATAGGCCCGATACAGTTTGGAAGGATATGTAAAGTAATGATACGCAGGTCACTGCCGCCCATCGCGCGTGAAGCGGAAACAAATTCCCGTTCGCGCAGAACGAGAAAGAGTCCGCGCACAAGGCGCGCGGGCCATGTCCACGAAAGTGTGGCGATGATAATGATCACAACCAGCACGCTGTTCTTTAGCCAGGGAATGGGTTGTTCGCGCAGGAATGCGCCCAGAATGATCAAAACAAAGATGGTGGGGAAGGTCAGGAAGGCATCGGTGATTCGCATCAGGATCGAATCGAGCCAGCCGCCGAAGTAGCCGGATAATGAGCCGACAACCACTCCCAGCGCGATGGACAGAAAAGTGGAAAACAGCCCAACGGTCAGAGAGACGCGGCCGCCGTATAAGATGCGTGTGAAGATATCGCGTCCCAATTCATCCGTCCCAAACCAATGTTGTGCATCCGGTTTTTGAAAGCTGTTGGTAGGTTCCTGTTGTGTTGCTTCGTAAGGACTCAGGAAAGCAAATGCCGAAAAAAGAATTAAGAGCACGATCGTCGCGATGGCAAAGCCCGCCAGGCGATGTTTGAAGAAACGCTTGATGATCAAGCGCGCCATGTTTTGTTCCTGCGGAATGGCGGAGGTGATCTCAGTCATACTTCACCTGTGGGTTGAGCCAGCCATACGCTAGATCGGCCAGGATGTTGAAGAAGATAATGAGTACAGCTGTGATCATTACCACGCCAAGCAGGATGGGGTAATCGCGGCCGCGTGCCGCGTCCCAGAATAAACGTCCCATACCCGGCCACGAAAAGATGGTTTCCACGAACAACGCGCCCGCGAACAAACTTGGCAGGTCGAGCGCGATGAGGGTCACAAGTGGCAGGATGGCGTTTCGCAGGGCATGTTTATAGTAAACGACTTGTTCCCTGGCGCCTTTCGCGCGTGCAGTACGGATGTAATCTTCGTGCAGCACGTCCAACATGCTTGAGCGCAGGAAGCGCGAATACCATGCGATCCAGCTTGAACTGAGCGCGATCACAGGCAATACCATGTGCCAGAGGGTATCAAGAATATCATCTTCTTTGCCGAGCGTGTTCATGCCTCCACTTGGGAAAAATGGATCGCCCGTTACAGGATTTTTGAGCAGGACATAAAAGATCAGGATCAAGGCCAGTCCCAGCCAGTAGACGGGAATGGATTGCCCGATGAATGTGATCGTTGTCATTACGTAATCAAAGGTCGAGTAGGGTTTGCGCGCTGAAATAATGCCGATCGGGATGGCGAGCAACAATGTGACAAGGAATGAGATCCCCACCAGAAAAAGCGTGTTTGGGATTCGTTCTGCGATCATGTCTGCGACCGGGCGGCGGAACTTGATCGAGGTGCCCATATCGCCTTTGAGCATATCTCCCAGCCAGCTCACATACTGTACAGGGAGAGGTTTATCCAGCCCAAGTTGTTTTTTTAGGTTCTCGATCTGCTCTATTGAAACGTTTGGGTTTCGGCGCGCCGCAGAAAGCGGACCGCCGGGGGCGGAGCGCACCAGAAAGAACAGCAAAATGCTGATGATGAGCAGGATGGGGACGGTTTGTAAAATGCGGCGTATGGCGTAAGTCTGCATTCGCTAGGCCTCAAACACAACCTTGCCATCTACAATCGTCATCACAGCTTTGGCGGTCATAATATCTTCTGATTTCAGCGCGAATAGATTATCTGAAAACAAAACCATATCGGCGAGATAACCTGCTTTGATCTGGCCTTTTTCGTTTTCCATGAATTCCGCGTACGCAGCGTCGCGTGTGTAGCCAAAAATACATTCTTCCAGTGTCAATCGCTGGTCTGGGTCATTTGGCGACCATTTCTCCCTGTTCATTGCCACGTGCATGTTGAGCATTGGATCGAACGGTGCGACTGTCCAATCGCTTCCGAATGCCATGTGTGCGCCCGCGTTCTTTATATCGCGCCATGCGAAGGAATATTTCCAGCGTTCCTCGCCAACGCGCGCAGGCCATACATCCCCTTCACCCAGGCTGAACGGCGCGTGACTGGTCTGCATGGATGCAATAACATCGAGTTGCTTGAAGCGCGGCATGTCATCCGGGTGGATCACTTCGATATGCTCCACACGATGACGGCTATCACGCTTTCCGTTTAACCTTTGAACAGCTTCATAACCATCCAACACGCGGCGCACCGCGCCATTGCCGCAACAGTGGACAAAGATTTGCAGTCCCAGTTTGTCGCAGGCCGCGGCCATGCGGGTGAAGTGTTCTGCTGAATAAATTTCATCCACTTTCGCGTCGGGGTTGTCCGCGTACGGTTCAATATTCAAAGCGGTGTAAGATTCCCATACACCATCCATGAAAAGCTTCACCGCACCACCGCGTGCATAATCCCCTTGAACTTTCGCCATTTCGACGGCTTCTTTTAGATCTTCTTCTTTTGTCTCAGGCTTCACCCAATATGGAGTGTACACGCGCAGGGTCATTTCGCCCACGTCTTCCAGCGCGGCATAGAACATCAACTCCTCCATATCGCCATTCATGTTATGTACGCTGGTAACGCCTGTGGAGTTGATGCGCTTGATCGCCGTGGTGAGCAGTTCGCGTTTGCGTGTATCGCTGGGTTCAGGGATTAGGCCTGTCACAAGTTCCATCGCGGTTTCGCGTAGTTCGCCTGTGGCGAGTCCGTTTTCGTCGCGTACGACCACGCTGTTTGAAGGAGCTTCCTTGCCGGGCTGAAGAATTTCCGCCATTTCAAGTGCTTTGGTGTTTGCCCAGCCGGTATGACCATCATACGCGCCAACATAAATTGGCCTGTCCGCGATGATGGCATCCAGTTCCTGCCGTGTGGATACGATGTTGTATTTGATGCCGCGTCCCACCACCCAGAGCGCCGTCTTATTTTCGTTTGCGAAGGTAGTTAACACTTCTTTCAAATCATCCAGGGTCTTTACATCCTGCAACTGCGCGCTTCCCATTCCAATGGAGCCCCACAATAAATGAAAATGCGAGTCAATGAAGCCAGGAGTTAGCGTACAGCCTTTGCCATCCACTACGCGCGTGGATTTATCCTGCCAGTTTTTCGCACCGGCATTGCTTCCGACAAATACAATGCGATTTCCCTTTATCGCCACGGCTTCGGCATTTGGATTATTTACATCGCTTGTGAAAACTTTGGCGTTCGTGATGATAAGGTCGGCGGCTTTTGGCATGGAATTCTCCTCCGGGATGGATTTGATTGAATATACATATTTTCATGGCAAAGGTCAAGTAGGTATTTCTGAATTTGCTTCATTGTAAATGCAAGGCGTTATAATCAGCCACAGTGAAAACACAGATCATCACGCTCGAATCACATGACGACCTGATCTCTGTCCGCGACCGTTTATCGTGGGCGAAGACGCCGCGCGTTCTGCTCGTCTGGCCTAAATATGCAAAGGTCGCCTTGCGCTTTGTGGACTTAAAAGTTTTGCAGAGGCACGCAGAGTCGCTTGGTTCGCAGCTTGGATTGGTAACCCGCCGCGCCAGCGTGCGACGCGATGCCGAGGCGCTGGATATTCCGGTATTTGACTCAACCACCGCCGCTCAAAAGGATCTCTGGCCTGTCCGCCATTTAAAAGACCATCACACGCCTCGGCCTCCGCGCCGCGACCTGCGCGTCCTGCGCGACTCTGTCCATGAGCCGGAAGCCAGGTGGAGATCGAATCCGCTTGTGCGCGTAGTCACATTTTCGCTGGCGGTATTAGCCGTCCTGGCGATAGCCAGTCTCTTCGTCCCGCGTGCCGCGCTGACGTTATATCCTGAAGCGCAGACTCAATCCATCCTCATTCCCGTGATTGCAAACGAGTCGATCGAATCCGTATCCATCACGGGCAGTGTGACGGTGCAAACTGTGCATGTGATTGTTAGCGGCACGCAGACCCTGACAGTGACCGGCGAGATCAAGATCCCGCAAGTCAAGGCAAAAGGACTGGCACGCTTTAAAAACCTTTCCGACTCTGAAGTTATTATTCCCGCTGGTACGATTGTTTACGCGTTGGATGAATCGAAGGCGCATGTGAATTTTTCAACTCTTCATGAAACGCGTCTACCTGCCGGCATTGGTATATTTGTAGAAGTGCCGATCGAGGCGGTCTTGGCTGGCGCGGATGCGAACCTTGCCGCGGATACAATTCAAACTGTAGGTGGCGGACTGGCTCTTTCCATGTCTGTCACAAATCTCGAGCCGACCGAAGGCGGCACCGAGCGGATGGCGCGCGGCGCATCTGAAGTTGACCGCGCGCGCCTGCATACCTTGCTTCTAAAGACGCTTGAATCGAAAGCGAAAGATGAATTAAGCAATACGCGTTCGGCGCATGATCTTATTTTGTTTGATACCTTAACTGTTTCTGAAATAAAAGAAGAGACCTATGATCCGCCAGTGGGGGAGCCGGGTAGTTCATTGAAACTGACGATGGCAGTGGATTATCAAGCGAAGGTCGTGGCCGGGGATGACCTCCGTCAGCTGGCGGATGCAACGCTGATGGCTTC
>Ga0315273_10003491_pt1 | contig 18970 bp, 19 predicted proteins | sample YL17G02_0_MG_FD_205753 | JGI IMG/M metagenome (GOLD analysis project Ga0315273, IMG submission 205753) | Sediment microbial communities from Yellowstone Lake, YNP, Wyoming, USA - YL17G02_0 | ecosystem: Environmental > Aquatic > Freshwater > Lake > Sediment | place: USA: Wyoming | collected...
ACGATCGTGAGCTTTCGCTCCGGTAGATCCGAGTCGCGCGGTAGGAAGCTCACGACGAGCGGGCGGTCGCGGTTCGGCGACGTTAGGTCACGCACGCGGCCAGGGATGCGGCCCCCGGTCCACTGGTTCGGCGCGCCGTAGTCGGGCAGCGCCAGGGACGGGGTTCGAGGGCCTCCGCGCGTCGAGGCGGTATCCGTCGAGGGCTTCGCCGCGGGCGCCGGCTTGGCCTCGAGCAGCGGCGCCTCGCCCTTCGTCTGCGCCACCAGCTCGGGGTAGAGCGGCCAGCGATCCCACTTCTCGAGGTCGGCCTCGAGGGCTTGGATCTTCGCAGCCGTCTTCTTCGGGTCGCGCACGTCCACGCCCAGGCCCTTCGCCAGCTCGGGCCGGTTCACGGCTCCGCGCACGCTGGTGAGCTTCTGTCGGATCTCGCGCTGGCGCGTCATCGCTACGCGGGCCTGCGCCTCGGCGCTGCGGATCGCGGCATCGTTGTTGCCGAACAGGTCGAGAGTGCCGGCGTCGCCGCCCGTCTCGGCGTCCACGGCTTTCAGGAGGTTCTTGATGAAGTCCGCGGGCGAGCCGTTGAGCGCAGCCCTCGAGCCGACGCGCTGAAGCTCGGCGTTCCCAGGCGCGCCCAGCGCGATCGCAACGGCCTGCGCCTGGTTGATCTTCTCGTCGATGAACAGGCTGTAAACGTCAGCGGACGCCTTCGTGCCGATCGCCCAGCCAGCTTTTCCGTTCGCCCTCGAGAGCAGGCCGCGCTCCTCGGCACCGCTCCGCTCGACCTCGCTCCCGCCTTCCTTCATGACCAGACGGAAATACCGGGCGTAGTCCGCGGTCGTGCCGTGTCCGCTTCGGATGTTCGCCTCGGCGTCGAACGCCCGCGCATCGTCGGCCGTGAAGCCATCGGCCTCGCGCACGATCTGGCTCGGGATCGTCTTCTCTCCGGTGCGCCGCGCCAGGTCGAGGCGGTGGCGGCCGGAGATCACCTCGAGGCGCCCGTCCATGCGCTCCCAGAGCGCGATCGGGCCGGTGCCGAAACGGATATACTTGCCTTGGAGCTGCTCGCCAGGAACGACGCCGGTGATCGGGTCGGCGCCTTCCTTGAAGTTTTCGACCTCGCTCGAGAGGCTGATCTTCTCGAGCGGCACCTCGAGCGTCGGGAACTCGACCGGATCGAAGAGGGCCGGGTCGCCGACCGGGGCAGTTACTCCTCGAACCCGTCCTCTTTCGCCGTCGCCTTCAGGTACTCCCGCGTCCGCTTGGATGGGATCATGCGCGCCTTCCCTTCCTCGTCCCGGTCGATCTGATCGAGCTGCTTCTGGGTCAGCGCCTCGAGCCACTCGGGCCTCTGCGACGGACTGGCCGAGCTTTCGCTCGGAGATGAGACGCGGCTTTTCTCCGAAGTTGACATCCGTGGAAACCTCACTGTCTGCATCTACAAGATCGTCACGGTCGCGTAGCTTGTCAAATGTCTCCCTGGGCTGGTTCCCGAGCTTCTCGATGTAGGCAGGATCGACCGCTCGGCCCGTCTCGACGTAGCGCGTGACCGTTCGCTGCATCGCCTTCTCGGCGGGGAGATCGACATAGTGCAGCTTCGTGGTGTAACCGTGCAGTTTGAGCCTGCGAAGTAGCTCCTCGATCTTGACGGTGTTCTTTCCCACCATCGCTATCGCCAGGTTGTCGCCTCGGCGCATCGCTCGGGGGAGTAGGAGATCGTCGATAATGTCGGAGCTTTCTTGATGAACGGCAGACGCTCCCGCGCCATTGTCGAAGCCGTCCGCAAGGATCTTCGCCTCGTCGGAGTCGGCGAGGAGAGCCCGATGCTCCTTGCGTGCAGGGTTGACGACGGCGCTGCTCTTGCCGGATGCCGGGAGGCCAAGAACCACGTCGGCCCATCGCTCGCGCGCGGGCGTGAACAGCGGTGCAGGGTTGCCCTTCTTGTCTTTGGCCTCGCCGCCGTGACGCATGAGAAAGTCGGCGATCGTCGCCTGGTGCAAGGTGCGTTCTGGAGTGTCGATCAGCGCGGTTGACTGCCGGCTGTCCTGCTCGGCGAGGGCGCGGTAGAGCCGTTGCCCGACCTCCTCCGGTGTCGATCCGCCAGGAGTCGCTTTTCCCTCTGCCTTGAGCTGGGCGAGCTTCTCCTCAATGACGGGTCGGAACCGCTCGAGCGCCGGCGGGAACTCTCCCGGCACGATCGGCGCCACGGGCTCCGGCTTGAGAAGTCCACCGGCGGGCTCGGGCGCGGCCTGGCGCTCGGGCGACGTTCCGTAGAACGCTGCTTTCACGTCCTCGGCGCTGACGCCTCGAGCGGCGGCGGCCTTTCCGATCGCCAGGCTCTCGTTGAACCACGGCGTAGCGGTGGCAAGTCGCCTTGCATCGACGACGGCGGCCTGTACGGCAGCGTTACGCGGAGGAGGCGGCGGGAGCGGCGCCGCGGGCCTCGGCTCGATCGGGGTTGCTCGAGGTGCCGGCGTCTCGGCGATCGGGCCAGCCTCGAGCTTGGGCTGGACGTTGGTCCCGACCCACTTCGCTTCTCGGAAGCGCACGTCTGCGTCGTCGATCTTGGGAGCGCGCCGCCCTGTCAGCTTCCCGCCCGCCAGGCCAAACGTCGCCCCTACGGCCGTGGCGGCCGTAGTCGCCTTCACGTCGCCGCCCGTTTGGATCGCGGTCGGGACACCGAAGAGAGCGCCGAACGCTGGGACGCGCACGATCGCCGGAAGCCGGTTCAGGTAGCTCATGGCCTTGCCCATCAGGCCCATCTCGATCGCGGAAACGGCCGCCTTGTAAAAACCCTTGTCCATCTCCGACAGGTATCCGAGCCCCGCGAAGCCAGCCCAGGCCGGAAGTCCGAGGCCCATCGCCACCGATACCCCGGCGCCCACCGCAAGAACTCCGGCCCCCGCCTCGCCGAAGCCCTGGGCGATGGCCCCGCCGAGCGAGTCGTCGCCCTTCTTCCACGCCTCGCGCTGAAGGTTCTGCCCGCGCTCGCGCATGGCGGCACCCGTCTCGGAAGCTCCCGCGGCCTCGAGCACGTTGGCGGCGGTGTTCTCGATCGAGCCCAGCCCCGAGAGCGCGCCCGAGCCGAGGTTCGAGAGCGTGCTCTTTTCGGTGCGGCCCGGCGTCATGTTCGGCTCGGTCCTGCGCTGGTAGTCCTCAAACGCTGGACCCTCGGGCGAGTCGGTCAGCGGCGGGGGCGCCGGCGGGAGCTGCATCGGGATGCCCCGCTTGTAGCCGTTGGCGGCGAAAGCCTCGGCCTCGCGCGGGTCGTCGAACTCGATCGCCTCACCCGTCCGCATGGCGTAGGCGAAGGCCTCGCGCGGGGGGAGCTTCGTCAGCGGGCCGCCGCTCTGCTGCTGCACCAGCGTCGGGAAGGCGTAGCCCTTGCCGTTTGCCTCCCCGCTGCTCATGAGGTGCGAGGAGCGGCTCCCGTCCGGGTTGCTGACCTGGGGCGCGTTCGGGTCGTAGAGCCGATCGATGAAGTTTTTCCCGCGGTTCGCCTCGAGCACCTGGGCGGCGCGGTCGGCGGGATACTCGAGAGGAGGAGGCGGCGCCGGCGCGAGCGTTCGGTTGGGCGGCAGCGCCTTCACGATCGGGCCGATCGTCATCGGCTGGTTCTGCTCGGGGCTGTTCGCCCAGTCGGTTGCGTTCCCGATCGCGTCGAGGCCCGCGCCGTAGGCCCTCGAGGCGAGCCCCGGAGGCTTCGGCCCCGGCGGCGTGTCGAGCGCGTTCAGCCCGGCCGTCATCGCCCTCGAGAACAGCCCCGGCGGCTCCGGCCCCGAGAGCTGCGCCGCGGGCGCCTCGAGCGCAGGCGCGGGGGCCGCGGGCGCTGGCTTCGCGCGCAGGCCCGCAAGGATCGCGCTCCTGCCATCCGGCGGAAGCTCGGCGAACCTGGGGTCGGCCTTCTCGAGAACGGCGCTCCTGGCGTCATCCTCGAGGCCCTGAAACCTCGGATCGCGTAGGAGCCCCGCGAGATCCCCCACGTCAGTAGCCGTATTCCCGCAGGAGTGAGTCGGCCTTCTTCTTCACGTCCTCGGGGGTGAGCGAGGGCGCGGTGCCCGCCTTCTGCTCCTCGAGCACGTCGGCCCAGGTCTTCGGCCTCGGCGCGTAGGCCGGGGCGTTTCCTCGAGCTTCTTCGGGCGTCCCGAGGACAGACTTCCCCGTCTTGGGATCGACGTAGGCCCGGAGCGCCGGCGGGCGCCCTCCGCTCGGCCTGGCCGCGGGCTTCTTGTTCGCGGCCTGGCTCCTCGGTACGAGCACCGGCTGGCCGTCCGGCCCTTCGACGGCCACGAGCGGCTCGCCCTGCGCGCGGCGCCCGGCGCCGGGCATCTTCCGGGGCGCCTGCTTGTATTCCCATTCCCCGGTAGCCGAGTTGTAGACCGGCGTGTAGTGCGTACCGCCCTCGTCGTAACCCTTGCCAACGCCAGGGGCGACGGGCTGGCTCTTGTTCTGGATCACGGTGTCGTAGGCGCTCGTGTCCTCGCCGCGCTTGGCCGCCTCGGCGCGGTCGCGGATCATGCGGCCCAGCTCGCTTTTGTTCACGTTGTCCCGGCCGAAGGTTGACTCGATGCGCGCAGCCGACTCGGTGTCTCCTGCCGCCAGGTACGCCGCGACGAGGCGCCGGCGCTGCTCGGGATCCGTAAGATCGATCCCTCCCGCAGCGGGGCCGCCGGCGCCGAGGGTGTCGAACGCCGCACGCCGACGCTTCTCGCTCTCGAGCTTCATGCGCGCCTCTTCCGTCTGGAGGCCGCGAAGCTGCTGCTCCTGCGGGTCGCGCGCATTGAACTGGTGGATGTAGTCGAGCCCGGTCGGGCTCCCCATGCTGGCCGCGACCGACTGCGTGATATGACCGAGCGCCGCCCAGGCGGCTTGTCCTCCGGTGGCGTTGGCTCCGGTCGGGCCGAGCACCGCGCGGCCGTAGCCGGTGATCGCATCGCCCAGGAACCCGAGCGGGCTCGAGTCCGTTTGCTGCGGTGCAAGGATGCCCGGCTGCACCTGCGGCTGCGGAGCCGGCGGCGCGTTCGGATCGGCCGGCGTATTCGGGTCGTCGCGTCTGCCGAGGAGATCGTCCCACCATCCCATTGAGTCACCTCACCCCTTCAGGATCGAGCCGATCTTTGGCGACAGGATCGACCCCACCATGCCGAGGTAGTCCATGCCACTCGTGTATTGCTGGCTCTTGCTATCCCCGGTCGTCGTCGTGTAGGCCACGGCCGGGTTCCCGCGCAGGTTTTGGATGTAGTCTTGAAGGTTCTGCATCGGCGCGAGCCACTGGCGGTATTTGTCCTCCATCGCCGCCTGGGCCTGCGCCTCGCGCTGCGCGCCCACGTCCGCGAGCACCATCGAGTCGTTGTAACGCATGGCGTCGGCCTGGGGCGCAAGGCTCGAGGCCGTCATCATGCGACCGCGCTCGTTGTCGTAGTTGGCGCCGTAGAGCGATGCCGAGGTTCCCATGAGCGCGTCGGTCAGCGCGCTAGACCACGCCCCTGATCCGCCGCGCCCTCCCAGCTCATAGCCCGTATTGACGCGGTTCTCGGCTTGCCCGCTCGCGCGCTTGACGATCTCCGCGAGCCAGGGGTTCGTGTCCGGGTTGAGGTATTTCCCGTTGAGCGTGTCGGTGATGTTCGCCGTGTTGGCGGCGCTGACGGGAGAGCCTGCATTTGCAATATCGGTCTTTTGCTTGAGGCTTTGCTCCGTCTCGCTCGAGAGCGGCACGAGCGCGCTGCCGAACGGGTTGGCTTCATAGTTTCGATAAACAGCCTGCGCCCGGTATCCGGCCTCCACGTTCATCGGCTCGAGCCAGGCAGGCCCCGTAACCGTCTGCGTGCTCTGCGTCTTGGTCTTGTTCTTCTTCGTGCTCATACGTCGCCCCCGATCCGCTTGCGAAACACCGTATAGGCCTCTTCGTAGCCGTGCCTTTTGAGCAGGCGCGACCAGCCTCGGCGCCCGTGCGGCTCCGAGAGCGTGCATCCCTTCGACGCCGCCCACCGCTCGAGCGGCTCGAGCCAGTGAAGCCACCGCTGAACGTCCACGCCCGCGCAGAAGCCCACGACGAGGCTCGTCGCTCTCGGATAGACCGCGATCTCGGTGGACACCACGCCGAGCAGGGCGTTGGTCGTCCCGTCCACGATGAGCCAGAGCTGCGCGTCGGCCTTCTTGTAGAGCGGGATCAGATCCTCGAGCTGGCAGGTTCCTCCAACGTACTCGAGGCTGCGCTCGAGCTGCTCCCAGACCTCGATCGGGAGCGTGTCGATCATCTCCGGCTTGACGCCGAGCATGTAGGTGTCCGTCGTCAGCTCTCTCGGAGCGTCGGGCTTACCTTCCCACGCGGCGCCGTTCATCGACCGGCTCGTGATCGGGATCGCTTCGGTCATCAGTACGCTGCGACCTCGCCCCAGTCGATCGTTATCGTGGCCGTCCATGTCCCCGTTGCCGGAACTGCAACGCTTCGCACGATGATCCCTTCGTTCTGGGCCAAGACGATCGGATGCTGTCCGTCGCCGACCCCGGCCCGGAACAGCATCGTGTCGGCGGGGATGATGAGGCCGTTGAGCGAAGCCGTGATCGGACCCGGCGCGCAGAGCGCGGCCATCGACGAGCCTTCCAGCGTCTTCGTTCCCGCTCCCAGCGCAGCCGTCGAAGCGACCCGAATATCGCCCGCAGCCACGAGCGTTGAGGCCATGCTGGTACGCTTCTTGAGCAGCGCCGCCAGGGTCGGAGCGGTTCCACCCGTGCCCTGCCCGGTCCAGCCCGTGCATTTCACGAGATCGATCTGCACCGGGACGCCCGCGGCGAAGAACGTCGTCGAAACGACGGCCGTCATCTTGATCTCGTTGATGAGGCAAAGCCGCGTCGCATCCGTCCAGCGGAACTGAAATATTTCGCCGTTCGCTGCGAGCGCCGCAGGCAGGATGCCCGTGATGCCGCCGTAGCAGAAGTGCCCGAAGCTCCCGTAGTCGGTCGGCCTCGGCGTCATGCGCCCGGCGCGGAATGTCGTTCCATCGACCTCGAGGATCGTTCCCCCGTTGCCCTGAACTTGGATCGCCATCTAGCTCCACCTCCACCAGACGAGCCAGTCGTCATAGATCAAAGTTGCTTTCCCGCCTCGGTCGGGTCTGTCCGCATTGAGGCCGCCACCTGGCCCCACGCGCCGATCTCTTGCCAGCGGGCTTACGTCCGGCTCCGCGAGGTTGTTCGTGTTGTAGGCAAAGATCGTGAAGCCGGTTCCTGCGACGATCGACCCCGCCTTGACTCCGATCGTCTCGATCCTGTGCTCGTCGGCCGTGTGCGCCGCCGAGTTTCCGATCTTGAGCCATGCCTCCACAACGTCACCGCTCCCGATCGCAGCCTGTCCGGTGACCACGAGCTGGGCATCGCTCGCTCCGGGTCCAAAGTCGATGTAGCCCCATCCGGTCGTGCCGATGCCAGGGCCACCCGTAGCGCCGGGGGCTCCGTTCGCTCCGAAGTTGTTCGTCGAAACCCGGCCGTCGCTTTTGTGGACGTTCCAGCCAGCGCCCTCTTCGTAGATCAGGCACTCGCCTTTCAGAATGGTTCCGTTGACGATCTGGTAGAGCGATGCGGAGACGTTCTTTTTTACGATCACGTCCTGATAGAGCGATGCGTGTCGGTTCCGAAACGCGATGTGCTTGATCCCGCGATAGGTCGCAGCGGCCGGGGCCGGGACGATCGTCGTCGCCGCGGAAACCCCGGTAATGGTCCCGTGACTGCTTCCCGGCACGAACGTCGTCGCGGTCGTATCGACCCAGGAGCACGTCCAGTCGATCGTCGTCGAGGCTTGCGACGTTTGGATCTCGATGCTTTGGGTCGTGGCGTCGAGGGCGATCACGCTAGAAGCCCCACGAGACGAGGTTCATGACCTGCGGGTGCGTGAGTCCAGAGCCGCCCGCTGGCGTCGAAAAAACGCCCGTGCCCGATAGGTATTGCGTGGAGACGTTCGAGAGCTTCGGCGCCAGGCCGTGAGCCGTGATCGACGTGTTGAGCGTTAAGATATCGGTCGGTGCCGCCAGCTCGTCGAGCTTGATCGCATCGCTGCCGCCGCTCTTGTGTGACGTTGCGTGCGCGTTGGGATCTCGGTTGTTGTTCAGTCTCGCGTCATTCCCGGCGCAGGCCTCGAGCGCAAGGGTTCCGATCTTCCGCAGGGATCCCACAGTTGCCGCGGCGCCCACCGTCATCGCATCGCCGCCGCCGGGCTCGTGAGAGGCCGCGTGCGCGCCTGGCGCTCCGGCGGCGACCCAATGCGTGTTGAAGTCGGTCCCGTCGATCTTGGCAAGATGCTCGGTCGCAGCGCCTCCTACCGGGAGGCCGTTCGAGGCGCTCGAGGGTGTGTCGGCGATCGTCTGAAAGTTGCGGTTGATCTGGTCGATCAGGAAGTCGAGCGCCAGGCGCAGGGCCTCGGGCGTGGCCGCGCGACCCTCGCCCGTCAGCGTCAGCCGTGAAAGCTCCTTTCGGTTTGCCATCAGCGGCGTCCCGAGTCGGTCGCATCTACGTCGAACGCATAGAGACGCTCGAAGTCTCCGAAGCTCGAGAGCCCCATACGGTGATAGCGCCCGGCGCTGCGCTGCGGGCAGATGCCAACGTCGTTCGGGAGCGAATAGTTGCCATACGTCACGGCGCTACTGGGTTTGAACCTAGAACCGGAACGCACCGCCAGGAGTACCGAGCCGCCATCTTTCGGGTCGTAGACGGGCCGGATCCCATGAACGACGGAGATCCGGCCGGGACTGATCTCGGTATCTCCCGTCTCGATCGTGCAGGCCATTCCGTAACCGGAGAAGGCGCCGGGGGTGTGGCTCGAGTTGAAGGCACCGATCGGCGTCGGCCTGGCGGCAGGCCCGAATGTGTCGAGGTCCGACATATCCATCGGCGGCGCGTCCATGCTCGCGCCGTAGTTGTCTAGGATGAGGCCGGCCTCGGTCGAACGCACGAGCGTGTCGCCGGAGAAGTCCACGGTCGCCCACTTCTTGACCTTGTAGTTGTAGAGCAGGAGCTTGTTCGGGATCCCGTTCGCCGTGCTGCTGGGGTAGAGCCAGATCACGATCCCGCTCTGGGGGATGATCTCGCTGCTCCAGAGGTGATAGTTGCCTTGATCCATGTCGGCCAGGATCGTTCGGTCGATCTTGCCGAGCCCGATCGGGCTGCTCTGCACGCCGTCGAACATCCAGAAGCCGTCCTCGGAGCAGTAGAAGGCGAGCGCGCCGACGCCCACGATGCTGCCAGGGATGAGCGCGCCACGGCCGCGTTCGATCGGGTGCGTCTGAAAGCCCAGGTCACCGCCGACGTACTCGAGGCGCGTGATCGCGCGCTCTTGGAAGATCACGCCATAGTCGAGTCCGCCGAGGACGCCCTGCACCGCACCGCCCACGCCGGGGAGAGGCTGAAAGTCGGACTGGTTCGCCCTGGCGTCTGCGGTCTGCACGTCCGGCCAGTAGGTCGAGTTGTCGTAAGAACTCCAGTGGATCCCTTCCGGCAGCGTTCCGATCGCCCCCGAGTTGACGGCCCCGCGTCCGATGATATTCCCGAGCACCACGAACTTTCGGACCACGGCGCAGTAGCGCGCTTTGGAAGCGTTCGCGGAGAGATCGATGCACGCTGCGGAGAAGTCCCACATCTGCGGCGCGTCGGCGTAGTTGACCGCGATCACGCGGTTTCCGTACTGGCAGAAGCGCCACACGTCTTTTGTCCCGGTCGTATAGGTCGTGGCGCCCAGGCGCGTGAGCGAAGCGCCCACCGAGCTGTAGAGCTTCGTCGCGTCTCCCGCGATCAGATACTCCGTGTCGTCGCGCTCTCGCCCCGACGCGGCGCCCTTGCACATCGCGTCGGTCGTTCCGATCGTGAGCGGAACGAACGTCGGAAAGCTCCCGTAACCGATCTCGACGGGCATGAGGTTTTTGCACACGGAGAGGTCCGGCGCGAGCCCGATGCGCGGGTTGTCCGGTGCCCACTCGCCGATAGCGATCTGCGGGCTCATAGGTTCCGCACTCGCAGCACGGAGCCCGAGGGCTTGCCCTGCTCGTCGGCCAGGACGACTCCCGAAGTTGCGCGCCGGTAGAGCGCCTCCCACTTGAGCGCGGCCTGGTCGTCTTGCGTGTAGAGCGCGGCCTCCACGAGCGAGCCGTACAGGTAGACCCCCGGAGCGTGCTGGAGCAGCCAGTTGGTGTCCGCGACGGAGAGCGCGGGCAGGGTTGCGTAGTACGACAGGACGTAGGCGTAGGCTGCATCGGGGATCGGGGCGAACTGGAGCACGGCACCGATGCTGGTGTAGACCCTCGGCTGTCCTCCCACGCTCGCGTCGCGCCGTGCGACAAGCTGCTGCGGCGTCACGTACTGAAGCGCGCCTCGAGGGTCCAAAGATAGGTAGACGTTCTCGATCTGCGAGCAGTCCGCGGGAAGCGAGAGCGTGGCCGTTCCGGCGACGAGTGTCCCGGTGAACTGTGTCACCTGCGCCGAGAGCGTTAGCTCCTGCTCGACGCGCGCCTCGAGCAGCCGGATCCAGTCCGGCGCCAGCGCCGCAAGGTCCGGCCGCACGATCCAGTCAAGGATGCTGTTCTGAAGCTCGAGATAGGTCGAGAGCGCCACGCTAGAACACTCCTGGCGAGGTTCTCAGCTTGAGCCAGTCGTTGTCGTTGAGCAGACGCCGAAGCATCGCCTGATCGCTCTGGTTGTTTGGGTGGAACTTGAGAAGGTCGAAGCCGTATAGCTTTTTCCACAGGTAGACGACGACCTCGGGGACGCTGGCGACCTTGTGCAGATCCCCCTTGCGGGAGAAGTGGCTGGTCGCCAGCTCGTTGCGCGAGAACTCGTTGAGCTTGAGGATCGGCTCTACGTCCTGCACGTAAGCGATCGTCAGGCTCTCGTCTGCCTCGAGCTTCATCGTCATCGAGGCGCCGGTGGCCGACGCCATCATCCGACCTTCTTGAGATCGGCGTAGACCGCGAAGGTCACGTTCCCCGCGCCGGCATAGACGCAGTTGACCCGGCCGTAGGAGCAGCACCCGGTCACCTTGACGCTGCGCTGCGACACGCCCGCGGAGATCGTCATGGCCGTGTGCGTCTGCCAGGTTGCGCCCTGGTCGAAGCTGACCTGATAGTTGACTTGGATCGTCCCGGTCGAAGCGACCACGGTCACATCGAGGAACAGGAACAGCTCGTCGAAGTTGCCGAAGATGCCGCTGCCGTCGCTGTTGAACGTCGCCCCTCTCGAGGCAGACGGCACCAGCGTCAGGATCATGTTCTTGCCGCGGTTATAGGACACGTTTCACCCTCCAGAAGTTGAGAGAAGAGGAAAGCGGGAGGCGGGCCGCAGCCCGCCCCCCGGATCCGCTACCTGGGGGGCGCTATACGAGATCCGCGCAAATGCCTTGCGCCATCTCGTTTCGCATCTCGAGGCAATACTCGGCCAGAAGCTCGCGCTTCTCCGCGTCGCCAGTCTTCGCCAGGGGGAAGGACTGGAACGGCCGCAGGTATGCGACGGCCAGGTACTCGGTGTCGCACACGAGCACCGACACGGTGCGCGTGAACCGCGACGGCTGCACGTTCAGCGTGCCGAAGTCCGACACGTAAATGTCGATCGCCGCCGTGAGGGTCTTGCTCTCGACCTCATTGAACTTCGTGATCGTCGTCGAGAGCGTCGAGTCCTTGCCCGAGAAGCCAGAGATCCGCTGCTTCATGAGAGGCGGCGCGATCACGAGGTTCGGGTGCCCGCCCTGGGTGTAACACTTCTGGAGGACGTTCTTCAGAATGTCCTCGTCGAAGTTGCGAAGCGGGTTCCCGTCTGTCGGTACGCCTAGCGGCAGGCCGCTCGAGTACGCCGACCCCGGCGCTCCGTTCGTTCCGCGCGGCTTGGGCGAAGCACCTGCATCGCCGGCGCCCGCCGGAGCGTTGGTGCGGATCCACGTCTCGAAGCCCGCGGAGGTCCGCGTGCCCGAGGCGAGCGCGACGCTGTTCTGCGAGAGCGTGCACTCCATGTCACGCTTCAGCTCCATGCCGCGCTTTGCGATCAGGAGCGCGATGTCGCTCTTTCGACCGGCCTTGGCGACCGCTTCCTGCGTGCCCGAGACAACCGCGACCTTGCGGCTGATCTGGCAAGCGTTGGCGATCCGAGCCCAGTTGGTCTTGCTCGTGATGCCGGCCGGGCTGTCGTCACCTTCGGCGACGGCGTTGTTAGCCACCGCAGCCTCCGGCGAGTCCTGCTGCCACTCGTGTTTGATGCCGGTGGCCGTGCTTCGACCGATGCCGCTCATGAGCGGGGTTTCCATCGGCTTGAGCAGGTAGATCACGTCGGCGAGGTCTTCGCGGTTACCGACGCTGGCGGCGGTGTCCCACGTTCCTGAATACTGAGCCATGACTGTTCCCCTTCAGAGGAGGCCCTCGAGCAGCGACACCGCATCTTGCGGCGACCCTGATCGACGGAGTTTTTCTCTGAGCGCGGCGCGGTTCTGAACCGCCGCTTGTCCGGGGTCACCCTTGACGCCGGGGCGGACGACTCGAGGCGCTGCGCTCACCTTCTTCTGAAGCAGACCGGCCTTCGCACTTGCCGCCTTCCGATACAGCCACGCCTCGCGGGCGACTGCTAGTTGGCGGTGATCGAGGATCTCGGAAAGCTCCTGCGGACTGAAGCCCTTGCTGGCGAGGTACTCGGAGACGGCTTTCGCCTCCTCGCTTCTCACCTTCACATCCTGCCACTCGGGAACCAGCTCGTAGAGCTTGGCCTCCTCGGCGGGATAGGTTGCCGCGCGCTGCTCGGCTTCCCGTTGCGCGACGGCCTGGCGGGCGCGAGAGATCGCACCCTCTTTCGCTTGCAGCTCGATGTAGCGCCGGGCGTACTCGCCCGACTCCATCATCTCCTTCTGAGCTTCCAGCTCGGCCCACTCGTTCTGAATGGGAAAGCGGACCTGAAGCTCGCCGAGCATCATCTGGAGCTGGTCAAGCTCCTGGCGCCGAGAAGCGATCAGCGTCTCTTTCGCCTGATCCAGCTCGCGCCGGTCGGAAGCGAGCGCCATCGTCTTTTGCGTGTAGTCCGCCTGGCGCTGGTAGCCGGATATCAGCTCTGACTCGGTTACCTGCTCGTCCTTGCCGTTGACTCGAACGGTGAACGTCTGGCCCTCGTCCTTCGCTTCGTCCTCGGCCCCTTCCGGCTTCTCCTCCCCCTCCTCGAGATCGGGCTCGGGCTCCCGCCCGTCCCCTTCCGCAACGGCGCCGGCGGCCTCGAGGTCCGGCTCGGGCTTCTCCCCGGCAGGTGCCTTCGGGTCTTTTGCGGTGCCCTCCATGACGAGAGCCTCGAGCTTCCCGAAGTCCGCTTCCGAGAGTCCGAACTGTCCTTCGTCCGCCAAGCGCCACCCCCGTGTTGCGAGCGACGAAAAGAAAAGGGGCGCCCGACGTTTTCACGCCGAGAGCCCCTTCTAGAAGACTCCCCTCGCCGCTCTCCTCCGGTAGCTGGCCGGAGTGAACCTATTATTTCAGTCGGTTACGCCGACCCCCTGTACCTGTCAAGCCACCTTGAGCGCCAGCGCCTTCTTGATCTCAAGCGACGCGGCCTCCTGGCCGGCGCGCAGGAACGCGATCAGGACGCCGCGCTGGATCTTCGTCGCCTTGTAGAGCCGATATGCCTGCTCGCGCTGCTCCAGCTCGCCGGCCTTCGTGTTCTCCCATGCAAGCATGACCTGGGCCTCGGCGAAGTCGAAAGCTGCCGTGAGCAGCTCGTCCTCGAGGAGCTGGCGCGCGTGCTCGGAGCGGATCTGGATCTCTTCGGGTGTCATTGAGCCCCCATCGGGTTGAAGTTAGGAGGAGCGCCCGGCGGCGGGGCTCCCCGCATCGGCATCGGCGGCGCCTGGGCGTCGCCCTCGGCCACCTGGCCGCCGTTCATGTTCGGGCTCGGTACGCCCGGCCCCGCGCTCGAGAGCATCGGCATTGGCGGCGGGGGTTGCCCGTTGTCGAGGTAGAGCTTCGCCATCGCCGCGTGGTTCTCGAGCAGCATCTTGTCGCGCTCGAGCGCCAGCTTCGCCGTCTCGAGGTGCCCCTTCTGCTCCAGCTCGAGCAGCGCCACGTCCGGTTTCGGCGGCGGCGGCTTGCTGTCGGTCGGATCGGTGAAGTAGCCCCCGTCGCCCTTGAAGCCAGTGTTCTGCACAAAGCTCTTGAGGCTCTTGTAGACGTTCTCGGCCGTGAGAAGCTGCGGCCCGAAGGGGCTCATTCCGACCTTCTCCTGCATGGCGATGATCGCGGCCGAGTTGGCGGCGATCGTCTCGCGGCTCCCGCTGCCGATGCCCACGTTGATCGTTACGTCCATCTGGCTCGACCACTCGGAGGGATCCATCGGCACCCACTTGTTCGTCAAGCGGATCACGCGCGGCTTATTCTGATGCTTCACGATCAGGCGCAGGATCTTTTGGAACAGGGCCTTGACGCCCGTCTCGGCGAAGATCCGCGCGATCAGCTCCACGCGCGCCTGCGATGCGCTCATGATCTGAGAGATCCCGTGCGCCGTCTTGTTGAGGCTGTTCGCGTCGCTGCCCTGGTTGTAGCGCGTGACGCCGGAAGCGTTCTCCCGCTCGCCGGCCAGGAACTCCATCATCGGGAGCACGACCTGGCCGATCGGGGGCGGCGCCAGGGGGAAAACCGCGCCCTCCATCTCCATGCGGACCACACCGCCGGGGATGTTGTTCAGCACGTCGTCGAGGTTGACCTTGCCCTCGATCACGCCCCAACGCCCGTTGGTCGTGAAGTAGAGGTTATCGAGGAACTGCCGCACCAGCGTCGAGCGGAGGAGCTGGAACTGCATGACGAGATCGGCCAGCGAGAGGCCAATGACCTTGTGCGGGATAATGACCGGCGTCAGACCGAAGAAGGGATGATCGTCCACCTGTTCGTTTTTCAGGAGCGTCTGCGCGTCGGTTCCGACCGAGAGCACGTAACGCAGCTCGGTGATCCCGTCTCCGTCCCAGTCGTGCCGGATGTAGCTCTCCGTCGTCCAGATGATCCGCGCGGCGCCCGAGGGCTGCGTCAGCACGCCGCCGAACGCATCGTCGAGAGAGTTGCGCGCGATGCGCTCCATGTTGAACTCGTCCGCGAAGCCGCCCTCGGGAAGCCCGTCAACGACCTCCTTGGGGATCCCCATCTCTACGAGATCGCTCGCGGTCTTGCGCGCTCGGTGCCCGAGATAGCGCGCATCATTGAGGCTGCGCGCGTCGCGTGACATAAGAAACTCTTCGGGCGGGATGTTCTCGATCTTGACGCGGTTGCGGCACCGGCGGATCAGCGCGTCATGAACGGAGCCCGGCGAGGGCTGCGCCGGGGGAACGACCATTCCCTGCGGCGTCTGCACGGGCTCGGGAGGAGGCGCAGGCAGCGGTACGTCGGTGTGCTGAAGCACCTCCACGTCTGGATCTTTGAGGAGCATCATGAACTCGTCGTCGTTCATGCCGAGGTAGAGGCTCCCCTCCTCGTAACATTCCTCATTCCAGTAGGCTTTGCCGGCGCCGAACCGCTCGAGCAGCGCATCCTTGAAAAGCTGATACAGGATCAGAAAGCCGGGGTTGTCCCGCATCATGATCCAGTTGCAGTACGCCGTGGCCTGTTCTGCCACGCCTTCGTCCTCCTCCCCGGTCGGCGTGAACTGCACCACCTCGTCGCCCGAAGTGAAGATCCGAAGCAGCGAGGGCATGACCCATTCGATCGTATCGAGCACGTCGCGGAGCACGATCTGGCTGCGGCCCTCTTGCTCGTTCCCGAACGGGGCGCCCAGGTAATACTCGAGAGCGGTACGGCGATCCTCGGCGAGCCTCGAGCCCATCCAGCCCACGGCGTCCGTGATCTCGGCCGTGATCGCGGCCTTGAGCTTCTGCTCGGCGTTCGCCCGATCGTATTCGCTCATGCCCGAGTCGGGCGCCTCGGCCTGGCCTTCAGTTGTGCTTTCCACGGGTCTTCATCTCCTCGGGCGGCGGCGCCGGTGAGAGCAGCTCCTCGAGGCGCGCGATCTCCTCGTCGTTCCGAGCGACCTCTGCGCGAAGAACACGGATCACGGCCTCGAGGGCGGCGATCTTCTCGGCCAGGGCTTCCACGTCAGAGAACAGGCTCATACGAAAGCCCTCGTGTCGTACTTGATGGGTTGGTAATTGCGCGACGTGCATCGCGGGATCGCTTGCGCCAGGTAGCCGAAGGCGTCGGCCGCATCGCTGGCCCAGTTGTGGAGCGGATCGTCGGCGAACTCGCCCGTGCTTTCGATGTAGCGGCGCTGGTACGCCTTCAAGGCCTCGAGGCCCTCGGCGCAGTTGGTCCCGTCCATGACCATGCGCGGGATCAGGTTGCGCGCGGACTGGATCCGGGCCGGGATGCTGGTGCGCTCGAGCACCTCGAACTTGATCCCGATGCTCGCGGCCTGCGACACGAGATCGAGATCGTTTCCGACTCCGAGATGCCGCTGCCCGGCATCGTGCGGGGCGAAGTGTTTGCCGAACACGTAGCCCTTGGCCTTCTTCTCCTGAAGCACCTGGGCGTAGTGATCGAGGCCAACGCCCGAGGACGAGTAGAAGTCGATGAGACGCGGGGCGTCGCGCCCGAGCTGCACGAACCAGATGCACGTCGAGTCTCCGACGCCGAGATCCCAGCCGGTATACACCTCGAGCGCGGGGTCGTGATAGACGCGCGGCGGGATGCGGCCATCTTGCTCGGCCGTCTCGATGAGCGTGGCGTAGTAGGCGCCCTTGACCCCGATGGCAAAGCTGCACTCGTACTCCTGGGCGAAGGCGTCCGGGTCGCGGCGCCGAAGGCGCTCCTGCTCCTCGAGCGGGATCACGTTCGTGTCTTGAACGCGGTGCATGACCGCGAGCCAGGCCGGGTCCGCCTGCGCCTGCTCCCAGACCTTGAAGAAGGCGTTCCGGCCTGCGGGCGTTCCCGAGATGTAGAGATGCCCGAGCCGGTCGGAGAGCATCGGCTCGATCACGAGAGGCAGCGCCGTGGGCGTCATCTGCCCGTACTCGTCGAGGGCGATGCGGTCAAAGCCCGATCCGCGCACCGCGTCGGGGTTGTCGAGGCCGAAGACGTAGAAGCGGCCCCCGTTCGGATACTCCACCCACAGCTCGCTCTCGTTGATCTTGATGCCTGGGATCGCGCGGGCGTACCGCTTGAGCGGTTCCCAGGCCAGGAGCTTCGCCTGCTTGAGATAGGGCGCGCCGAGCCCGACGCGGGGCGGGTCGTCGATCCGCATCCCGGGCGGGCGCTCGAGCGTGCATACCTCGCGTTGTAGATGGTTGATAAGGAACGTCGTCTTGCCCCGGCGCCGGTGGCAGACCATGCACAGGAAGCGGTAGCCGCGGAGCTGGTCATGCAGCTCGGCGAGCCCGCGCCGAGGCTGGTACGGGATCGGGACACGCAGACGCTACGGCTCGACGGGAGCCGGGTCGGGCGTGGGCTCGAGCGGATCGATCTCGACGGGATCCGCTTCCGGCTTCAGTTTGAACAGCGCATCGACCTCGCGCTCGGCCGTTGCGATCTCGGCCTCTCGATCCTTGCGCCGCTGATCCTCGCGCTCGGCCTGCTCCGTCTCGGCCGCGATGCGCCGCTCGAGATCCTTGGCGGCCTTCTCGGCTTGAGCGGCCAGGCGCTCGCGGCGCTCGGTCACCTCGCTCGGCGTGCTGGCGTCTGGATGGAGCAGCGTCGTGATCGCTTGCAGCGTCCACGTCGGGTCACGGTTCAGCTCGAGGAGGCCCTGCACTACTTCGAGTTTTTCGTCTGCGGTCATCGCTTCCCCCTGGCAGGCTAGAGCCCGCCGAACTTCATGCCGCCCTTGTACCGCTCGGGCGTGAGCAGCCCGCGCCGCTGCGGCGCATAGGGCGCCATCGTCACCGGCGAGCCAGCGGCCAGGCCCATCGGCTGCGGATACGACTCGGGCGCCTTGCCCCCGCCGCCGCCGAGCCCGCCCTGGAGCGCCTCTTTGGCGATAGAGCCGAAGTTGATCCCCGGAGCGGCCATGGCAGGAGCGCCCGATGCCAGGCCAGTAGCGCCTCCCGCACCGATGCCGCCGCCGAGGCCGGCGAGCGATCCGCTCATGCCGCCGATCGTTCCCATGCCCGCAGCGCCCGCGCCGACTCCTGCGCCTGCGGCGCTCGAGAGCAGCCCGGCCGAGAGCCCGGATCCGGCAGCGCCCAGCGCGCCGAGCCCGCCGGCAGCGGTCGCACCGAGAGCGCCTGCGCCCGCAGCGGCAGCGCCCGCGCCGAGGCCAGCGGTCGAGAGCCCCGCGCCGGCGGCGCTGGCGAGCAGGCCCGAGGATAGGCCGGCGCCGATGGCGCCCGCTCCCACGCCGGCGGCGACGCCAGCGCCCGCAGCGGCGGCGCCAGCTCCCACGGCTCCGGCTGTTCCGGCGGCGGCAGCGGCGGCAGCGGCGGCAGGGATCAGGAACGCCACAGCTAGATCCTTCCGCGCGGCAGCTTGCGCGTGGCCTTCAGCTTCTTGTCGATCAGCTCGGCGGCGGCCTGGAGGCCCAGGCTCGTCGGTTTTGCGCCCACGGTCGCGCGATGCTTCCCGGTCATGCTCTTGGTCGGTCCCTTGGAACAGCCCTTGACCTTACTCATGCGCGCCCCCGGCTCGAGATGGGAAGCACGTCGCACAAGAGCCCAGGAGCGTCAACGGTCCCCGTGCAGCTCGGCGGTCGGAAGTCGGCCTCGAGGCCCGACTAGCTTCCTTGCGCGGACGTAACCCTCGGCCTGGAGGGGGTGGTTGTGTTAGTGCCTCGAGGGCTGCGCCGTGCTAGGCCGGCTTTCTGAAGCTCGATCCGCTCCCGCCAGGTCAAGCCAGTCCCGGCCGTTTGCAGGGCGACGCTCATGGAGTCCTCAACGAGATGGTGTAGCCCCGGCACGGCGTCGAGGTCGTCATCTCCTACCGCGTCGAAGATCGTCTCGGGCTTCAGGTAGTCATAGGCTCGCTGGTCGGCCATCGACTCGAAGATCGCTTCCCAAGCGCACCGC
>Ga0315273_10003492_pt1 | contig 18970 bp, 22 predicted proteins | sample YL17G02_0_MG_FD_205753 | JGI IMG/M metagenome (GOLD analysis project Ga0315273, IMG submission 205753) | Sediment microbial communities from Yellowstone Lake, YNP, Wyoming, USA - YL17G02_0 | ecosystem: Environmental > Aquatic > Freshwater > Lake > Sediment | place: USA: Wyoming | collected...
TTTGGAATAGCCCCTGAAGAGACATCTGCATAAATATCTACAAGGTTTTCTTTTAGCTCGTCTAACGTCGTTCCCTGTGTGCGATAATCAGGATACTCCTCAAGCCATCCTACCCACATATCACTCTCCTGGTAATAAACAAACTTCTTTGTTTCCAATTACTATTCCCCCTTGCCTGTGCCTATTGCATCAAGCCAGTAACATATATGGTAATTTACGCGTACGCGTCAACATCGATATTATAGCAAATGATGTGCACCGGGCGCAGAGGCGTATTTTCGGCTACTCAATTACCATATCCCATAAATGATTATCAGGGCGGGGAAGCGGTGAGGGATGGAATTTCAAAGGATTGTTGTGCAGGGGTATCGACAGATTGCCGCGTCGCCTGCGGGCTCCTCGCAAAGACATTTTTACGAAAGGATGGCTTCGCTGATAGCGGATTGAATTGAAGCTAATTTATGACAATAACGTTACATGCCTTCATGGTGGGGGACACTGGACGGTTCCCGAACTCCTGTTTGAGAGTAAAGGGCTTATACCAGCGCTGCAACAACTACTTACAGAAGGATAAAATGATAGACCTAAAAAGGCCTAAATGAGCCTCAAAGCCGACCCGATGCCCATTTTGCTGATGCCAGGCCGCGTTAGATGTCATGCTGCGTCTTCCAGGTTACTTCCCATATAACAGGAAAGCAGCCTGCATCAAATTTTCTTCCCCGATTAAGTCATCTACAAGCAGTGGAAGCTGAATGATCGGGACCTTGAACCTTTCGCTCATCTGACCCAGGTACTTCTCCTGCATGGACTTGCGTTGTCTCAAATAGTCGTTCGTCAGGATATTATCAGGCAGTATAAGATTGGCTACAAGCATATTCGTCGATATCCCGATGGTTTTCAGCTCTTTCATTGCCCTGCTTGCTTCCTCAATAGGCGTATTCTCGGGATACATAACGAAGCTGAAGGTCGTCCGGTCGACATCCTGCATCATTTCAATTACTTCTTTGAAATGATGCTTGGTGATTTTGTCCATTTCGGTATCTTCGGTCGTTGTATATATCTTGATTTCCAGTTGCTTGCTCCATTCGACGGGTAATTTAAGCAGCCGTAAAGTATGCCCTGTGGGCGCAGTATCGAATACTATAACTTCATATTCCTTCAGACTGGCAAATTCAATGAATTTTTCGAATGTGGCCATCTCCTCAGTGCACGGCGAGTTTAGCTCTTCTGCGATCGCTGCCACACGTTTTGAGTTGTATTTTTGACTAACCTCAGCGATCACCTTCGCCTTATATTCCTTCGCTGCCTGTGGTCCGTCGATACATGCCATCCACAGATTCCCCTTTTTCCCTACCCGCGCCGGTTTTTCGGATATTGGCTGCCCGAGTATCTGAGAAAGATGAGATGCCGGATCGGTAGTGAGAAGCAATGTATGATACCCCCGCTCGGCTATCCACAAAGCTGTAGCCCCAGCAACCGAAGTCTTGCCCACTCCACCCTTACCGGCAAAGAATATCGTCCTGCGCTGTCCATTATTCGGAATAAGCAGTTTTTCGATGGTCGGATTTACCGGCCGGTAATTCTGTGTTAATGATTCCTGTACAATTTCGCTAATCTGTATAAAGTAATTTGCAAGTTTCACCGGATTATCCAGCAATTTATTGCCTATTGCCTGCAACGATCCCTTACCCTTGACCTCATTGGCTTCAAGCTGCATTAACGTGGCCGGCAGCGCAAGATTGGTTTTAATCTGCCTTAGATATTCCTGCTGTTTACAAAAGCGGTGAAGCATGAATGTATTGTCGCATGCTTCCTTGGGATAAATACCGTTCACAATCAACTCCTGGGACGCAATGCCCAGTTTGGTCAATTCTGAAATGGAGCGCTGTGTTTCGTAGATAGCCGTCGCCTCGGGGCGCAGGACAAAGATAAAAGTAGTTTGACTTGGATCGCGCATCGCATTAATTGCCCGATCGAACTTCTCTTTCGACTCTGCTAACGCGGCCGCTGGCCCTATGCAGGTCTGCCCTGCGCTACCGTCCTTAGCCGCATTTTCTATCACGGCGCTCCATTCCCCTGGCAGTTCCAGCAGGCGCAATGTGTGGCCCGTGGGCGCGGTATCGAATATGACTACATCATAATCAGGTTCCTGCAGAAAATCGGTAAAACGCTCAAAGGCCGCGATTTCAGCCGTGCATGGCGAATTCAACTGCTCCTCCACCACGGCCAGGCTTTCCTCCGGAATTAGTCCCTTCAAAGGAGCAATTGTCCTCTCTCTATATTCGGCTGTCGCTTTGTCGGGGTCAAGCTCCATGGCAAAAAGATTATTCACCTCTGTGATGGGGACAACTTTATATCCGATAGTCTGTTCGAAAACATCGGCGAGGTTGGAGGCTGGGTCGGTGGTTATGATCAGAGTCTTCTTGCCCGAAGCCGCATAGTGGATTGCGCTGGCCGCCGCCATAGTTGTTTTTCCCACACCACCCTTTCCGGAAAAGAAATAGAATTTAGTCCGCGTTTTAATAACCATTATTTTGTTCCTCTAAATCACTGTTTTTGAACGAACTTTTCATCGTGTGTGTGCTACGGGTCCCTGCAGCACAGGACTTCGAAGGTGACCTCTCCCTTCGCTTCATTTCCTGCTTTATCGGTTATAGTTACACCGACCGTATATGTGCCAGCAACGCCTGGTGAGGTCCACCCGACCCGGCTAGCTTTTCCAGCTGCAATATCGTTGCCATTTAGCTTGCCGACCGGCGAAGACCATTTGTATGTGAGCTCATTAGCATCAATATTCTGTATGACGCATTGAATTTCCGAGGTTGTCCATATTCTGACGCGTCGTGATTCTTTAACTACGCTCCCTGATGGCATCACCAATTTAAGGTATATCGTCATATCAGGGCTATCATTACCATATGGATTGGCGACCACTTTGAAACTCTTGCTCGCCGTTGCCTCGCCACCCTTGCCATCTATTACGCGGACGGTGACAGCATAATCGCCCATGGTATCCGGCGTGACCCAAATGACCTTGTTGCCTTCACCTTTAATTGTCCCATTTTCTGCTGACCAGATATAACTCAGTTTGTCTCCATCCGGATCGGATGCGTCACAGATGAGGCTGCCCTCCGTAGAGGGTTTCCATTCACTGCCTCCTATAATACTGACAGCAACCGGGGCATTATTTACGCTTGGCACCGGGGAAAGCGTTCTTACCGGTGCAGCGGGTGTACATGCACCATAAAGAATAATCACCATTGCAATAATGATTACAAAACTAGAATGTCTTTTCTGCTGTTTCAATACCTTTGCCATCCTTTCATCAAATTGAGGTAGGGATTTCATGAATCCCATGCATGTAGAAATTTTCGAAGAAAAACGTTACACAGGCATCCTTAATTACCTGGACGCGACGTGAATCAATAGATTTTCTCTCGGTAATTCGAGTTTAGCTCGATCTCGTTAACAGCACTTGCCTTTGATATTAAGCCTGATACCGTCTTTATAATTTGGGCCGCAACTGATATCGCAGGCGTTCTGCCCGGCGCAACAGCCTTCGGTGCCGGTTATATCTTGTCCGGAACAACAAGCTTCACTGCCAATTTCCTCTTCTGTCACCGGCAAACCCTTATTATCGTCCACCAAACATTTCCTTAATTCATCCATGCTGGGATAGCCGCCGACTTTCACAACCTTACCATCACACATTGTGATCGGCAAAGCTTTGATCTGCCGTTCCTGCATAAGCTTGATAACTTCCGGGTTTTCCCTGAATTTCTTGGGGTTACCCGTTATGCTGTAGCGCTCAATTTTAGCGCCCATGTCTTTCAGTTTGTCCAGGGCATCCTGCAGGTCGATCAGCGACTTATCCGGATTGGGGCCGCAAACCCCACTGGAACAGCACATGGCTGCTTCGTAAATAACAAAACTCTTGGTCATTCCTATCTCCTTTTGTCTGGCGGTTACTGAAACACGCTCGGGCATATTATTATCCACTCTCGCATTCCCATCGGCGGAACCGCTGCAGCATAACTGGTCTGTCGCCGTTGCCGCCGGAGGTGCACAGCTGCTTCCGGAACCACAACAACTGTCTATGCCGATTGCGCTCAAAAGAACACCGGCTGCACAACCGGCCCCAGTTTGGACCCTGATAGCGCTGGTGGGACAGTTTATCGCACAGGCGCCGCACTCAATGCAAGCGTCTCTATCGGCGATTGCTGCCTGCCTGTCCTTTAGAGCAAACACTGCCCGCGGACAGACCTTAATGCACATACCGCAGCCGTTACAGGCCTCGATATTCAGTTCGAGAGTCACAACATTGTTTAGGTACTTGAGCATTTCTTTTGATACCTCGTTAAAAAAATCTGGCCGCCACCCACAGAGCAAAGCCGAGCACGGCTGCTGCAATCTGTGCAGGCAGGGCAAAACGCATTTCTCTCTTGACGCCCGAAAGCGACGTATAAGTGGTCGCTCCGGTGAAATTCATGGCCATGAAAGCACCTAAAGCAGGCATCAGCAGTACCCATGCTACCGTCTCAAGCTGACCTGCTAGTTGGACCGTCGGCATAAATCCCATAATAATAAGCAGTACCACAAGCGCTACTCCTATGGCGGTCCCCTTCCACGATAATGCCCTGCCAGGCAACCACGGCAACAATATGGGAACCAAAGCGCCGCACACGATAAATGCGAGCAAAAGCAGACATGCTTCACGCACCCCCGCCATCCAGGACAGGGCATAGCCGCTTCGGCTTAATCCGGTTAAGACGAAGAGTACTGCGGCAAAACCGATTGCCAGCGGACTCCACTGGACCAATTCCATGGGAACTAGTACCACACGGTCGCCGAAATTAAATGATACCTGTCTCATAGCCGGCGACGTTTCCATGCCCGCATCTAGGAACTCCCGAATATCGTGGGCACGAACCGGCCCATAAATCACTCGAAAAGAACTGCGTTGTTTAACCAGGTGGGCAGACACTCCCGGAGCCCCGAGTTGGGGAACAATGATTAAGCGATGGTCGACCACCTTATAAAGCTGGGTAACTTCTATTCTGTGTACGATTTCATCGGTGCCGAAGGTCCCCTTACCTGCTGCGCACCATACATTGATCCCCTTTGTATCGATGACCATTATCCAGCCGTCGATCCTTTCTAACTCCCGGCGCAGATGGTCGAACGATAGCTTGTAATTGGCGGAAACAAAAACGGGCGATTCGGCCGTCGGCGACCCGACTGCGTATAGCCCTGGGTCAACTGTGTAATGCATCCTTTGCAATCCAAGCCTTGCCTTGATTGCACCCAGGTGGTCGGCCACATCAAGACGTGTAGTTACCTGGGGGATGGGTCCCAGCGGCGTTTCCACTTTACCCACTATCCAGGGCTTCCCTTCTATGGGCATGCGCCGCCTGTGGTAGTGGTACCGCCGGGGCAACATGATGATGGTCTTTGCGTAAAACGCTTTTGCACCTCTGGAGCGGGTGTGGTAAGCTGTATTGTCTCAGCCGGCTTTTGTACGGTATATTTCCCACTAAGGTCATCGATACCTACGGTGTATGTCCCTGGCTGTGTCTTGGTCACTTTAAACAGTACGAAGCTGGCCCCCGGTTTCATGACTACCTTTTCGGCTTGTTCTGTTACCCCGTTTATTTTAAGTTCTGCGGTGTACGTTCCCTCACTTCCACCTGTGTTTGCAATATCGGCAGTGATAACCACTTCTTCTCCTGGATTTGCCACTTCCATATTAATTTTTAAATCCGACAGTTTGAAGAACGCAGGGATAAGTTTCTCCACCAAAACCAAGTAGCTTTTGTCGCCTATACTTATTTCATATTTACCAGCTTCACCCCTACGCAGCGTGAAATGAATTTCCTGTGATTGTCCCGGTGCAAGTATTACCGTGGTTCTATCGTCAGCTATTCCGTTTACCATCACCGGCACTATGTAAGTAGCCTCATTCTTACTGGCATTATTGATCACGGCGGTTGCGGTAAATTTATCATTCTCGATCACACTATTGGGAGTCACTTCCAGAGACAGTACCCCAAAATTGTTTGCCGAGGCCGACTGACAGGCCTGTAATGGTAATAGCAGTGCCGCTAAGGACAGGCCTAGTAAGGAAATTATCCATTTTTTCATGTTATCTTTCCTCCTGGAGTTTGAGACTTTTCATAGTTCAAGCCGTTTAAAGCGTGAAAAGGAGCCAGACACCTGCAACAATCAGCAGGACGCCTGAGAACTTCTGGATAGGCCCCGCAATCTTATGAAAAAACCCCGTCAGTTTGCTAAGGCCTATGCCAAGAATTGCTGCTACTAGGGGCAGGCTGTAGCCCACAGCGAACATGGCGAGTATTAGAGCACCCCATCCCCCCTCGCCCTTTAATGCAGCAACACCGAGTACAACAGGGAGCAATATAGGACCACAACATCCCATTGTGTATGTTACGCTCACTACACCTACTCCCAAACCAAAGATAGAAGCCCCAAGCATTCCAGGCGGTAATTTCCCTGCGGCTGGAGTTAAGGAAGGCAGCCGAAACGGGAGTAGATTAAGGGCCACAAAACCAAGGAAAATTGCCAATATGGCAATAAGAATCTTTCCGTAAAAGCCGAAGACACTGCTCGCTGACTGTCCAATTGAACCGACTACCCACCCTGCCGCAGAGAAAGCAAGTACGGTTCCCAGCATGAAGAAGCCAGCTATTATGAACATATCCCTCTTTTCTTCGCCTTCACGCGAACCAGCATACCCGATAATAGCCGCAATTAGCGGTGCCGAGCACCCCATGCATGCAAAAGAGGTTATGAGCCCGAATAAAAGCCCCGCCGGCAGCGCCATCAGGCCGAACTCCGGCGCGCTGAAAACCTGGTTTATCCATTCTTGCATAATAGTTACCGGATATCCTTTATTTGGGGCAGCAGCCTGAATTGCCCGGAATACAGGCCTGTTGTACCGTAAGGTAGGCCTGCAACAGTTTTGTCTCTGTTATGTCGCCGTTAATAATTGCACCATTGCCGGTGGGTGAAAGCAATAAGATAGCAGGAAACCTCGAGATTTTCAAACGGTCGGCCGTAATCTGGAATTCAGAGTCCTGGGGGCTCAATGTAAATGCATCAGCCACGGCGCCATCCCCCTTTATTTTGTCGATGGTCCCGGTAATAGCTTGATCGACGGCTTTATTGGAATCGGCGCTGCCTGGCAGGATAACAAAAATGAAATCGCTATTTGCATAATTTTTACTGAGGTTTTTTGTCCAGTTCAAATCCCCGATACCTGTTGAAGTTTGCGCATTATTTGCAGCCGCAGTGGGTGCAGTTACCGTGTTGGCTGAAGCACCAGCGGCGGCACCGTTGCGGATCATCAGGGAATATATAATCGCCCCGGCAACCATCAGGACACCCAGGGCACACAGGCCGATTTTCCACCACTGCACCGGATTATTATTCACTTTCTTTTGATTACTCATTACGAATCTCCTTTTTAAATTTACGAATCAAGCTGAAATTCAATCATAATTTTTCCACTGGAACAGTTTGCTGCAAGAATTTTTCTAATGCATCGTATATATCAGGGTCAACCCAGCATTCGATGCGTTGCCCCCGCCTCTTCATCTTGATCAAACCGGCGCGTTGAAGTTCCTTGAGATGATGTGAGACCGTTGGTGCCGATACACCAAGGTCCTTACCCAGTATCCCAACACACTGGCATATCTGGCCATCTGTATTGCATGTATCCCCTTCTACACTGCAACTGGCCAGCCGCATAAATATCTTCAAACGTTGTAGATTTGATAACGCCTTAAAAATATCCGCGTATTGCTGCAGGTCTAAAGTTAAAGACTTAGACATGTTTCTAATTATATAAGCATTAAAAACGCGTTGTCAAATAGGTATCGTTATCAATTGACCCGGACATGGAACCTGCTGCCTATTTCAAATTGCTGTTATAAGAGGAGCAGAACAACCCAAACAGCTATCCCTATTTGGAACAGCAACCCGACGTGCCGGGTATACAGGTCCCTTGCAGGCTCAGATATGCCTCTAATATCTTGCTTTCAGTGATGTCACTTTTTAGGATTTGCTGCTTGCCGGCAGGCGCCATTATCAGGATGGCCGGCAATTTATGTATGGCAAGGCGGTCCAAGGTAAGCGGGAATTCAGGATCTGCGGGACTCAGAGTGATGAACTCAATTTTGGTTCTATCCTGCCTGATTTTCTCGCAGGTGCTTTTGACCAATTGCTCCACCTTTCTGGTTACGTCATCGTTCCCTGGAAGGATTACAATGACAAAATCATTACTCTCAAATTTTGTGTTAAGGTTCTTCACCCAGTTCAATTCCCCATCCATATCTGAGGCCACAAAACCTGCGGTCTTTGCTGTTTTAGAAAGATTGGCTGCTTGTGATGCAGTGGCTGCTGAAGTTCGTGTTACCAAAGTATAAGTTACTGCACCGGCAATCATCAAAACACCAAGTGCCAAAAGCGCTATTTTCCACCATTGTATGTTTTTGTTCGTCATTTCTTCTATATACCTGCCTTTTTATTCATGTCAAGCATTAGCCCGCAAGTCCCTTACATTCGTTTCGTTTTATCAATTACGTGGTCTACACCTTCCTTTGTTCTGAACTCCAGTGGGTTGCAGCTTATTTGGCTATGTTTTATCATTTTTCCGAGAGCCACTATGCATCTAAGAGCCCCGGGCTCATCCTGATCCATGACTATTTGCTCTATCCTTAGGATTTGCTGCTCATCCAGTGAAATCAACGTCTTGGTCATTTATTGGACTCCACACGTGACACTGCCCCCGCAGCAAGAAGGATTAACAACATTGAAATAAACGCAGCCGACAGAAGTATTTCCGCTGTTATCGGTTATCATGGCAATGACTGTGTAGTAACCGGGAACCCCTGGCGAGATCCAGCCGATCCTTGATGCTGTTCCGTCCTTTACGCCAATTCCCTGTATTTTCCCGCCGTTGCACGACCATGCATACGTATACTTACTAAACATGGGAAGCGGCGCCTTGCATTCAATCTCCGCTGTTGTCGCTGGATTTACCAGATGTCGCTCACCGATCGATTTGTCACCCCAAATCGGCACCTGCAGTGAAATCTCCGGACTGACATTAATAAGTGAATCACCGAAAGGGACCACCTGCACGTTTACCATGCTTGCGTCCTCCCAGCCATGTCCGTCAGTCACGTTGACACCAACCTTATACGTGCCGGGGACAGACGGGGCCACCCAGATCGTGCTCTCGCCGTCACCCTTTATTGTTCCGTTATCTGAGAACCATTTGAACCGTAGTGAACTGCTAGCTCTTTCATCTATGCTGCATATCAGTGGGGCCTCAAATGATGCCGGCACCTGGTGTTCGTAAATGACATCCTTGATGATCTTTCCTTTGCCCTGAATTTCTGCGCATCCCGATAGGTTTAGTGCAGCCACGGGCAGAAAGATAAGGCCTATCAATACTGATAGATATCTAATGATCATTTTTAACAATCCTCTAAGCTGCTAATTTCTCGGGCAACAGAAAACATCGAAGGATACTTTGCCCGTACCTCATTGCCGTCGGCGTACCGGGCAGTAACCTACAGGTCATATCCTGACCTCAGGAGGGAACGTCAAGTATACAAATGTGCACGTTCCACCCTCCATTCCTTTTAGCAGGAATCTCTATTTTATTTAAAAGTATAACTGGTTTATACTAATAACTTAAATTCACACGGTGAATTCGGTTGTCAATCATTGGTTATAGGATAAGTAATATTAATTCAATAGTCGGGCAAATGCGGCAATCAGTTAAAAGGAGTTGAATATGCAGGATATGGGGAGTTCTGCCGCTGGATCAAGTTACAAGGCTGCAGAGATACAGAACAGACAAATTGGGTTAAACCAGGCAGAAGATGTGTCCACACTGCAGGATAAGCGGAAAAAGATAATGATGATATTTGTGGTTTGTGCTATGTTGATCGGGCTGGCCTTATTGTTTGCTCCAACACCAACTAGTACTGTAAACATTTCAATGCCAACTGCAAGTTCTCCTGCCTCAACCCCCAGTGTCACGGTATCCCCGTCCTGCGCTGACCAGGGGAAGGCCTGCCCGGTGGATTTTAAATAGAGATCGTTTTTCTCGATGAAATAGCTGTCATGTTTTTACCCAGTGTGAAGCAGTCACTATTTTGCTGCTTTGCAGTGGCAGGAGGGCAGGATTTATGCAGGCAATACTGTTGAGATGTATAACACTATCGATTTTGTTAATGTGTCTGGCATTGGGTAGCGCCTGTGCAAAAGAGGCGCCCGCTTCAATTAATTCCGGAAATACTGGCAGTGTAAATGAACAAACTGCTGAAGTAAACACAGAACTTGCAGAACACACAATAAATGGCTCGCCTGAATTTCCCAAGGAAGGCATTCTTGAGCCGAAACCCGGCCAACCGACCATTGATAAAGTAGAGGTGCTACTGCGTTCAGGTTTAGATGAGGGCCACATAATAACGATAGATCCAAATGGTGAAACTCTACAACCAAAACTAGAGGTCAAGTCGTTATACACGGCGGAAATTAAGTGTATAGCCAGGTCGGTGAAGGGAGAGCCGTTGCAGTATGAGTGGAAAGCTACCGGTGGAAAGATATACGGCACCGGGGAAAAAGTAACCTGGCTGGCCCCGGGGGCTCCAATCGTTTATCAGATAACAGTTACTGTTACCGATAGCGGAGGTTCTGCGTCCGCCCCGGTAAATATTTCAGTCAGGTGCTGCTATTGATTTGAAATGAAATCTGGATTATATAATTGAGCGAGCACTATCATGGTGCGCTTGGGACTGCCACCAAGCTAAAATACGGGATAATCATCACTGCCGTCATACTTGTCCTGGAGGTAGCTGGTGGTATTTTATCCAATAGCCTGGCATTGCTGAGCGATGCCGGGCACGTCTTTGCTGACGTCGTAGCGCTAACTCTTAGCTGGTACGGCGTCAGGCAGGCTGCACGTCCCTCCAGCAGCCGTATGACCTTCGGTTACCACAGGGTGGGCGTCATCATAGCCATTGTAAATGCAGTGAGCATTCTGGCCATAGCCGGCATTATTTTGTTCGAAGCCTACCAGCGTTTTTACCAGCAGCCTGAGGTCAACAGTGTGATGATGCTGGTGATAGCCGTGATCGGCCTGGCAGCCAATATATTCGTAGCAAGTTGGTTGCACAAGGAACAGGGAGAGAGCTTGAACGTAAAGAGCGCTTTCTGGCACGCCATCGGCGATGCCCTGGCCTCGGTCGGCGTGATCGCAGGCGCTATCATCATAATGCTTACCAAACTATACTGGGTTGATGCTGCTGTAAGCATACTCATCAGCCTGATCATAATCTTCGCAGCCTGGGGGATTTTCAGGGAAGGCATGCGGATCTTGCTGGAGGCGGTGCCCGGTGATATCAATGTTAAAGAAGTGCTAAAGGCAATGAAAAGCATCCCGGCAATTAAGGATATACACGACCTGCATGTCTGGAGTATTTCATCCAATTTAAATGCCATGAGCTGTCATGTGCTTATGGACGATTGCTCAATCAGCCAGGCCGCAAGCGTGCAGCGGCAGATCGAGGAAATGCTGCGCGAGAGGTTCGGCATAGGCCATACCACGGTTCAGATTGAGTGCACGCCCTGCAGCAACGATGACCTGTTCTGCAAGATGACCGAAGGCGACAAGAATCATGACCACTCATAAAGTTAAATAAATGGTATGAAGAAGATATGAGGCTTTTGCGCTTTTTTTCTACACATCCTGCAACATCTGCTTGTCCAGACTTAAGCCTGCTACTATCTGTTTCAGCTTTGGGTTCTCCTCTTCGAACACCGGGTAAACAAGAAGATGACGGCCACTACGAGAACCATTAGTGAAATGACCTGGCCTTCGTTGAATCCTGCCGCGAAAGACGTTACATCTCCACGCAAAAACCTGATGAAGAAGCTGCCCAGCGAATAGAGAGCCAGGTATGCCGCAAACAGAGACCCCGCCTGTTTTAACCGCCCACGAAGAAGCCACCATAGAATAGCAAAAACCAGCAGGTCCCAGAGTAGCTCATAGACCTGTGTTGGATGTACCGCCAATCCCGGTGGTCCATAACTATCTGGATGAGTCCATGTCACCGCCCAGGGTAGAGACATAGGCGCACCGTAGCAGCAGCCATTGACGGTACACCCAACCCTGCCGATAGCTTGAGCCAATATAATGCCAGGCGCCATAGCATCTGCCAGGGGAGCAAAAGGTCTGTGTTGAACTCGACAGTAAATCCATATCCCTAATATACCGCCTAAAATGGCACCGAAGATAGCAAGTCCAGCAGGGTTCAATATCTCACCAGGATAGGTTAGGTAATGGTTCATATTGTCCAATATGTGTACTAGCTTGGCGCCAACCATGCCCAGGGGCACAGCCCAGATAGCAGAGCCAAGCACAAAATCTTTGTTATATCCCGCCCTCCTGGCGAAATAGAGACTCCACAGCACCAGGAAAATAATGGCCAGCAACATCGTCACACCGTACCATCTGATGCTGAAAATACCAATGGTAATGGCTATAGGGTTTATCCCAATGTGCAGCATATATTATCCTTTTGTATTGCCTCGCCGAAATAATTGGTAGAAAGTAACAGCGGTCAGCATCTGGAAGGCGAATCCAACCGCCACGGGCAACATTTCCAGACCCTTGAAGCTCATGGCGGCTATGCCTATAGCGATGGGCAGGTTCTTCATGCCGGATGAGTAGGTTATGGCTATATTTTTGCCCCTGGGAAAGACCCTGATGCTCACGGCATAGGCAACAACAAACAATACTGGGAAAATCAAAACGGTTGATATTATCAGAGGCGCTATCAATTCCAGGTTCTTCATGACGGAAGATATGCTGGTGTCAACCGCCATGAACATCAGCAGAACGGCTATGGTTGCGGATATGGCCGGCATCAGCGGCAGGAAGTTATTAACACCTGTATTTCTACCCAGTATCTCCCTCAAGCCGATGCCCAGCAATAAAGGCAGCAGCACGCTGTAGATCAGTTGCCACAGCAGTTCCCAGATATTGATGCTCACGTAAGCCCCGGCAAACAGCAGCATCAGCGGCGGTATCAGCAGCGGGGCCAGCAGCATGGTAGCGGCATTGATTACAATCGCCAGGGGTACATCCCCCTTGAGCAGTCCTACCCAAACCAGTGCCATACCGGCGCAGGGCACTACACCGATGAGTATCAGGCCGGTTGCCAGGTCATGATGCTGAGATAAAAATAGCATAGCCAGCAACCAGCATAAAAAGGGCGCGAAAATAAAGTTCAGGCCCAATCCAAAGGAGAACCCCTTCCAATCACGCATCGCCGCCATGCCGAGGTTCTTAAAGGTGATGGTGAAGCCCATGGCCCCGATCATTATGATGATCAACGGGATATTGAACTGCCTGATGAAAAGGCCGGGTGCGGGAGTCACCAGCCCCACAACCACGCTTGCCAGCAGTGTGGCAATGATCAGGTAAGTGTAGTTATTACGCACGAATGCTGCGTAGGCTTGAATAAATCTCATGCCAGTAAATCCCAGATCATTTTAACTGCAATTAAATACAGTATGATACCGATAGCCAGTTTGACCTGGCCGGCATTTAATTTCTTTCTCATCAAATAAGCGCCCAGGATGGCTCCGGATACCGAACCGACGACACATAGAGACAAAAGCCAGATATCCATATTACCTATGCTGACATGCCCCAGGAACCCAGCGAGGGAAGAAAATATTACGATAAAAGCTGTGGTGGCGGCGGCCTTCTTGGGATTGAATCCCAGCCAGACCAGGACCGGCACAATGATGTTTCCCCCACCCACACCCAGGAGTCCACCCAGATAACCCGCCAATGATCCGACGCCCACGCCGTAACCGACCGACTTTTTAGTGCTGTATTCAATCGGCCTTTCTTTGGCCCTGTAGAACAGCATCATCGAACCGGCAAAAACCAGGAAGCCTACAAACAACCATTTTAAAAGACTTTCCGGCAACTGCTCCGCGGTTCTCGCCCCCAGCGGCGAGAGTATTGTGGCAGCAATCACAATCGGGATTGCCGCCTTGAAGACAATCAGCTTCTCCCTGGCATAGCTTATTGAGGCAAAGATCATGGCAACCGCATTTAAAAGAAGTGCAGTCGACATGGCTGTAAGCAGCGGGATACCCAGGGCCAAAAAGACAGGGATCAGGATGAAGGCAGCTCCCACACCTGCTATGGTCAAAACCGTGGTAAACGCGAAGGTTACCAGCGCTGCGACAATATACAATACGTCCATTTAACTTATAACCCCTCCTTCTTTGTCCATGTCGACTTCGAGAGGCCGGTCACGCAGGTTTACACAGTGAAACAGTACCTGCTGAAATCAAGAATAAGTTGCTTCTACCCACGTTAGATTGTTAGCTACCTATTATCGGCAATCATGGGATATTTTGCCTGGGACCCCGTGGCACAGCGATTGACTTAGATCTTTGGCCGTCTCAAGCTTAGTAATGTGAGCAGGGAATACATACCAGGTTACCGTCCATTTGACGTAAGTACCTCTCAAAGACGTACTCGCCGCAAATGCTGCATTTGGCTTTATTAAATGACCCTTTGACACGTGTAAATTTATACTCACGTATCCAGTCGAGTTTAAAGACCTTGCTGTCCGGCTGGGCATACATCCAGTCTATAGCCTCTTTGGTGACCTTGGCCGGTATTTGGGAAGGTTCAACCTTTTTCTTTCTGTAGGCAAAGAACTCCACCTTACCGAACTCATCTTGAAACTCATTGCTGACATATAAGCGGATTGCACCCTTCTCAAGATATGAGGGGTGATAAAATACGGCAGCCAGCTTGCCCCAGAAAGTTTTCTCCATCAACGATTTGCCGTAAGTGGCGCCGGTTGCTATCTGGATGCCGTCCATCAGGCAGGTCTGGGGATGACCGACACCCAGCTCCGGTATGACGAAAAATCCGTGGTCTTTTTCATGCTCCGCTCCTAACTCCTTCATGGCCAGCTTACCCATGCGGTAGCCCAGCGGCATGAAGGGACATTGATGCCCGTGAAACTCCCATGCCCATTCCGGTACCATATTCATTGTTAGTTCCTCCTTTCCTTATTTTGTTTTGTTTGTGATTATTCTTTCATGATGGTATTTATGATAAGCTCTTTAGCTTTCTTAACTTCATCGTCAGAGATATATTCCATGACGCCTTTGAGCTCTTTGCCAATGTCCTCACTAAGCCCCTTCTTTTTCATGCTGATATCTCGGGTCAGTACAATGCTGATCGGCTTGAATCCTGCCTGCTCAACTATCTTCCGGCTGCATTCAAAGGGGCAGCCATCTACGGTGATGACCTTTTTAGCTGCACCGGTTTTCCCCAAAACCGGCTTCACGCTGGTTGGCAATCCCCCCAGGCACATAATAGCCACCTTTTGCAATCCCAGCTCTTTGACTGCTTCCAAACAGGCCAATCCGCTGGTTATCCCGGTATTGGATGCTCCGCCGAAGCAAGAAAATAATACATTTTCGTGGGTATTTATTCCTGCCTGCCATTGTTGTTCTTCTGCCATTGCCGTACCTCCTTATAATTTTATACGAAATCCAATTTCTCAAGCTATTAAGCTATTTCTAATGAAAAGCGCTTGGCGATATCTGGCTAATCATACTTTCAAATTCCTGTAAATTATTAAATTTGGGCTCTATCATCCTGACGATGCCTGCGCCGTCAATGATGAATGTAGAGGGGACACCGCTGACATTATAGCTGTAGCCGGTTGCGCCATCTGAATCAAGCAGAACGGTAAAGTTCACCCTCTCGCTTTCAAGGAAGCTTTTAATGGCCGCTTCACGCCCTGAGCCGTGTACTGTGACAAGTGCTAACTTATCAGAGGATTGTTTGTCGTTGATCTCCTGCAGCAGCGGCATTTTGGTACGGCAGATTGGGCAGGTCATGTTCCAGAAGACCAGCAGCACTGTTTTGCCGTGGTACTGGCTAAGCGAGATACGTTCGCCCGTGATGGAAGGCAGGTTGAAATCCGGCGCGCGCTGGCTGACCCGCCCTCCAGTTTTCAACGTAAAGGCGCCGGAGTAAACCGTGGAAAGCTGATGCCCGTAGACGTCGATGGCTCTTATGATAAAGCTGTAGTCCCTGTCTGCAGTCAGCGACTCCAGCCTGATGAAATGCGAGGTGTCCAGTTCCGCATCGGCAATGCGCAGTTCCTCCATGGTATCCATCTGCCATGCGGTCACTTCGGTGGTAGTGGGCCGGTCCGTTTCCCAGATGAAGCTGACAGAGGTCTCGGTCATGCCGGTCATGATGACATCAGATATGGCCGGCGGCGTCTCGGTGGTGGTGAACTGATACTTAGACGTGATATTCTTGCCGCCTTTGCGGTCGCTGAACAATATCTGAAGGTAATACGTGGTAGCCGGAGTAAGGTTGTCCAGCACCACGCTGTGCCTGGTATCAGAGAAATTCTCTGACCAGGTGCCCGAGATTTTGCCGTAGCGGTCGTACACCAGTAAATCGATTATCTCTGGGGCTGACGTTGTGAAATTAACGGTGCCCTGAAGTGCAGTTATATCGGTCACTGTCACATTATCAGTTATGATGAAGGCCGCCTCTGCCGGGGCAGGTTCCGTCCTGAAGGTGGGCAGCGCATTGAAGCTTGCCAGCAGAAACAGCATGATGCCCAGCATGCCCAGCAGATAGCCGGCGTACGCCCAGGGGTGGCGGCGCAGCGACGCTGCCGCCCTCAGCAGGGCAATAAGCTGTGCCTTAACGCCCGCCATTGTGTGAGCAGCGGTTTGGGCGCACGTAGTTGAACCCGCCGTGTCGGCAACGCGTTTGAACAGCAGGGTAACCGGCCACCTGCTGGAGAGGAATTTCCCGGGATGCATGAGGATAACCAGCAGCGCCAGCGCTATAAGCAGGATATCAATCGTTAAGGACTGAACGGGCGTTAGGTGTCCGAATATCTCCTCCCACAGTCCGAAACAGCTTGCGCAGGTTTCATAGCCGCCCACTAAAATGGCCCAGATATTGGTAGCCAGGAACACAAACAGAAGCGGCAGGCTCAGCAGCGCGGCCAGCGCGGGAACGAAACCGGCCAGCAAACAGGCGCCCAGCGCAAGCTCGGCTATTGGAAACAGGTAGAGGACAAGTATATTGTAGATAAAATAAATGACCGGAGGAATAAGCAATGCTTCGGGTAAAATATCATTGATGAAGGCCATTACCTGTGCAGAGGTCTCGAAATTGCCGAACAGCTTGCCGCTTCCCGAGGCAATGAAGGTAAGCCCGAGCAGGATAGCAGCTACAGGGCTGACAACGCCTCTCACTTTCCTATACATTTACGGGCTGCCCTCACAATGACATTAATTCCTCGGGCAGCAGAATACGTCGAAGTCGAGCTGTCCCTCCGCTTTGCTGCCATTTTTACCGGTGACGGTAACCATGACCAGGTAGTGTTGAACATTGGGCGGAGCGATGAAAAAAGCAGTGGAGCATGACCCCGAATCCAGACCTTCACCTTTGAGTATGCCACCGCCCGATGACCACTCATAGTGCAGGTCCTGCCCCATAGAACTATCCGGCAAGCAGACTATCTTGGTCTTTGTGCCTATTTTAACGGTGCGGTTTATCTTAAGGGGTCCCCCTGGCGCCGCCGATAGTGCCAGTGTAACAACGGGCGTGGTGGTGCCGTCCGCATTGGTCAAAACGCGCATGCTGAAGGTCCTATTGTCCGATCCGCCTTTATTATCAGTTACAGTGACCACCAGGTTATAGTCCCCCATGGTATCGGGTGAAACATAAACAACATCTGTACCGCTGCCGCTGAATTTTCCTCCTTCAGCAGTCCATTTATAGGTCAGCGGGTCCCCATCGGGGTCACTGGCAACGCAGCTAATCATAATGTCCTGCACCGCCATAGTGTCGTGAGCGTAAATAACATCGACTATAACGGGATTAGCATTTATCTTTGCCGTTACGGCCGGTGCAGGTGAGCATGCAGCCCATATGAAAAGGAGGACAACCGCTGCAGAAAGGAGTTTCATGCTTAACGCACCCCTATTTTATTCAGTTGGGCCAGGATGTCCGCTTTGCTGATGAATCCGATGTGCCGGGTGACTTCCTTGCCGTTTTTATCAAAAAATACCTGCGTGGGGATCGATTTAATGCCATATTTAGTAACCAGCTTTTCCTGGGCAGGGTCATACACCTCCACAATCAGGACATTCACTCGGTCACTGTACTCTGCGGCCATTTCTTCCAGTATGGGTTTCATGGCTTTGCAGGGTATGCAGATCTTCCAGCCGAAATCTGCCAGTGTGGGCTTCCCGTTGCCCAGTGATTTTTCAAGGGAGATCTTCGACAGGTCGCTTTCCACAGAAGCATCTTCTTTTTGGGAGACCTTGATCACGATGGACTTGCTTGCCGTTCCACCCTTGCCATCACTGACCTTGACTGTGATAGTGTAGTCACCATTATTATTTGGGGCAGTCCAGGTAACAGTAGGGCCGCTTCCTGTTAAATCCCCGGCTTGCGCCAACCATTCGTATTTAAGCGGGTCGCCATCCTTATCGCTGGCCTTACAGCTTATTTCGATGGCAGACTGTGAAGCAACATCCTGAATATATGAAACGTCATCGATTACAGGGTTACTGTTTGCCGGATTATTATTGACCTGCACCGGCGCAGCAGGAGCCTGTGAACAGGAAATGAGAAACAGGACGGTTAGTATAATGGCAGCAAGAAATTTCATGTTTAATTAACTCCTATCTTTGAAAATAATGTCAGAATATCTTCTTTGGCAATATATCCGGCATGGCGGGCCACTTCCTTGCCGTCCTTATCGAAGAAAATCTGGGTTGGTATTCCCCTTATGCCGTAACGCCGTGATAAATCTTCATGGTCGTATACCTCAACAATGATTACGTT